>Ga0075364_10000108_pt1 | contig 33962 bp, 34 predicted proteins | sample EndMetdeltDD1764_FD_71517 | JGI IMG/M metagenome (GOLD analysis project Ga0075364, IMG submission 71517) | Populus endosphere microbial communities from Tennessee, USA - Endosphere MetaG P. deltoides DD176-4 | ecosystem: Host-associated > Plants > Roots > Endosphere | place: USA: Tennessee... | reverse complement strand
AATGTGGCGTTGCCGGGCCTGGTTGGCGGGCCGTGCCTGGAGAAGGATCCGCACATCCTCATGCACAGCGCCCGCGGGCGCGGCATCGAGTTGGAGGTGTCGGCCGCAGCCCGGCTCGTCAACGAACGCCAGCCCGAGGAGACGGTGAGTTTCATCAGCAAGGAGATCGCCCGGCGAAACCTCGGATCGCCGCTGCGGATCAATTTGTTGGGCATGGCGTTCAAAGGCGTGCCCGCGACCGACGACTTGCGCGGATCGATGTCGGTCAAGGTCCTCGACGCACTAAAGAAGGCGCACCCGGATGCGGAGCTCGGGATTTTCGACCCGGTGATCGCACCCGAGACGCTGGCGGCAGCCTTCCCGGACGAGCACACGTATGGCCGCATCGGCGAAGCGGTCAGTGGCGCATCCGTGGTGGTCATCGCCAACAACCACCCGGCATTGGGTGCTTTCGCGCCGCGGACCATCGAGGAGTTCATCGCGCCTGACGGGTTCGTGTTCGACTTCTGGAACCACTTCGGCCATCTGCCCCAGTCCGAGCTGGGCGAATCGTACTTCGCCGTGGGAAACAGCGGGTTGATGGCGACCGATGGCTAGGCGGGTGGTGGTCACCGGCGGCGGTGGCTTCATTGGCGGGTACCTGGTAACACGCCTGGTGACCGAAGGCTGGAATGTCGCGGTTGTCGACACCATGGTGCGCGGCGACGCCAGCCGGTTCGCCGGGGTAGCCGCCGATGTCGAGCTGTTCACGTGCGACGTGCGCGACGAGGATGTACTGGAGCGCGCGTTCGCCGGCGCGGAGGTGGTCATGCACCTCGCTGCCATCAACGGCACCGAAAACTTCTACAAGCGACCAGAACTCGTGCTCGACGTGGGGCTACGCGGTGCGTTGGCGGTCGTCAACGCCGGCCGGCGGGCTGACGTGCCCGATCTGGTGGTGGCCTCCACCGCCGAGGTGTACCAGACGCCCGCGGTTGTGCCCACACCCGAGACGATCCCGCTGATGTTGCCCGACAGTTTGAACCCAAGATATTCGTACGGCGGTTCGAAGATCGTCAGCGAGCTGATCGCGTTCAACTACGCCAAGGACCACTATCGGCAAGTGCAGGTGTTCCGGCCACACAACGTGTACGGCCCCGACATGGGGTGGAAGCACGTGATACCGCAGTTCACGATGCGAGCGCTGGCGGCTTGCGACGAATCATCCGGTGGCACAGTGCCATTCGACATCCAAGGCGATGGCACCGACACCAGGGCCTTCTGTTACGTCGATGACGTCGTGAGCGGGATACTCACCATGTACGCCAAGGGCGGCCACCGCGAGATCTATCACATCGGCAACGACGAGGAGGTTTCGATCCGGGACTTGGCCGGACGGATAGGCAAGACGGTGGGAGTGGATCTGGAGATCCGTCCCGGCGAGGCCGCCGAGGGCGGCACCCCACGTCGCTGCCCCGACATCGACAAGATGCGCCGGCTGGGCTACTCGCCCGCGGTCAGCCTCGACGAAGGTCTCGAGCGCACGGTGACGTGGTACCGCGAGCATCGCCACGATGTGCCGGCCAACGAGCTGATGTAGCTGTTCTCGCGGTTAGGTGGTGAGTGGGTTCGCTTGCCAGAGAACGGAAATCGACAAGCCCATCTGCTCGAGCAGTCGCCTGGTCAGCGGAAGGCCGATGCCCACCACGGAAGACGGGTCACCGTCCACGCCGTCGATGAACCAGCCGCCGTAGCCGTCCAGTGTGAATCCGCCGGCGACCGCGATCGGCTCGCCAGTGTCGACATACGCGTCCAGATCGACCGGCGGCGGGTTGGCGAACCTGACTGTGGTGACCGTGAAATCCGCCACCTGATGCGAAATCACGTTGTCCTGCAACCGGATTACACAGTGGCCGGTGATCAGCTGGCCCGACTTGCCCGCCATCTGTTGCCATCCCAGCCGCGCCGCCTTGGCCGAACCGGGCTTTCCGCGCAGCTCGCCGTCGACATGGAGCATCGAATCACAGCCGACCACAACGCAATCCGTGGCGACCTGGGCGGGAACCTGATGCACGACCGCACTCGCCTTCGCCGTGGCCAGCGATAGCGTGATCTCCGAAGGCGACGCTGAGCGTTCGAGTGTCGCGACAACGGCGTCCTCGTCGACGCCCGAAACGACGACCAGCGGATCGATTCCCGCCTGGCGCAGCACCTTACGACGACCCGGTGAGGCCGACGCAAGCACCAACCGGGTCATTTCCGCATGTGCGTCCGCTCCAGCAGCGTCACCCGCTGCCAGCTGAAGGTCGTGTAGCGCAACCGGTCCACTGGATGGCCCCACAGGTTCTGTTCTGCTTCGCGCGGTTCGGCCGGAGCGCTCGACGCGCCCGCCAGCACGGCGATTACCGCGGCCAGCTCCGGTTCGGTCGGCTGGCCCTTGACCACCTTGATGTGGGGATCGTGCGCGTGGGGGTCCTGAACTTCGTTTTCGTCGCTCACAGTGGAATGTTCCCGTGCTTCTTCGGCGGAATCTGGGTGATCTTGCGCTCCAGCAGTCGCAGCGCCGTGGCCACGTAGCCGCGGGTGTGCGACGGCGGGATGACCGCGTCGACATAGCCGCGCTCGGCCGCGATGTACGGGTTGACCAGGGTGTCCTCGTAGTCCTGCTGCAGCTCCAACCGCAGGGCGTCGACGTCCTCACCCGCCTTGGCGGCCTCGGCAAGCTGGCCGCGGTAGACGAACCCGACCGCACCTGAAGCGCCCATCACCGCGATCTGGGCGGTCGGCCACGCCACGTTGACGTCGGCGCCCATGTCTTTGGACCCCATCACGCAGTACGCGCCGCCGTACGCCTTGCGGGTGATGACGGTGATCTTCGCGACCGTGGCCTCGCCGTAGGCGTAGAGCAGCTTGGCGCCGCGCCGGATGATGCCGTTGTACTCCTGGTCGGTGCCCGGCAGGAAGCCCGGCACGTCCACCAGCATGACGATCGGGATGTTGAAGCAGTCGCAGGTCCGTACGAAACGGGCGGCCTTCTCAGAGGCGTTGATGTCCAGGCAGCCGGCGAACTGGGTCGGCTGGTTGGCGACGATGCCCACCGGGCGGCCTTCGATGCGGCCGAACCCGACGATGATGTTCGTCGCGTAGCCCGCCTGCACCTCGAGGAACTCGTCGTCGTCGAGGATCCGCGTGATCACCTCGTGCATGTCGTAGGGCTGGTTCGGCGAATCCGGGATCAGCGTGTCCAGCTCGAGATCCTCGTCGGTGAGGTTGTCCTCGACCGCACCCTCGGGCACCGGCGCGGGGTAGCGCGGCGGGTCGGCGTGGTTGTTGCTCGGCAGGTAGCTCAGCAGCTCGCGGACGTAGTCGAAGGCGTCCTGCTCGCCGGAGGCCACGTAGTGCGCCGTACCGGACTTGGCCATATGCGTGTGCGCGCCGCCCAGCTCCTCCATCGTGACGTCCTCGCCGGTGACGGTCTTGATCACGTCGGGGCCGGTGATGAACATCTGGCTGGTCTTGTCGACCATGATCACGAAGTCGGTCAGCGCGGGGGAGTACACGTGCCCACCCGCCGCGGCGCCCATGATCAGCGAGATCTGCGGGATGACACCCGAAGCGAGGATGTTGTTGCGGAAGATGCGGCTGTACAGGCCCAGTGAGACGACGCCCTCCTGGATGCGGGCGCCGGCGCCATCGTTGATGCCGATCAACGGGCGGCCGGTCTTGATCGCGAGTTCCTGGACCTTGACGATCTTTTCGCCGTACACCTCGCCGAGGCTGCCGCCGAACACCGTCGCGTCCTGGCTGAAGATGCAGACCTCGCGGCCGTCGATGGTGCCGTAGCCCGTCACCACGCCGTCGCCGAGCGGCCGCTTGTCCTGCATCCCGAAGTTGGTGCTGCGGTGCCTGGCCAGCGCGTCGAGTTCGACGAACGATCCCTCGTCCAGTAGTGCCAGGATGCGCTCGCGGGCGGTCAGCTTGCCCTTGGCGTGGGTCTTCTCGACCGCGGCCTCGCCGACTGGGTGCAGGGTCTCTGCGGTTCGCTTGCGAAGATCGGTCAGCTTGCCCGCAGTGGTGTGGATGTCGACCTCGTGCTCGGCCGCCGGCTCGGTAACGCTCGTCATGGGTGTCGATGCTATCGACAACCACCGGTAGAGGCCGCGGGTGGTCGACCCACGCAGCTCCTGGCTACCCGGTGGGCTGCTGTGTCTGGCCCGCCGCGGCTTGGTCCTGGGCGTCCTTGGCCGCCCTGCCCATCGGGCTTTGCTCCGAATACCCCGGCCCGTACTTGGATGCGACGTTTGCGTAGCAGTTCAGGTACACGAAAACCGTGCCAGTGGCGCCGGGCGCGTCCTGCACCCAGTCGACGACACAGTCGTCGTCGCGCACTCTGTCGCCGGTTCGCGTCTTCACTATCGGCGTCAAGCCGGCCGCAGCTAACTGCGACTTCGCGTCCTTGTAAAGCGCGCCGGTGAGATTCGGCGCGGCGCCTGCCACCCCGCCACCCGACAGCCCCACGCTCGCCGCCGCACATACGAAAACCGCCCCCGCAAGGACGACAAGCCTTTTCACGTGAACCCCTCCGCATGCGTATTCGCGCTCGCCGGTTTCTGCGCGTCGGCTGGTACGTCGCTGACCGGCGCGCTCGCCGACTATACCCGCAATTTGCCGGACCGGTCGGCAAATCGCCGTGCGCCGACGCTTCAGCGCGAGCCGGTCATCAGTCACCGTCGGCGTCGCAGCAGCTAAAACGAGGGTATTCTCGTCGTCCCGCCGATCCGCCGATCAAGAGGAACCGATTCCATGCCGCGGAACGACGCCGCGGTGGTGTTTGCGGTCTCCGGTCACACCGGCCGGATTGGTTTCGGCCATGCGGTCGCCGTCGCGAGGGTGGCCGGTACGCGCCTCGGCGCGCGTTTGCCCGTCGGTCCGGTCGCTGGCAAACTCACAGTGACGTTGGATCCTGCGTGACCATCGGAGGGACATTTCGGAGAGACCATGACGCGGGCGCTGTCCTGACATCGGCATCATTCGTGCTCTCGGCTATTCTCCACGGGTGCCCTCGACGAGGGACTCGCATGCACCGTTGCCTGGTACCTCGAACACCGCGACGACACCGTCCAGAACGATCTGATGTGAGGCGAGAATGCACATTGACTCAAGCATTTACGTTGCCGGCCACCGCGGCATGGTGGGGTCCGCGATATTTCGGCGGTTGCGCGAAAACGGTTATGCAAACATTCTGACTCGGACCCACGACGAGCTGCCGCTCGATGAGGCGGGCGCCGTCGAAGAATTCTTCGCGGCCGAGCGGCCGGAGTACGTGGTGCTGGCCGCCGCAAAGGTTGGCGGGATAATCGCGAATTCCACCCACGGTGCCGATTTCATTCGCGAGAACCTGAAAATCCAGACCAATGTCATCGACGCCGCCTATCGGCACGGCACCCGCAAACTGATGTTTCTGGGATCCAGCTGCATCTATCCCAGGGAAGCGCAGCAACCGATCGTCGAGGAAGCGCTGCTGACCGGGCCGCTGGAAGAAACGAATCTGCCGTATGCGGTCGCGAAGATCGCAGGTAAGGCCATGTGCGACGCCTATGCGGCCCAGTACGGGTTCGGTGCCTTCACGGTGATGCCGTCGAACGTCTACGGCATCGGCGACAACTTCCACCCCGAGCACTCGCACGTGGTGGCGGGCATGATGCGCCGGTTCCACGAGGCCAAGCTGGCCGGCGACGAGAAGGTGGTGGTCTGGGGGACCGGCGCGCCGCTGCGTGAACTGATCGACGCGGACGACCTGGCGTCGGCCTGCGTCTTCCTCCTCGACAGCTATGAGGACGGCGGCATGATCAACGTGGGGTCGGGCGAGGAGATCTCGATTCGCGATCTGGCGTTCCTGATGAAGTCGATCGTCGAGTTCGAAGGTGCGGTGGAGTTCGATCACTCGCGCCCCGATGGGACGCCGCGCAAGATCATGGACAGCACCAAACTGGCCGCCCTCGGCTGGCGATCCTCGGTCAGCATCCCCGATGGGCTGAAGAAAATGTACGCGTGGTTTCTGGAAACGCAGCCCGCCGGGGTGTATACCGGCCGCTAGCCCGATGACCCGGCCACCGGGTTTGCTGTCCCACAATTCTGCGATTGCCAAATCCGGCGCGGGCGAACATCGCGCACGCCACCGGTAAACCGAGACCGACGATCATCGATGGCGGACCGTCGAGTGTGACGGCACCCGAGACCGCCACAGGCCCGTCGCTGGACAGGTGGGCGTCCAGGTTTGCCGGCGACGCGTCTGCCTACCCAACCGCCGCAGAGGCCCCGCTTCGACGCCGGTATTCGACGCCGCGGGGTCGGCCGAAGCCCGCAAATGCCGCATCGGGCGGTGATGCGTCCCACAGTTTTCGACGACCGCCACTTTGATGCCGATATGCGTTTGACGTCGACATCTTGTAGTGTCACAGCGGGGTCAAAGCTGGGTCAAACCTTCAAAAGTTCTAGTCGAGCTTGGTTAAGGGGTGACAAATTGCCGATCCCGTCAATTCCCAGAAAATCCAGCATCTCGCTGGGGACCCTCTGCAACGAAGCTGTGTGGTTCAGCAAGACGTACTACATAAAAACCAGTAAAGTTTGCGCTGATTCCCTCTTACGTTGGAGTCTGAACCGTGCGATAGTTGCTGAGACCGCTTCTGTGAACCCCCGGGATGGTGCCTAACCGATGTCGTCAGCTATCTCACTGAACACCGCACCCGAAGTCGAGCTCGCCCCACGTCCCGCGTTGCGCAGGCCCGTCTGGCAACGCCGGTACGCGAGGATTCTGCGCATTACCGACGTCAGTGTGGTCATCATCGCCGTCGGCCTCGCGCAATGGTTGCGGTTCGGGACGGCATCAGGGGTAGGCCTGGAGATCTTCAAGCTGAGCTACTCGATCGTCTCCATGGCCGTGGTGGCGATCTGGGCGCTGTTCCTGACGATTTACCGCTCTCGTGCACCACAGATCCTCGGGGCGGGACCCGAGGAGTACCGGCGCGTGGCAGTGGGCACCTTGTCGGCATTCGGCGCGATCGCGATCGTGTCGATGCTGGTGAAGTTCGATTTCGCCCGCGGCTACTTAGCCATTGCGTTGCCATTGGGGTTGCTGGGCCTGCTGATCAGCCGCAGGCTGGGCCGGCAGATTGTCGCTGCCCGGCGGCGCCAAGGTGAGTATCTGACCTCTGTCCTGGTCGTGGGCGAACTGGCTCCCGCCCGCGCCCTTGTGCAGTCGTTGGCCCGCACACCGGAGTATGGCTACGCCGTCGTAGGGGTGTGTTTCTCCGAGCGCAGCAGGCTGGCCAGGTCCGAAGCCGCGGGCATCGAGGGAGTGCCGGTCTTCCCGTACGACGACGATTTGGCAGGCACGATCGCCGCCTCGGGCGCAGATACGGTGGCGCTGACCGCCACCGACCGGATGGGTGCCAACGAAATCGGCGATCTGTCGTGGCAACTGGAAAAGCTGGACGTTGACCTGGTGGTGTCCCCCGGAATGGTTGGGCTCGCCGGTCCCCGATTGACCATGCGGCCGGTGGCCGATCTGCCGCTCATCCATCTAGAAAAGCCGAAATACGACGGCGCAAAGCGGTTTGAGAAGCGCGCCTTCGACGTTTGCTTCTCAGCGATGGTCCTGATTCTCACCGCGCCGGTCGTGATTGCTGCGGGCTTAGCTGTGAAGCTCACCAGCAAGGGGCCGATGTTCTACACCTCCGAGCGCACCGGAATGGATGGCCGGCCGTTCAGAATGTTCAAGATCCGCACCATGATCGATCAGGCGGAGCAACAACGCGTGCACCTTGCGGAGCTGAACGAAGTTGACGGCGGGGTCATCTTCAAGATGCGACGCGACCCCCGTGTCACGCCCGTTGGCCGATTCCTCCGCCGCTACAGCATCGACGAGCTTCCGCAGTTCATGAACGTGCTACGGGGCGAGATGAGCGTGGTGGGGCCACGTCCGCCCTTGCCGTCCGAGGTGGAGGCCTACGACCATCGGGTCCGCCGGCGCCTTCTGGTACGACCGGGGATCACGGGCCTGTGGCAGATCAGCGGCCGATCCGATCTCAGCTGGGATGACTTTGTCCGGCTCGACCTGTCCTATGTCGAGAACTGGTCCATGGTGAACGATCTGCTTATCGCGTTGAAGACGATCCGCGTCGTGCTCAGCAGCGCGGGCGCCTACTGATCAACCGCGCTCGCACGCTATAACTGGCTCATGAGTGGTGATTTGTCGCGCGCACCGCTGAACGACCGAGCCCTTCGGGACGCGGTGACCGATCCCGGCACGCCTTGGCGCACGCTCGACATCGTCGCTGAAACCGGCTCAACCAATGCCGATCTTCTCGCCAGGGCCGCGGCCGGTGAGGACATTGACGGCGCGGTGCTGATCGCCGAACACCAGACTGCGGGACGGGGGCGGGCCGGCCGTACGTGGTTGACCGCACCGCGCGCTCAAATTGCCATGTCGGTTGGCGTCGCGGCCGACACAGTGAAACCGGACGCGTGGGGATGGCTGCCATTGGCCGCCGGTGTGGCCGTTGTCGACACGATGGCAGCGCTGACCGATGTGGAGATCGGTCTCAAGTGGCCAAACGACGTTCTAGCCGGCGGCGGCAAGCTGGCAGGCATCCTGGCGGAAGTGGCGGCGCCCAAACCGGTAATAGTGCTCGGAATCGGACTCAACGTCACCCTCCGAGCCGATGAGGTGGGCGACCAAGGGGTCACATCGCTGATGGACCTCGGTGTGGCCGTGCCCGACCGTGACCATGTGGTGCGCCGTTTGTTGCTAGAACTCGGAGCCCGGGTCGAGCGCTGGCGCACCGCGGGGGGCGCCGATGCCGGACTGGTCGCCGACTACCGTGCGCACAGCCTGACCGTCGGCTCAGATGTGCGCGTTCTTCTGCCAGGAGATCGTGAGGTCATCGGCACAGCCCGCACAATCGACCAGCAGGGGCGGCTGGTGATCGACGCCGGCGAGACGGTCACGCTCTCCGCGGGTGACGTGGTTCATTTACGCCCGATCCGCTGACTTCAGCGGTGCCGTAGCGACCCGCACGGAGTTAGCCAGCCGAAGTGCGTCCGGTTTAACGACGGTGTATATTGCTACCCGCAGGGTCGTCCAGAACGGTCGAATCGAGGCCATGGATGATCGGCGAGATCCGTGCCCGTGTGACTAGGAGGACTGCCGTAAGTGCCGCGAAAGGCGCCCAGCTCTAGGAATGCCGCAGTAGTTGTTTTCGCGGCGTAAGCATTGGAACACGAACTTTCCGATACCGAAAGTAAGCAGTGACGACCATACTCGTAACGGGAGCCGCGGGATTTGTCGGCGGCTATTTCATCGACGAGCTGTCTCGCAAAGCCCCTGATGCGCAGGTAATAGGGCTGGACCGTGATTCCAATATTCCCGCCTGCTCCCAGCGGATCGTGTGCGACCTGGCGGAAGCCCACGCTTTCCAGACGCTACAAGCGATAGAGCCCCCCGACTATGTTGTACATTTCGCCGCACAATCGGATGTTCATTTCTCGCTGATCCGTCCGGATATTTATATCCGCGACAATGTGCTCGCCACGAGTAACCTAATACAGGCCCTGGCGCGGCATACCACGATAAAGCGTTTTCTGTTGGTTTCGTCCTGCGAGGTGTACGGCAATACTTCGACCGCGGCAGACGAGACCCACCCGACGCGGCCGCGGACTCCTTACGCCGCGAGTAAACTGGCACAAGAATACGTCGCCCTATCAGCGATCGACCATCAATCGCTGCCGACGGTGGTCTGTCGCCTGTTCAACAATTACGGGCGCGGGCAGCAGGGCAACAGGCTGATCCCACGAATCATGCAGGCGCTGCGGCGGGATCGTCCGTTCGAATTGGTCGGTGACGGTAGTCAAACACGCGATTGGATCGCGGTCGAAGACACCTGCGACGCATTGGTTCGAGTGCTGTTCCAATCCGAGGTTGAAACCGGCGATATATTCAACATTGCGAGTGAAGAGGTCTATTCGGTTCTACAGGTGCTCGAACTGTGCGAATCCGTCTCGGGAAGATCATTACTGACGGTTCGGTCAGTGAAAGATTCGGGCCACCTTGGGCTATCCGCCGGGAATTCGCAAAAGTTGCGGTCTGTCACCGGCTGGCGCAACGAACGGAATCTTCCGTCCTACCTCGCATCCCTTATCAAAGAGATTGCGTGACAAGTCGGATCACCACCTAGGTAGCAAATTCCCGGACGACGGCCGATGTGCGGGCTCCTGAACGGAGTGCCTTAAAAGCGGCGCGTTACGGCATGCGGTAACGTCCCACGGGAAGTAGCTGGAGCGGTTGACTGAATGGCGCCGATGTGAGGACGCAACCATGTTGAAACGTGCACTGATAACCGGCATCACCGGGCAAGACGGCTCGTATCTCGCCGAGCTGCTACTCAGCAAAGGCTACGAGGTGCATGGCCTGATCAGGCGCGCCTCGACCTTCAACACTTCGCGGATCGATCACATCTATCAGGATCCGCACAATCCAGACGCGCGGCTATTCCTCCACTTCGGGGACCTCTCCGACGGCTCTAGGCTGGTGACGCTGCTGGCGTCCATCAGTCCCGACGAGGTGTACAACCTCGCGGCGCAGTCGCACGTCAGGGTCTCATTCGATGAGCCGGAACAAACCGCGGACACCACAGGTCTCGGGTCGGTCCGGCTACTTGAGGCAGTCCGGCTTGCCGGGGTGGATTGCCGCTTCTATCAGGCCTCGAGTTCGGAGATGCTCGGCGCGTCGCCCCCACCCCAGAATGAGGAGACCCCGTTCTACCCCCGTTCCCCCTATGGAGCGGCGAAGTTGTACTCGTACTGGATCACCAAGAATTACCGCGAGGCGTACGGCATGTTCGCCGTGAACGGGATCCTTTTCAATCACGAGTCACCCAGGCGCGGTGAGACATTCGTGACCCGGAAGATCACCCGTGCGGTGGCGCGAATCAAGGCGGGGCTGGAGGACAGTCTCTATATGGGCAATCTGGACGCGGTCAGGGACTGGGGTTATGCGCCCGAGTTCGTCGAGGGCATCTGGCGGATGCTTCAAGCCGATGAACCCGACGACTTCGTGCTGTCCACTGGCGTGGGCTACACGGTGCGCGACTTCCTGCAGTTCGCGTTCTCCCATGCCGACCTTGACTGGCAGGAGCACGTCCGCTTCGACGAGAGATATCTTCGCCCGTCCGAGGTGGACGCGCTGATCGGCGACTCGGCCAAGGCGGCGCGCGTCCTTGGTTGGACGCCTTCGGTTCTGACGCCCGAGCTCGCGACCATCATGGTTGACGCAGACATCGCCGCGCTGGAGTGCGAGGGCAAGCCCTGGATCGACAAGCCCGCCGTTGCTGGTTGGCAGTGACTGGTTGAGGGCGGGTGGCGCCCCTGAGTCGCGAGTTGCGGTTCGGGGCCCGGTGTTTGCTGATACGATGCGGGTCAGCGTTAGCAAACCGATTGCTTTAGATCGACGAACTGCAATGTCGCTGAGGAATGTGAATGGCAACTGAGTCGCTGCGCGATTCACAACCCGCGGGTGACCGTTTTGCGCTTGGTCAATTCACAGGTGAGGGCTACGACAAGGGCAGGCCCTGGATAATTCAGCTGCTCTGGATGATGGCATCTCAATGGCTGACTATGCACTGGTGGTGTCCAAACCGGTTGCGACTCATGGTGCTGAGAGCCTTCGGCGCCAAGATCGGCAGCGGGGTCCTCATCCGTTATGACGCTCAGATCCACTGGCCCTGGAAACTTGAGATAGGCGATAACTCGTGGGTCGGCGCGAAGTCCTGGATCCTAAACCTGGAAAAGGTGACGATTGGATCAAACACGTGCATTTCGCAGGAAGTATTGTTGTGCACCGGTAGCCATGACCGCCGCAGCCATACATTCGAATTCGATAATGGTCCGATAGCGATCGGCAATTCAGTGTGGATAGCTACCAGGGCGACAGTGTTGCGGGGGGTGCGGGTGGGCGATGGCGCCACCGTGGGTGCCACCTCGTTGGTGGTTGACGACGTGCCGGCAGGCGCGGTCCTTCTGGCCCCCCGATCGAGTATCCACAAGAGCTGAAAGGGGGATCGGGGATGGGCTATCCCGAAAACATCCTCGCCGAGCACGAACAAGTCGTGCTGCATCGCCACCCGCATTGGAAGCGACTGGTTTCGGCAGTCCTGGTGCTCGTCGTGGTCACTGCAGTGGCGGCCTTCGGTATGGGCTTCGTCCACCAGACCGACTGGAGCCAGGCCGCCAAGAACATCATCACCTGGGTCGTGGCCGCGATCTGGGTCATCATTGTCGGCTGGCTGACATTGTGGCCGTTCCTGAACTGGTGGACGACGCACTTCGTCATCACCGACCGGCGGGTGATGTTCCGGCACGGGGTGCTCACCCGCAACGGCATCGACATCCCGCTGGCCCGAATCAACAGCGTTGAATTCCGGCACGGGGTACTAGATCGAATATTGCGGACCGGAACCCTGATTATCGAATCGGCGTCGCAAGATCCCTTGGAGTTTCACGACATTCCGCGGGTGGAGCAGGTTCACTCACTGCTGTATCACGAAGTTTTCGACACCCTCGGATCGGAAGAGTCCGACAGCCGCTCGCCCGCCGACCGGCGCCGGCCGCCCAGCTGACGGGACCGGCGCCGCATCGGCGTGACGTTGGATGCCTCGTGGGCATCCTCGAGTGCCTCGGCGATGCCACCGCCAGTGAGCGTCGACTCCAGCGCCTTGTCGGGGTTGCGCCCGAACTGTTCCGGGAACACCCACCGGCGAAACGCCCAGAACCTGAAGGCCATCTGCAACAGGTTTCCGATCACGTAAGCGGCGACGAAGTCGGCAATGTTCTCGACCGTCAGGCTGACGTGGGGAACCCGCAGGTCGAGAATGTAGCTCGAGGCCCACAGCGGGGCCATCGAGAGCAGTACGCCGACCCCGCTGAACACGAAGAACAGCAGCGCCTCGTGATGGCGTTCACGTCCGCCGCGATCACGAAAGCTCCACTCGCGGTTGAGGATGTAGGAAGCGATGACCGCAACGATGCCCGAGATGATCTTGGCAGTGACCGGCTTCGGCTCCAGCACCGTCAGCTTCAAGGTGTAGAACAGCGCAGAGTCGATAAAGAATGTGGTGGCCCCGACGATCGCGAACTTGATCAGCTCGTGATGCCGCTCGGCTAACGGCTGGACAACCTGCGGAAGGCGCGCGATTGTCGCGTCGGTGAAGGACACAGGTCCGGAGTGTACGGAAACACGCCACGCATTGCTCGATCTTGATGGCACCCTTGGCTATACCCGCCGATCACAGCGCCGCAGCGGGCGGCGGCTGTGACGTACGACACGCCGCTGGCCATGACACCATGATGGCGTGCCAAATCCCCCCGTGGTCGCGATGGTCGGTGGCGGTCAGCTGGCGCGGATGACACATCAGGCCGCGATAGCGCTCGGCCAGACCCTGCGGGTGCTCGCCGTCAGCCCGGATGATCCGGCCGCGCAGGTCACTCCGGACGTGGTGATCGGCTCGCACGACAACCTCGATGACCTGCGGCGGGCCGCTGCGGGTGCCAGCGCGGTCACGTTCGACCACGAGCATGTGCCGACGGAACTGCTGGAGAAGTTGGTCGCCGAGGGTGTGACGGTCGCGCCGCCGCCGGATGCGCTGATCCATGCCCAGGACAAGCTGGTAATGCGGCGGCGGTTGGAGGCCCTTGGTGCTTCGGTGCCGCGGTTTGCCGCCGTTCACAAGCTCGCAGACGTTGACGAGTTCGCATCGAGGATCGATGGCCCGATCGTGGTCAAGACCGTGCGAGGCGGGTACGACGGACGTGGGGTGAATCTCACCGCCGACCTCGCCGAAGCCCGCGACGTCGTCGGCCGTTGTTTGGCGGAGAACGTGCCGGTACTCATCGAGGAGCGCGTCGAGATGCGCCGTGAATTGGCGGCGCTGGTGGCTCGGTCGCCGTTCGGTCAAGGTGCGGCGTGGCCAGTCGTGCAGACGGTCCAGCGTGACGGGATCTGCGTGCTGGTGCTCGCACCGGCGCCGGCGCTGGACGCGGAGTTAGCCTCTGCCGCAGAAGGATTGGCACTGCGGCTGGCCGCCGAACTGGGTGTCGTCGGCGTGTTGGCGGTCGAGCTGTTCGAAACGATCGACGGCCGGCTGCTTGTCAACGAACTGGCGATGCGCCCGCACAACTCGGGACACTGGACCATCGACGGGGCAACGACCAGCCAGTTCGAGCAGCACCTGCGTGCCGTACTGGACTATCCGCTGGGGGACACCGCGCCGACCGCGCCGCTGACGGTGATGGCCAACGTGCTCGGTGCGGACCAGACGCCCGCGATGACGATTGACGAACGCCTGCACCACTTGTTCGCGCGCATGCCCGACGCGAAGGTGCATCTATACGGCAAGGCCGAAAGGCCCGGCCGCAAGATCGGCCACGTCAACATTCTCGGCGCACCGGGAGGGTCGCCAGGCGACGGCGAATACGTAACCACCGTGCGCGAGCGGGCAGAGCGGGCGGCACACTGGTTGTCGCACGCCGAGTGGACCGACGGATGGGACGTACATGGCTGAGGGTGCCCGTGTCGGGTTGATCATGGGCAGTGACAGCGACTGGGCCGTGATGGAAGCCGCCGCCAACGCGTTGGCCGAATTCGACATCCCATTCGAGGTCGGCGTCGTCTCGGCGCACCGCACGCCGGCCCGCATGCTCGAGTACGCGCAAGCGGCCGCCGGCCGTGGCATCGAGGTGATCATCGCCGGGGCGGGAGGGGCCGCTCATCTGCCGGGAATGATCGCGTCAGCGACCCCACTTCCGGTGATCGGTGTGCCCGTGCCGCTGGCCGCGCTCGACGGAATGGATTCCCTGCTGTCGATCGTGCAGATGCCTGCCGGGGTGCCGGTGGCGACGGTGTCGATCGGGGGAGGACGCAATGCCGGGCTGCTTGCGGTCCGCATTCTCGGTGCGTCGAATTCCGAGTTGCGCGAGCGCATCACGCAGTTCCAAGCCGATCTCGCAGCGTCGGTGCTCGAGAAGGATGCTGCCCTTCGCGAGCGCCTGCTCGGCCAGTAGTAAAATTACTGGCGAGTAACAAGGAGTCATATGGCTGGCCAGTGGGGTAACCCGGATTTTGACCTGTTCAAGCTGTCCGACGAACACAACGAGCTCCGGACGGTGTTGCGTGATCTCTGCGAGAAGGAGATCGCGCCGTACGCCGCAGAAGTCGACGAGAAGTCGCGCTACCCCAATGAAGCGCTCAAGGCGCTCAATGCGGCGGGCTTCGCCGCGCTGCATGTGCCGGAGGAGTACGGCGGCCAGGGCGGCGATTCAGTTGCGATGTGCATTGTCATAGAAGAGGTCGCGCGGGTATGCGCGTCTTCCTCGATGATCCCGATCTGCAACAAGCTCGGCACGATGGGCCTCATTCTGCGGGGTTCCGAAGACCTCAAGAAGCAGGTGCTGCCGTCGGTGGGGGCGGGTGAGGCAATGGCGTCGTACGCCCTTTCGGAACGGGAGGCGGGCAGCGACGCTGCGGCAATGCGTACCCGAGCCCGGGCCGAGGGCGACGAATGGGTGCTGAACGGCGGCAAGTGCTGGATTTCCAACGGCGGCATGTCGACCTGGTACACCGTTATGGCGGTTACCGACCCGGACAAGGGCGCGAACGGCATCTCGGCGTTCATGATTCACCAGGACGACCCCGGGTTCACCGTTGGTCCCAAGGAACACAAGATGGGTATCAAGGGCTCGCCGACCACGGAGCTCTACTTCGAGGAGTGCCGCATCCCTGGCGACCGGATCATCGGCGAGCCGGGCACCGGATTCAAGACCGCTTTGGCCACGCTGGATCACACCAGACCGACAATCGGCGCGCAAGCGGTCGGCATCGCGCAAGGGGCACTGGACGCAGCGATCGAGTACACCAAGGAGCGCAAGCAGTTCGGCAAACGCATCAGTGACTTCGAGGCTGTCCAGTTCATGCTCGCGGACATGGCGATGAATGTCGAAGCCGCGAGGTTGATGGTGTACACCGCCGCCGCACGTGCCGAGCGGGGTGAGGCCGCTCTGGGCTTCCTCGCGTCAGCGTCGAAGTGCTTTGCCGCCGACGTTGCGATGAGCGTCGCCACCGATGCCGTCCAACTCTTCGGCGGCTACGGCTATACCACTGATTTTCCGGTCGAGCGATATATGCGCGACGCCAAGATCACGCAGATCTACGAAGGCACAAACCAGATTCAGCGCGTTGTGATGGCGCGCGCTCTGCTGCGTTAGGTTCGGGCAGGGGAATCCGCGAATTCGTGGCGTCCCCGGCCTCGGCAGGTTGCGGTGAAGGCCGACTGTGACTTTGCCAGCCGCGTTCCCATGCGGTACTGTTTGACCGCGTACACGCTCCGAACGGATGGCCTCCGCGGACCGTCGGAGCACTCTTAAGGGGGCGAAACCAAATCGTCCTTAACCGCGAACCGACGGCGATTGGAATAGATTGCCCCCAAAGTCACTCAGCATCGCTGTCGTCGCGCTGAACTATTCACCCGAACCGACCGGAATCGGGCCCTTTGCCGCTGAGCTGGCGCACGGTCTCAAAGACAATGGGCACCGAGTCAGCGTGATCGCGGGTTATCCGCACTATCCACAGTGGCGTCTCGCGGAGGGTTACGAACCACATGACATCGAATCGGCGCAGGCCGGCATTCCGATAACGCGTAAGCGACATTACATACCGGGCAGATCCTCGTTCCTGACCCGTTCGATCATGGAAATCAGTTTCGGAATTCGCGCCGCGTTCACCCGCCATGATGCAGATCTCATTTTCTGCATTAGCCCGCCGCTGTTGGCCACCACGATCATTCTGATGCGTGAAAAGCTGCGTAGACGGCCGCGACCTCTCGTCGTCTGGGTACAGGATCTGTATGGGCTTGGGGTCGCTGAAACCAAGAATGGCGCATCTGTGGCCGCCGCAATGGTTTCCCGTCTGGAGTCGCAAACATTTCGCCGGTCAACGGCTTTGGTAGTAATCCACGATAGATTCAGAGCACATATCGTTGATCAGCTGGGGGTGCCGGGTGATCGCGTGCGGGCGATCAGGAATTGGTCCCGTCAGGAGCCCATCCCGGCCGTCGGACGAAACGAAGCGTTGCGGACTCTGGGCTGGGAAGATCTCATGGATCACACCATTGTCTTGCACGCGGGGAATATCGGGGCCAAACAGGGCCTGGAGAACGTCGTGAAAGCAGCGCAGCTGGCCGACGAAGGGCAGGAGAAGGTCATGTTCGTCCTGCTCGGCGACGGCAATCAGCGCCCCCGGCTCGAGGGGCTCGCCGAGGGAGTCAAATCCATCAGGTTCGTCGATGTACTTGAGGCCGACAGGTTTGGATACGCTCTGCGGGCCGCCGACGTTCTGCTGGTCAATCAAGAACCCGGCGTCTCCGAAATGTGCGTCCCCAGTAAGCTTCTCAGTTATTACAGTGCCGCCCGCCCGGTCATCGCAGCGGTCGACGCCGACGGGATCACCGCAGACGACGTTCGCGAAGCTGCGGCCGGTATCGTTGTCGCCCCAGGAGACCCTGCCCGGCTACTCAAAGAAGCAGCCGCACTCGCGCGTGACAAGCAGGCGATGCAGGAAATGGGTGACTCCGGCCGGAATTTCATTCAGAACAATTACGCACGAGAAACCACCATTGCGGCGATTTCTGACTGGTTGATCGAATTTGCGGCGACTTCGAGCGGGGCGATGGCTAAAACTCGGTCCGAAGGTGATGATTGAGAATCCTACACATCGTCACATTGGCCTCCAATGTCGGCGCATTCGGAGGCCCGACAACGGTCGCGTTGAACCAGTGCCTCGCGCTTCGGGCGCGTGGGCACGAAACTTTGCTTGTCGGAGGAGCCCATGGGTTCCCAACGTCCACCACCATGATCCGCGATACGCCTGTTCGATTGTTCCGTACTCACCAAATCAGGCGCTCCAAAGCCATGGCATACCTCTGGTCGCCGACGATGTTGCGGTGGCTGCGGCGGCACATGCGTGATTTCGATGTTGTGCACATCCATCTCGCGCGCGATGGCATTACGTTGCCGGTAGCCGCAATGGCCAATTATCGTCGCCAGCCGTACGTCGTGCAGACACACGGCATGGTGGAACCGAGGAATAGCTCGCTGCACAAATTTGTGGACGCGGTTGCGACGCGCCGTGTGCTGCGCGGGGCGGGCGCCGTTTTCTCGCTCAGCTACAAAGAAAACGACCTTCTTTCGGCAGTGGCGCAATCGGATAGGCGGATAGATCTGCTTCCGAACGCCATTCCGGCAGTTTGCGCCAGGATGACATCACCGGCGACACCGCGCAGCAGCGAATTCCTATTTCTGGCCAGGCTGCACCCGCGCAAGCGGGCGTTGAATTTCGTCGACGCGGCAATGCGCATGCTGACGAGTGGCTCGCCGGCATCCTTTACGATCATTGGGCCCGACGAGGGCGATGCTCCAGCAGTGGAGTCACGCATTTCGGAGTTCGCTCAGAGCAATCCCCAACATGCCGACGCACTGCGATGGCTGGGTCCTGTGGCACCTCACGAGGCCTCGGTCAGGATGCAAAACGCGTATGCGTACGTGCTGCCGTCGGTCGACGAGCCGTTCCCGATGTCGGTCATCGAGGCGCTGGCCGCGGGGTTGCCGGTGGTGATCTCGGAAAGCAACGGACTGGCCGATGTCGTGAAGCAGTACGACTGCGGGATCGTCATACCAGATGATTCCGTCGACGCTCTCGTCGATGCCATGCAGCAACTGCTCGCGTTTCCCGATCAGGTCGCCAGGATGGGCCGGCAGGCGACCGTCGCTGTACGGGATGAGTTCAGCATGGAGACGGTAGCCGAGCGTCTCGTGCAGAGATACAGAGAGATTGCCAGACAACCGCAGAAAGAAGACCACTCACAATGAATGATGTCCCAACGAGAGGATCGACCCAGGTGAGTAGCCAGTCCGACGACCAGGAGACCGTCGCGTTGAACCCCACCTTCAGCATCCTTGTGCCCTCCTACAACCCCGCCCCGTTCTTCGAAACCGCGATGCGAAGCGCCCTCGATCAGATGGGCCCCGACGACGAGATCCTGATGCAGGACGCGGGATCCACCGACGGGACGCTCGACATCGTCGCCAAGCTGCAAGAGGCGGATAAGCGTTTCAAGCCCGTAATAGAGCCGGACCTCGGGCAATCGGATGCGCTGAATCGAGCGCTGGCGAGGGCGAAGCCATCTTCGTGGGTGGTGTGGCTGAACGCCGACGACGTGGTGCTACCCGGCGCACTCGACGCCCTGCGCGAGGCGATCGTGGCCAACCCGGACGGCGACTTGTTCTACGGCGCCAGCAAATTGATCCGCGAAGACGGAACCTCCGTGGAGGCTTATCCCGGACGTCCGATGGAAACACGGACCCTGCTGAAGATCGGCATCACGTCGTTTTCGGGTTCGATCGTGATGCCCGCACACCTGTTGAGTGACTTGGGGGGGTTCCGCACCGAACTGCAGTGCGTAATGGATTACGAGCTGCAGTTCCGCATCGCACTTCGGCCGCTTCGTCAGGTCAAGGTCCCCGTGCCCATCGGCGCCCTTCGATTCCACGAGGGATCCAAGAGCGCAACGCGGTGGAAGGAGTTCGTCGGCGAGTCGATGCGGCTTCGCATGGAGTACTCCCAGGGGCCACTGGAGAAGGCAATGGGGATATTTGGCATTGCGGCGCATCTTGCGGTGATACCGGGGTTCAGGCTCAGGCTGTCGGACAAATATCGAGCAGTGAGAAAACGTGAGACCTCGCACTTACGTTAGTCATGCAGGCGACCAGTTGATCAATCTGCGTCACGCGCGCTGAAGCCATGGACAGCAGCCAGGCGCTAGACCGCTCGGCGCCGGTGGTATCAAGTGCCTTCTGGCGGATATCGTCGCGCGTCGCCAGCTCGGCGATGTTCGGCGCCCTCCTCCTCCTGCTGGCCCGCATATCGCCGGTCAGCGCATTCGGCCAGTTCATGGTCGCGGGGGCCGTCACGACGATCGCAGGCATCGTCGTCAGCTTCGGTGCGCCCGCAAGGGTCTTGCGATGTGCCGCCGAACCGGACTCGATCAGCCTGGTGCGGGGCCTGTATCTGCTGAGTACGGCGTGCAACCTGTGCCTCACAGCGGTCTTGTTGGTCGGGTCGGCGCTGATTGGTCTGCCCGCCGCGGTGCTCGCGGGGATCGTCTGGGCGACCGGGGACACCCTGCAGGCCTACGCGCAGAACCACCTTGCCGGACTTGGTCATCACCGCGCCTCGAGCTGGCTCGTCGCAACGCAGCGAATCGTGCCGTCCGCGACGGTCGTATTTCTCCTTCTCCAGCATCGCGGGGCCAGTTATCCGGTCGTTGCGGCCGCCTTCGCGGTAACCCTGATCATCGGAGCGGTCGCACCGCTGTGGTCGGTGCGCGGCGCGACGGGTGACGTGAGGCGCGCAGTGCGGGGCGCATTCGGCTGGTGGGGGTTCGCGATGTCCTCCGTCATGTGGCAGTTGCAGCCGCCGGTCATCGCCGCGGTGGCGAGCACGACCGTCGTCGGGCTGTACTCGATGGCTGCGAAAGTGATCGGTCCGATTCTCTTGTTGCCTGCTTCGGTGGTGACGGTGGTGATCCCTGAGCTCGCGCGCAGGCGCGGTACTGACGGGTTTTGGAAGCTGCATAAAAGCGTCATCCGGATAGCTTTCTCGTATGCATTTCTGACATTGATCATGGCGTGGCCGGTCGGGCTTGTCGTTATCGCGATCGCCGGGCCGAATTATTCGGCGGCACTTCCGTTAGTGGCGGGAATGGTAATTGCGGCTGGTTTATCCAGTTGCTCGCAGGCATATGCATCGTTGATAATCGCCGCCGACTATCCACATTATGCGACGGTCTGTATCACGATTGGCGGAATAGTAGCGCTCGTGCTCTTGACGGCTTTCGCCGCTTGGGGCCCTGTCCCTCTTCTTGCCACTGCACCAATAATCTCGGAGTCAGTGGTCTTAGCAGGAATGGCTTATTCGGCGCGCCGTGTTCGTCATGCTAGCCTGGAAAAATGATCGACGGCCGGAGAATACGCACCGGCACTGCGGTGTTTTTGGGGGTTTTGCTCGCCTTGGCATTCGCGATGGCCGCTTGTAGCGCTGGTGCGGAACGTCGGTCAGCGCCGCCGGCCGCGACAAGTAGCCCGCCTGTCGATGCGTCGAGTCCGTCAGCCCCCGAATCGCCTCCTCTTCAAGCCGTGGTGATCAACGACAGCTTCACAGCGCAGTCGCAGTACGGCGGCGTCGGCGGCAAGAACTGGACGTCCCGGCTGCATCGCGCAATCGGTCAGGCCGGCGTAGACGTCTATATGCGCAAGGAAGACCGAGTCGTCGGCTATTCCGCAAACGGGCCCCAGGGACCGACGTTTCAAAGCGCTGTCGCGCGTATGGTCAACGCGGACACGGACTTGGTCATCCTGTTCGGCGGTGGCAACGACGTCAGATCGATGCCGGCGTTGGCCGACGGCGTCACGCGCGCGATCAGCGAGGTCAGGACGGTCGCGCCCGGCGCGAAGATCATTCTGATCGGACCGACCTGGCCTCGCCCGGAACCCCCGTCGGAGCAGATCCTCGCTGTCGACGACACGATCGGCACCGTTGCGGCGGAGAACAATGTGGAGTTCATCAGCCCGATCAAGGAAGACTGGTTCGCCGGAGACTCCGCGCTAATGGCGCCGGACGGTATTCATTCCAGCAATGCCGGGCATGAGGTCATTTCCAGGCGCTTGGCGGACCGTGTGATAGATGCGCTTCGGTCGGCAAATGATCCATCCGTCGGACACCCCTGAGTAGCTGCTCTGGTCGGTAAACCGTTACTGACTCAATGCCTTGACCGCGTCCACCACCGGCTTCGGACGGTAATCCACTGTGTAAAGGCCGAAGTTGAAGTCGAGGTGTGCCGGGTCGTCGCTCAGATCTCTGGTGGTAAACAGAAATGAAGGGCCGAGATACGGCAACGTGCTGGTCCAGTTGAGAAAATCAACAAGGATTTCTGCTTGCCGTTTCGGCGACACGGCAACCGGTGCGGTACCCGTAGCCTGACCGAATTCGGTGATCCATATCTTCTTATCGGATTGGCCGCGAGCAGACATGATGTTGTGAATGTTGAGTACGGCGGCGCCGCGGCCCGCGGGGTCTTCGGTAATTCCATATGGAAACGTGTACGGGTGAACGGCAACGGCGTCGAAGAATGCGTCCGCCCCCTGGTCGTAGAGTTGCTGAACGAAGTCAGCCGATTCGATGCCGTTCAAGGCCGATGACACTCCGCCGGAAAGGACGTTGGCATCTGGCTGCACCGCATGAATATTCATGTACGCCTGACGCAGCAGCGTCGCATAGCGCTTCGTATCCACCGGAACGAAATATTCGGGAACGTTGGGCTCATTCCATATTTCCCAGGTGTCCACTCGATCTTTGTAGCGCTCCGCGATAACACGGGTGATGGTTCCGAACGTGGCCGGATCCGCGGGTGGATTGCCGTTCGCGGTAATGTCGGTCCCCGGTGCCTGGGCCCAAGGGGGCGCCGGCCCCTCGATCAACACCAATATGTTGAGACCATTTGCGGCCGCGGCATCGATGGCGCGGTCGGCGGCCGTCCAGTCGTACTGGCCGCGGACCCACTCGAGCTTATTCCAAGGAATGACGACGCGGACCCACGTTGCGCCGATGTTCCGGATCGCGACCGCGTCGTCTCGGTATGCCGTAGGCGGGCCACCGATCAACGTGGCCAAGCTCGATACCCCGAATGGTGCTGGAGTTGCCGCACCGGCCTTTGGTGACAGGGACTGCGGCGCCACAAACGGCATCGCAGCTATCAGCACCACGATGCAGCATGCCGCTAGAAAACGACGGCCACTCGTCCGATTTCTAAAGAGGAGCAAGTTTCTCAGCCGAGGCCTCTGGCAACGTTGACCGCGGTAATGGCGTCGTCGTCCATCCGATTGGATTGTGTCGGCGGATTGGGTGGTGTTTGCGGTCCTTGGGTTTTCCGTCTTTCGCGAATGGCATTGATACCGAACGCGAGGACGAGACCAACCACCAGGCCGGACGCCGCCCCGACGCCGAGGTAGATCGGATTGAGCTTCGACGCTGCTTTTCCATTTGCTGTGGCGCGCTCGACAACTGCGAGAATTACCGGGGGTGGTCCGCCGCCGAGTGGCCGCTCCAATTCACCGACGAGCGCGGCCAGCTGGTCTGCGACACCGTTAGCCAGAGCAGCAGCGGCAACAGGATCTGGGTTGTCAACCCCGATATCCATAATGATCGTGCCGGGCGGCACATCGACATGCAGATTATCTGAAAGCGTGCTGACGCTGATCGACTGACCGGACCGATTAATAGCCTCTCGGAGAACCGCGGCATCCGTAGCAAGCACCTCGTAGGTTTTAACGCGTTGCTGGCCGGCCAAAGTGCCTTGATAGAGATCATTCAGGTCGGCGGCGCTGGTGGTAAAAAACAGCCGCGTCGTCGCTCGGTACTCCTGCGGACGACTCCAGCTGTACAGCGCGGCGACGCCGCAACCGAGGACGGTAGCCAGAATCAGCAGCACCGCATAGCGTCGAATGACATCCATCGGGCAACTATATCGCAGCTCCGCAAACCTCCGTGGGTGCGTCGAGTGACGGCTACCGGCTCGCAGCGGCGGCCTGCACGCCCCGGAGATGAGGGGCTCGAGGCAGTGAGGCAGCGGCGCCGCAAGCCGTCCGGTGACTATCGTCGCGGATGGAGGTTGGGCTGCATCAGAGTTTGCTGAAAACCAGGAAAACCTGGCTTTGAACGTACCATCTGTTGATCGGCAACGGCGAAAATTCAGTATGCTCGAGGCGAAAAGTCTGTGACAACGTCTGTTGGGTGACGCGCCAATCATAGCCCCGGTGGGAGCCTTTGATATCCGAAGAGCGGTTTGCCGGCCTGCCCAGAAAAGATGCTTTTAGTAATTCTAATGGCGGAGTTTCGGGCTTCCGGCGGTGCAGAATGGCTCGGCTTCCCTCCTTGAGCAGAAGTGTGGGACCCATTTCGATCGGCACCGAGACCAGTAGCTTGCCGTGCGGTTCAAGCACCCTGAGAGCGAAGTCGACGAACTCCCGGGTCTCGGATTCCGTCAAGTGTTCACACACTTCGAAGGCCGTCAGAATCGTGACGGACTTGTCGGCGATGCTCGCGGAGTCTGCAACCACCCGATAATCGTCGTACTGCGCGGGCATGTATGGGTCGTACCCGAGTAGTTTCACCTGCGGGTGGACGCGTTTGATCTCTGTCGCAACATTGTGAAGAAATAGCCCAGGGCCACAGCCGTAATCCAATAGGGTGGCCGATCCGGTCAGGAATGGCGCGACAAAGCCCTTGGACTTCTTGAGCCGTTTCCGATGGGCGAACCGTGCGAACGGATTGGGGTTCGCGACGGTCTGCTTCTCGTAGGACACGACGTCCATGGCTTATCGCTCCAACGTTGCTAGTAGCGGGATCCGTAGACGCTACCACAGCTAGAAGGGCCGAAGACTCGCCGAGCGAGCTAACTGAAATTGACGAGAGCGAGCGAAAATTCCGCGATGGGTAGGCGGGTGGCCGGTGCTGCGCAATGCTGTCGCCGGGACGATGGGCAAGTCTGCGCGGTCGGTCCCGGCAACGTTAGCCGTAGCTCGTCGAACGGCCCCGACCGGTGCCAACCCGGCGTGGCGGGCGGTAGACGTGATTACCCCGCCGGCAAAGCTCGATCCGTACGCGTCTACTGGTTAGAGGACCGCCAGCGAGCCGTTCGGGGAACCGGGCCTTCCCGTCAAGCAACGCTCTCACGCACGAAGGACGGGTGGGTGACGCTTGACCCCGGCAGTCACACCGGCCCCGCGCAGCTCACTGGCGACAGAAAACTAGCTATGTGTAGTATTCGGACGGTGACGACGCTGGCCGCGGTTGTCCTCCAGAATCGTGCAGTCTGCGAGTCTCAGCGAAGCGAATCCAATACACCGTGAGCCTGGGTGGGGTCATCGGCAATAGCATGTGCTGGGAGGTGGGGTGTGCGACGCAGCGTATTCGCTCGGGTGCTGATTGATAACCGAGAATTGATTGCGATGGCCCTCATTCTCGGTGCGCTGCTTGGGCTCATTTACTCCCTTCTCCAGCCGCCCTCCTATTCTGCCACCGCGCGAGTCATGGTTATCGTCGAGCGCGGCGGAGGAATGTCCGACGAGTTCGCAACCGCATATCTCACTCAGAAACGGGTTGAGAACTATAGGTCGCTTCTCACGAGCACGAGCTTGCTTGACCGCGCGATCCAAGCGCATGGGCTGCCCGCGTCGTCAAAGGACCTCGCCGATAACTTGACTCTGGGGTCGCCCAAAGACACCTCGCTAATCGAAATAACCGAGGAGGCCCCTTCGCCGACCCTCGCCGCAGACTTTGCAAGTGCGATCGCGCAGGAGTTCGTCGCCGCCTCAGCCCAGCTGGAAGGTCGTGCCCCGATTCACTCGCGGCTGGTGGCCTATGCCGAGCGTCCCACCCGTCAAGACAATCCACGCACGGCGAAGAACATCGTCAACGCTTCTCTCGCAGGCGCGCTGCTCGCCATCGCCGTCCTCGTCTACCGTGCGCGCACGAACCCGAGGCTGTCTTACTTGACCGAACTGTCCACGATCGACGGCGTACCCGTGCTCGGACGGTTCGCCATCGACAGACAGACCTACTTATCGGGACAGCGATCAGCTGTTCGGCAGGCCGCGGCTACCGGATACATCGCCGATGAACTCGCTGAGCGGTTGATGTCGATGGACCCGGAGCACCAAGAGTTCCAGGTTGTTTGCCAGGACCGTCGACTCGGCGACCTCGTGGCTCACATGCTGAAGCGGTCGCTTGCCGGGCGGGCTCCTGCGCTGGCCACCGGTCGTGGCGTGGTTCCATCAGTGGTTGCCGAAGGTGCCGAAGCCAACGTCCGCGTTGGGGTCATATCCGCCGGTTCGCGGTGGGCAGATGCCAAGCGGTTCGCAGAAGATCTGCAAGAGCGTGGTAATCGCCACGCACTAGTCGTTGTGACTCAGGTGTAGCGAAAGCATCGAAAAGTTACCTGCCGAATAGGACGGAGAAATGGCGTAAATGGGTGTTAAGAGGCCAAACGCGTTACTGTCGCTGTTTGCGTGGCTGCTGCCCGCTTCGCCGATAAAGAACTGGCTCTTGCGCCGCCTGGGCAATGACATTGCCGAGAACGCCATCATTGGACCCAACCTCGTGCTGAACTGCGGACCATTTCAGGTGGGCGCCGAAACGGTCGTCGACCCATTCAACCTGTTTAAGAGTCTGTCGCGGGTCGAGCTCGGCTCGCGAGTTCGGATCGGGCGGTACAACCAAATCTCTGCCGTCCCTGCCTATCAGCAATTCAGCGACAAAGTCGGCGTCTTTATCATGCGCGAAATCAGCCTCCTCACGAACAGGCACTACATCGATTGCTCGGGTCAAGTGATCCTTGATCGTCACTCGGCCGTCGGTGGCCTTCGCACCATTGTGCAAAGCCACGAGTTCGACCTCGAAACGTCCGACGCCACCATCGGCAAAGTAACGGTGGGTGAGTACGCGATGACAGGGGCGTGCTGCCTGCTGCTCAAGGATTCGTATGTTCCACCATATTCTGTTCTTGCCGCCGGGACGGTGCTCTCCAAGGCCCGCGACGATGCCGAATTGAAGCGGGGACTGTATGGCGGTGTTCCCGCGAAATTCATCCGCGAGCTGCCTGAGCTCGGCTGGTACGAAGATGACGACGTCGTGAGGGATGTGAAGCCGTTCAATGACGATGCATTTCGCCTGGATAGACCATGACGCCGCGCTTTCGCATCATTTCGTTCATCGCGGTACTCGCGTTGGCCGGTATCGCGATTTTCCTTTTCTTCTTCCACCCCATGAAGCTGCCGACAATGGCTGCCCCCTTTACAAATGTGACGTATAGCTTCGGCCCGCCGCCCAGTGCCGATGGGGCGAGCTACGGGGTGAATTTCGAGACCGCCGACCAGTCCGCGCCACTGGGTGACGACGTTCGTGTTCTGACCATCGGCAGCCTTACCGAGGGTCCTCATGTTGTTGGCAAGGCAATAACGCAGGGGACGCCCTTGTCGGATAGTGCGGCCACCTACTTTGAAAAGAAATTTCCGCTTCCCGTGACACACATTGGTTTCGAAGTCGCGCTGCCTCCGGGAGGGGGCCAGAACACCGCAGCTGCGATGGTCATTGCCGACGGCCCGCTACCCAATGACTTCAGCGATCCGCGGAAGCCGAATTTCGGCGTTCATCTCGTCATTACACCGCTGCAGTGGGAACTAGGTGTATGGCCCGCCGGCGGCACGCTGGATGTGATCGCGGCAGGAGTGTTCGACACGAGAAAATACGCCGGACCCGTACGCTACGAAATATTTCGGGACGGATCTACGGTGCGGATTGTGCAACCCGATGGAAAGGTCGCGGAAGTATCCGACGACCGTATTGGGGAGTTCTCGGGCAATTGGGGAGTCTGGGAACTATTCCAGAATGGTCGCGGCACGCCGAGTCCATTGATCGGGTCCTGGTGGGCGCAATGAAAGCGGTGGATAACCCATGACGATCCTGCTTCTCGTCGCATCGACCGTCGCCATCGCGATTGGAATCTGGAATCCGCGCGAGCTTCTCAGGGCGGCCGATACCTTCGTCGTAGTCTGGGTCGTCGCGCTCGCCGCTTGGCCGATCATCGTGATCTACTGTGTGGCGCCGTTCTTTTGGGACAACGTCGCTGACGCCGGCGCCAAGTCCCCGGTGCTTCAGTTCCTTCCCGCGGCCGCCGCGTCTGGATTCGCCTTGATTTCAGCGCTGCGGGCCAAGCGCGTGGACATCAGCCTACCGGCCGCGCTGATCGGGACTTCGGTTGTATTTGCAGGTGTAGCGGTCTGGGCGTCGGGGTTTGTGAGGGTGATCAACTTCGCGCTCGGGGCGATTCTTTTTGCGGGGCTACTTCTGAAGTGGCGCGTTGTCACCCTGAAATCGGTGGGCGTGGGCGCCCTTATGAGCTTGCAGTTCATGGCGGTGGCCGTAACAGCGGGGGCAGTCATCGACAGCAGCGCAGTCGTTGCGGATTGCCGTCAAGATAAGTGTGGGCTCGTCGATCAAGCCTTGACGTCGCCGTTCGCGGGTAATGGCAATGCGTTGGGGATGGCGACGACATTGCTCGTGCCGTTCGCTTTCGCGGTGTTGCCGCTCTTGCGGGCGCTCTTTGTGCTCGCCGGTGTCGGAGGAATACAGCTACTGGCCGGCAGCAGGACCGCGATGTTCGCGCTGCTCGTTGGCGGAGTGGCGCTGGTACTCATTTCTCTTTGCCGCACTGAGCGCGCGAGGATGGGTGTTGCATGGCTCGCGCTTTTTGTGGGCTTCGGGGCGTCAGTGCACTTCTTGTTCAGAAAATACAGTGGCTCGACGGACAGTTACCGGGGCTATCTTTGGGAAATGGCGAGCGACGCGTTTCGTGAGGCGCCGATATTCGGCCATGGTCCGAGCTATTGGTGGGTGCTCAACGATAGCGCGTTGTTCCAGGCGAACTATTCCCCGCACAACGGCTGGCTCGACATGCTGGTCGGGGTTGGAGTGTGGGGTGTACTTCTTATTGTTGCCGGGGTCGCCGTACAACTATTCACCACATCGCGCACTGCGTTGCCGTGGCTGATCACGTACTATGCGACCGTATTGACGATTGACATGTTGGAGTCGGTTTATGTTCCGTATTACTTCGGGATTCTGCCGTTCGCCGCAATTATGCCGTTGATGATTTATGAGCCGAAGAAGCCAAAGGATCGCGAGTTGGAGGAAAACCTATCAGCGGTTCAGTATGTCCCATCGGACGAAACATTGGCCGACGAGACCCGGTCGGTGACGACCGCTCGATGACTGAGAGGTTTGACGTCGATGCAGCAACCTGGTGAGCCAAACGTTGACCATGCGATCCATCTGACCGACGAGCAGCGGCAAGCGGTCTCTCGTTCTCAGGAGATCTCGCACGACGAAGCCCACGACTACACGGTGGGCAGCCCGCACCTGAGGCATTCCGTGTTGCGGGAACGTCTGGAAAGCAAGATCCGCGAAGCAGTTGCCGAGGTGCTCGCCCGCCAGGAGTCATGCGCCGTTCTCGAGATCGGAGCGGGGCATGGATCCTTCACCGAGACCGTGCTGGCGGCGGGCGGCACTCCGACCGTCACCGAGATGTCGAAGGCCAGCTTCAACTTCCTGAAGCAGAAGTTTGGTGACGTGCCCCAGGTGCGGATCATTTACGACACCGATGGCAGTGCGCCGATCCGTGACGGTGGCAGGTTCGACCTCATCTTGTTGATCTCGGTCATCCACCACATTCCTGACTACATCGAGGCGGCAACCAGTCTCTGCGACAACGTTCTTCGGCCCGGCGGCACCGTTCTGACGTATCAGGATCCGCCATGGTATCCGCGTCAGTCCCGATTGGGGCGAATGTTGTCGGACGGTTCCTATCTTGTCTGGCGAGTCACGCAGGGGGAGTTCAAGCGGGGCCTCAAGACGCGTTGGCGCCGGGTGAAGGGTATCTACGACGAATCCGAGCCGTCGGATCTGGTCGAATATCACGTTGTTCGGCAAGGGGTCGATGACGAGGCGCTTCGCGAGTTGTTCCAACCGAGGTTCGCCAGTGTCGAGATCGATCGATATTTTTCGACACAGTCACCGACGCTGCAGAGGATCGGAAAAAAGTTCTTTCCCCCCAACACTTTTGGGATGGTGGCCCGAGGGCGCAACTGTTTCAATCTCGCGGCCGAGTAGTCGGTGGAGCAGGGGCCTCAGCCGATCACACGACTGATTTTCTCGGTCTCCCGGCGCCGCTGCATCGCCGCGGGATCGGCGTTGGCGACCTGAACCAGCGACGCTCCGGCCGAGAACACCGCGAGCATGTTTTCCACCAGCAGATCGGCGGTGTCCCATGTCGCCGTTGACAACACGCGGTCTGCGCTCGTTATTTGGCTTGCGGTCGCCGAATGTCGGGCCGCCGCCAGCACTTCGCCGGCCGACCGGCCTGCGAGCGCCGGACCAGGGTGCGGCTCTGCGGCGATTTGATCGCCGTGCACCCGCACCGACGTCGCATAGTCGGTGATTCCGACCGGTAGGTGGGGGATAGGCGTGCCGAAGGGGTCCAGCGACAGCGCGACGACGTCGCCGACGGGCCCGACAACGGAGTCGGCGTCCTCGATGCGGTCCGACGTGCACATCGCGATATCCGCAGGCGCATCGTCGAACTGCACCTCGGCGCCGATCCACCAGATCCCGAACAACACCGCCGCCGTCTGCCAATGCGCGGGCAGAAACACGGCGACCCGGCTACTTGGTCCGGCACCCAACTCGTCGCGCAGCAGATTGCCGGTCTTGGCGGCCCAGTTGACGAGCGTTGCAGTGGACAGCTCAATACGCTCGCCGGTCGCGTCGTCGTAGTAGGTGATTCGCGGCCCGGCAGGGTCGACACGCAGCAGGGGATCCAGCAGCGCCGCACTGACGGTCGTCACGCTAGTTGACGCACTCGGGATCGTCGGAGCCGGCGGTGATAATCGGCGAAGGCGGAGGGGCATTCGATTCGTCGGTCGGCGTGGCCGCGGCGGGGTCCACGTTGCCGGCCGTGAGGTCGGTGCCATCCAGGCCCGAGCCGGGTCCTGTGTAATCGGCTGCCAACACCACCCGGACGGTGCCGGGACCGACCGCAGGGTTGACCACGACCGGCAGGGAAAGGGCCTTGGCCACCGCCTGGGCCCCGAGGTCGTCAGCCCTTGTTGCCTGCACCTGGCTGCTGGCGACGTGGTCGGCTTCGTTATTGCCTAACTTGCCCGTGGTAAAGCCCTTGGCGGACAACGCTTCTGACACTGCGCCAGCTAGCCCGTTGATGTCGGTATCGTTGACCACGTCGGCGGTGGTCTTCTCCGGCGAGTAGGCGAGTTCCTCCGTCTTGCCCTGGGACTGGTCATCGAGCAGGCTCTTCACCCAGTCCCGGACCTGATTGTGATCGATTCGCACCACGCTCTGCATGCCGTCGTCGCTCCAGCCCGCCTCGTCGAGCACCGGGATCGTCGCGAACGCGACGTTGCCCGCCGCGAGCTTTTGCAGCTGCTTGAGGAAATCCATGACATCCCAGCCCTCGGATAGCACGACCGATCGCTGGATGGCGCCCTGCAGCCGGTCAAGCGTGGCGGGACTCGACAGTGTCTTACCGGAGATCACCTGGTGGGCCAGGGAGGCCATCACTACCTGCTGGCGGACCACCCGGTCGAGGTCGCCGCGGGGGAGGTCATGGCGCTGACGCACGAAACTCAGGGCCTGCGGACCGTCCAGCTTCTGCCAGCCGGCCGGGAAATCGGCACCCGAAAGAGGTTCGTACACAGCATCTTTGAGGCAAACATCGACGCCGCCGAGGGCGTCGGTAATCAGCGAGAAGCCGAGTAGTCCGACTTCCGCGTAATGGTCGACGCTGACTCCGGTCAGGCTGGCTACGGTCTTGATCAGCGCCTCGCGGCCGGCTTCGGTCGACTGCGCATCGGCTTCGGCATCGCTGACTCCGGATTCGACCAATCTGACCCGGTCGTCCTCCTTGACCTGTCCGTACACGCCGTTGATCTTGGTCTTGCCCAGACCTGGCGCTTCCACGTAGGAGTCGCGCGGAATCGAGATGGCGGTCGCTGACTTCCCGTTGTTCGGAATGCGCACCAAGATGATGGTGTCGGTGTTTGTGGAGACGTCGTCGCCGGCCCGCAGCGTCGCCAATTCCTCTTCGGAGAGCGGATTCCCATGCGCGTCGGTGCGGCTGTCCATGCCGACGAGCAGAATGTCGATCGCGCCGTCGTCACCGCCTTCGCCCAGGATCGGCGTGCTCATGTGAAAAATGCCGTCCTCGAACGACCGCAGCTTGCCCCACGCCACGCCGGTAACGGTGACGATCGCCAGTGCAACGACGGTAGCCACGACGTGCACCGTTCGGCGCACGCTCGTGGCTCGTTTTGCAATTGGCACGGCAGACAGGAAGGTCCCCTGTTCAGTAGGAGGGCTCAAACCAGGCTACTTGCGCGACGGCCAGGGTCCGGGTAGCCGACGCCCGGCGTGCCAGAATCATCGGCGTGCGTGACAGGATCGTGATCACCGGCGCCGGCGGTCAGGTCGGGAGCCTTCTCGCCGCCGAGGCGGCCCGCCAGGGCCGCGATGTACTGGCAATGACGTCGGCGCAGTGGGATATCACCGACCCGAGCGTCGCCGAACACGTCGTCGAGCCGGGCGATGTCGTTGTCAACTGCGCCGCCTACACGGCGGTGGACGCGGCCGAGCACGATCAAGCCCGAGCCCATGCGGTCAATGCGGTCGGAGCCGGCAATATCGCACGTTCGTGTGCCCGTATCGGGGCGCGCTTGATTCACGTGTCGACCGACTATGTTTTCGACGGTGAATTCGACGGTGTACCGCGGCCATACGACATCGACGATTCCGCGGCGCCGCTCAGTGTTTACGGCCGCACCAAGCTGGCAGGTGAACGAGCTGTACATGCCGCCCTGCCGACCGCGCACGTGGTGCGCACCGCGTGGGTGTACACCGGCGTCGGCAACGACTTCGTCGCGACCATGCGCCGGCTGGCCGCAGGCGACGGGCCCGTCAGCGTGGTCTCCGACCAGATTGGATCACCGACCTACGCGGGCGACCTGGTTTCCGCGCTGCTGCAGGTGGCCGACGGCGGCATCGCTGCACCGCTGCTCCATGCCGCCAACGAGGGTGCGGTCAGCCGATTCGAGCAAGCACGTGCGGTGTTTGCCGCTGTGGGGGCCGATCATCTGAGGGTCCGGCCCGCGAGAAGCGACGAGCATCCGCGTGCCGCGCGGCGGCCGCAGTATTCGGCACTGTCCGGATCGCAATCCGCCGCCGCGGGGCTGACCCGGCTCCGGCCGTGGCGTGACGCTCTGGATGACGCCCTCGCGGTGACGCCTTGATTCGCGGCCGGAACGTAAACCGGCTAAGTAACCTACACTCACCCAGGTGAACAACGACCAGCTGGTGCGTCACCACTTCCCCGAGTCCAACATCAGCGGATTCAGCCATATTGACGGACTAGTAGCCTTTTTCACGCAAATACGGGCCGTGTTGCTTCCGAGCCACCGTGTGCTGGATTTTGGCGCAGGCAGAGGCGAATCGCTCTGGGACGACAACGTCGATTACCGCCGTGAGTTGTGCAATCTTCAGGGGCGGTGTGCGCATCTGGAGGGATGCGACGTCGACAAAGTCGTGATGGACAATCCCTTCCTGGATCACGCCGAAGTGGTGACGGCGGGCGAGCCACTCCCGTACAAGGACGATTCCTTCGACATAGTGGTCTCGCGGGCGGTATTTGAGCACGTCAGCGACGCTAACTGGGTGGCGCGGGAGCTTCTGAGGGTGGTGAAGCCCGGAGGGCTGATCGCTGCGATCACGCCAAATAAGGTCGGGTACATCGGGTTGGCCGCGCGTCTGGTTCCCAATAGGTTCCATATCGCTGCCCTCGAGAAAATACAGCCCACTCGCAAGGCCGAGGACATTTTTCCGACACGCTATCTCCTCAATACACCTACAGCTTTGCGCAAGGCATTCGGGCACAGCGCCGATGTCTTTGTTGTTCGCGCGTCGTCGGAGCCGGCGTATCACTTCGGGTCCCAGTTAATTTTCGGAACGACGAAGTGGCTGACAAAATATCTTCCCGCCTGGATGCAGCCGACCCTATTCATTTACATTCGGAAGCACGACGCCTAGCCACGTGAAAGTTTGCTGGCGACGAAGTGCGGATCTCCCCCCGCTGAGCAGTTGTGTACCACTGCCGGCCGGTTCGGGGCCACGCAGCGGTGGTCATGACCATGCTCGGGATGATGGT
>Ga0075364_10000107_pt1 | contig 33968 bp, 31 predicted proteins | sample EndMetdeltDD1764_FD_71517 | JGI IMG/M metagenome (GOLD analysis project Ga0075364, IMG submission 71517) | Populus endosphere microbial communities from Tennessee, USA - Endosphere MetaG P. deltoides DD176-4 | ecosystem: Host-associated > Plants > Roots > Endosphere | place: USA: Tennessee... | reverse complement strand
ACGAAGCCAGCGATCATCTGCAGTGTCGTCGTCTTGCCGCAACCCGAGGGGCCAAGCAGCGACACGAACTCACCACGCTCGACCTGAAGGCTGACGTCCTCGACCACGTTGAGATCGCCGTAGCGTTTGTTCAATCCATCAAGTGTTAGATAAGTCATGGCAAGTCCTGTTTCCCCAGTGAATCAACGTTCGACGGTGCGGTTCCAGCGGGTGGTCCACTCGCCGCGCTTCTCGTTGATGGTGGTCCAGTCCAGCACCATCATCTTGTTGACGGCTTCTTCGCCATAGGCCACGCGTGCGGCAACCTCAGGCGCCAGCTTGGTGGCGGTGTTGGTGGGGCCCCAGCCTTCGCTGGCTGCCAACAACTGCTGCGCTTCGGGCTGCACCAGGAACTTCAGGAACTTCTGGGCAAGCTCGGGCTGGGGGCTCTTGGCGATCGGGCAGGCCGCGACCTGCAGGGCGACGGCACCTTCCTTGGGATAAACCGCCTCGACCGGGAAGCCCGTGTTCTTCAGAGCCTGCACACGGCCACTGCCGTGTACGGCCAGAATCGTGCTGCCGTTCTGGAACATTTCGGAAAGCTTGCCTGGCGCCGGTTCCCAGGCCACCACGTTGGGGCCCACTTCATCGATCATGGCCTTGAAGCCGGGGTCGATGTTTTTCTCGCCGCCGCCGCGCAGGCGGGCGAACACCACGAGGGCGTGCAGGCCGTACGTGTTCGTGATGGAGGGAACCACCACCTTCTGCTTGTATTTGGGATCGGTCAGTGCTTCCCACGAATCGGGCGCTGCCCAACCGTTCTTCTTGAAGACCTCCGTGTTGTAGGCCAGGACGCTGGATACCAGGCCGACACCGACTGCCTTGCCGTCGATGTTGGCCATCGGGTACAGGCCCTTGTAGGTGTCGGCCTGGATCGGGTCACAGAAATTCATCTGCAGGGCCTGCCACATGGGGCCGTCATCGATCAACGCTACGCCGATCTCGGGCTTGTTGCGCTGCGCCTGCAGCTTGGCCAGTGTCTCGGTCGAAGTGCCGGTGACCTGCACCAGCTTGGCACCCGGGTTCGCGGCTTCAAACGCCGGAAACAATTTTTCCTTCATCAGCTTTTCGGTCGATCCGCCGTTGGCGGCAACGTACAGCGTCTGCGCCGAGGCGTTGGCAAACCCTGCGCAGCTGAGTGCGGCAATAGCGATCGAAAGAGCGTGCTTGCGTACTTTCATGATGTGATTCCCCTTGAGTGAACGACCGAGCGTGCGACGCGATGGACAAGCATGATGCGAGGTCATTCTGGAAGCCTCGCTCCATACGGGTCAAATGCCAAAAGACCGCCTGTTCATACAAATTTGGTATGCACCACAATTGTGCGCGGCAATTACATGCCCCGAAAAACGTCACGCGATTGGCCTGTATCCACACGTTTCCATAGAGGAATCAACGCTCGCGCGGGCGTCGGTGAGCACGTCACGGGCGCCAACTCCGCACCGGGATATCGGCCCTTGGCGCACACATTCGGGCCACCTATCGATAACCCTGATGCGCTGAAATCGAACATGTTCAGCGCTCGGCGCAGCCCCACCGACACGCGTGGGGCACCAAAATGTGCGCAAAGCAGACAATGCGTCTCGGGAAAAACCCTGAGATCATCTGTGAATGCTACATTTCCCCATAGGCAACCCAGCCATTTTCAGGCTGTGAATCACAGGACACCGCTCATGGAATTCAGCAAATACAACGTCAAGTCCCTCATGGACATCACGGCCCGGCCGGATCTGGTCTTTGTCAGCGGCAAAGGCTCATGGTTGACGGACAATGCCGGCAAGCGATATCTGGACTTCGTTCAGGGTTGGGCGGTGAACACGCTGGGCCACAGTGCCCCGGAAATGGTGAAGGCCGTGGTCGAGCAAAGCGGCAAGTTGATGAACCCGTCGCCGGCGTTCTACAACGAGCCCTCGATTGCCCTGTCGCAACGTCTGACGGCAGCGTCGTGTTTTGATCGCGTGTTCTTTGCCAACAGCGGTGCCGAGGCCAACGAAGGCGCCATCAAGCTGGCGCGCAAATGGGGTCAGAAGAACAAGAACGGCGCGTTCAAGATCATCACCATGAACCACAGCTTCCATGGCCGCACCATTGCGACCATGTCGGCCTCTGGCAAGCCCGGCTGGGACAAGATGTTCGCGCCTCAGGTAGAGGGATTCCCCAAGGCAGAACTCAACGATCTGGCCTCGGTCGAGCGCCTGATCGATGATCAGACCGTAGGGATCATGCTCGAGCCGGTGCAGGGCGAAGGCGGCGTCATTCCCGCCACCAAGGCCTTCATGCAGGGCCTGCGCGCGCTGGCCGACCAGCACAAACTGCTGCTGATCGTCGACGAAGTGCAGACCGGCATGGGCCGCACCGGCAAGCTGTTCGCCTATGAGCATTCGGGCGTCATCCCCGACATCATGACGCTTGCCAAAGGCATCGGTGGCGGCGTGCCGCTGGCGGCGCTACTGGCCCGCGAAGCGGTCTCGGTGTTTCAGCACGGCGATCAGGGGGGCACCTACAACGGGAATCCGCTGACCACGGCTATCGGCGTGGCCGTGTTCGATGCCGTCACCGCACCGGGTTTCCTCGATGCCGTCAACGCACGTGCCGACCAGTTGTCCAAAGGCCTGCTGGCATTGTCGGAGAAGTACGGCATGAAGGGCGAGCGCGGGGAAGGCCTGCTGCGCGCGCTGGTCATGGATCGCGATGACGGCAACGCCATCGTGGAAGCGGCACGCAAGCTCGAGCCTGAAGGCATGTTGCTCAACGCACCACGCACCAACCTGCTGCGCTTCATGCCTGCGCTCAATGTCACGGCAGACGAAATCACCCTGATGCTCGAGCGCCTGGACGGCATCATCGCCAAACTGCGTTAACGCGTCACGCCCGCGCTCGGGGCGTGGGATCGGACCGGAACACAGGCCTTGGGTCGCAGGGCTTGTACCGATACGGCAAGAAAGGTCGGCGCCACGGACGGTACCGACCTTTCTTGCCTCAGGCGTCCAGCGCAATCAATTCCGCACCATCGGTGACCTGATCGCCCACGGCGAAGAACAGCTCACGGACCTTGCCGTTGGCAGGGGCCGAAATGGTGTGCTCCATCTTCATGGCCTCCATCACCAGCAGGGGCTGCCCGCGTTTGACCGCGTCGCCGACCGCCACCGAAATCGCAATGATCTTGCCAGGCATGGGTGCCGTAAGGCCACCGGCGTGCGCGCCACTGTCATCGGCCGCATGCGCCAGCGGATCGTGGCGCAGCAACTGCGTCTGGCGTCCCTCGCAGAAGACAGTGACCGCATCCTTCAACGTCACCACGCGTGCCTGCCAGGTGCGCTCACCCCATGCCACGCGAACCGGTGTGGTGTGCCCCGAGGCGCGCCCCTCGCTGCGCCAGGAGAAGGGCTGCGGCCCCGTGCCGACATCGAGTGTCCACGCCACGCCCGCCTGCCCGGCGGCAGGGGCTGCAGGGGCTGCAGGCGCCAGGATGGCGCTTCGGGCCACCTCGCCGTCCATCCAGATCAACGTGCGCACGTAGGCCCCGTTGACACGCCAGCCGTCCTGGGCGGCCCACGGGCCAGATGCGCCGGCCGGTGTGGCATGCATGGCGTCATCGCGGGACGCGCCACGCGAGGCCCCTGAACCGGCCCCCTGGCTATCCGCGTCGCCCTGCGCCTGGCGCAGCAGCAGCGCTGCCGTGGCACACACCAACGCTGCCTCGTCAGCTGGCGCCGGGGCGGGCAACAGCGTGGCACGGCGCCGTTCGATCAGCCCGGTATCCAGATCGGCCTGGGCAAACGCCTCGTCGCTCATGAGCCGTGACAGGAATGCGATATTGGTACGCACGCCGACCACCTCGGTTTGCGCCAGCGCGGCGATCATGCGGGCGCGCGCCTGATCGCGATCGGCACCATGCACGATCAGCTTGGCAATCATCGGGTCGTAATAAGGCGTGATGGCATCGCCTTCGCGCACCCCGCCATCGACGCGCACGGCGCCCCGCTCGAACGCCACGTGGTCGGGCAGCCGCAGGTGGTGCAAGGTGCCGATCGAGGGCAGGAACTGCTTGTCAGGGTTCTCGGCATAGATGCGCGCCTCGATGGCATGGCCCTGCAGGCGAAGCGCGTCCTGCGCCAGCGGCAGGGGCAAGCCCGCCGCCACCTCCAGCTGCCACTGCACCAGATCGACGCCGGCGATCATTTCGGTCACGGGATGCTCGACCTGCAGTCGGGTGTTCATTTCCATGAAGTAGAAACGGCCGTCGGGCTCGGCGATGAACTCAACCGTCCCCGCCCCCACATAACCCACTGCGCGAGCGGCTGCCACGGCCGCCTCGCCCATGGCCTGGCGGCGCTCGGGCGTCATCCCGGGTGCCGGGGCCTCTTCAATCACTTTCTGGTGGCGTCGCTGCACCGAGCAGTCGCGCTCGAACACGTAGACGCACCCGCCCTGCGTGTCGGCAAACACCTGGATCTCGATGTGACGCGGCTTCTGCAGATAGCGTTCGATCAGCACGCGATCGTCGCCGAAGCTGGAACGCGCTTCGCGCTGACACGACGCCAGCGCCGCCTCGAACGCCTCGGAAGACTCCACCACGCGCATGCCCTTGCCGCCACCGCCGGCACTGGCCTTGATCAAAACCGGATAACCGATCTGATCGGCCTGACCGCGTAAAAAGGCAGGGTCCTGATTTTCGCCGTGATAGCCCGGCACCAGGGGCACACCAGCGCGTTCCATCAGCGCCTTGGCGGCAGACTTGCTGCCCATGGCGGCAATTGCACTGGCGGGCGGGCCGATGAAGGCCATGCCGGCATCGGTCACGGCCTGCGCGAACTCGGCATTCTCCGACAGAAAGCCGTAGCCCGGGTGAACGGCCTGCGCACCATGCGCAAGCGCCACCTGCAGGATGACATCGCTGCGCAGATAGCTGTCGCGCGGTGCCGGTCCACCCACACGCACGGCGACGTCGCAGGCGGCCACATGACGCGCGTCGGCATCGGCATCCGAATACACCGCGATCGTACGGATTCCCATCTTGCGCGCCGTCGCGGCAACACGGCAGGCAATTTCGCCTCGATTGGCGATCAGTAAGCTTGCGAACACGTGAGCTCCTCGGAATTACATGCGGAACACGCCAAAGCGCGTGTCCTCGATAGGTGCATTCAGGGCGGCAGCCAGGGCCAGCGCCAGCACGCGGCGCGTGTCGGCGGGCTTGATGATGCCGTCGTCCCACAGGCGAGCCGTGGCGTAGTAAGGATGCCCTTCGCGCTCGTACTGCTCGCGGATGGGTGCCTTGAAGGCCTGCTCATCGTCATCGGACCAGTCCTGGCCGCGCAGCGCCAGCCCGTCGCGCTTGACGGTGGCCAGCACGCTGGCGGCCTGCTCACCGCCCATGACCGAAATGCGCGCGTTGGGCCACATGAACAGAAAGCGCGGCGAAAACGCACGACCGCACATGCCGTAGTTGCCGGCACCGAACGAGCCGCCGATGAGAACCGTGAACTTGGGCACCGCCGCCGTCGCCACGGCGGTCACCATCTTGGCACCGTGCCGGGCAATGCCTTCATTTTCGTACTTGCGACCCACCATGAAGCCGGTGATGTTCTGCAGAAACACCAGCGGAATATGGCGCTGCGCGCACAGTTCGATGAAGTGCGCGCCCTTCTGCGCCGATTCGGAGAACAGGATGCCGTTGTTGGCGACGATACCGACCGGCATGCCCTCGATGTGCGCGAACCCCGTGACCAGGGTGGTGCCGAATCGCGCCTTGAATTCATCGAAGTCGGACCCATCCACGATGCGTGCAATGATCTCGCGCACATCGTAGGGCTTGCGGGTATCGCCGGGAATGATGCCGTTGAGTTCAGCCGGGTCGCACGCCGGTGCCACGGGCTCGCGCAAGGTCACGCATGCCGGCTTGCGCACATTCAGTCGTGCCACGGCATCGCGCGCAATCTTCAGCGCATGCGCATCGTTGGCCGCCAGATGGTCCACCACGCCGGACAGACGGGTGTGCACGTCGCCCCCGCCCAGATCTTCGGCCGACACTACCTCGCCGGTCGCCGCCTTCACCAGGGGCGGTCCACCCAGAAAGATCGTGCCCTGATTGCGCACGATGATGGACTCGTCGCTCATCGCTGGCACATAGGCGCCGCCCGCGGTGCATGACCCCATGACCACGGCGATCTGTGCGATGCCTGCCGCCGACATCACGGCCTGGTTGTAGAAAATGCGGCCGAAGTGATCACGGTCGGGAAACACCTCGTCCTGCTGCGGCAGGTTGGCCCCTCCGGAATCGACCAGATAAATGCAGGGCAGGCGATTCTGCGCGGCGATCTCCTGTGCACGCAGGTGCTTCTTCACGGTCAGCGGAAAATAGGTGCCGCCCTTGACCGTGGCATCGTTGCACACGATGACGCATTCCTGACCGGCGACGCGACCGATGCCGGTGATGATGCCCGCCCCGGGCGCCGCACCGTCATACATCCCGTGCGCGGCCATGGGGGAGAGTTCCAGAAAGGGCGTGCCAGGGTCAATCAGCAGTTCGACACGCTCACGCGGCAACAGCTTGCCACGCGCCACGTGCTTGGCACGCGCCTCTTCCGAGCCGCCCTGCGCGCAGGCCTGCAGATGGCGCTGAAGATCGTCGATCTGGGCCTGCATGGCAGCGGCGTTTTCCTTGAACTCGGCGCCGCGCACATTGATGCGTGATTCGATAATCGACATGGCGGGATCTCAGAGGGATTCAATGGCCATGGCGACGGCTTCGCCGCCTCCGATGCACAGCGACACCACGCCCCGCTTGCCGCCCGTCTTGCGCATCGCGCCAAGCAGGGTCGCAACCAGGCGCGCACCCGAGGCACCAATGGGATGACCCAGCGCGGTCGCGCCGCCGTGGACGTTGACCTTGGCATGATCCAGCCCGAAATCTTTCATCGCTGCCATGGTCACCACCGCGAACGCTTCATTGATCTCGAACAGATCGACATCCGACACGGTCCAGCCGGTCCTGGCGAACAGGTTCTTGATCGCCCCTATGGGTGCCGTGGTGAACCAGCCGGGTTCTTGCGAATGCTGTGCGTGACCCACAATGCGCGCCAGTGGCGTGAGGCCCAGCGCCTGTGCCTTGGATTCACGCATCAGCACCATGGCGGCAGCGCCATCCGAAATCGATGCCGAGGTGGCGGCCGTGACAGTGCCATCTTTCTGGAAGGCAGGCTTGAGCGTGGGAATTTTCTCGGGCATCGCGCGCGCCGGAGCCTCGTCGCGATCGACCACGGTGTCTCCCTTGCGCCCGGCAATCGTGACAGGTGTGATTTCCCATGCAAAGCTGCCGTCCTCGGAGGCGGCACGCGCACGGCGCAGCGACTCAAGCGAAAACGCATCCTGGGCATCACGCGTGAAGGCGTATTTGGTTGCGCAGGTCTCGGCGAAGACCCCCATGGCGCGGCCCTTTTCATAGGCATCTTCCAGCCCGTCCAGCGCCATGTGGTCATACACGGTGTCGTGACCATAGCGATAGCCGCCACGCCCTTTGAGCAGCAGGTAGGGGGCATTGCTCATGCTTTCCTGGCCGCCCGCCACCACCACATCGGCGCTGCCTGCCATCAACAGATCGTGGCCGAACATCGCCGCTTTCAGGCCCGAGCCGCACACCTTGTGGATCGTGGTGCAGGCCACGCCGATCGGCAGGCCCGCACCCAGCGCAGCCTGGCGCGCCGGTGCCTGCCCCTGGCCGGCCTGCAGCACGTTACCCATGATCACTTCCTGCACTTGCTCGGGCTTGATGCCCGCGCGCTCGACGGCGGCACGAATGACGACAGCACCCAGCTCGTGGGCCGCCAGCCCTGACAGACTGCCCATCATGGCACCCATGGGGGTGCGCGCAACGCTACAAATAACAATGGGATCGGACATGGAAAATCTCCTGGTCAAGAGAAAGGAACGACGCGCGCGCGCACACCCGATTCGTTCGGTGTGGCACGCAGGCGCCGTGCAGGTTCGTAAGGAATGGGGTCGGCCGCCTGGCCGGCCAGAATATCGCTGCGGCAGGCCTGCCACCAGCGGGCATCGAGCAATTCGGCATGCTCGGGCATGAATGCATCGCGCACGCGCGCATGGCCCATGAGAAACGGGCCGAACTCCTCAGGGAAGACATCATTGTCGGCGACGGTGTACCACGGCTCGCTGGCCATTTCGGATTCGTAATCGGGCGCGGGCGGCACAACACGAAAGTGGATATCAGTCATGAGCTCGATCTCGTCGTAGTCATAGAACACCACACGGCCCAGCCGTGTCACGCCGAAGTTCTTATAGAGCAGATCACCGGGGAAGATATTGGCACACGCCAACTGCCGGATGGCGTGGCCATAGTCGATGACCGCCGCGCGCAGCCGTATGTCGTCCGCGTGCTGCAGGTACAGATTCAGCGGGGTCATGCGCCTTTCGATATAGACATGGCGCAGGATCAGCGTGTCGCCCTCGAGCTCGATACTGCTGCCCGCGTGCTGCTGCAGCGCATCGATCAGTGCAGGCGAGAAGCGCGCCCGCGGCAGAGCCACCTGCGAATATTCCCAGGTGTCTGCCATGCGGCCCACGCGATCATGGCGTTTGACCAGTTGGTACTTGCGCATGACGTGTCGGCGGTCGATGCCCGACTTCTGAATGTCGTCGCGAATGAGCTTGAACACGTAGGGGTAAGAGGGCAGGGTGAACACGCACATCACCATGCCGCGAATGCCCGGCGCAATGTCGAACTGATCGTGGGAATGGGCCAGATGGTGCAGGAAGTCACGATAGAACAGGGTTTTGCCCTGCTTGTGCAACCCCAACGAGGTATAGAGCTCGGCCACCGGTTTGCGCGGCAACATGCTGGACAGAAAGCCGATGTAAGCCGACGGCGTTTCCATGTCGACCAGAAAATACGCGCGCGTGAAACTGAACAGCGCGCTGAGGTCATCCACGCCATGCAGCAATGCGTCCAGGGTGACCTGGCCTGCCCGGCTTCGGCGCAGGGCGATGGCAAAAGGATAGGCGCCCCCGTGGTTGATCATCCGCCCCACGATGTAGGCGCACTCGCCGCGAAAAAACAGGCTGGTCAACACCTGCAACTGAAGGTCGGCGCCCAGACGCTGGCCCACCGCCCCATGCGGCATGGCGCAGTGCAATGCCGGCAGTGCCGCACGCGCCAGGCGTGCAATATCGCGTGGCAGATCATCGTACGGACAAGCCAGCCCGAATTCTGCGACCACGCGTTCGAGCATGCGATTCAAGGTTCGGCCTTGCGGGTAATACACGCGGTACGACGGCCGGGCGCTATCCAGATAATCGGTCGCAACCGCCGGGCGCACGAACAGAAAGTCGTTGTGAAAATAGCGGCGATGCAGCACCCGCGTGGTGACCGAGTTGAAGAAGGTCTCGGCGCACTCGGGCTGGCGATGGTCGGCGAGCCGTTCGACAAAGGCGCGCTTGACGCGAAACCAGAAATCCTGCGCATGCTCATCCGGCGGGCCCAGACACGTGAGTTCGTCTGCGCACTCGCGCACGCGTTCGGCGTAATAGTCGATGCGCTCGCGCGCCAGCCGTGTCATGGCGGGCCAGTCCCCTTGTTCGAAATAAGCCTTGCCACGTTGCGCGCTGTAACGAAACAGGGCGTAGTGGCGATCGAACCCCGCGAGAATCATGGCAGCGACCGCATTCGCTCGCCCGTCATCCAGACGCGCGGCGTCTGCCGGGTGCTGATCGCCCACGAGCGTACCCATATCAGTGGGCAAAGAAGGGAAAGTGCCGAGCGCAGCCATGATCGATGGCAACCGTGGGCCCTGACCTAGGCCGTTTCGTTAAAGAGTTCCCGACCGATCAGCATGCGCCGGATCTCGCTGGTGCCCGCGCCGATCTCGTATAGCTTGGCGTCGCGCCACATGCGCCCGGTGCTGTAGTCGTTGATGTAGCCATTGCCACCCAGAATCTGGATGCCCTCGCCCGCCATCCAGGTGGCTTTTTCAGCGCAATACAGAATGAGCGCGGCGCAGTCCTTGCGCACGCTGCGGACATGATCGCTGCCCAGCCGATCGAGGTTCTTGCCCACCGTATAACAAAATGCGCGGCTGGCCGAGAGCGTGGTGTACAAATCGGCCACCTTGCCCTGGATGAGCTGGAACTCGCCGATGGCCTGACCAAATTGCTTGCGATCGTGGATATACGGCACCACCACATCCATCACGCCCTGCATAATGCCCAGCGGCCCGCCTGCCAATACCGCACGCTCGTAATCCAGGCCGCTCATCAGCACGCGTACGCCACCGTCGAGCTGACCCAGAATGTTCTCCGCAGGAACTTCGCAGTCCTGGAACACCAGTTCGCCCGTGTGGCTGCCACGCATGCCCAGCTTGTCCAGCTTCTGCGCCACCGAAAATCCCTTGAACCCTTTTTCGACAATGAAAGCCGTGATGCCTTTTTGATGGGCCTCTGGTGTCGTCTTGGCATAAACCACCAGCGTATCGGCATCGGGACCATTGGTGATCCACATCTTGGTGCCATTCAAAACATAACGGTCACCGCGTTTCTCGGCGCGCAGTTTCATGGACACGACATCGGAACCCGCGCCAGGCTCGCTCATGGCAAGCGCACCAATCTGCTCGCCACTGATCAGACCCGGCAGATACCGGCGCTTCTGCGCTTCGGTGCCATTGCGGTGAATCTGGTTCACGCACAGGTTGCTGTGGGCACCATAGGACAGGGCAACCGATGCGCTGGCTCGTGACAGCTCTTCCATGACGATCATGTGCGCGAGATATCCCATGGACGTGCCGCCATATTCCTCGGACACCGTCATGCCCAGCACACCCAGATCGCCGAACTTGCGCCACAGATCCATGGGGAACTGATCGTCGCGATCAAGCGTGGCCGCGCGTGGCGCGATTTCCGCTTCGGCAAACGTGCGCACCGCGTCACGCAGCATGTCCAGGTCATCGCCCAGATCGAAATTCAGCCCCGGCATCGCCATGTCTGTCTCCTTTTGTTTTTTGTAGCATAAGCCGATGTCGTGACATCGGTGCAATGCACCATATTACGTTTACGTAAACGTAAACTGAAGTGCGGGTTTTCCCTTGGTCGCCGAAGGAATGCGTCTAGAGCGTGTGTTCACGCAACAAGGCCGCGCACTGCGCCTCCTGCTGCGTGATTTCTGCCAGCGCATCTTCGATATCGCGCCGCTGCTGCTCCAGTGTCTGCCGGTGGGCCGCCAGCACGTCCCGATAGTGCTTGAGCTGGGGCAAGGTGTCCCTGGGGCTATCGTACATGTCGATCAGGGTGCGGATTTCCGACAACTGCAGACCGAGCCGCTTGCCGCGCAGCGCGAGCTTGAGCCGCGTGCGTTCGCGCGTGCCGTAGACGCGCTGACGCCCGTCTCTGGCAGGGCTGACGATGCCCTGATCTTCATAGAAACGAATGGTGCGTGGCGTCACGTCAAACTCTCGCGCCAGTTCCGAGATCGTCCAGGTTTGCACAGACATAAGGTAGGCTTTCAGGATGGCAAACTGCCGTTTACGTAAACGTAACTTATGATGGCAAGCACAACACCGTCAAGTCATTACAAGCGAGACACCATGAATCCGAACGAACAGAAGCTCGACTATCCCTGGGGCGACACCTTGCCCAACCCGGGATCCATGATCGAAGTCGCTGACGGCCTGCGCTGGATTCGGCTGCCGCTGCCGTTTGCGCTCGATCACGTCAATGTCTGGCTGCTGCGCGATACGTTCGAGGGACGCGATGGGTGGACCCTGATCGACTGCGGCGTGGCGCGCGAGAACGTGCGCGAGCTCTGGGAGCAGATATTCGCCACGTGTCTGGACGGGCTGCCGATCGTGCGGGTGCTGGTCACCCACATGCACCCCGATCATGTGGGCCTGGCAGGCTGGCTGTGCGAGCGCTGGCAGGCCCCCCTGTGGATGACGATGACCGATTTTTTCGTCGCCACGCTATGGTCCAGCGGCAATAACCAGAAGGGCTCACGCGGCGGAGAATCGGCGGTGGAACACTTTACCCGCCATGGCCTGGCCGACCAGGACCACCTGAACCAGATTCGGGAACGTGCCAAGTATTATCCGAGCCTGGTGCCCACGATGCCGCACGAGTATCGCCGTGTCACCGATGGAGAATCCATCCGGATCGGCACCCGCAACTGGCGTGTGATCATCGGCTATGGCCATGCGCCAGAGCACATCTCGCTCTTCGATCCGCACACCAACATTTTTATCGCTGGCGACATGGTGTTGCCGCGCATTTCTACCAATGTGAGCGTCTTCGATTACGAGCCCGATGGCGATCCACTGCGCCTGTATCTCGAATCGCTGCACAAGTATGAACCCCTGCCGCAGGACACGCTGGTGCTGCCTTCGCATGGCCGTCCCTTCAAGGGTCTGCACGAACGCATTCAGCAGCAACGCGATCATCACCGCGAGCGTCTGGACGAGGTTGTGCGCGCGTGCGCCGAAGGGGGCAAGACCACCACCGATATCGTGCCCATCATGTTCCGCCGCAAACTGGACACGCATCAGCTGACCTTCGCCATGGGCGAGGCGCTCGCTCACCTCAATCTGCTGCTGTTTCGGGGCGACCTGGTGCGTCGCACCGACGACGACGGGCTGGTGCGCTTCTACAAGGCCTGATGACGCCCGCCCGGCGCAGCAACGCGCTAGTGACGGGCGGCACCTGACACGGCAGGCGCGGCATCGCTGAAGGCGTCGCGCAGTGTCTGCCCGAAAAACTCGAATGCTTCACGTGCGCCGTCAACGACCTGGTCGGCGTGCTCGCGGGAAAGCGACGTGGCGTCGAGCGCCGCGACAAATGCCCGCCACGCCTGTGCACGCCCCGCTGGGGACGCTGCCAGGTTGCGGGCCCCGAATTCAGCCGACAGGCCCAGTGACGCTTGTGCTTCCTTGAACAGAAAGGCTGCACCCAGCGTGGAGCCCTCGCTCACATACAACCAGCCCAGCGCACGCGCGGGTGGCGCGCTGCGGCCCGCCGCAGGCGCATGCCCGCCCTGCGATGGCGCCGACACATGCGCGGGGCGCGCGCCCTGTGCGGCGGTCTCCTGCGTGCCTGCGCCCCCGGCCACGGTCATGCCGGCGGCATCCTGCAACCACGCGCGACCGCGTTCGCTGAACTCGGCATCGAGATCGATCAGGTCCTGGCGGGCGGCTTGCACGCGGGTACGTCGCGCCAGGTCGGGGATGATCGCGTGCAATGCGGGTTGATCGGCTCGCGCGTTGACCTGGCACTGAAACACATATTGCGCCGCCACGAACCGGACATACCGGTCGCGCGCCGCAAAGGGCGCCAGGCGGCCCATCAGTTCATGCATGGATTCGTGCAGCTCGGCAGTCTCGCCCTTCAACCTGGCTGCCAGCGTCTGTTCGCTCATGGTGGTCGCGCTCACAGTTGCTCGAAGCGGTCGAAGCGGCGGTCGATATCGCGGCGCTCGTGGGTAATCTCGCGCACCTGTGCGGCCGGCGGGCCGACATGCATCCAGGTCAGCATCAGGTCGACCTGCTCGGGAGTGCCCTGCACCAGCGCCTCGACACTGCCATCCAGGTTGTTCTGCACCCAGCCACGCGCACCCACCATATGGGCCTGGCGCACGCAGGCCAAGCGATATCCCACCCCCTGCACACGGCCGGTGACATGGATGTAGACGGTTTCAGTCTGACTCAGGGTACGCATCGCGCTCGGATTCCATAATTTTCGAACAAACGAATTTTAACGTGTGGCCAGCGGGGCACTGGGTATAGTGCAGGGCACTGCTTTTCGTTTCGGTCCACCGCCTTTGCCCATGACGCCTGACTACACCCATAGCCTGTATATCGGGCGCTTTCAGCCTTTTCACCTGGGACACGCCCAGATGCTTGCCCACGCTCTGCAGGTCGCGCAGCGCTGCATCGTGGTCATCGGTTCGGCCCACCAGGCGGCCACGCCCAAAAACCCGTTCGACTGGGCAATGCGTGCCCAGATGATCCGGCAGTCCCTGACGCCCGAGCAGGCTGCGCGCGTCGATTTCATTGCCCTGCGCGACTACTACGATGGCGATCGCTGGGCGCGGGTGCTGCGCGAGGCCGTTCACGCCCTCGCGCCAGCTCCTGCACGGGTGGCACTGATCAGTCACTACAAGGACGCGTCCAGCGCCTATCTGAAGTGGTTCCCCGAATGGGAGACGGTGGCTTTCGGGCGCCAGAACGCCATCGACGCCACGCCACTGCGCACCGCGTTCTACGACGCAATCATCGAAGGCGCCCCCCCTGCTCAGGCGCTCCAGACCATGCTGCCGGCGCTGCCCGCAGGCACCCGCGCGGTGCTCACGCCGTGGGCCGCGCAGCCAGGCCCTGCGCATGAGCTTTCGCAGGAATGGAAAAAGTTATGTGAAGTGCGCCAGGCGTGGTCGCACTCGCCCTATGCCCCGATTTTCGTCAGCGTCGACTGCGTGGTGACCTGCCAGGAACACGTGCTGCTCATCGAGCGGGACCGCCGACCGGGTGCCGGATTGATGGCGCTGCCCGGCGGGTTTCTGGAAGAACATGAGCATCTCCAGGCTGCCGCGCTGCGCGAATTGCGTGAGGAAACAGGGCTGGTGATCGACCTGGATGACCCGGATGTGCGGCTCGATGGTGTGAGGGTGTTCGACCACCCCCAGCGAAGCGAGCGTGGACGGGTCATCACCCATGCCTACGCCATACGGTTGAATGCGCAGACGCTGCCGGATGTGCAGGGGGGAGATGACGCGCGCAGTGCCCGCTGGGTGCCCATTGGTGAACTGTGCGCGCTGGAACCCCGCCTGCACAACGACCACTTCCATATCCTGGACACGTTTCTCGGGCTGCTGGACGATGCGCCGGTGCCGGCGATCAGCGCCACACGCGTCTGAGGACACGTTCGCCGAACTGGTTGACCATCAGCCCCAGCAGCACCCCCAGCGCGCCCAGCCATTGCAGCGGCGTGAGCCATTCGTTGAATGTGATCGCAGCCGTGGCCAGCCCGACGACCGGCACCAGCAGACTGAACGGTGCGATGCGGCTGGACGGGTGGCGATTGAGGAGGTTGGTCCACAGCGTATAGCCCACCAGCGTGGAGGCCACCGCCAGGTACAGCACCGCGATCCACCCGCCCCAGGAGATCGCGGCCAGGGCATCAAGCGAGGTGCCCTCCAGCGTGACCGTCAGCACGACAAACACGGGCAGCGCCACCAGACTGGTCCACACGATGAAGGCGAAGGCGTCGTAGCCGGGAGCCCTGGCCGAGATATGGCGCACGAGCAGATTGGAAATGGCCCACATCAGTGCGGCGGCGATGGTCAAGGCAAACCCGATGAGCGTCATCTGGCCTGGCCCCTCGCCATGGGAGGCGGCAATCAGACCCAGCCCTGCGGTGGCGAGCAGCACGCCCAGCCATTGCACCCCGCGCGTGCGCTCACCCAGGAACACAGCCGCCAGCACGAGGGTGAGCATGGCCTGGGTCTGCAGCACCAGCGAGGCCACGCCGGCGGCCATGCCCAGGCTGATTGCCACGAACAGGAACCCGAACTGACCCACGCCCTGCACCAGCCCATAAGCCAGCACGAATCGCATGGGCACACGCGGCATGCGCACGAACAACAGCAGGGGCAGACTTGCCAGCGCATAGCGCAATGCGCCCAACAGCATGGGGGTAATGTTTTGCAGCGCAAATTTCATTACCGCAAAATTCAGCCCCCATATCAGCACGACGCCCAGTGCACAGGCGTAATCCAGACGCGACATGGGCAGGCGCGATTCAGACATGATCTTTCCCGGGAAGCACGCCATGGCAGGCCTTTCAGCCCACCTCGATGGCGATCAGGCCCGTAGTGTACGCGCTGAGCAGTGCGTCACCGGGGCGGTGCAGGTGCGGTGCGGTGCGGGTGCCGCCGTGGCGCCTGGTGCATAATCGGCATCTCCCCTGCCCCCTGCCTGCGCCCATGTCCACCTTCAGTATCTATCTCGCCGGTTTCGATGTCTTCCGGTCCGACGCGCTGGACTACGGAAAGCAGTTGAGTCGGGCCTGCGCCCAGCGCGGCCTGGCAGGCCTTTATCCCCTGGACAACACCGCCCCCCAGGGACTGACGGCGCACGACACCGCAGCGTGGATCTATCGCAGCAACATCGCCCTGATCGAGCGCGCCGACGCCGTGATGGCGAACCTGAATCCTTTTCGGGGACACGAACCCGACTCGGGCACCGCATTCGAGGTCGGCTACGCCGTGGCGCGCGGCAAACCCGTTTGGGGTTATCTGGACGATGCGCGCGATATCGTGTCGCGCGTGGCGGTCGGACGCGATGCCTCCAGCCCCGATCGCCACATCGATGCCACTGGCATGACGGTCGAGGATTTCGATCTGCCCGTTAATCTGATGCTGGCCTGCAGTGTGACGTGGGTGCAGGGTGATGCGCTGGTCTGCCTGGACCGCATTGCGGCAAGCCTCAACCGCCCCAGGTAAGCCCGGTACGCTAGGCGCGCTTCTGCTTTTTCTTGGGCAAGGCAAGCATGGTGCCGCGACAGTTCTCTGTCCCGCACAGGCACAGGTAGTCGCGCTTCATTTGCTTGCTGATGCGCCCCTCCATGACCAGACCGTAGTCATAGAACAGTTCACGACCCCGAGGGATGTCCTCACGGGCCACGATATACACACGCTTGCCATGCCGTCCTTCTTCGGATTCGCAATTCGGCGTGCATGAGTGGTTGATCCAGCGAGCGTCGTTGCCCTGATCGCCGCCATCAATGACCTCACCCGAACTCAGCGCAAAGAAGAACGTGTGGAACGGGTCGTCAGGATTGGTCGGGTGCCGACGATCGGCTTCCTCGGCGCTGATGCGCAAACCACCATATTCGATGATGCGGGTGCCCGCCGGTATCTTGCGTGCCGCAAAGACACCGTTGCCGTGCAATTTGGAGCGACGGACCGTATACCAGGGCTTGGGGGTTTCTTCAGGCATGACACCACATGGGAACCGGCGAATGCGCCGTTGGAGACACCGGATTATAGAGACGACACGTCGCTGTGCGTAAGGGGCAAAGGCACTTCCTTCAACCGGCGCAACACAAAACTCGATTTGCTGTGTCGAATGCCTGGAATCCGATACAGCCTTTCACGCAGCAGGCGCTCGTAATCGCGCGTGTCACGCACGGCGATGCGAATGTAGTAGTCGTAATCACCCGACACCAGGAAGGCCTCAAGTACTTCAGGAATGTCGGCCAGGGCCTGGCCGAAGGCATAGAGCATTTCTTCGCTGTGGCTCTCCAGGGTGACGTGCACAATCACCGTGTCCATGAAACCCAGGCTGGCCGGATTGATGTCGACCGTGTAACCCCGGATCACCCCCTCGTTCTCCATGCGCTTGATGCGATTCCAGCACGGTGTGGAGGACAGGCCGACAGCTGCGCCGATCTCGGCCAGGCTGGCGCGCGCATGGGTTTGCAAGGCCTTGAGAATGGCCAGATCGAACTTGTCCAGGTTCATTTTCTTTATATCGCGCAAATTTTGGATGGATTTTCCTAATTATTGCCTAAAACAAGGAAATCAGGGAAATAATTCTGGCGTTCCTGCCCTAATCTATACGGTATGAACGACAGACTCTCACCCCAAGCCCTCGCCGTGCCCGAGCACGCCCTTGCACCCACTGCGCGCAACGGCGCGCAGATTCTGCTCGATACCCTGATCGACGCCGGCGTGGACACCATTTTTGGCTATCCGGGGGGCGCGGTGCTCCCGCTGTATGACGCGCTCTATTCCGAGCCGCGCCTGCGCCACGTTCTGGTGCGGCACGAGCAGGCCGCCGTGCACGCCGCCGAAGGCTATGCAAGAACGACAGGTCGCACCGGGGTGGTTCTGGTGACCTCGGGCCCCGGCATGGCCAACACCACGTCGGGGCTGCTCGACGCCATGTGCGACTCTGTTCCCGTGCTGTGCATCAGCGGTCAGGTCGCCCGCGCAGCAATCGGCACCGACGCCTTTCAGGAGTGCGACGCACTGGGCATCTCGCGCCCCGTCACCAAATGGAATGCGCAGATCCAGTCACCCGAACAGGTGCGCGAAGTCGCCGAACGGGCCTTGGCCATTACCCGCCAGGGGCGCCCCGGCCCCGTGCTGATCGATTTTCCGAAAGATGTGCAACTGGGCCACCCACTGCAAAGCGCCACGGGCGCCCACGTGGCGCACCTGAGCGCGCAGGTTGCCCGCCGCGCGGCCTCGACACCCCCTGCGCGACTGCCGCAAGGCGCCCTGGGGCGTGCCGCGGCCCTGATCAAAAACGCGAAACGCCCCGTGTTCTATGGGGGTGGCGGTTTAATCAATGCCGGCCCACAGGCCTGCGAAGCCTTCACGGCACTGGTGCGCAGCGCACAAGCCCCCTGCACGTTGACGCTGATGGGTCTGGGCGCATTCCCGGCCAGCGACCCGCTGTTTCTGGGCATGCTGGGCATGCACGGCACCCTGCAGGCCAATCTGGCCATGCATCACGCCGATCTGGTCGTGTGCGTGGGTGCCCGCTTCGATGACCGCATCACCGGAAAGCTCACCGATTTTTGCCCCCATGCCAAGAAAATCCATATCGATATCGACCCCTCGTCGATCAACAAGGTGGTGCGTGTGGACGTTGCCCTGGTCGGCGACTGCCTGCCCCTGGTGACGGCACTGCACGAGCAGGTGGGCGAGCAGCCCCTGGCCCGTGACACCCTGGCGCCCTGGCACGCTCGCATCGCCACCTGGCAGGCGCGCGAATGCCTGAAAGTCACCCCCTTGCCCGATTCCATTTTGCCGCAGCACTTGATGAAACGCCTGGATGCCGCATTGGCCGGGCGCGATGCCGTGGTCTCCACCGACGTCGGCCAGCATCAGATGTGGGCCGCGCAGCACCTGAACTTCGACCAGCCCCGCCGCTGGCTGACCTCGGGCGGGGCCGGCACCATGGGTTATGGCTTACCGGCAGCCATCGGCGCGCAGGTTGCCTTCCCGGAACGCACCGTGGTTTGCGTCAGCGGCGATGCCTCGGTGCTGATGAACATCCAGGAACTCTCCACCGCCGTGCAACATGCGCTGCCGGTGAAGGTCGTGCTGTCGAACAACGGCTACATGGGCATGGTGCGACAGTGGCAAGAGCTGATCCACGGTGGGCGTTACAGCCACAGCTACAACGAGTCTCTGCCCGATTTCGTAGCGCTGGCCCGCGCGTTCGGCTGGGGCGCGGCGCGTGTGGACGATCCCGCACAACTGGACGCGGCCCTGGCCGAATGCCTGGCGCATCCTGGCCCTTATTTTCTGGATGTCTGCGTGGCCAGCCAGGCAAATTGCTTCCCAATGATGCCGGCAGGCGTGGGGCATCATCGCATCATGCTGGACGAAGACACCTGGTATGAAGACGAATCCGACAGCGTTATTGACGGAACTCCGGGGACCAGTGCAGAAGACGGCGCTCCAATGCTGTGATCGTGTTCACCAGCAGGATCCCGACGGCCGATAGCAACGTGACCGAGGCGAACATATCGGTCGCATTCAAGGTGGCCAGCGCCGTGGTCATCAAATAGCCCATGCCGGTAGTCGAGCCCACGAACTCGGCCAGCACCACGCCGATCAGCGCAAAGCTGATGGCGTTGGGCAGGGAAGCGAACGTCCACGCCGCCGCAGTCGGCATGTACACCCGAAACATGATCTGGCGAGGCGACCCGCCCAGGGTGCGACAGAAATCGACCATCTCGCGCTCGACACTGCGCGCGCCCTTGTAGGTGTTGAAAAAGACAAGGAAGAACACCACGAACCAGGAGGTGACCACCTTGGACGCCATGCCCAGGCCGAAGAACATCGTGATCAGCGGCACGAAGGCAATCCGGGGCATGGAATTGAAGGCCACGATGAAGGGATTGAACACCTGCGCCAGACGCCTGCTGCGGCCCAGCGCCAACCCCACGCAGAAGCCGCTGCCTACGCCCACGAGCAGGCCCCAGAGCGTGGCCTGCAGCGTCAGCCATAAATGAGGCCAGACCGATTGCGGCCCGGGTTGCAACCACTGCACCAGTCGCACCGCCACGCGCGAGGGCTGACTGATGAAAAACGGGTCGAACGGCGTATTCGCCACGAACCACGGGATGCGGGTGAGACCTTCCCAGGCGCCAAGCACACCGGCCAGAATGAGACACTGCCACAACCTGGTCTGCAGACGTTCGCTCATGCCAACGCCCGGAACTGTTCGCCCAGCACATGCCAGATGCGTCGGCAGTGCTCGGCAAACGCAGGCGTCTCACGCACCGTGAACACGTCGCGGGGATGCGGCAGGGAAATTGATTCCTGCATCAGCACCCGGCTGGGGGGCCCCGACAGCACGACCACCCGGTCCGACAGCAGCACGGCCTCGTCCAGATCGTGGGTCACCATCACCACGGTCTGGCCCAGGCTGCGCCACAACTGCGCCAGCTCGCGGTGCAGATGCGCGCGCGTGTGCATATCGAGCGCACCGAATGGCTCGTCCAGCAGAAGAATGCGGGGCTCGACGGCCAGGCTCATGAGCAGGGCCACGCGGCGGCGCATGCCACCGGACAGTTGATGGGGATAGGCCTGGCCGAAGCCCTGCAGGTTGCCCATTTCCAGCAGGCGCGCCACGCGGCGCTCGGCCTGCTGGCCAACAATGCCATGAAACGTCAGTCCCAGCGCAATGTTCTTGCTCACGGTGTACCAGGGCAGCAGCGTGTCTTTCTGGAAAATGTAGCCCAGCGCATCGGGCAATCTGCCGTGCACCGCACGGCCGTCCACCACGATTTCGCCACGCGTGGGCGTGATGAAACCGGCAATCATGTTCAGCAGCGTGCTCTTGCCACAGCCTGACGGCCCCACCAGCGAGACGAACTCACCCTGGGCGATGTCCAGGTCGACATGGCCGACGGCGTGTACGGTACCGGCGCCGCTGACGTAATCGCGCCCCACGGCGCGCAGCGAGATCATCCGCGGCCTCGGGCCCGCTGCACGAAACGCATGTCGACGCAGGTCTCGTAGGGCACGGTGGCCATCTGCTCGTTGGAAAACTGCCGACCCTCGCCCATGATGCCCGCCATGCGTTTGTAGGCATCCGGTGTGATGATGTTGTCGCGCAGGAACACGGTGTCCTGATAGACGCCGATCGTCTTTTCCACGGAAGCGCGGGGAAACGCGTTCAGATACTTCTCGTGGATCACGTCGGTGACTTCGGCTGCGCTGTGCGCCGTGATGAAATCCTGCGCGCGCACCAGACCGGTCACGAACGCCTGGACCACATCAGGGTGCTTGTCGATGGTATCGGCCAGCGTCAGCGCCGCAATGCCTGGCACATCGCCGCCGATGAACTGATCCCAGTCGGTGTCGGTGGTGGCATCGAAAATCGGGGCGCCCCACCCTTCGGCAACGGCCTGTTCCATCATCGACATCGAGGCCATGCTCGCCGCCACGCTGCCGGTCTTCAAGGCACCCAGCATGGTCGCCAGATCCCCCAGCGGACGAATGTCGACCGTGTTGCCCACCCCGGCACGTTCAGTGAGATATTTCGCCATCAGCCATGTGCTGGATTGCGGCTGGGTCGCGCCCATGCGCTTGCCGGCCAGATCCTTCAGCGACGTGATCGTGCCGGCATCCTTATCGGCACGACGCACGATCACATTCGCATAGGTCAGCTTGCGGTCGAACCCGAAGATGAGTTTGGCCGGCTTGCCCGCCAGCGTGACCGCCGGTGCGGCCGTGGCGGCCGTGGCGCCGAACATGATCTGACCGGCCGCCAGCAGCTGATTGGTGCGCGGGCCACTTTGCGAATTCAGATACTCCACATCCAGGCCATCGAAAAAGCCCTTCGCCAGAGCCACGTAGCCGGCCGAAAAGAACGGGTCGATACTGCCCTGACCATAAGCGACCTTGGTGGCCGCCGCGCGTGCGCTCGGCACGACCCCGGCCAGGGTCAGACCGGCGCCTGCGGTGGCGGCCAGCATCACGCTGCGACGACCGCGATTGATTGCTTCAGTCATGTCTCCTCCTGTGTACCGCTGTGAGCCGGTTTGCCCGGTCTGGATTCAGGACGTCGTTTTGACGACTGCCTTTTTCACCGCTGCTTTTTTGACTGCTTTCTTGACGGCTTTCTTCGCTGCCGCCTTCTTCACCGCTACCGGCTTGGGTGAAACCGACGCAGCGCTGCCGGCGTCGTCCCAGGGTGCGGCATCGGTCGGGTCACCGGCCTGCGTCGCCGCAGAACGGGTGGCGGTCTTCACCGCCGTTTTGGTCGCCGTTTTGCTGGCCGCCGTTTTCTTCACGGCGGCTTTCTTCACTGCTGCTTTCTTGGCTGGGGCCTTTTTGGCCGCAGCCCCTGCAACCGCCTTGGTCGCGCCCCCGGCGGTCTTGCGCGCACCGGGCTTCTCCGGACGTGGTTCGAATTCGAACCCCACCTTACCGTCGGGCTGACGCTTCAGAAAGGCCTTGAACTTGCGATTGGTGCGGCTGGAGACAAAACCATCGAGCAAATCGGTGCGGCCATCGTTGAGCAGCTTGACCATCTGCTCACGCGAGATCTCCTGCTGCAGGATCACCTTACCCGACCGAAAATCGCATGTTTTCTCGGGGCCCACGGATTTTTCACACACGAAGCTCATGCCGTGCTCGAACACACGCGACTGGCATTTCGGGCAAGGACCCAGCGGGGTCTGCGCCGAAAAATCGACCGGCTCGGTATCGTCCTCGTTGCTTTGACCGAAATCGAATTCCAGCTTGAACTCATCGGTGATGCGCAGAATGGCCGCAAACGGGCGTCCCATCTTGCTGATGAATCCCTGCATCGGGCCGAGCTCCCGCTTGGCCAGCAGCTCTTCCACCTCGGGCGTTTCGAAGGTGCGCCCACCCGGATGCTTGCTGATCGAAAAATCGCAATTCGTGCAGGCATAGCGCCGGTAGTTTTCCTTGACCACGCCGCCGCAACGCGGGCACGGCGTCACAAGCGTGGCGTAATCGCCCGGCACGGTATCGCGCTCGTATTCCTTGGCGCGCTTGACGATGACCTGCGTCATCTGCGCGATTTCGCGCATGAAGGCTTCGCGCCCCAGCCCACCCTGCTCGATCTGCTTGAGCTTGTGTTCCCATTCGCCGGTCAGTTCGGGCGAGGTCAGTTCGGTGACATCCAGCCCCGAGAGCAAGGTCATCAACTGACGCGCCTTGGCGGTGGGCACCAACTCGCGCCCCTCGCGGCGCAGATAGGTCTCGTTGATCAGGCCTTCGATAATGGATGCACGAGTAGCCGGCGTGCCCAGACCGCGCTCGGACATTGCGTCGCGCAATTCCTCGTCTTCCACCAGTTTGCCCGCACCTTCCATCGCCGAGAGCAGCGTGGCCTCGTTATAGCGGGCGGGGGGCTTGGTGGCCAGGCCAACGGCTTCGACGTCTTCCGTGCGCACGGTTTCACCCTGGGCGACAGCCACCAGGTTGGCGTCCTCGCCCTGGGCATCCTTGCCGTATACCGCCAGCCAACCCGGATTGACCAGAACCTTGCCGTCGGTACGAAAACGGTTGCCATTGACCTCGGTCAGACGGGTCGTGACGCGATATTCCGCGGAAGGAAAGAACACCGCCAGAAAGCGTTTCACGACGAGATCGTAGATCTTGCCCTCGGCCTCGCTCAGATCACGTGGGATCTGCAGGGTCGGAATGATGGCGAAGTGATCCGACACTTTTTTGTTGTCGAACACACGACGATTGGGTTTTACCCATTTTTCGTCCACGACCTTGCGCGCATGCCGCGCAAGCGAGGCCGCAGCCAGCCCGGCACCATCGGCCAGGGCTTGCATGGTCTGACCCACCGTGCCCAGATAGTCTTCGGGCAGGTAGCGCGAATCGGTACGCGGATAAGTCAGCGCCTTGTGACGCTCGTAGAGCGCCTGCGCCAGCGAGAGCGTGGTCTTGGCGGAAAAGCCGAATCGACCGTTGGCGTCGCGCTGCAATGACGTCAGGTCATACAGACCGGGCGACGCCTGGGTGGACGGCTTGGCCTCTTCGGTGACCGAGCCGGGCTGATTGCGACAGGCGGCCACCACGGTCTGGGCGGCGGCCTGCGACCACAGGCGGGATTCACGCCGTTCCGGGTCACGCTCGTCCTTCTTGAAGTTCGGATCGATCCAGCGGCCTTCGTACAGGCCCGCGCTCGCCACGAAGGTGGCGCGCACTTCCCAGTAATCGCGCGACACGAAGCGACGAATGCGTTCCTCGCGCTCGGCCACGATTGCCAGCGTGGGGGTCTGCACACGCCCCACCGGGGTCTTGAAGAAACCGCCATCCTTGCTGTTGAACGCCGTCATGGCGCGCGTGCCGTTGATACCCACGAGCCAGTCGGCTTCGGCACGCGAACGCGCCGCGGCTTCCAGTGGCTTGAGCAACGCATCGTCGCGCAGGTTGGCAAAGGCCTCGCGAATGGCAGGCTGCGTCATGGACTGCAGCCACAGCCGGGTGATGGGTTTGCTCACACCCGAGAACTGGATGATGTAACGGAAGATGAGTTCACCCTCACGCCCGGCGTCGCAGGCGTTGATCAGCGCACTGACGTCCTTGCGTTTGGCCAGACGCACCAGCAGCTTGAGCCGCTCGGCCGACTTCTTGTCAGTCGGCCCCAGCTCGAAGGCGGGCGGAATGACAGGCAGGTGCGTGAAGCTCCATTTACCCTTGACAGGGTCATTGGGGGCCACCAGGCTCAGGAGATGACCGATGCTGGAGGCCAGCACATAGTGCTCGCTCTCGAAATAGTCCCCCTCGCGCGTGAACCCGCCCAATGCCCGGGAAATATCCAGGGCAACAGATGGCTTCTCGGCAATAATCAACGTTTTAGTCATGTGTATCCAGTCGCGGCGGTCAGCCACAATAGCGCGGATGATACGAGCGGAGTTTCCCCCTATGCAAGTGCAGACCGTCTGGAAGGCAGGTTCGGAGCGCCAGGATTGGCGTCTTTTCCTGCTGCAAACCTGCCTGACGCTGGCGATTTTGCTGCTCGGCGGTGCGCTGATCTGCTGGGTGGCCGCCAATTGGGCCGGCTGGTCGAGGTTCGAACGGCTCACCGGAACGCAGGTCGCACTGGCTATTGTTGCACTAGCGGCCATTATCATGCTGTGGCGCACGCGCATGCAGGCAAATCGTGCTCGTTCGGTCACCTCGGGCTTGCTGGGACTGGCCTGCGTGGCACTGGGCGCATTGCTCGCCCTGGTCGGGCAGACCTACCAGACCGGGGCAGATACCTGGGAATTGTTTGCGGTGTGGGCCGCGCTCATGCTGCCCTGGGCCATCGCCGCACGCAGCGCCTCGGTCTGGCTGCTATGGGTGGTGGTGATCAATACCGCATTCCTGCTGTGGGGCGGCCCCGACAGCGTGCGTGACCAATGGTCGCGGCTTGACGATGCGCCGTTGTGGATGTTGCCCTTCAATCTGGCCGCCCTGGCCGGCTGGACGGCATGGGCCGCCGGCGATCACGACCACCGTCGCGCCGGCCCCCGGTTACTTGCCGCCATCGTCCTGGCAACGGGCACCATCGCCTTTCTCAGTGACACCGACCTGTTGGGCACGGGTGCCCTGCTCTGGGCGTGGGCAGCCGCCGTGCTCGCCCTGATTTATCAGCGCGCCCGGCCCGATGCCGTGGTGCTGGCGATGCTCGTGGTGTCGGTGATCGCAGTCGGCGTGCGACTGGTGTGGATCCCTTTCGACGATTTCGACTGGGAAGGGCGGGTCGTGATGACCATTGCGCTGGTCATGACCGGTGGCGTGTTGGGCCACCGCTGGATCCGCCACGCCCTGCAAAAAGAGTCCGATGACGCTGGATATGGCGCCGCACACGCCCGTGCGCACGTCCCCGCACTGGCCTTGCTGTGCGCAGCCATGGCGTGCGCCGCCCTGGTCTGGACCCAGGCCTACATCGAGCAGACCTCGTCGGCCGGTTTCACCGCGCTCAGCGCGATAGCGCTGGCTGCGCTCGCACTCTGGATATATTTCACGAACCGGGCTTTGGGGCATGGCAGAGCCGCGGCAGGCCGTCCGACGCCGCACGATCCGCTGCCGGTGGCCGTGTCGGACGTGCCGGCCGTTCCGGACGTTGCCGCCCGTAGCCGAGCCCCTGACGCGTCCACGGCGGACACGACTGCGCACCGACCATTCGCAACGCCCCTGCCTGCGCCACCTCACGACACCGCCCGCCTCGTGTCGGCCGTGCTGCTTGCCATGACCGCCTGGTTCTCGGCTGCGCTGCTGGTGGGCACCATCGCCATCGTCGGACTCTGGGACCCGGAGTTGTCGATCAGCGTGGCAGGTCCCTTGTTCGCATTGGTCGGTGTCGTGCTGACGCGCGGCGGCGCCCGATCGCTCTTTCTCAAGCAAATTGGCTCCGCCCTGGCCTTTGCGGGCCTGCTGATGCTGACGATCGAGGCCGTTGCCTTCGGCGAACCGGGCTGGACCGATGCCCTGCGCCTGACCGTCATCAGCCTGGCGGTATACGCCCTGAGCGGCTATGCCACCCTGCAGTTCCTGGCCGCGCTGATCGTGGCGGTCGGGCTGACCCTAATCACCTGGCTGCTGCCCACCAACCGAGTGGACGTCTTTCAGGCGGCCAACGCCTTGTTCGACGGCCCGGGCGTACATGCGCTGGGTGCGTGGACCCCGGTGTCGTTCGGCCTGGCCACCTTGGCGATGGTCCTGTTTCTGGTCGGTCGCAAACCCGGATCGGGCACGCCGCGTATCGACCTCATTCCCATGGCATGGGGCATGGCGCTGGCCGCGCTCACATGTGCCTGGGTGAGCGCGGGCGTTCCCGTCACGCAGCTGGGCCACCTCTGGGCGCTGCATGCGCCCACCGCGCTTGTACTGGCCCTGGGTGCGCTGTTGCCGGGCGTGGCCAGTGTCGCAGTCATGTGGCCCCTGCGCGCCGTGCTGCCCGCGCGCATGCGTTGGGGAGTGCCGGCGGGCCTGCTGGCGTTGGGCGTGCTCTGGCTGCCCAGCCCGGGCATCGTCTTCGCCCTGACATGGACCCTGCTGGGGTTCGGGCTTCGTCGGCGCGGGTTGCTGGCGCTGGGAAGTCTCTCGTTGATCGGCTATCTCTGCGTCTATTACTACCAGCTGGGTGTGCCACTGCTGGACAAAGCCCTGTGGCTGGGTCTTGCAGGCATCGTGGCCGCAGTGCTGGGCCTGGTGCTGTGGCGTGCGCACCGTCAGGCCACCGGGGCGCGTGGGCCCGACCTCCAGCAGGCGCACGCAGCCGACGCGATTGCCGCAAGCCGCGCCGACCGCCCTGCACCAGGCGCGCACACGCGAGCAGCGCGCCCGCGCACCGCCTGGCGTGCCACGCTGGCCCTGGCCGGGCTGCTGCTGGTGCTGGCGGCGGTCAACACCACCATATGGCAACGCGAGCAGCTCATCGCACATGGGCGAGAGGTCCTGCTCGTCCTGGCACCCGTCGATCCCCGATCATTGATGCAGGGCGACTACATGCGACTGGATTTCGTGCTCGCCCGCGACATTCGCGAGCAGATCGACGCCTCGCCCCAGACGGCACCCGTGGGCGAGGGCTATGCCATTCTGTCGCTGGATCCCATGGGTCAGGCGCGCCTGCTGCGGCTGCAGGACACCAGCCAGACGGCCACCGACAACGAGGTCGCGCTGCAATACCGGGAGCGCGAGGGGCAGATCAAGGTCGTGACCAACGCGTGGTTTTTCCCCGAAGGACAGGCGGATCATTTCGCGCAGGCGCGCTACGGCGTACTGCGTGTGGATGCCACGGGCCGCGCACTGCTCGTCCAGATGCGGGACGGCGACTTCAAGCCGCTTTGAATCGTGTTGCCCAGGCGGTGGTGGCGGCCTGCCAGAAGGCCGCCACCGAGGGAGCAGGCGTGGGCGCAAACCCCAATGCTGTGAAGGCACGCTGCAAGGTTAGAAGCGGCCGGGCGGTATCCAGCGCCGGCGCATGATTCTGCTTGGAGAGCTTCAACCCCGATGCGGGATCCATCACCAACGGCACATGCATATAGTGCAGCCGTGCCAGCCCCAACCATTCTCCCAATCTGATCTGGCGCGCTGTGGACGACAACAGGTCGGCCCCGCGCACGACGTGCGTGATGTCCTGGGCAGCATCGTCGACGACCACGGCAAGCTGATACGCCCAGAGCCCATCGGCACGTCTGATTGCCACATCGCCTACGGCGAGCGCCACATCCTGTGTTTGCGGCCCCAGCCAGCGATCCTCGAACGTGCAGTCGCCGGCAGGCATGCGCACCCGCCACGCGCGGGCGGGGCGCCCTTCGGGCAGACCATCGCGGCACCGGCCCAGATAGGGCACCTCCTGCACCTGCTCGCCGATTCCAGCCGCCCTGGCGGCAGCCACGATCTCGCGCCGGGTGCAGGCACAGCCATACAGGGCATGTTTACTGTCCAGCAGGGCGAACGCCTGCCGATAAGCCGCGTCACGTCGGGATTGATACCAGATGTCGCCGTCCACGCGCATACCCAGCGCGGCCAGCTGCTGCAGGATCACCTGATCGGCGCCCTCGACGGTTCTCGGGGTGTCGACGTCCTCGATGCGCACCCGCCATGTTCCTGCGTGCGCACGGGCGTCGAGGTAGCTCGCCATGGCAGCCACCAAGGAACCGTCGTGCAGCGGTCCGCTGGGGCTGGGGGCAAATCGGCCTGCGTAATGCGGCACAACGGTGCCGCTCAGTGCAGGCGGCGGGCGCCGTCGTCGTCGAGCAGTTCTTCCAGGACCAGATTGTCGATCTCGGCTTCCTGGCTCCACAGCACCATGAGCGCCACAATCTTGATTTTGCTCAGGGGCACGGGCGCTTCGGGCGAAGCAGAGGCTCGATCGATCACGATTTCACGCAACGGTGCGGGCAGAATGCCGGCCGATTCGAGAAAAGTGATGAAACCGATGGCTTCGCTGCCCAATTGCTGATATTCGCTATCGGCATAAATGCGGGTGCCACCGACGGGCAGTTTGGCGAGGTCGACGCAACGTTCCGTCGTTTCCGCCAGGCCGTACAGCCAGCCCAGGGCATCGTCGATGTCTTCATGCTCGAAGCCGGCTGCGACCAGCCGCTTGGCGAGCACATCGGCTGCCGGACACGCCTGAGGCGTGTAGTAATTCTCGTAGAGATAAACCAGGATATCGAACATATATTTGCGCAGTTCTCGACATGTTGCCCGGCCAACCAACGGCAGACCCGCGACAACTGACAGATTCAATTTACGCCCATTCAATGAGCCCGGCAACTGCGAAAAATATAATACGTAAAGCCATTTCAAAACCGCTACTGACCACCCACGCCGAAACGTTTGTGCGTCGCACCCATTGTGCACCTGATAACTCGCTTGCGCAAACCGGTTACTCTTGCCTGACATTCTTATTACACGGTTGATCTGCCCATGCCGCGCAAGCACTTCACGATGATCCGCGAATTTCACCTCGCCGACGCCTTTACTCTGGGTAATGCCGCCTGCGGTGTTGCGGGTGTGATGCTGGCCATGCTGTTCATGACGAGCCAGGATCTCACGCATTTTTACTGGGCGGCCGCCATGGCGCCGCTGGCCTTCACCTTCGATGTGTTCGACGGCAAGATTGCACGCTGGCGTCAGCAACATTCGGCGATGGGCCGCGAACTGGACTCTCTGGCCGATGTCATCTCTTTCGGGGTGGCGCCTGCGGCGCTTGCGTTTGCGGCCGGCATGTCCGGCGGATGGGATGCCGTGGCGCTGATCTATTTCGTCTGTTGCGGCGTCAGCCGGCTGGCGCGCTACAACGTCACCGCCGAGAGCCTCTCACAGGACACGGGCAAAGTGTCGTATTTCGAGGGCACGCCCATTCCGACCAGTGTCGTGCTGACCGGTGTGCTGGCCTTGGCCGCGTGGCAGGATCGTCTGGGGGCGCAACTCTGGGGCTCGAGCTGGCTGATCGGTCCGTGGCAGTTCCACCCGCTGACCTTGATGTTCGTGCTCTCTGGCACCCTGATGATCAGCAAGACACTGCGGATTCCCAAGTTCTGACGCGGCGTGCAGGCGCCAGCGCCTGAATCAGGGCAATTCCGCCGGATAGCTGTCCAGCGCCAGGCGGATCTGCATGCGCAGGTCCCATGGCTCCAGCGACGCATTCACCGCGCCGTAGAACACCCCGTCGCGCACCATGAAAATGGACGGCAGATGAAAAACTTCATAACGCTGCACCAGCCCCCCACTTGCCCCGGCATCGATCCAGCACAAGCGATCGGCGGGTAATTCCAGGGTGGGGAGGGTTTGCCGTGCCAGGCGACAGTTTGCACAGGTCTTGCTGTAGAAAATCAGCAACGAATTGCCGGGGGCGTCCAGCAGGTAACGGTCAGCCGAGCCGTCATCGAGTTCAATTTGTTCCATGGTGCAACGCATTATGAAGCAAAATCCCTTTGGAGTAGGATCATCTTTTTCGCAACCAAAGGGACGACGACATGAGCAAGGTGTACACCGTGGCGGTACTGGTTGGCAGCCTGCGCAAGGATTCCATCAACCGGCGCCTTGCGCTTGCGTTGGCCGATCTGGCGCCTGCCACGCTTGCGCTGAATATCGTGGAAATCGGCGATCTGCCGCTCTACAACGAGGATATCGACGGCGACCAGCCCCCATCCGCCTACACACGCTTTCGTGACAGCGTTGCAAGCGCGCAGGCCGTGCTCTTCGTCACCCCGGAATACAACCGCTCAGTGCCTGGTGCCATGAAAAATGCGATCGACGTGGGTTCACGCCCTTACGGCAAAAGCGTTTTCAGTGGCAAACCCGCAGCGGTGATCAGCGCCTCGCCGGGGGCCATCGGTGGTTTCGGTGCCAATCATCATTTGCGCCAGTCACTGGTGTTTCTCGACATGCCGTGCCTGCAACAACCCGAATCGTATCTGGGCGGTGCCGGATCGTTTTTCAACGATCAGGGCGAACTGAGTGATTCGATCCGCCCCTTCCTAGAAAAATTCATTGCCGCGTTCGACAAATGGGTTGCCAAGCAGGCTGCCTGATTCGAACTCCCCTTCACGAAGAACCCGCATGCCGCCCACCCCCCTCGAAACCGACGCCGACCCGGCGTGGCAGACCGTCACGCCTTCGGTGCGGGAGTTGTTCACCGGTTTTCTGATACTTGGCCTGACCGCGTTCGGGGGGGCCCTGCCCCTGGCGCACCGCATGGTGGTCGATCGTCACCGATGGCTGACCAACGCCGAATTCACCGATCTGCTCGGCCTGTGCCAGTTTCTCCCCGGTGGCAACATCATCAATCTGTCGGTTGCGATCGGCATGAAATTCCATGGGGTACGGGGCGCCGTATCGGCCCTGCTGGGGCTGATCGCAGCACCCTCGCTCATCGTCATCGCCCTGGGTACGGTGTATGACATCTACCGCGACGATCCGCATATCAGGCACCTGTTCGCCGGGCTTGCCGCAGCCGCTGCGGGCCTGCTCATTTCGATGGCCATTCGCATCACCCTGCCGCTGCGCCAGCGCAAACCGCTGATCGCCGTGGCCGCGATATGTTTCGTGGGCGTGGCCTTTCTGCGATGGCCCCTGCTGCCGACCATGCTGGTGCTCACACCGCTGAGCATCCTGATCACCTGGCGCTTCAAACTATGACCAGTACGCTGCTCTCGCTGGCCATCATCTTCACCCAGCTCTCGCTGCTGGCGTTCGGCGGGGGCAATACCATCCTGCCCGAAATGCAGCGCCAAGTCGTGGAAGTGCATCACTGGATGACGGCCGAGACCTTCAGTTCGCTGTTTGCCCTGGGGCAGGCCGCCCCCGGCCCCAATCTGATGGTCGTCACCCTGGTGGGCTGGCATGTCGCTGGCTGGATGGGGGTGCTGGTGACCACGCTCGCGAAATTCGGCCCCTCTTCGATCGTCACGATCATCGCGCTGTTCACTTGGGAGCGCTTCAAGGACAAGCCCTGGCGTCGTCTGGTGCAGATCGCCATCATGCCCATTACGGCGGGGCTGTTTCTGGCCAGCGCGGTGGTCATTACGCAGGCATCGGTGCATACATGGGTCCTGGGCGGTATCACGGCCATCTGCGCCTGGCTGGCGGTGACCACCCGCATCCACCCGCTCTGGCTGCTCGCCGCCGGTAGCCTGGTGGGTCTGTCTGGCATCGGCCAGGGTTAATCGGGGGTTTTGGTACTCCAAACCCGGATCTGGTACCTGTTGCCGAGGTTCCGGCGTATAGTCGACACACTGGCCTGCACGGGTCGGCAAGACCAACAACCGGAGACCATCGCAGGCGTTTCGCATGCGCGCGGCACAGGATGTCCAGCGCGAAGCGAGCCCCGCGACACGCCATCGTGACCATCAAACGTAAAGCCTACATTGCCGGCGCCTTCGAGCATCCCACCCGGCACGCACCCGATACATCCACTGCTCAACTGCACGCTGAATGCGCCATGGGCGCCCTGGCCGACGCCGGTCTGTCGATGTCCGACGTCGACGGTTACTTCGGCGCACGCGATCAGCCTGGCCCGAATGCGGCCTATATGGTGGATTACCTCAATCTGAAGCTGCGTCATTACGACACCACCGACACCGGCGGATGCTCCTACCTGATGCACATCGCGCATGCGGCGCAGGCTATCGCCGCAGGCAAATGCAACGTGGCGCTGCTCACACTGGCAGGCCGCCCGCGCAGCGAAGGCATGGCAACCGGCACGGCCGCAAGGGTCGGCGAGCCGGACCGCCCCGATGTGCCCTGGGAATCGCCTTACCGCAACACCATCGCCACGCAGTACGGCATGATGGCGGCACGTCACATGCACCTATACGGCACCACGGCAGAACAGCTGGCCTGGGTGCGCGTGGCTGCCTCCACCCATGCCCAGCACAATCCGAACGCCATGTTTCGCAAGCCGGTCACGGTCGAAGATGTCGTGAATTCGCCGGTGATCGCCGATCCCCTGCATCGGCTCGATTGCTGCGTGATCAGCGACGGTGGCGGCGCACTCGTGCTGGTGCGCCCGGAAATCGCGCGCAGCCTGAAACGACCGCTGATTCCGGTGCTCGGCGCCGGGGAGACGATTTATACCCAGAATGCGGGCTATCCCGACCTGGTGACCACGGGCGCGAGCCGCTCCGGCCCGGCAGCCTTCGCCGAAGCGGGCGTCACACCCAGGGATATTCAGTACGCCTCGATTTACGACAACTTCACCATCATGGTGATTGCACAGCTCGAAGACCTGGGGTTCTGCAAGAAAGGGGAAGGCGGGCGTTTCGTGCAGGACGGCGGGCTGATCTCCGGGCAGGGCAAGCTGCCCTGGAACACCGATGGAGGTGGGTTGTGCAACAACCACCCGAACAATCGCGGCGGCATGACCAAGGCGATCGAGGCCGTGCGTCAGCTGCGCGGCGAAGCCCACACTGCGGTGCAGGTGCCGGATTGCTCGCTTGCCCTGGCCTGCGGGCCGGGCGGCGTCATGGGCAGCGGCCACGGCCATGCCACGGTCATCTTCGGACGGGAATAAACCATCATGTCATTCGAACAGATCCTCGCTCAACACCCGCATTCGAAACCGTTCTGGGAGGCCACTGCACGCGCAGAACTGGTGCTGCCCACCTGCACCGGTTGCAGCCGGGCTCACTGGTATCCCCGGCCTTTCTGCCCGTTCTGCGGCAGCGTGGACTTGCAATGGAAACGGTCCTCCGGCCGCGGCAAAATCCATTCCGCCAGCTTCATGCGTCGTGCCGCCGAGCCCTACATTGTGGTCGCCGTCGAGCTGGAAGAAGGCCCCATTCTGCTGAGCAATCTTGTGGAAGCGCCTTTGGATCAGCCGGCGATAGACAGCGCCGTGCAAGTCGTGTTCAAACAGTTGGATGACGGGCGCACCGTGCCGATGTTCAAACCGGCCTGACGGCTCGGTCGGGCAGCGCAAGTTTTC
>Ga0075364_10000106_pt1 | contig 34046 bp, 26 predicted proteins | sample EndMetdeltDD1764_FD_71517 | JGI IMG/M metagenome (GOLD analysis project Ga0075364, IMG submission 71517) | Populus endosphere microbial communities from Tennessee, USA - Endosphere MetaG P. deltoides DD176-4 | ecosystem: Host-associated > Plants > Roots > Endosphere | place: USA: Tennessee... | reverse complement strand
CTTACATGTCATGAGTAACAATATTGATATCAGCAAAGGAGCATTCCCATGGTAAAAAAACGAGGAGATAAAACAGTATTAATAATTGGATCAGGAGGAAGAGAACATGCTCTTGGGTGGAAATTGGCACAATCGGCACATGTCGACAAAATCTATTTTGCTCCCGGCACCATTGGTACCGAAACAATTGGCGAAAGTACCAATATCCCCCTCTCTGAAATTGAAACACTTGCGAAGTTCGCCCGTGAGAAGCATATCGATCTCACAGTCGCAGGACCTGACGATGCGTTAGCAGCTGGGCTCGTTAATGCGTTTCAAAAACAGGGTTTGAAAATCTTTGGTCCAACCAAAGAGGCAGCACAAATTGAATCCTCAAAAGCTTTTGCCAAACAAGTGATGCAAGACGCCAAGATCCCGACAGCAAAGTATAAAACCTTTACCAATATCACTGCCGCAAAAAAATATCTTGCCAACCAAACATTTCCTCTCGTGATAAAAGCAAGCGGCTTGGCGCTTGGAAAAGGCGTTGTTATTGCGAGCACAAAGGAAGAAGCAGAAAGTGCGCTTACGGATATGCTGGTCAAAAAAGTATTTGGGACAGCAGGAGAAGAAGTCATTATCGAAGAGTATTTACAAGGACCTGAAATTTCTATTCATGCTTTTTCCGATGGCAAAACAGTCTCGCTCTTCCCTGCCGCTCGTGATCATAAAACAATCTTTGCAGGAAACACCGGTCCAAACACCGGTGGCATGGGGACTATTGCTCCCCTTCCCGATGTTTCAGAGAAGGAGCTGGAACAAATTAAAAAAACAATTGTTCTCCCACTTATCAAAACACTTTCAAAACAAGGCAGTCCGTTTGTTGGGTGTATCTATCCAGGACTGATGATGACCAAAGACGGTCCAAAAGTCTTGGAGTTTAATGCGCGGTTTGGTGATCCTGAAACAGAGTCATACATGCGACTCCTTAAGACAGATCTCTTTGAAATCCTAACGTCATGCGTTGAAGGCACGCTTGCAAAACAATCAATAAGCTGGAAGAAGCAGGCTGCATGCTGTATTGTGCTGGCATCGGCTGGCTATCCAGCTGGCTCGCACAAAGGAGATATTATCCATGGACTTAAAGGTACTGCTCCCCTGACAAGGGGAGGTCTGGAGGGGTTTAAAGATGTCGTCGTATTCCATTTTGCGACAAAAAAACTTGACGGAAAGATTGTCACCAATGGAGGAAGAGTTCTTGGAATAACAGCAATAGGAAAAACACTCAATGAAGCACTGAGCAAAGCCTATCACGTTATTGGAGCGACGGGAATTCATTTTGCTGGAATGCAGTATCGAAAAGATATCGGTCAATCGACAAAAATGACCCTCCAAAAAAAGACATAAAACGATATAATAGTACTTAAATCCTTGACATGTGAACAAATTATTTGCTAGCCTAAAATAAGGCGGTATGGTTACCGTTCCTATTGGTTTTTGTAAGAGCGTCTTTCAACAATGATTAAAATAATCGGTACAGCTCAAAAAGATAAAGAAGTATTCCTCTATTACGCGTACACAAAAGGTGGCAATAATTTTTTTAAACTCATAGCAAGTAGTGATGGCTTTAATTTTGCCGGACACTCAAAATACGTCATCGCTACCGATGACAAAAATCGGGAAGAAAAAACATATGACTGGAAAAGCTTTCATGTCGCAAAACAGAAAGACAACTATTTTCTTGCATACAAAGTTAATGCCAAAAGTTATGCCAACCTCAATGGAGCCACATCTTCTGATTTAATTCGTTGGAAGAAATTGGGTAAGATCGATACTATTAAAGAAAGTGGCGCTGTCGTCCCCGACTATCGCAACAAGAATCGCTATGTCATGTACTTTGGCGAGACCAATATTAAGTTGGCATTCTCAAGTGATTTAAAAACATGGAAAGAACAAGAAACGGTCCTGATTGAGCCACGAAAAAACTTTTTTGATGACGGAGCATTGGAAGTTGGAGGAGCACTCCAGGTGCATGGACACCTGCTGATGGTTTATTACGTCAAGAAAAAAGTTGCCGGACATGACCGTTATTATGTCGGCGCTTGTCTCTTTGATAAAAAAGATCCAACGAAATTGATCTGGCGATCAGACAAACCACTCTGGGAGCACCCAGAAAAATTTCACAATGAAAATATGTCTCCTCTTGGCATTGCTTCCCTTAATGAAGAGCTTATTCTCTATTGGCTGGTTGGTGAAACAAATGTCTTCGCTGTCTCATGCCCTCTCCCGGGTAGTCATCCTCATTTGAAAGAGAAAGTTTTTGAAGTACTCAAACGCTTTGAACGTAATCCAATTATCACCCCAAACCCTCGCAATCCATGGGAATCACGCGCGACGTTCAATAGTGCAGCTGTGTATGAAGATGGCAAAGTCCATTTCTTATATCGAGCATTGGGAGATACCGATTTATCTGTCTTAGGATATGCCACGAGCAAAGATGGCCTTACGATTGATGAACGCTCAGAAATGCCGGCATATATTCCTCGAGCACCTTTTGAAACACCAGGACAGAAAGCATTTAAGAGTCTTGCTGAGCATTATGTTTCAGGTGGAGGTTATGGAGGTGTCGAAGATCCACGAATGACAAAAGTTGGTGATCGATTTTATCTGACTTATGTCGCTTTCGATGGAGCCACTCCTCCTCGGTCTGCAATGTCATCGATTTCAGTTAAAGATTTTATGGACAGAAATTGGGACAAATGGGACGAACCCAAACTTATTTCAGCACCTGGAATGGTCAATAAAAGCGCCGTAATTTTCCCGGAAAAAGTAAATGGCAAATATGTCGCAATGCATCGGGTCTATCCAAATATTCTGATTGATTACTTAGACGATCTAAACTTTGACAACTATTTGCAAGGGCATTACTTTATTCCTCCACGAAAAAATCACTGGGACAGCAAAAAGATTGGAGCAGGAGCACCTCCGATCAAAACAAAAGATGGCTGGCTTTTAATCTACCAATCAGTCGGCTATCAAGATCCATCTCGATATAAAATCGGTGCCATGCTGCTCGATGCAAATAACCCAAGCAAAGTGCTCTATCGAAGTAATAAACCACTCATCGCACCAGATGAGCATTATGAAAATGCCGGACACAAAGCCGGTGTTGTCTATCCTTGCGGAGCTGTTGATCTCAAGGGAGAGCTCATTGTGTATTACGGAGGAGCAGACACTGTTGTCTGTGCAGCGAGTCAAAATATGGACACCTTCCTCGATCAGCTCAAGTACAACCAAGAGCCAAGACTCAGAAAAGTAAGAGCACCAATGTTAAATTAATGCTTACCTTACAACGCAATCCCAACAACCCTATACTCATACCAGATGCCAATAATGCTTGGGAACACGACGGTGCATTTAATGGCTGTGTTGCCAAAGGCAAAGACGGGACGTATCACATGGTCTACCGCGCACTTTCTTCGCAACGCAAACAACAAGGCGTTGATATGCGGGTTTCTTCAATTGGCTATGCAACCAGCAATGATGGCATTACGTTCGGCGAACATCGAATGTTATTGGAACCAACGGAAGATTGGGAGATTTACGGTGTCGAAGATCCTCGCATTACGTTTTTTAATGACAAGTTTTATATTTTTTATACGGCATTGTCTGTGTATCCATTCGCGGCGTATGGGATCAAACTTGCGGTCGCCATTACCAAAGACTTTAAAACGTTTGAGAAACATCCCGTCACCACCTTTAATTCAAAAGCGATGGGGCTTTTCCCTGAAAAGGTCAATGGCAAAATGGCAGCACTGCTGACGATCAACACGGATATGCCGCCAGCAAAGATCGCCATCGCATACTTTGATCGAGAAGAAGATATCTGGTCACCTTATTATTGGGAAGAATGGTATGACAATGCCAATGAACATCTCATTCATCTCTTGCGAGACATGCGGGATCAAGTCGAACTCGGCGCACCACCGATTAAGACAGACAAAGGTTGGCTGTTTGTGCATTCATATATTGGTAACTATCTCTCTGATAATAAAACATTTGGCATCGAAGCAGCACTGCTTGATCATAAAGATCCACGAAAGATTTTAGGACGAACATCGCACCCACTGCTAACACCAGAAAAGGATTATGAATTGGTAGGCGATGTGCCAAATGTTATTTTCCCATCCGGCGCACTGGTGGAAGACAATAAGTTCTCGCTTTATTATGGAGCAGCAGATACTCGTGTCGCACTTGCAACCTGCGAGCTTGATTCCTTGCTGCAAGAACTACAACAACCGAAAGTTGCTCCCCCAACTGACCCACCGAATCGTAAAAAACTGGTTCGATTTGATGAAAATCCAATCATTACCCCAGCACTTGAACTTGAATGGCAAGCCCAAGGAGTATTCAATCCTGCTGCAATCTATGAAGATGGCAGAGTACATATTGTGTACCGTGCACAATCCTTTAAAGGTGTTTCAACGTTTGGGTATGCCTCAAGTCGTGATGGATTGCATATTGATGAAAATTTAGATTATCCAATTTATGTCCCTCGAGAAGATTTTGAAAAGAAATCCGATCCCGGCAATTCTGGATGTGAAGATCCCCGTATTACCAAAATTGGCGACAGATTCTATATCACCTACACCGCATATGATGGACATAATCCGCCAAGAGTTGCCCTGAGTTCAATTGCCGTGTCAGACTTTTTGAAAAAAGAATGGAATTGGGAGAAGCCCATTTTAATTTCTCATGAAGGAGTTGACGATAAAGACGCCTGTATCGTCAAAGGCAAAACAGAAGGAACGTATCTCGGCTTTCATCGATTAGGTGATGCTATTTGGCTAGATATCTTAAACGATATTTCTTTTGCCAACGGACAATCGCTCTCTGGAACAATCCTTGCTCATCCGAGACAAGATAAGTGGGACAATGTAAAGCTTGGAATTTCAGCACCGCCAATTGAAACAAAACAAGGATGGTTGCTGCTTTATCATGGGGTATCTGAACCGATGTTTAAATACAAAGTCGGTGCCATGCTGCTGGACCTGATGAATCCGACAATCATTTTGGCACGAACTGATTTCCCCCTGTTTGAACCAGAAATGCCCTATGAGATTGAAGGAGTCATCCGCAATGTCGTCTTCCCTTGCGGTGCCGTTGTAATCAATGACGTTTTATATGTGTACTACGGTGGCGCAGATAAAGTCACTGGGGTCGCGACAATGTCGATGACAACCCTCCTTGGAGATTTACTCAGCAAATAAGTTACGAGGCATAATGATCGTAGGACGCAGTAAGGATAGGAAGATATAATTTCTCAAAATAGTCTTGGAGCATTCTTGTGGTGCTAAAATCTTGTTGGATTAATGCTCGACCTCGTTGCATTGATGATTTCCAGGGATTGTGGTCTCCGGCATAATATTGGGGAATAATCTGCTGTTCCAAAACATCAAGCACACTGTCATGAACTGTATCACTATTCACAATCCATCCCCGATCACGCAGATCTACTTCATCAACCCAACCGTCTTGGGTACTACAAAGAAGCGTGCCATTGAGCGCGGCCTTCATGCTGCTCGTCCCACAAGCTTCTGAGCCAATAACTGGCGTATTCAACCAGATATCACAACCACTGGTTAAAACTTTTGCTAATGAGACATTGTAATCGGGTAAATAAACAACGGTATGGGAAAATTGTTGGGCAATTAATTGCTGTAATTCTTTTAAGAGTTCCCGTCCTTCATCGTCAGATTGATGAGGAATCCCGGCAAAGAGAATTCGTACGGGTCGTTCTTGATCGTTGGTCAGATGCAAGAATCGTTCCAGCTCTCCAAACAAAGCGAGCGGCCGCTTGTAGCGCACCATTCGTCTGGCCCATCCGATGAGGAGTTCATTCTCGCCCCAGGTTTGTCCTGTTTTTTCATGGATCAACTGAAGCAGCTGGCGTTTCTTCTCTTGATGTTTTTGCCACACATCACCAGGTCCGAGCATATCCCACGTTGGCAGATGAATACCATTCGTAACGGGAACAACATGTTTATCACCCAATGCTTTGATGAGATGTTTGGTATGCAATTGGCTGACACCATTGATCTTTCCCGCAAGTCGACTTGCGAAATGAGAAAGAGAAAAAGTCTGCGAATCAGGGATACTGCCCAATGAAACAATCTCTCCAACAGGAACTTCTAATTCACTTGCATATCGCTCAAGCATGAAGGTAAATAAATCATTATTAAAGAGTTCATTCCCGGCACTGACCAACGTATGATTGGTGAAGATAACGTGATGAGTGGATAATACTTGCGCATCGGTAAACCCTACTTTGCGCTTCCGCATCTCATGACGAATCAGTTCTAAAGCAAGCAGAGCAGAATGTCCTTCATTCATATGATAAATCGATGGTTGGATATCCAGTGCTTCTAGTAATCGAAATCCGCCAATTCCCAAAACAATCTCCTGCTTCAGACGAGTTTCTTTGCTGGCATCATAAAGTTGCAGCGTAATAGAACGATCACTCTGCGTATTTTGTTCAAGGTTAGTGTCGAGAAGATAAACAGGTATCGAATTCTTTTCCCATTTCCACGCTTTGATCCAGACGTCATGATCTTGAATCGGCACTTTAATCAGCAGCGGATTATTATCTTTATCAACAACGGGGGTTACGCCATGATCGATGGGATTTGGAGGAAACAATTCTTTTTTTGATTCTTCAACGGTTAAATCAACACCATACTTACTTCGATAAAACAAACCGACAGCAACTGACGGGATTTGTTGATCCGCAAGTTCTTTAACATAATCACCTGCTAATACTCCAAGTCCTCCGGCATAACTTGGCAAGGTATCAGTCAATGCATATTCCGCACAAAAGTACGCAATGGGTTTGGTATGCAAGAATTGATAATCTTTTGTTTGGCGAAATTGTTCAAACCAGGACAGATGGTTGTTCATAGATTACTTCTAGTTAGGCTTTATTCTCCCCGCGTGCGCGAGAAAAAGTGCATGCTCTTCCTCATCAGAGGCATGATTTTTTTCTCTCAATACTCTTTTATACCATGTATCGTACTCTACTGCTGCATGATTCCATGAGAAATCACAATCCATACAATTCTCGACAAGCGCTTTCCATACTCGAGGATATTGATACGTCGTTAGCGCTTCAACCATCGTGCCAAACAGCGCCCATCCATCTTTTTGTTTGAAAGAGAATCCATTCCCGCGTTTGGTAGCTGGATTAAAATCAGTAATGACATCGTTCAGTCCACCGGTCCTGCGAACAATTGGAACGCACCCATATCGCAGCGCTTCAAGGGCTACAATGCCACCTGGCTCAAACAAACTAGGAATAAGTACCATATCTGCACCGGCATAAATTTTACGCGGCAAATGGAAATCAGGACGCAGATACAATCCAATCTGATCCGGGAAATTCTTTTGCAACACCGTCAGTTCCAATCGATATCGTTCTTCACCACTTCCTAAGAAAACAATTTGGACATCCGGTCGTTCTACTAAAAGATGCGGCAAGACTTCAATGATAAAGTCGAGGCCTTTTTGTTTGGCAAGCCTTCCACAAAACGCAAAGAGGGGTCGTTTGGCGTCAGGCGTCAACCCAAATTGTTTTTGTAAATCTTTTTTATTCTCCTCGCGCGCGCGGACAAACGATTGTTTGCTAAATAGCCGTTTAATATTTTTATCAGTACTTGGATTAAACTTCACGGTATTCAAACCATTGAGTATCCCTGTTACTTTTCCTCGTACTTCATGAAGGGTTTTTTCGAGTCCCTCTGCATATTCTGGCGTCAAGATTTCAACGGAATGAGTCGGACTGACGGTATTAATTGCATCTGAGGTAATAATGCCTCGTTTAAGGGCATTTTGCTCTTGCAGTAAAGGATCTGTCAGCGGAGCCAACAATGTTTGGCCATAATCAAACTTTTCTTTCTGTGCATAACGAAAGTCATAATTCCCCTGCAATGAAAAATTATGAACCGTATAAACAAGTGGAGTGTTTTCAAGAAGATGCTGATACCGAGGATAGCGTCTTGCGAAGTCAGGGAAATACCCCGTATGCCAATCATGCGCATGAATAATATCAGGAAACCATGCTTCTTCCTTTGATTCTGTTTGCGATGTTTGCAAAAGCCATTCAAGACAACCTTTGGATAATAAAGCAAATCGTGTATGATCATCCCGATAACCATAAACGTTTGCCCGAAGTTCATAATATTCTTGATTCTCAAGGAAATAACTGACAATTTTATCGGCTCGATTACGAAGCGATTTGATATTACAAATAATTGATTTGTCTACGTCATCATCGATCGGTACATGCAGTCCGGTAAATTCTGTTTTGAAGTCCCATCCTTTTTTTGGCGCTGTCTCATCCATTGTGCCATATTTGGCGGTAAAGATTCGAACATCATGTCCAAGACTTCGAAGCGCTTGGGGCAAAAAATACATTACTTGACTCAATCCCCCAACGGAAACATATGGGGCAACTTCAGCGGAAACAAAGAGGATCTTCATGCCTCTATAATACCATATTTGAGGCAAAATAGGTTGGAGAAATTTGTATACACTTAGAGCGGTTCGTCTCTCTGTTTGAAGAAATACCCAATGACAGTTGAAAAAGGATGCATAGCAAACCATAACAGACAAAGAAGGATATATTGCATCAGTGTAAGCTGGATATAAAATGCTGTGAAGACGATAACACCAAAGATATAATCGAGTTGATCAAACGGGAACCAACTTTTGCCCGGAGCAATCCCCATTTGCCGTTTAAAGAAACTTTTGATCGCGTCCCCTGCCAATGCCCCAAAGCCCAACAGAAATCCGAGCAGAAGAGGATTGATCGTGTGATAGTCTAAGGAAATCCATTTATGAACAAGCGAAAAATGATCATATAAAAAAATCTCTAAGTAAACAGTCAGCGTCGCAACGATTACGCCAACAAGAAAGCCTCGAATCGTTTTATGAGCACCAAAGATTCTTTTCCCGCGGAATTTTTTGTGGAAATCGATTGGCTGATCAAGGTCTTTGAGATAGGGGAGTTTGCCAGAATAAAACGCCGCCATATTGGCTAGTCCTCCCGGACCAAAAAACCAAAAAACCAAAATAAGATCACTTAACATAAGGCATCAATCAATAAAGGGCAAATATTCTTGGTCAATATTCTCTTTTTTGTTGCGTAAAAAGGTGAGCTGGGACGGCATAATTTCTATTTCGATTCCTTCTTTCTGGACGACAGGATCTCCATCAATCTGTACATATGGCTCTCCCGCGATTCTGAGATGCTTTGCTTTAAACCGTACCTTACCAAGTTCAGAATAGAGAGGATGTTTAAATCCCTTCAATCGCATATTCGTCAAATACGCATACTTCGTCGAAAACAATGTCCCATCCAAAAACCCGTCATTCAACTTTGCTTTTGGCGCAACAATATAATTCTGCCCAATAATGGGACAGTTTGCAATAACGAGTGATGATGCAACGGCCGTCAACGTGACTTGATGATCAAGTGTCAGCGTGATTTCTTTCTCGGGATGGTCAATAAAACTTCTAATTGCTGAGAGAATATACGATCGCAAACCGATATAACGAAAATTTTGTCTATTAAAAACAATCCGCGCATCATACCCAACACTCATATTAAAAATTCCCAACTCATGATTGCGAATATTTGTTTTGAGCAAATCAATTGTTACCTCAGCATCTTGGCGACTGAGGACATCGACTGCTTTATCCATAGTCTCAACACCAAGACAATAAGAAATCGCGTTACCAAAGCCTAACGGTAAAATACTAATGCGGGGTTTTTTTTTGAGTTTATTGACCACACGACAAACCATATTGATCGTCCCATCGCCACCAGCAATCGCTATGACGTCTGGCTGCTTTTCCATAATAATTGATTCAAAAGCTTCAGTCGTTACATCGACGGGATCTTTGGGAAGCAATGGATATTTTTGCGCAGCTTTTTTCCAATAATGTTTGGCATTCCCTTCGTTTGCGTTGGGATTAAGAAGAAAAAGAATATTTTTTTTCATACTGCATGTTTGATTCTATTAATCATCGGATAAAGATAGGTCCACAAAGGTGCATATGTTTTCTGTAATGTCCCCTCTCGCAATAAGGTCACTAACGATGATTTACTTGGCATGTGGGAAACAACACTAAACGAACTTCCCAATCCTACCGATCCATGGGCGTCACTGCTTGCTGCTGGAGAAAGCGAATTACGACGAGCAAACGATTCTGCATCTTTTGCCTTTCCTCGAAACTGTCCGCGAGCATTAAATACTTCAACGATATCGATAGCTGCAACTAACGTCTCGGCGACTTCGTTTTGTAAGCCTTTCCGGAGTGTTTCAAATGGATGCGGCAGATAAACCAATCCTCCTTGCTTATGAATCGCGTCCACTGTCTTTTGGGCCGTCAATCCGGCAGGGATCACTTCTTGTAAAAAGAGGCCAACGAGTTCTCCATCTGTTGTCGTAATTTCTTCGCCGACAATGATTTTGTTGCCCAACTTTTCCTGCATTTGATGAGCAAAACTAATCTCATTGTGATCAGTGATAGCAACACAATCAAGAAGTCCTTTCTCAAGGATTTTCGTATACTGATCAGCAGTTATACCTCCGTCTCGTGATATAATTGAATGAGTGTGAAGATCGATTTTGTAATTCATGTATGTTAAGTGATAAAAAACCAGTTGTAGAAAAATATCTTACTCCCCTTGTCGCAACGCTTGCCAAAGCTAATCCAAACGTCTTAACTCTAGTAGGAAGTATACCACCTCTCTTGTTTTTTGTCTTTGTGGTCTACCACCAATATGCATGGGCACTTGTGGCGTTTGTTGGCAATTTATTCGATATGATTGACGGGATGGTTGCTAGGAAATACCACAAAGTGACAGCATTCGGCGGATTTCTTGATTCAACACTTGATCGCATTTCAGACTTCTTTATGATCACCGCTTTTGCGTTTGGTGGTATCGTGAGGTGGGAATTAGTTGCTCCATTGCTTCTTTTCTCATTCTTAATCAGTTACGCCCGAGGAACATCGGAGAAATTAGCATATGCAAAAGGCGATACAAAAACAAAATTTAATGTCGGACTCATTGAACGAACTGAAAGACTTTTCATTACTTGCTTGGCTCTTATCCTCTTTATGCTCTTCCCTACATTTAGTTTTGCAGAGTTAAACGTTGCCGAAATTGTCTTTGTAATCCTTGTTCTTCTCTCTGGATATACTGCATTGCAGCGAATTATGTATGCCAAGTCTCATTTATGAAGCGCATACGATTGTAATAATTGGCTGTATGCGGTAAGTGTTTGTATCTTTGTATCTAACAAAAATAATGACGCCGCCCTTGCATCTTCTGATTGTGGGTTCAAGGGACGATTTTGTACTCTTCTCTTCTCAATACGAAGGGGTTTCAGTTGTCGCTTAATCTCCTGTTGATCTTCAAGAATTTTCTTACGCAATTTCTTAGCATTAGACTTAGCCTGAAGCTTCTTTTTGGGATTGTAAAGAAGTGCTTTTATTTCCCATCCTTTTGTTTCAAGCCAAAATTGCGCCGAACGCTGAGCAGACTCTTTGAGCCGATCAATATATGGACGATCATCGCTGGGATCAAAGATAGGAACATCTCGGATTAGTAGATCTACCGAATGAGTTGGAGCAGGACTTTCTTCAAAAAATTTATCTCGACTTCCCCATTCGGAGACATCATGTTTTTGGCTAACAAAGCGAATATCTTTTCGCAGAGCAGATAATGCAGCTCTTTCTCCTCGACGAATTATTTCACCTGTCACTCCATAAATTTCACCGATACTCTCGGGGGTTTTCTCCTCCCCCGTATTAATCCCAAATCTCATGAAGATAATTCCTTGTTCAAGCTGAGAGAGTGCAGGAAGATTATGAAGAATTTCTTTTACCTCCTCCAGGAAAACAGGTCGTAACACGGTATCTTCAACGGATTCTCTTAGTTCAGGAAGCTCTTTTAAGTTATCTGTTAATGGAACTTGCTGTCCAAAGTTTTGGACAATTATTCTTTTTTCTTTAGTAGACGTAAATACAGTAGCAACTTGGTCGAGAGTAGGTTCTTCGTCCAATTCATTCCGTAATCTTATTACAACTCTTTGATATTCTTTATCAAGATTCGGCATGAAAACAATGTTCGTAGGCAATTCTGGAGGCATTTCTTCACGTGCTAATCTTCGTTCGAACCGTTCTCCTAATTGAGCAATAAGTGTAGCGTTTTGTGGGGTGGGTAATTCAGGAACAATTGGTTTCCGCGATCTCCGTCGTCGCGTTCTAACCTGCGGATCAGGGGCTTTCCCCTGTTCAATAGGTGAAGCCATTAGAGGAATTATAGCATATTTTATTTTGAATGCTTCTGAATAAACTCTTCAAGATTTGCTTTTGCCTGTGCGTCAGTAAATTGCTTTGGTGGTGATTTCATAAAGTAAGCTGATGCTTCAAGAATTGGGCCGCCGAGGTTGTTATCAAGAGCAAGTTTGCAGCATCTGATTGCATCAACAACGACGCCAGCTGAGTTTGGTGAATCTTCAACGGAGAGTCGGACTTCAACATGCATTGGCACATCACCAAAATGGCGGCTTTCAATTCGGATGAATGCGACTTTATTATCATTAAGCCATGGGACGTGATCACTTGGGCCAACATGAATATCATGAGAAACAATCTCTTGATCATGTAATTTCATCTGAGACGTTACTGATTGCGTCTTTGAAATCTTCTTTGATTTGAGACGTTTGCGCTCAAGCATATTTTGAAAATCAGTATTGCCACCGACGTTGAGTTGATAGGTCCGATCAATTGGCATGCCGCGATCTAAGAATAAATTGGTGAGCGTTCGATGCACAATCGTCGCGCCTACTTGGGATTTGATATCATCACCGACGATGGGAACGCCGGCAGCGACGAATCGTTTACTCCATGTTTTGTCAGACGCGATAAAAACAGGAATACAATTAATCATCGCGACCTTTGCTGTAAGACAAACTTCTGCCCAATATTCAACGGCTTTTTGACTCCCGACGGGAAGATAGTTAACCAGAACATCTGCCTTAGTTTCTTTCAAGATTTTTACGGGATCAATGACTTTCTTTGACGAGATTTTTACGACGTCTTGGACATATTCGCCAATGCCATCCAGAGCTGGTACGTTTTGAACGACAACGCCAGTCTTTTTTACTTTGGCAAAGATTTTGGTGTTATTGGGATACGCAGCGATTGCTTCTGAGAGATCTTTGCCGACTTTGGTTTCATTCACATCAAACGCAGCGACAACCTCAATATCTGAGACGAGGTAGCCACCTAACTCAGTATGCATCAGTCCGACAATCTGATCTTTTTTTGTGGCATCTTTATAATAAGTTAATCCTTGCACCAATGATGAAGCACAATTACCAACGCCAAGAATTGCAATTTTTATTTTCTTTTTCATAATTCTTACCGTATCATAGGAAAATCCATATGTAAAATTAATGGTTCTTATGATATAGTAGCCAGACTTATGATTGAGGAACTTCGACGGTTTATTTTAGCAACACAAGAAGGCAATATTACCAAGACTGCCGAGAAAGTATTTATCACACAATCAGCGCTTTCTCAATCAATTCAACGATTGGAAAAAGCATTGGGGACCAAGCTGTTTGTCCAACGAGGCAAACAATTGCACCCGACAACTGATGGCATTGCTGTTGTTACCATTGGGAATAAAATTCTGGAACTCTGGGAAAATGCCAAGAATCCTGATGTCCGAAAATCAATCAAACAAATCTATACCATCGGCATGTTTGATAATGCAGCACTGCTGTTGGGAACCTATCTCAAGAATAATATCACGGCAAAGAAGTTTCATCTTGAATTGCTGATTGATAAATCCATGCTTCTGCTTTCGCAGCTTCGATTGGGGACGATCGATCTTGCTATTTGTGTTATTGATAAAAAATATGCTCCACCAAAAGGTATCACCATGGTTAAAAAATTTACGGAGGAATTACTTCCTGTTTCGTCCCAACAGTTCACGCAACCATTACATAAAATCCCCTTCATTCTTTATAACAAAGGGTCACACACGCGAGATCAAATTGATGCCGTGTTTACTAAAGCACATATCAAACCTCTTATCTTTGCAGAATCCACCAGTGTTACGTTTATGAAAGAACTTGCGTCCTTAGGTTGTGGGATTGCATTATTACCTGAAAGTTTTGTCCGAGCCGAACTTGCACAAGGGACATTAGTCAAACAAACACTGCCGCTGCAATGGAAACGAGAATATGGCATTTATTTGCAGGAACAGAGTAAATTAACAATGGATCATCACATCGTCAAAGAAATTATTAAAACACTCAATGACGCATAGTTCGTCGCTTTACGAAATAAACAATCACAGGCAAGACTCCCAACAGAAAAAGTACATACCCATTGAGTTGCAAGAAGCCGTTCTCTTGACTCACAAAATCCAATCCCCCGGCAAGCAGCATACTTGTGTAGAAAATCATTACGTACGCCAAGAGGTTCGTTTTGATCACTCGTATCATGACAAATGATAGCAGTAAAAATGAAACAATGGTAAGTGCCAATTGGAGCAGAATGAATGAAGTATCTTGCGAGCTGGTAAACAATTCTTTGCCTTCTGTAAGCAGCAAGAGAGATCCAATAAGAGTTACTATCAAGGCTGATGATTGTATTTTCTTTCTTACTAAAAGAATTAACAAGCCGGTTACGAGGAGAGAAAGCAATGCTGTTGAGAAATAATCAATCAGGGTTATTACCGGAACGAATTGATCAATGCCGGAAAGATCCTGTGCAAAAAAGAGCGCTGAGAAGACTTGATATTTGAGCGATAACGAAACAATCACAACACCGTATCCCGCAAAAAGAATTGGAAACAGATAGCCGATAAACAACGCATCTTTATAATATTTCATTCGATCTGACACTGCCGTGGGAAGTAGTTGTCCATAACGTTCTTTCCATAACGCAACAAACAGCGCAATCATGCTGGAAACAAACAGGACAAAAACGATTTGCGAAATCCCCATCCCAATCGTTTCTTCGACAAGATATGTTGCAAGAGAAATGCTTGTTGGATAAAGTGCATAAAACAGTGGTGATTGATTCACGAGTTCTAATACTGAAATACCAAGCAATGGGAGTGTGAGAATCAGTGCTTGCTTGTAGTGAAGCTTTTTCGTTTTTAGAAAGCGGAAGAATGTCGTGACAGCATAGACAAACAGCAACATACTTGGAAGCAGCAACGCGGTGTCAAAAAGAAAATCCAGCGTTGTTGTTTTCTCTCGTTCTCGTACCCATTCTTGCGGCAACTTTAGATATTTTTGAAATCCTGATGGTTCATTGCCGAGGACGTTAAGTGAAAGCCGAATGGTTGCATCATGAATCTTATCTTTCTTTTCAAACGTAAAGGCATAGTCGGTTCTGTTTGCTCGTTTGGTTGCTTGTGCGGCCATAACTTTATAATCTGAAACTATTTCATGCTGTTGTTTTTGGAGATAGTCGCTAGCAATGAGTGACGCCTCATGTTCTGTTAAATTTTCCCCTTTTGCATCTTCACTCAGCAAATGATCAACAGCATAAAGTTTGCCGGAAGGAAGGAGAAAGACGTGATACTCTTCTTTCTCAAATGGTTTATAAAAACGCACCTTCCAGAGCGCAAGCGGTATTTGTTTGGGATACAAGGTTTGTATTGTCTTAAAATCTGAATATTCCGTAAGATAGTCTTGCTCCAATGAAGATGGCGGAGAGGAGGTATAACTGGCAACAATGTGATATGAATCTGGTGAAAGTTTCTTTGTTGCAAGAACCTCTTTTGCTTGTGCAATTGCTGCTAAGCGTGTTGCGATATCATCATGGATCGGCGTATCCATTTGCGGCGTTAACGATAAAATAGCAACCACTGAAGCCACAAACAAAACAGAGATGCTGATGACAAACTTTTTAGTAAGGATGGATTTGTAAACCGTTATAGTGGTCGTTGATTCTTTTATTATCGACGGCATTTTTTGTTTAACGCGTGAAAGATGTTCATTGGTCCACGTTGCTTGTTTGGTAACAAACCCTCCTTTGATCATCGAACGGATCACTGAGACACAAGCAATCACTAAGGGGAAGAACGACACGAATAAGGCAATCAGAACATTGTAAGACAGAAAACCATTAAGAGAGACAAGCGCTACTGACGTGACGAGTGCGTTAAAGGTGTAATGAGAAACTACTGAAGCAAGGATTCCAAATCGCAAGAAAATAAACCCAAGGAAGAGTCCTTCAATCCCGACTTCAATTCCCCGAGCAAACCATGGGGACTGCGGATAATTACTGTGCAAAAATCCCCAAATAAAAGCAGTAATCACGACAGCAATCCAGGGCTTTTTAACATACCTGATTAAGAAAGGAATACCAAATAATCGAAATATTCCCTCTTCAAAAACAGCTGCTGAAAAACCAATAAAGAGAGGATAGATCCACGGAATAATCGTACTGAACGTGTCATTATAATTAATTTCTGCAGGAGACCAGAATCCAAATCCTTTGCCAGCAATATAAAATAAGACGACATAACCAAAAGAGATAATGCCGCCAAAACTCCCAACCAATAAACTCGTCGTTACTTCTTTGGTAAATAATCCGCTGCGGAAAAGCTGTTCAAGCGCAATGCGTTTGGGGAATGCTTGTCGATAAAATGATTCACCAACAACAATCACAAAAAAATTAAGCAGACTCAGCAAGCATGCTTCCATCACTAAACTGAGTCCTATTTCTCCAAGAAACGCTTCCCAACTTTCCGTCGTCGGATAACTTGCGAGTACCAGCGGCAATGAATTTAATTCGGCCAGGATGACAATAACAAACGTTGCAAATGCGACGTACGAACCAAAACGCAAACGAAGACTGCCCGCACGAAAACGGATAATAAAGAAGAGCACAGCACTGATACCAAACAAGAGAAACGCCAGTCCTTCATCAACGGTTTGTGCCAAATCATTTTGGGATCGCTCTTGCGCATATTGCCGCGTCCACGATTCAGGCACTTGCAGAAATTCGGTATACGAGCCAACCTGATCACCAACAATACTTACTTCTTGTCGATACGCGACATCAGTGCCCACAAGCTTTTTCTCCCACACAAATCGATAATCAGTTCTGTTGGGACGCTCACTCACATCATGATCAATGAGTGTCCATACTGCTAAATCGGTACTTAGCTTCTTTGCTAAGAATTGTTCGGCGATTAATTGTGCATCTTGTTGCGCCAACGACGCACCTGCTTTATTTTCCGCGACAGTGCGATTAAAGCCACTTAATCGACCATTGGGCAAAAAAGAAACAGCATATTCTTCTTTCTCAAGTGGTTTAAAAACCCGTGTATTGAAATGCCACAGATCAATATCGTTTTGCGCAAGCTGAGCAGTTTGCGCAACATCAGCTTTTCGTTCCAGATATGTTTTGGCTTCATCATCGATGGCAAATGTCGTAACCTCTTGGTAGCCATTTTGTGCAATCCCCATATCTGCCAAAAACGTTTTGGCTTTTGTTGCAGCTTCCTCTCGATTGATGGCAAATTTGATATTATATTCGGGGAAGGCAAGTGATTTAAAATGGAAGAAAAAGAAAAGACTTGCGATACTGGTGAGACAAAGCACCACAAAGAGCAATTTTTCACGAAGCGAATAATGCCTGTTCTCCATCAGATAATTGTATCATGAGCAATCAGCGACGATCTTCGTTATAATAAGTATTCATCACCCAATGGAAAAGACTCTCAACGTATTAGAGACCTATTTTGGTTACTCGCAATTCAGGCCACTACAGCAAGCAATTGTCCAAGATGTCTTGGATAAAAAAGATGTGTTTGTTTTGATGCCAACCGGTGGAGGCAAATCGCTGTGTTATCAATTACCTAGTGTCATTCTCAAAGGCGTCACTATTGTCGTCTCTCCGCTGATCTCGTTGATGAAAGATCAGGTCGATGCGCTTAATCAAAATGGGATTAAAGCGGCTTATCTCAACAGTTCACTCACGAGTAGTGAGCAGCAAGCAATTATTCAATTGCTCGAACAAAATAAATTATCGCTTCTTTACGTCGCACCTGAGCGACTCGTGCAAGATAACTTTATGAAACTACTGAAACAACTCCCGATTAATTTCTTTGCTATTGATGAAGCGCATTGTATCTCACAATGGGGACATGATTTTCGTCCTGAATATCGACAATTACGACTGCTCCGAGAAGACTTTCCGAAGACTTCGGTGATAGCCCTCACTGCGACGGCAACACCACGAGTGCGGCAAGATATTATCTCGGCACTCTCTATCGAAACAGCAAAAACCTATCAAGCAAGTTTTAATCGTCCCAATCTTACCTATCGGATTCTCCAAAAAAACAATCCCTTCTCGCAAGTGCTTGAATACGTCACAAGTCATCCAGGAGAAGCGGGCATAATTTATTGTAATTCGAGAAAAACTGTTGAGTCATTGACAGAAAAACTGAATCAACGAAAGATTAAAGCACTTGCCTATCATGCAGGTTTGCCCGATGCGACTCGGAAACGAAATCAAGAAGCATTCCTCAGAGAAAATACTGATATCATTGTCGCGACAATTGCGTTTGGGATGGGCATTGATAAGCCAAACGTACGATTCGTTATCCATTATAATCTTCCCCAAAGTCTTGAGCATTATTATCAAGAAACAGGTCGTGCCGGGAGAGACGGCCTGCCAAGCGACTGTCTCTTTTTATATAGCTATGCGGATAAATTTTCTCAAGAACGATTTATTGCGGAGAAAGAAACGGAAGAAGAGAGACAACTTGCCAAAGCACAATTACATCGTGTCCTTGACTACGCGCAGAGCAAACTCTGCCGGCATAATTTGCTCCTGCAATATTTTGCAGAACAAACAACGCAAGCAAACTGTGGGAGTTGTGATAACTGTCTCTCTCCGAAAGAAACCTTTGATGGCACGGTCGTTAGTCAAAAAATTCTTTCCTGTGTCTACCGTGTACAAGAACGATTTGGCACATCGCATTTGATCCATATCTTAACTGGTTCTCAAGCAGAAAAAGTATTACAGTACGGTCATGATCGCCTTTCGACTTATGGCATTATAAAGGACCATCCCGCAAGTGATATCAAGATGTATCTGTATGAACTCATCCATCTTGGGTATCTCACGCAAACGCAAGATCAATATGCCATCGTCCATCTCACACCAAAAAGCAAAGCAGTCCTGCAAGGAAAAGAAAAAGTTCTCTTAACGAAACCACCGCTACGACTTCCAAAACAAGATAAAAAATCTCAAAATAACCCAACAACCACATCAGATCCAGAACTTTTCCAACAACTCCGAGCACTTCGAAAACGATTAGCTGATGAGAGAAATGTCCCTCCTTATGTCATTTTTTCAGACGCGAGTCTTAAAGAAATGATTACCTTTCTCCCCCAAACCACCGAAGAGTTTGCAGAGATAAAAGGGGTTGGAGCACAGAAGCTCGAACACTTTGGGCCAATCTTCTTAAAAGAAATAACCCACTATTTGGCACATCCTCAAGGCTAAATGTTCAGCTAGACATTCAGTTTTCTTAGGTATATAATCACTTTTTATGAGAGAAATAAATATTGCCCGTTACGCATATAAACTGCCACAAATTCAGCCCTGAATTACGAAGCCATTTGCTGCTAAAAAAATCTACGTCTAATACTATGCACAATCAACTTATTCAATCGAAACTAAAGTCTTTAACAGCGCGCCAGCGACTGCATCTTCTTGAGAAAGACGTGTTCAGAAAACGGCCAGTGCTCAAACATATTTATAACGATTATGGCACTATGTCCCTCCTCGAATTTACCAAGCTGCAACTAGACCTCCCCAGTAATAACTATCTCCCCCAAGAACGAAAAGCTGAAGCAATTAAAGCAATCTCAGAAACCGCCGGAAAACTGCTAGGAGATACGAAGCAAAAAAGCGTAGCAGAACAACTGGTTGAGACATATGCAGTTATCACATCAGATCATCATGGACCGATCACTGACCCAGGGTTTTTTAACAGTAATCTTCTCTTCAATTACGCTTCGCAAGCAACTCACAAACAGGAAAATATCATCATTCTCTCCTGCGCCAATATTTCCTTCGATAATGATTCCTTTCCTCGAGGGCATCTCTTTCATAGTCAAAATGGGGGAGAAACAATAACCAATCAATTGGTCTTTTTCCCACGTAAAGTCCGCCCGATGCCAGTCTTTGGACACGTGGCGTATACTGAAGAACAAGTGCTGAATGCAAGAAAACGCATTGAAGACTTGTATGCGACCGGCGTTATCAAAGAATCACAAAAAGAATCGCTTCTGCAGGTGATTAAAAATATTTATGCAGATCGCAATGTCCTTGCACAAACGACTTTCTCTGAACAAGTAACATTAACCAATTATGCGTTATGGAAAACACTATTCCAAAACGACAGCAAAGCACCAAATCTTATTTATCTGGAACAGGAAAGTTTAGTAAACAAACTCATCACCACCTATCATTTGAAAAAAAATACCCTCATAAAACGCATCTTACTTGATGAAACTTATCATAAGCTGATTATTAAGCACTTTGATACGCTGCCTGGTGGCTTCTCAACAGAGCAAAAGACTGGTACCTTTTTATTTTGGGCAGTTCCAAACAATCAAAAATACCGAGTACAATTATGGAAACAAGGAAACGAATTGGTCTCAACCGATGGAGCGTATCACCTCCCCCTCACCGCTGATGCAATTGCACAAGCATTAGAAAATAAAGAACTTATTCCAAGTACCCTCTTATCGTTTATCATTCTTTCCTTTTATTATGGCCTCACGCTGTTTGGAGGAGGAGGACAGACAACCTATCTGACTCGTATGAAGAAAGCATATAAAAAATTCCTCAAAGAGCTTGATCTTTCGGATGAAGATACACGGTTGAGCGATCATGTCTCAACAATTCAACAATGTATTCCTTATCCCTCCCTCGCCTTCTTTACCTCAGAAAACAAACAAGCAATTCCTGCAACTCCGTTAGATATGATTCTCTCTGGTATGCCGGAATCTTTAAAAACAATTCAAGAAATGGCACAAACAATAACCGTCAAACAAGCATTTGCTCGAGCATTTCCACAAATGCTCCACGAAACCGAAAGTCTCCAAGCAGCAGATATTGATGTCATCACCGGATTTGATACACAGAGCAAAACGTGTGGAACATTATCATTATGAGCACGATAAATAACTTTGAACATTTAGTTGGAATCATTGGCGGGGTCGGTCCTGAAGCAACGAATTATTTTACTTCGCTTCTCATAAAAAAACGTGGACAAGTAACACGTGACCAGGATCATATTCCGTTTTTGTTGTTTAACAATCCGCAAATCCCTGATCGATCGAAATACCTCATGTATGGTGGACAACACTTTCTTCCAGAGATGGTAAAGACAGGTATGGCCCTAAAAAACGCAGGTGCTTCGTTCCTCGTCGTTACCTGTAATACCGCGCATACGCATATCGAAGAGTTGGAAAAAACCGTTGGGATTCCAGTGCTGAATATGATTGATCTCACCGTTAAATATATTTGTGATACTTACGGAGAAGATATCACCGTCGGATTACTTGCGACAACCGGAACTATTAATAGTTCTATTTACAAAAATACTTTTAAAAAATATTCTCCTCATGCAAATGTACTTATCCCATTTGAAAAAACTCAGGCCGAAGTCATGCGAGCGTGTTATGAAATTAAAAAGTTTTCAGTTGATGAGAACAATTTCCAACTGCTGGATAATGCAGCACAAGAACTCATCAGACGCGGTGCGTCAGTCATCATCCTTGGTTGTACAGAAATCCCCCTCGCGCTCACACAAGAAAAATGTTCGTATAAGCGTATCGATCCAATGGAGATACTCGCTCGCGAAACTATCAAACAGACACTGAGGAGCAGAGTTACCATTTCGAAACAACATTTTTCAAAAAACGCGATATAATCACTAATTATGAAACCTACATTGCATCAAAATGACAGACAACAACGGGCCGATCAACTCGGACTGACACTGAGTGAATTTGATCGATTAGTTGACTGCGCAAATCAAGCCCATGAAGCAATGAAGGAAATGGGACCGTTTTATGGGAAAGAACATATCAAAGAACCAACCTTTAGAATGACGGCAGAACCAGTTGTTCTTCCAACTGGCTCAAAAAAACTCCTCACCGATTTTGGTAACGACTTATGGCATTTAGCAAAAGCCTTGCAAAAAATTCCTGGCGAGTACAAACAAAAACTCGGCAAAGGATTGGTTTTTGAAGTCCCATTAACTTGGCGCATCGACGCAATCATTGATAAAGATGACAATATCCAAGTCAACGAAATTGAAGGCATTGATAGTGTCAGCGCATTACTGATGGCAGAACAGCTGGCCTTCAAACTCCAAGAACCGTCTGAGACAACAGTCGCGAAATTTATTGGCGTTCTCAAAAAAATGTTTCCACAAAAAGATACAACACAACCCATCGTCATTGCCATCGTCAGAAGTGCATTAGCAACCAACCCATTTACTCCCAACGCACGCCGCTTTATTGAATTCCTTCATAAACTATCGAACAACACGGTTGATTGTCATTTGTACGATATCGATGAATTACTGCAAGGCGTTGTCAAACCAAACTGGGCTGATTACACAGCGGTCATCAATGAAGCATATGTTTCTCCAGAAGAGCTTGAGAAATTAGGAATCGCTACCAAAGACTTATTAAATGCGGGGAACTACAATGCCTTAGTAAATAAAGGCGTCTTTGCATTAATTCATACACCAGAACTTGAACAACTCTGGACAAAAGAATTGGGGCAAGAACGGTTTGAGCGCTTGAAGAAAATGTTGATCAAATCATCATTTATCAACAACGCAAAAGAACTTGCAGCCGCTCGAGAAGAAGGCAAAGTCTGTAAAGTCAGTTGGTCCAATGACGATATCATCGTCGTTAATCGAGCAAAAGGAATCGCAATGCCGGATGGAGATATCTTGGAAAGTGAAGATGGCCGGTGGGAACAGTTAGAACAATTTATGAAACGAGGAGATACGGTGATCTCACAAGAGTTTGTCGAACCAAGAAGAATCTCAGCATTTCTTCGTAAAAAAGGAATCAGTTTGGATGCAGTCAATTGGTATAACCGTTTGTGTGTAAAGTTCGTTTGCCAAGACAATCCAAGAGGAGAAAAAGTACCAACCGTCGCACTTACCGCTGCCGAAATAACCCTCGGACCTGAAGTAATCCCCGCCGGGAGAAAATGCGCCTTCACTGCCGCAAAACTTATCTAATAGCAAACGATTAGGCAACTTGTCTTACTGGCTTGTCTACTAAAAAAGCTTTGATATTCTCAATTGTCATAGCACTATACCCCGCATCTGCCGCTTCGGTCATCGATGCTGTATGCGGAGTAATAACAATTCGCTCTGAAGTGAGATACGGATCACCTTGAGGAATGGGGACCATAATCTCCGCATCAAATCCGTAGCCTGCAACTTGCCCGGAATGGACAGCAGCAACCACAGCTTCTTTATTGATAATCATTTCTCGAGAAGTAGAAGCAACCAGAACACCTTTTTTCATCATGGCAAATTCCTTTTCTGAAAGCAGATTTTCTGTTTCAGCAGTCAATGGCAAAGTCACCGCAATGACATCACTTTCCTTTAGCAACTTTTCAAAAGGGACAAGCGATATTCCTTCAATGGCTTTATTACTTTTATTCACACCAATGACGTTCATAGCAAATCCTTTGGCCATTCGAGCCACTCGTTGCCCAATGTCGCCAGTACCAATAATCCCAAGCGTTTTCTCATACAGCTCTGTTCCCATATATGGCGAAGGGCTATATTCGCCTCGCTCTCGAATCCCTCGATCTGATTCCGTGATTCTCTTTGCCAAATCCATAATCAACCCAAAGCAATGCTCAGCAACCGATTCAGCATTCACTCCTTTTTCATTACTCACCACAATCCCTCGTTCTTTTGCTGCTGAGAGATCAATCCAATCGGTCCCAACACTCACGGTAGAAATAAATTTAAGTTTTGGCAGACCGTCTAGATGCTCCTTTGAAAGAGAATCAAACCCCGAAGGACTGGCAACCATAATTTCACAATCAGCTGCTTTTTCTGCAAGAGCTTGTGGAGAAATCTTGGGTTGCACTACCAACGACACATCCATGAGCCCGCTTGCGACAAGCGATTTTTGCATCGTTTCAAGAAAGTCTTGATTACCACCAACAAGATATATTTTCATCATTCTTCAATAAACTCGAACCTTGGAACTTTTTTCCCATTAATCACCACATCTTCGGTAAACATTTCTAGTGGCCGCACCCAGATTTTGCTAGTGGGATTGTCATACAAACATTCATAGACAACCAAATCCTCCAACGTCTCTGAATGCTTCGCGACAGCAAGGACGCGATAATATCTTCCTAACTTTGAGTGTTTATATTTTCCTAATTTAAGTTTCATGCTAGAGTGTTGCAATAACTTCAGGCAATTTTATAAATGAATCAACCCAAGCATCAGAGTTTTCCAATCTCTTCTTTGCATAGGCAATCGTCTTCATCCCCGCAGCTTTCCCTGCAATTATATCACTTGCCGCATCTCCAATATAGACAGCTTCATCAGGCGCTACCTTTAATTTTTTACAAGCTAACAAAAGCGGTTCAGGGTGGGGTTTGTGTTCCTTGGTATCTTGGGCTGCAACGGTCGCTTGAAAATATTGTTCAAGCTTTGCAAGAGAAGGGACAGCATAGATTCCTTCACGAACACGACTCGTGACGATGCCAAGTAAATAGTTTTCGTGTAATTGTTTTACTACTTCTGCTGCATCTTTTTGAACCCTTAATAGATTATACGGGTAAGCAACAGTATCGCTTCTCCCCATTTCCCATATTCGATCAACCTCTTTCTCTGATGCATGCGTTAGTGTTTCGATAAGGCCTCGCATCGTCAGATAATTTAGGGACACAAACGTTTCTTTCGTGGGGAATGAATAACCAGCTGTTTTAAGTAATAATTGAAAAAACGAGAAGTTGGCATCAAAAGAATCAAGCAGCACGCCATCGATATCAAAGACAACTGCTTTTATCATAGATTAGCTCGTTGCAGGATAGTGGCATTTTTTCCATTTTTTGCCACTGCCACACCAACAAGGATCGTTGCGGCCCAGCTTAGCTGGGTCAGTGCCAAGCTCAGCTTGGCGGCTGAGTTTGTTTTCTGTTTTTGCTGGTTTTTGTTTTTTTGTGTCCTCACTTACTTCGCTCTCTGGCGTATTGGTAATCATCTTTTTCGGCTTTTCTTCCACGTGAGGAGGGCCTTGATGAACACTTCCATCAGCATGCGTATGAGTTTGCTGCTGGACTTGGACTTTAAAGATGCGATGGACGATCTCATCATCGATAGCCCACATCAATTGTTCAAACATTCGGTATCCTTCATTTTTGTATTCAACCAATGGATCTTTTTGTGCATAGCCTCGAAGACCAATTCCTTGTCTGAGATTGTCCATGGCATCAAGGTGATTCATCCAAAGATTATCAATCACCGACAACATAACAAATTTTTCTACTTCCCGCATTGTGCTGACACCAAGTTGCTCTTCACGTTTGTTGTAGATATCATCTGAAAGTTTGGTTAAGAAAGATATCTTCTCCTCTGTCTCAGGAATCTGTTCAAGTTGACTCGTGATCTGTTTTTGAGAACCCTCATCAAAAGGAACGATGGTATTGAACGACTCAATAATGCCTTCATTAACCGCCGCTGGCTCTGCGCCTTTCGTTGGATCTGCGCTTATAACCGTCACGAGAGAAGCAAGTGATGAATGAATACGACTCCGAACTTCTTCTTTAAGACTATCTCCTTCACTAACTTCTTTATCCGTTGCTGATTCCACAACTTTCTTTCTGAGTTTGTAGACAATCTCTCGTTGCTTATTCAGTACGTCATCATATTCCACAAGATGTTTTCGGCTATCAAAGTTAAAGCCTTCTACTTTTACTTGAGCATTTTCAATCGATTTGGACACCAACGGATGTTCAAGTGGAACATCTTCTGGCATATTAAAGCGAGTCATCATACCCGCAATCTTATCGCCACCAAATAGTCGCATGATGTCATCATCCAACGCAACAAAGAATCGTGATGCACCAGGATCTCCTTGTCGTCCCGATCGTCCTCGCAGTTGATTATCAATACGACGTGATTCATGGCGCTCGGTACCGATAACATACAAACCTCCAGCATCGAGAACTGCTTGATGATCTTTTTCCCATTTGGTAAACGCACTCTTTGGCTCAGTCTCTTGTGGTGCTTCTCCACCAAGAACAATATCAACACCACGACCTGCCATGTTGGTAGCAACAGTGACGGCGCCTTTTTTACCAGCTTGTGCGATGATCTCGGCTTCTCGCAAATGATTCTTTGCATTTAAGACTTCATGTTTGATACCTTTTCTTTTGAGGAGTTCTGAGATGATTTGATTTTTATCAATGGAAGTCGTGCCAATCAAAACAGGCTGTCCATTTTTGTGGGCTGCTTCAACTTCGGCAACAATCGCTGAGACCTTACCTCTATTTGTTTTATAGACAGAGTCAGCATGATCAATACGACTTACCTCTCGATGGGTTGGAATGACAACGACATCCAATTCGTAGATTCGTCTAAACTCTTCTGCTTCCGTCACCGCAGTTCCTGTCATACCAGAAAGCTTTTCATACATACGGAAATAATTCTGGAGAGAAACAGTGGCAAGAGTCTTAGATTCTCGTTGAATTGGCACATTTTCTTTGGCTTCAATTGCTTGATGAATGCCTTCTGATAATCGTCTGCCAGGAAGTAACCGACCGGTAAATTCGTCAACCAAAATAACTTGATTGTCTTTGACGATATACTCTTTTTCTTTATGGAACAGGGCACGTGCCTTTAATGCCGCTTCCAAATGATAAACAGTGTCAAAGTCTTTCTCATAAATATCAGCAACGCCGTAGAGCTTCTCGATCTTCCCAATCCCGTGATCAGTCAAATGCGCTGTTCGCATCTTTTCATCAATTTGGAAGTCCGTATCAGGGGTTAACTTATCAATGACTTTTGCATATTCATAATATCGTTGGGAAGGAGCCTCATCAGGAGCAGAGATGATATGCGGTGTTCGGGCTTCATCAATAAGAACAGAATCAACCTCATCAACAATCGCGAAGTAATAACCCCGTTGGACAAAACTCGCAACATCTTGCGCCATATTGTCACGAAGATAATCGAAGCCGAATTCAGAATTAATACCATACGTTACATCAGCGAGATACGCTTCTTTCCTACTGACCTGTTTTAGATGAGTCAGTCGTGGATCAGAAACATTTGCATCTTTGAATTCAGGATCGTATAAAAAGGATTGTTCACTGATGATTGAAGAAACAGAAACGCCTAAGAAACTGAACACTGGCCCCATCCAGCCGGCATCACGACGAGCTAAATAATCGTTTACGGTAACCAAGTGGACGCCTTTGCCCGTCAAGCTATGCAAATATAATGCAGGAATAGCAGACATCGTTTTTCCTTCTCCAGTTTTTTGCTCAGCAATTTTCCCTTGAGCCAATGTCGCCGCCGCCATCAGTTGCACATCAAAGTGTCGCATACCAAGACTACGAAGTGCTGCTTCTCGTACCAAAGCAAATGCTTCTGGAAGAATCAGATCAATCGATTCACCTGATTGAATCCGTTCTTTTAACTCCTGCGTCTTTTTTGGGAAATCTTTATCTTTGAGTTTTTGGATTTTGTCTTCCAAACCATTGATCTCGTCGATAATCGGTTGGAGCTTCTTAATCTCTCTATTGTTGGAATCGAAAAATTTGTTGAAGAGCTTTAACATATTTTCTATAGTATCAAAAAACAACAGTCCGCACTAGGAGGCAACGATTGCTAATGAATATCTAATACTAACACAAAGTAGGTTCAAAAAAAACCCCCAGCCAATGTGTGTGGGCAGGGGGTTTTACCAATTGATCAGTTGGTAAAGTTAAATTCTTTACTCAACTACTTCTTCTTTTTTTTAGCGACAGTTTTCTTCACAGTTTTTTTAGCTGCTTTTTTTACTGTCTTTTTTACGGTTTTCTTTACTGGCATGGGTCAATCACCTCCTCTTCCGCCTCAGTATAAGGCTCTACTAATAGTGACTTTTGCTCCTGTGTTTGTCAAGAAATTTTAGTGGCTTCAAAAAGTGGGTTTTAGACTGGTATAACAACAAAAATCACTAACGGAGGCGCGAGCGTGCATATCCTTTTATAAAAATTCGCTGCTTTTCGCCTAGAGGCAATCGGGAAGGTGCTTTATGAACAGTACCAGCACTAAGCCGTGCAGATGCTCGATCAGGTACAGTTATAAAATGAGCCGAAGGATCAATTCTATCTTCATTACTAAAAACATTGCTGTGCCCTTGACCAAGCGTGACTACACCCTGAAGAATTTCTGTACCACCTTTATTAGCGACAATCCAGCCTGGATCAAGTATGGTATCACGATGAGGAACGGTATTAGAGGGATTAGGGCTTTCACCCTCAGGTGTCATATGTCGAAAAATTGTTAAAGATTCTAATGTCGTACCGAACAATGCAGCATCTTCCTCCCAAAGAGAAATTAAAACAGGCATGCCTTCACGTAAAGCTTGGAGATACCGCTCTTCTGTTTTGGCAACACCAAAATCATCGTAAAAATTATAACTGCCACTTTCATTGTTTTCCTGAGGGAATTTACACATTCGAGCAAACTCAAATTCTTCTTGTGGAACTTCTCCCAGAAGAAGAGGAAGCTCTGCCCTAAATGTTTTCCATGCCGAATTCAAAAACATCTCTTTTTCTTTCTCAAATTGGGCTACTCCACCATCAGGTAAGTCACGCACGTATTTGAAGTGGGGGAAATTTCTGTCAGATTCTTTTGTTAGGAGTTCAGTCACGTTACTTATTAGGGGGCAGAATTTTTTCTTTCCCCATATATTTTTGTAGCACTTCAGGAATCTCAACACTGCCATCTTTTTGTTGATAGTTCTCAAGAATTGCCACAAGTGGCCGAGTAGAAAAGGCTGTACCATTTAGGACGTTGAGATATTTCTTTTCTGTTCCGTCTTGGTATTTCATATTGAGTCTGCGTGATTGGAAGTCTGTCACTGTCGAAGTAGATGTCAGTTCACGGTATTTTTGCTGCGACGGGACCCACGCTTCAAGGTCATACTTTCTTGCTGCATTAAACCCAAGATCTCCTGTGCAAACCTTAATCACTTGATAAGGAATCTTCAACGCTTGTAAAAACTTCTCTTCAACGGAAAGCATATACTCATGCTCCTTATCATCTTCACCTTCTGCAACAAAAGAGACCATTTCTGTTTTATCAAATTGGTGGACACGGATAATCCCTCGAGTATCTTTTCCATATGATCCAGCTTCTCGTCGAAACGCCGTTGAGAACCCAACATAGCGCTTTGGCAATTCCTCTTTCTTCAACACCGTATTCATATGGTATGGCACAATTGATTGCTCTGCTGTTCCCACTAAATACAAATCTTCATCTTCAAGCGAGTAGATCTCATCTTTGTCTCCCATTTGGGTATATCCCAATCTGTCCATGATCTCTTTTTTGATCATGACTGGTGGGACTATTGGAGTAAAGCCTTCTTTGATAAGCGTATCAAAGGCATATTGGCGAAGTGCGAATTCAAGAAGCGCTCCGTCATTTTTAAGATAATAGAATCTTGCTCCACTGACATGAGCTGCTTGTTTAACATCAATGAGATCCAAAGCTTCACCAAGCGCCAAATGATCTTTTGGTTCAAAGGTAAACTCACGTGGCTCACCAATTGTCTTGATGACTTCATTCTCTGAATCATCTTTTCCAACTTTAACATCAGGCTTTGCGGGATTTGGAATACTTACTAACAGTTCTTTAAGCCGCGCAGCTACCTTTTGGAACTTTTCATCAAGTTCATCAAGCTTGGCTTTTATTTCTTTTCCTTTTTCAATGTTGCGAGCTTTGGCAACAAGATTCCGTTCTTCTCGAAGGGTCTGCATTTGCGTCTGAAGTTCTCGATGTAATTCATCGACTTGCAGAACTTCTTCAATATTCACGACAGCATTTTTATCATTAGCTGCTTTTTGAACTGCTTTAGGATTTTCGCGAATAAATTTGAGATCTAACATATCGGCATTATAGCTCGTTTAGAAAATTCGGTCAATCTTAGTTACTTATGGAGAGAGTGAATAAAATTTTTGAGGACGAATGTTTGAACGAAGTGAGTTGCGCCCGGAAAAAATTTTCATTCACGAACGGAATTTTATTTCTTCTTTGAAACTGTCTTCTTCGCTTTTGCCTTTGTCGTTTTTGCTGAAGGTTTAACTCCTTTTTTAGGAGCAACTTTCTTCTTTGCTTTTTTAACCAATGTTGATGCGAGTGTCTTATCACTTGCAACAAACTTAGCTAACGAAGATTTCATACGTGCTGCTTTGTTTGGATGCATCAGATGATTCTTTGTAGCTTTATCGACACTACTAAATGCTTTACTCAAAGCATCAGGTGTTTTTTCAACCTTAGCTGCTTTGACAAGTTTTTTGAACATGTCTTTCAATTTTTTATTACGAACTGTACGGACTTTGTCCTGTCGTAATTTCTTTTTTGCGTGTTTTAATATTGGCATTCATGTATTTTAGCATGATATACTTAAAAAAACAATTATTAGCTCATGGGTAACGGTTTTATCGCAAAAAGTCTCGATCTTCTTACCCGTCGCCAAACAAACATTCTTTCAGCAGCGTTTGTCATTATGGCTACGGTTATTTTGTCTCAAGTTCTGGGGTTAATTCGCCAGAGGCTTCTTGTGGGCATTTTTGGGGCCTCAGATACCCTTGGAATCTATTTTTACGCATCACAGCTCCCCGACACCCTTTTTCAACTTACCATCGCCTCAGCCCTCTCTAGTGCCTTTATTCCTATCTTCTCTGACTACTTAACTAAGGGCAAAGAGAAAGAAGCACATAAAATGGCATCAACGCTCCTGGCAGTTGGATTCTGTATCTTTCTTGTCCTGTCATTGATTCTGATTGCGTTCTCCCCAACATTCTTACAAATATTTAATCTCGGTGGAAACTTCTCTCCTCATGAGATGGAGCTCATGGCAAATCTAATGCGTATTATTATTGTTGGACAACTTCTCTTTATTATAGGTACTTTTTTCACTGCATTACTGCAATCCTATAACCATTTCTTTATTCCGGGCATTGCTGCGGCACTGTATAACTTAGGGATTATCTTAGGTGTTGTCTTTTTCTCTGCTAACTTCGGTATCTATTCAGCAACGATTGGTGTACTCATTGGTGGCGCGATCTTTGTCGTCGTGCAACTTCCGCAAGCCAAAAAAGTCGGTTTTAGGTTTCGTCCTTCATGGTCGTATATCAAATCCGATGGCGTCACAACGGTAGGAAGACTCATGTGGCCCCGAACAATTGCCATTATCATCATGCAATTAGGAACAGTGGCAGTAGGTGCCTATATTTCTTTTCTTCCTGATCCAGGCCGGATGAATGTTATCTTTGATTTCGCCAGAACCCTCGCATTTGCCCCCGTTGTTCTGTTTGGCCAAACAATCGCGCAAGCTGCATTCCCCATTCTTTCTCGAGAGAAAGATCGACCGACAGAATTCAGAGCCACCTTTATTAATAGCTTTAACCAAATGCTCTATTTAGTTTTGCCTATCTCAGTGCTCATTCTTGTTCTTCGTATCCCTGTTGTTCGGTTAGTGTTTGGAGCAAGCAGATTTGACTGGCCTGCCACAGTGCTAACAGGACAAACCCTCGCCTTTTTTTGCTTATCAATTTTTGCTCAAGCATTGATCGCGTTGGTACTCCGAGGATTTTATGCCATGCATGATACCAAAAGTCCGCTCATCATCAATGCCGTAGCAACAGCCGTTTTGCTTATCTCTGCTTACGTCTTTATTATCGTGTATCATATGGGCGTCGCAAGTCTTGCCATTGCTTTCACGATCTCCAGTATTATTCAACTGATTATCCTCTTCTTGTTGCTTGAGCGGAAAGTTGGCCGATTTGATAAATTACCACTCTTCATCTCATGGAGTAAAATTTTCATCTCTTCACTCTTTACAGCATTTGCGCTCTATATCCCAATCAAGCTGCTTGATCAACTTGTTTTTGATACCACAAGAACAATCAATTTGCTTATTCTCACGGGGATCTCAAGTCTTGCGGGATTATCACTCTATCTTTTCTTCACCTGGTTCTTTGATGTTAAAGAAGCCAAAACGTATCTGCTCGTTTTCCGTAAAATTGGTAACTGGAGAGCTGTCCTTGCAAAGTCTCAGGAGATGTTAGAGGGTGGAAAGATTAATCCATAAGAAATCCTATACAAGTTGTCCAGGAAACACTGTACCATTCTTTGGCCGATATAAACTTTCAAATACTGGCTTCCCTACCTTAACTGCATGCTTATGGCTTGCATGGTCTGCCTCTGGCATAGGGATAGATTGCAGTTCTACGCCCAGTTCCCCAAAAAATTCTCTCCATTTAGGGAAAGCTTGTTCCACAAACACAACTGAATCTTTTTCTGGATTAGGAGAAAAATAAAAGACTTTTGTGACTTTTGGATCAATAATGCCTTTGAAGCTTTCAGGATCTTGAAAGGCGGGATTCTCTAAAAGAGCAACTTGGCTACTTAATAATTGTGGAGAAGACTGTCCTCGTTCTCTCCAGGCTTCTGCGAAATGGTTCAGTTTCAATCCACCTTGTTGCTTTCTTCGTGTAACAACAGTCCCAATCATTTTACCCGCGTATCCAAAATGATAAGGGGTTTTCTGGACAATTTTTCCTAGTCCATTTGCTTTTCCATCACCTAATTCAAAGGGCGAACTATTTGCAAAAATATAACGAAGTGGAATGTTTGCTGCTTTTGCTGCAATAAGCAACGTGGGGAGACCCATACTAGGAGCGTAAGCATCGAGATATTGTGCGTTTGTTTCTTCTTTATACCTCGTTAATCCCGCTGCCAAATCGGCCGTTGTAAGACCTTTTACGTTATTATAATCAAAGGAAGCCCAAGGGATATTTGGAATAGCGCCCTTCATTTGTTCGGCAATCGCCCCGCCTTCTACCTTACCAAATCCTTGAATGACGACCCCTGATACACCAGTCTGTTCTCCTTCAAAAGGAAGCACCGTTAGCGCTGTCTCAGGCCATCTTCCCCAAGCATTCACCGCTCGTCGATGGTTCTCTACTACCCCACCAACAACCATAGCTCCTGCCGCTGACCATGCCAGAGTTCTTAAGTGTTTTGTGGGTTTATAAGGGGAAGCTTGAAAATCTACTCCAGGACGTAATACCTCAGCCATAAGCTAATAATAACAAACAAAGGGAACAAATAACTGACAGAAAGAAGACAAAAGAAGTTGTTGTTGTTGGGGTTTAGTACATGCCGCCCATACCGCCCGGCATACCCATGCCGCCGCCATCAGGCATATCAGATTTTTTCTCAGGGATATCTGCCACGAGTGATTCTGTGGTAAGAATCATCATACCGACACTAACTGCATTTTGTACTGCTGAACGAGTAACTTTTGCTGGATCAACAATTCCTGCTGCAAGCATTGAACCAAATTTCATGGTCATAACGTTAAATCCGTAATCTGCTTCTTTTTGTTCCTCTACTTTGCGAAGAACCCAACCTTCATCTGCTCCAGCATTTTTAGCAATTCCTTTGATTGGAGCTGCAAGTGCATGGTAAAGAATATCGACACCAATTTTTTGATCTGCTACGTCCAGTTTATCTTTGATCTTTTCTAATACTTTTCTAACTCGCAGGAGTGTTACTCCACCACCAGCGACGATACCTTCTTCAAGAGCTGCTTTGGTAGCGGCAACAGCATCGTTAACTCGCTCTTTCTTCTCTTTCATCTCAACTTCGGTAGCGGCACCAA
>Ga0075364_10000105_pt1 | contig 34139 bp, 41 predicted proteins | sample EndMetdeltDD1764_FD_71517 | JGI IMG/M metagenome (GOLD analysis project Ga0075364, IMG submission 71517) | Populus endosphere microbial communities from Tennessee, USA - Endosphere MetaG P. deltoides DD176-4 | ecosystem: Host-associated > Plants > Roots > Endosphere | place: USA: Tennessee... | reverse complement strand
GTCGGATAACGCTTCGATCGCTTCTCAAATCCAGCCATTCGGCCACGGCTCGCTCGGGTCCACATCCCAAGCTTGAATCACACCGCGGCCAACTCCTCAACTCATTCTCAAACGGTCTCTGAGAGCGCTCCACCCCCTTCTCCAAACTGCTTGGAGGCAAGGCTGGCCTGTATAAATCAGCGGCGAGGGCCCGGCACGTTTGCAAGCTGGCGGCCATGTTCATCATATATGGTGAGTAGGTGGCTGCCGTCACGCCTGATCGTCAAAGCCTGACCTGTAAAGCCGTACAGCTCTCCAAGCTTGCTGAACAACGGATGCCCGTCGAGATCGTAGACCACGACCTTGTGGCCGATCTGGACCGCACTTCCTATCGGCATGCATACCTCACGCTTTAAAATGGTGCGTGAAATTGCGCAGGCATGCCAAAGGTTGGTTCCGCCACTCTTCGGCTGATCAATGGTAGCATAGCGTCGCAGAGCCGCCGGAAGCTTGCACGGATTTGCGAGGATTCGCTCGCGGTAGATAGCTCGATCTGATCGTGGTTAAGTAGTGGCGCCTAGCGATCGATTGGCAGCGACCTTCGATACGCAGGCATGGTAGGCAAGCCCACTCGACGTCCTCCCATCTGGTGCTCATGGCAGTTGACATCCGATCAATCGGGCGGTTTCCTGCTTTAAACCTGTCAGTGCCTAGCAGCTAGGTATGTGCAACAGACGAGCCGCCAATTATTATCGTATTGAAAATATAATAAAATATCTGATTTTTCGATCCAAACTTGGAGGTTCTAGCTATAGTGTCGCATTCATAAGCATGAAAGCGCGATCTTACCTGGATATAGAATGTTCAAATTCAAAATTGTCGCACTAGCTCGTATTATCTAAACGGACGCACGATAAATAGGCCTTTGTCACAAGCAATCATTGTGGTTGATTGTGATGGAGAACTTAAAAATGGTAGAGCCACTTCTTTTAGACACTAAGACTGCGTGCAATGTGCTTGGTATTGGTCGTACAATGCTGTTCAAACTCTTGGCAGATAATGCACTTATTCGAAAAAGAGTCGGCCGCAAGACCCTCGTTACGATGGAAAGCATAAAGGCCTTCGCAGAGCGGGGGCAGGGCAACATGCGAGCAGCCGAAGGCTAAGGCTTCTCCAATCAGCCAACCTAAGACTCCGAACTCGCCGACGTCGCTGACGTCCGGCGGGCCGGAACTTCACCATCTCTTTCACCGATCTCGCGCCTGCGTGCAATCGCGCGTGCGGGACGGCGAAGCCAAGGAAAATGAGAATGTTCAAGAAGAAGACCCCCCAAGGGCCACGCAAGCCCCACAACGGCGGGCGCCCCCGTTCGGCATCGCGCAACGAGCCCTCATTCAAGAGCAGCCCGATACAATCCATTTTGGAATACGTTAGGGCTGCCGATGACCCGGACGCACTCGCTGCTTATAATGCCATATTTGGGATCGAAGGTCCGATTGTGGACCTTAGCATTGCCAATCATGTTCGGATGTCCGCTGTCCGGGATGCAGTCGTCGAAACGATGACGTCCCACCTCAGTCAAAACGGTCAGGAATGGGGGCTGCAAGTCACACGCCTGGGTGTGGTCGCAGGGTCATCGGCTGAGATCGATGTTCCTGAGGTTCGGAAGCAATCGCGCATCTACACTCAGGCTGGCGTCGACGCCATCACAGCGGTGGTCCCAAGTCCGGTTCCACTGTCGTCTGATCCAAACGGGTTTGGCATCGCATTGGATTCGTGCGCGTTGGTGTTCGGGCCGGGTGCCGAGTCGCTCTTGCAGCGGGCAGAGTTAAAGGCGCGCCCGCGTCGGAAGGACGCCCCACGGCGAACATCTATCTGTTGGCAAGGGCCGGACGAGGCGGACGAACTTAAGGCAGCGCTTACCCGCATCTTTCGCCCATCGCTGATCAACGGCATGGCGTTGGAAGGTATCAGCGTGGCCCCAGTCTCGGATGAATGGAAACGTCGTTCGGCTTGCCGGAAGCGGGGGTTCGTGACGCTTATGATGCGCTCGATGTTGCCGCTCAAGAAATCGCTGTCGTTTGTTGGTAAAGGTCGATCGTTGGTTGTCGGCGCCATTGCGGCGGCCGAAGAGACCATGACGAAGGCGCAGCGTGACAGCAAGCCATGCCTGCATCCGGATGGCTTGCCGCATTTTTGGTTCCGCGAATTGCGGCGCATCGGACTCGACGACATTTCGGTTCCTCTCGTCAAGCTTCGATGAGCGACAACCGGGGGGCGGCGCGCATTGCGCCGCCCCCATTCCAAGCCCGAAGAACTCCCTCGAGAAAGGCGCAGTGGCCCCTACGGCACAACCATAGCTCGGCGATCGGCGGGTCCGCCCCAATTGTGCCCTGCTCCCCGACCGCTGCGAGGAACTGGGCTCTGTAAACAATCGCGGCGGGCGATATCGCCGCACCAGTTAGAGAGTAACATGACGTGGATGAAATCAACGTAGCCCGTGAGGAGCAGCGCGCCAGAGCTGACAAAATCAGGACTTATTTCTACAAGCGCCACCTCGCCAACATCCGGCGCTGGCGATTGGAACATGACGACCAGGCATTCCTGCGGAGGGTAACGCTAAGCAATTTGTGCGAGCTGGCATTTCTAAGCAATCGGGAGATTCGCAAACAGCTCGCATATGCCTTCATCGACGCCCTTCTGGCCGACTACGAGCGGTATCCGGATCGGGAGCGAGTATGGATTACCATCGCATGGGACCGCCCGCTAACGTGGGAGCGAGCCCCACATCTCGACATAAAATCCGTGCGAAACATTGCCGATCAACATCTGCGTCGGAGCGAGATCGATGGCATCGGCACGCTGGAGATCGACACATGGAAGGAAATCGCGGGGGAGCCGGGAAAGCGAATGGTGCCTCACGTTCACTTTCTCGGCTGGTCGAGGAACGGGCAAACGATCGATGTCGCGGCGCTCCAAAAACAAATGTGCAGCCGTCGCGCGCTCTCCAACTCACTCGGTGCGCCCAGCGTTGTCATCAAAAAGGTCGACCAGACCGCCCGCGACATGGCCATGCTAGGCTACTATATGTCCAAGCCACCTGCCTATGCCAAAAATCCCGTTCCAAACCCGATCGGCGGTGGCCACGATCTCTGCCAAGTGGAACATGCGCCAGGAAGCGTTACCCGCCTTATTGAAGTGCTTTCGTTTCTCGAGGTTGGCGATGTGCTGTTTTCGATTCGAACTGGAACACCGATTGCGAAAGAAATCCGCAATCGCGTCAAGGTAAGGTGTTCGCGCCGCCGCACAGTTGGGCTTCCCCTGACACGGGACATGATCGCAAGCCACTGGCGCCGCATTCGTTCAATCAACGGAAATAAGAAATTCCAGGACTGCAACGTGATCACCCGCGTTGAGCAGCGCCGCCTATCGGAGCTGGACGACTGACGCCCGTCGCGAAAATATTTCGCTGCAACGGCAGGGGCGCCTCAGCGGCTACGGCCTGCTATGTTAATGTCAGCATGACATGCCCAATAGCCGCCTCTACGGCCCTATCAGAGCTCCGGTAGCCATCTTAAGGCCAACTCCGCCGCCGCCCTTTTTTCAGACTGGCAGGCGTATATAGGGCAACTCTGTAATCCGGCTAATGCCTCTTCCGGTTTGCTGTCTGGGGCAAGGTTTCGGGATTTTCGTTGTGTGGCAGGAGTAGCTGTTGTCTCCTACCTGCCTCGGACCGTCGATTTTCGTCGACATAGCGGTCCTTCCGCCCCATTGCAGGTCTCCCAGAACCTGCCGGTCGTTCAACTAAGATCCAACGGCAGGTTCGGGTCGCCGCGTCGCCCGTCGCGTCAGTACACCGGGCTTGGTCATATCGCGAATTTCACGGCGTGCGCTGCGGATCGCCTTCATTTCAGATGGTCAGTAATAGATGGACGATCCGCAATAGAGGGCTGATCCACCGGGAATCTCCTCCACGCCGATCCCTGCTGAGGCCACATCGTCACCGGTAAATTCCCGATAGTCGCCAACGGCCGGCAGGCTGAATCCAAGGGCGTTCAGCGTCGTTTGGACTTTTGCGGCTGGCTCGAGAAAGCGAATTTGCTGCTCCCAGAAACTTGATTCCTCCATGTAGCGAACTCGAATCTTACTCACACGCAGACCGTGCCAAGTACCCGAAAGCTCTAGGCTGGCTTCATTGTCGCGAACGTTGGGATTGTCCCCCTGCCCAACCTTTCGCGAAAACACGGGAGAGATTGGCGCCGAAAACCCTGGAACCGTGACGTCCGCCCCTTTTGAGCCTACGTAAGTCTTGGGGTCGAATTTGATCAAGCCATCGAACAGTTTCTGGGTCGAGGCGTTCATTGCGCAATCGGCCGGCGCGGTAAACTTGAGCACGTTATCGAGCTTTAGGAGCGAGGGCGGGGCGACATCGTCTTGGGCGCCGAGCTGATCCGGGGCTGCGGCCGGCGGCTCAGCGTTTGCATTCACTTCAATTTGCGGCGCCACGTTCGAGCCGCCTCGCGGTCGATCGGCAAACTGATTGAACAGACCCGTCGACACTAGAAGGGTAATCGCTCCAGCGGGAAGCAGCCAAGCAAACGTCTTGGATATGTGTGCCGCCGAAGCGGACGGTGCCGCTGGGGCCGATTTCTGACGCGGCGGGGCGGGGTCAGATTTACGAGTTGACGAAGGCGGCGCCGAAGGATGGTTCGTGCGCGTCCGATCAAATGTGGATCGCGCCTCGACATCGCCAATGAGGCGGTATGCTTTAAGAATGTCGGCCGTACGCTGTCTAGCGTCGGCACCGCCATAAACGTCGGGATGATACCTCTTCAGACATGCCCGGTAAGCGGCCTGAATCACAAAGTCGGGAGCATCCACCGCTACGCCAAGCGTGCCATATGGATCGAATGAGGCCATGGATCTACGCTTTGCGTCCTAATTGCGCGCTGGCCGGTTGCAGACGCTGGGCGGTCCTCAACGCGTGCAGTAATGGAACTGGCCAAGCCTAATACCCTACGAAAACTGCGCCCTCCCGCGCCTCTGGGCTTATGATGCCAGCGAAAGATAAATTTTCAATTTGCTATGATGCGTCCGCCGGCTTGAGGTGCCACACGCTCCTGGGCCGCAATAGCAAGCACGTAGGGGCTTCAAGATCGGCCGCTTTCTGTATAAGATAGCACCGCAGCTAGAGAGTCCGACACTTGGCTGGTCCCGCCGACAAAGCGGCCGTCTGGCCTCCCGAAACCGCTCCCTGAAAACCGCCGTTCATTCATCGAGCTATTGGAAGGAAAAGGCGACCGAGTTTGGGACATTCGCGACGGTCTGCTTCGGGGCAGCATTCGAGCTTAGCTGCCGTTCGTACAACGAAGCAGTCGAAGCGAGCGGCCGTCGTTGATGAAGTAGACGGCTGTCCAACCCTCTCGCAGGATCGCATTCTGGCCACTGACCCCTGTGCTAAAAGCGGACGACTGGATGCAATGAGCGACGGCGACGTCGCGTCCGATAATCTTCCGGCCGCTACGCTTCCGACGCCCGCTCAGCGATCTGCAAGACCCATCATCAGCAGTTCGTTGAGCGCGCCGCGGATACGACCTGAGAAGCGCACGCCATCTTCCTGCGCGATCGCTTCAGAAATCGCCAAGCCGACCGCAAGACGAATGACACCCTCATTGGCGCCGTTGGCGTCCTCGACGAAGCGGCGGGTAAAAGGGTGTTGCTGTGCCAAACGAACCTGCAACGATCGGGCGCCGTCGGTTCCACGCGGCGACGCGCTGACCTCGATCCAATTTTCCTCGCCCGCCGCAGGATCGAGCACGACCTCGACCTCCCAGCGTTCGCCGCCAAGCGAAATCGTCAAGCGACGCCAAGCGCCGTCGCCACCGCGCGGCTGCGTGACAATGCGCGTTTCCGCGCGAATGCGCGTTGGGGAGACCGTGTCCACGGTCGCGCGCGGTACAAGCGGAACCACCTCGGCCAAGGGACGCTCGGGTTCCCCCAGGCGCCAGTTCTGGGCCTGCTCGATCAAGGGCGTCGGCCCGCTCGAAAGCAGCGTTTTCAGCTTCTCTATCAATTCATCTTCGGTCTCGTCCCAGCGAATCCCATCCTTGGTATGGCTGACGCCGAAGCCGACCAACGTGAGTTCGCCGAACAGGACGCGCTGGTTCAGGATTTTCCTGCGGTGACACTTCCGGCTATACTGACGGCCGCTCTCGCCCTGTGGGCGTGGCGCGATGCGGCAGGCGGCAGTCACCGATCGCATCCGGTGGAGGACTCTCGTGCCGCTCAGTGACAGACGCCTCGCTGATTTCGAGGCTGAGCGGCCAAGACTGCTGCGTCTTGGCTATCGGATGCTCGGATCGGTCAGCGAGGCAGAGGATGTCGTTCAGGAGGCCTGGCTGCGATGGGCGGCAAGGGCGGAGAGCGTTGACACGCCAGCGGCCTATCTGATCCGCGTTGTCACACGTCTCTGTCTCGACCAGCTAAAGTCCGCCCGTGCGCGCCGGGAGACCTACGTCGGCGCATGGCTTCCCGAACCGCTGATGGGCACGACGGAGGGGGAGGAAACGATCGCCGATGACGTGACGCTCACTCTAATGCTCGCCATGGAGCGCCTGTCCCCGCTGGAGCGTGCCGCCTTCCTGCTCCACGACGTGTTCGACATGGCGCTGACCGAGGTCGCGACGACATTGGGGCGCGAGCCTGCAGCCGTCCGACAGCTTGCCTCGCGCGCGCGCAAAGACGTGCAGCATGCGCGGCCACGTTTTACCGTACAGACGGCCGAGGCTGATCGGATCGCGCGAGCCTTCTTTGCTGCTGCCCGCGACGGTGACACGGTCGCATTGTCAGCACTGCTGGCGCGCGACGTCGAGATTCATTCCGATGGCGGCGGCAAGGTCATCGCTTTCCGCACTGTGGTGCGCGGGATCGACCGAGCACTTCGCCTGTTCGCCGGGCTGCGTCGGAAGTACACGTCAGCGCCCACGCTGCTACGCACCGCGACCATCAACGGCCTGCCCGGCTACATTAGTATCGATCGTGGCGACGTGCTCCAGACCACTGCGCTCGATGTACGCGATGGCCGCATCACGGGGATCTATATAGTTCGTAATCCCGACAAGCTCCGCCATCTGGCGGCAGCTTTCGGCACAGGCGGTCATCCACAGCACGGCCACTGAAGTTCGTGAATTGGTCGGCGCGAGCCGCATAGCCACTCCTGCGCATCCCCATCGGAAAGCGTTCTGCAGATGGCCAATGTGGCCATAGGAGAACGATCATGGAAATGCTTGAAACAGAAGTCACCGCCGCAAAGCGCCCGGTTTGGAATGCCGGAAGGACCGTGAGTGCAAAGCGCGCTCTGAAACCGAAACAGATCTGGGAAATCCGTTTCTACCTCAATCAGCGTCGCCGACTGCGAGATCGGGCGCTGTTCGATCTGGCGATCGACAGCAAGCTTCGGGGCTGCGACCTCGTGCAAATGAAGATCGGCGACCTTGTCAGCGGCGGGCAGATCCGAACGCGGGCAATCGTCATGCAGCAGAAAACAGGCCGGCCCGTTCAATTCGTACTGCTGCCAGATGCTCGGGCCAGCTTGCTGGCATGGCTCGAACGCCGGGGCGGCACCGTGGACGACTATGTTTTCCCAAGCCGGGTTGATCACAATGGGCACCTGAGCCCACGGCAGTATGCTCGGCTTGTCGACGAATGGGTGACAGGTGTCGGCCTTATGCGAAGCGAGTACGGCACCCACTCGCTTAGGCGAACGAAGGCATCGATCATCTACAGAGCGACCGGCAATCTGCGAGCTGTCCAGATTCTTCTCGGTCATAGCAAGATCGAGAATACAGTGCGCTACCTCGGGATCGACGTGGAAGACGCGCTTGCCCTTGCCGAAAACACCGAGATCTGAACCCTTGGCGCCCGTTTCCGGTAGAGAGCTGGACACGGGCGCTTGGGACATTGCTGCTGTTCGCAAGCGATGGATCGGAGGGCAGCTTTTGTGAAAACCCGATTTTCATCGATCGTTTGGTCGGCAGAATAACAAGGGGCCAACCATCCCTAGGGGTTCGCAGCCGGTGTCTACCGCCAAACGGGCCATCGTTGACCCCCTAAGCCACATAGGAAAACGATCCGACACCCCGGAGGGGAAAACGGTCAGCATCAACTTCTCTCGCGGCGCCGCCCTGAAACCGATCATGCCGATCAGCCCGGCGAGCGGTCGCCCTATTATGATGATGGCAATGGCCGCCGCCCTTTCGGCCGAGCCGAGCGGTGAGAGAGGGCCATGGACCTGCGAACCACCAAACAGGATGACCACGACCATCATCGTTACCGGCCCAGTTCAAGGCACTGCTTCACTCCCAGCGAACCACTGGCCGCGAGTATCGTTGTCACGGTTGCAAGGAGAGAGCGATGGCGCAGGATTCAGCTTGGGTGGCAGTCTCGGAGTTCATGCGCAATCCCGGCATGGTCGGCTCGGCCGTCCCGGCGAGCGCGCGCATGGTTCGCCGCATGCTCGCCCCGCTCGACTGGCAGCGCATCAGCATTCTGGTCGAATATGGTCCGGGCACGGGGCGTTTCACCTTCGAAGCGCTGAAGCGCATGCGGCGCGATGCCGTTCTCCTGGCGATCGAGACCGGCGAAAGCTTCGTCGAAACTTTGCGGCAGCGCTGCGATGATCGCCGGCTCATCGTCGTTCAAGGGACCGCGCGGGACGTCAACCGCCACCTTGCCGAGCATGGACTGGGCGAGGCAGACTGCATCCTGACGGGCTTGCCCTTCTCGACGCTCGAAGCGGGCGAAGCCGAGGCGATCCTGCGCGAGACGGCGCGGGCCATGTCGCCGCGCGGTACGCTGGCGGCTTACCAAATGCGCACCGCTATCCGGCCGCTGCTGAGGCGGCATTTCGCGAGCCTGCGCGCAAGCTACGAATGGTGGAATATCCCGCCCTGCCATCTTTATTGGGCGACAGGAAAGGGGCAAGGATCGGTAATGGCGGCCGACGAGATCGCGGCATGACGAGGCAATGCCAAGGATGATCGACGCGCGGTTGCTGTTCTGTCTCATCGGACGGCACCGGCCGTCGATAATCTCGATCAGCCGGGGTAAGCGGGGCGGCGACCTTTCGGCGCTGTGCGACAGGTGCGGCACGCCAATCGAGCGCTCGCGCAGCGGACGCTGGCGAGCGCTCGGCCCGATCTACGAAGAGGGCGGTCCCGCGTCCTGATGCGAAGTTCGCGCGTCGTTGGGCAAGCTCAGGCGCGTTCCGTCTCTGCAGCAATCGGAATGGCGTACCATTGCCCGGCGACCGTGCGGATCATCAAAATGGGCCGCGAACCGTCCGTAGGCTCGAGCCGGTAGCGATCGCGATCGGCATGGTCTTCGAGCCATGCGCGAGCCCACGTCGTCGCGGCCAGTTCGGCCTCGAGATCCTCGCTCATAGTCGCCACCGAGCGGTCGTCATTGCGCAGCAGTCGGTACCTCATGAGAACACATTTCCTCTCTTTGGTCTGAAATCGCCCGGTAAATTGGTCTTGCCGCCGATCGGTTACCCGGCTGAGCACAGCGCCTCAGCAAATCTGGCCGCGCCGCCAAAATTTTTTCGTCGCATCATCTTGAAAGCCGCGCGACCAAAATTAGCTCACGGGTACCGGACGCCAAACCGGGTCCGGTTGGACACATGAGAGCGCCGGCTCTTGGTTACTGGCGCATCTTATGTCCGAATTGCTTCATTTGGAGGATTTGGAGATGAGACCGAACTTTGACTTTACGCCCTATCGCCGTTCCACGGTCGGCTTCGACCGTCTGTTCAACCTGCTTGAAGCGGGTGCGCGCGAGGAAGATGGCTATCCGCCCTTCGACATCCAGAGGATCGACGACGATAATTTCCGCGTCACCATCGCGGTCGCCGGCTTCAAGCCCGAGGATATCGAAATCGTCGCGCATCAGAATCTGCTTTCGGTCACCGGCAAACGTGCCGACGACGCCGACAACGGCGAGTACCTGCATCGCGGCATCGCGGCCCGGGCGTTCGAGCGGCGCTTCCAGCTCGCCGATTTCATCGAAGTCGGCAATGCCAACTTCGAGCACGGCCTCCTGTCGATCGAACTGACGCGCGTCGTGCCCGAGGCGATGAAGCCGCGTCGGATCGAGATTGGAGGCACGACTTCCGACAACAAGCGACTGGGCGTAGCGAAGGAAAAGGCGGCCGAGCCCGCCTGATCCCCCGCGCCCATCGGCCTGCCGGCGCCGCCACCTGCACACCCCGCACGCGGCGGCCGGCAGGTTCAGCCCCTCATCCAGCCAGATAAGGAGATGTCATCATGGCAATTCGTGATCTCATTCCCTGGAGCCGGCAGGAAAACCGGCTGCCCGTTCCGGTGAGCGCCGAACGGGAAAGGGACACCCATCCACTGCAGTCGCTGCACCGCGACGTGAACCGTCTGTTCGACGATGTCTTCCGCAACTTCGGCATGCCCGCCTTCACCGGCTTCGACCGCTTGTCGGGATGGCCCCACCTCGAGCTCGGCGAGACCGCCAACGAAATTCGCGTGACCGCGGAGCTGCCGGGCATGGACGAGAAGGACGTAGAGATCTTCGTCGAGGACGGCGCCTTGACCCTGCGCGGCGAAAAGAAGTCCGAAGTCGAGGACAAGGATCGCGGCTACTCGGAGCGCAGCTATGGCAGCTTCGAGCGCAGCATCGGCCTGCCCAGAGGCATCGAACGCGACAAGGTCGCGGCCACGTTCAAGAACGGCGTGCTGACGGTCACGCTGCCGAGGTCGGAGGCGGTGGAACAGAACATCCGCCGAATCCCGGTCAATGGCGGTGCCCGCTGACGGCCGGGCCCGGACTTTCGCGTCCGGGCCTTCGGCCAACGACAACCAGGCGGTTGCCGTAGCGGGCGCGACCTCGTTCCCACACGACGCCAAAGCAATCATCGAGCCAGTGCCCCTGGCGACGAATGGCGGCCGACGGCGTCAAAATCGATGGCGGGTCAGGTTCGCGCCGAGCTGGGGATCGGTTGCCGAGCCGCTGATGGGCTGGACCGGCGGAGGCGACCCCCTCGCGGCGATCGAGCTGCGCTTTCCCGACCGCGCCTCGGCCGAGCGATATTGCCAGAGGCAGGGTCTCGTCTTCGAATGCCGGACGGCGCCATCGCCCGGCCAAATGCGTCCAGCTTTCCCCGATGCCCTGGGGCCCGTGCTTTGCTGCTGGCCCACCGGCCCGAATGCCCTGTGCTGCGGCGCTTTTCCTTGCGCCAGCACAGCCGCCAACGGGAACGATGATCGCAGGTCTGCATGACCTGGGGCGCGCTTCAGGTACACGAGGGCTGCGCACCAGATCTTCCAGCCTGTGATGACCGTTCGTTTCGATGCCATGCCTCGTCGAGAGCGGTGAGCACGCGGTCGATAGCCGCGGCATTGCTCGCCGCCTTGGGCAGTTCGCGCACTGCGAAACGCTGTAACTGAGCAAGGTCCTTCTTGGGCAAACGAAGCTCAATCTACTTGGCGATCAGTTTGTTCGGCTTGATTCCCTCGGCCTGCCGGCCACAGGGGTGCATGTGATCTAGCAGTCGCTTTCGTTCAGCAAAGGTCCAGCCCAGCGCTCGCAGTTCCCGAAGCGAGATCGACAGGAGCGCCATCGCGAATTCCGTGATGTCGCCGAAGGGAATGCGTAACGGCACGTTGTCCGGCATCGGCTTGCGCCACCGCTTGAGCGACAAGCGCCTCAACGGATATCGATCACGCCATCGACCGCGCGCCACTCGGTAGGGTGGATCGTCCCGTCATGGGTAATGCACACCGAGTGGAGCGCGGCATCGATCTCGCGCCGCCAATGCTCGAGAAACGCGAACAGCACCGGAAAGTGGGGCGCGAGATCATACTCCTGCCAAACGAATAGCTGCAGCAGCGAGGGCGCATCCGGGCGGTAGTAATGAATTTCTGCCGTCGTCAGTCAATGGCCCTCGAGCTGCCTGATGAAATCCCGTCGGCTCATGGCGAAGCGCCGGGACCTTCCGCAGGCCTGTCGATCGCATGCATGGCGGCAAGGATGTCATCGATTGGCACCGCCCGCCTGGCGCCGGGCGGTTGGCGCAGGCCGGGATGGTCGCGCACCGCGGAACGGTCGGACGCCCAGGATGCCAGAATGGCGCGCTTCACTTCGGGCTCCAGGCTCGGGTTGTGTGCAACGTCGAAGGGATGAAGATAACGGGAAAATGGCTGCGACATGGCTGTGCCTCCTTCCTTTGTGTCGCTCCTTTCTCATCTGCGGGCGCAGTAGCCCACGGCGCAAATTTTTGGAACGCAGGCGAGTCGCGTCAAGAGGGAAAGTCGCACCGGAACAGCTTGATAAGCTGGCGTTTGGCACTCAGCGCCTCCGAGTGCCAAAAAGTTTAGCTCGCCATCTTGACGCGAAAAATGACCTTTCCTAATTCCGCGTCACCTGTCGTTCGAAAGATTGGCAGGCCTATCACAGCTCAGTTTTGCATCTGGAGGTTATGCATGCATTTCCGCCCCTTGCACGACCGTGTGGTCGTCCGCCGCATCGAAGCCGAGGAGAAGACCTCGGGCGGTATCATCATCCCCGACACCGCCAAGGAAAAGCCGCAGGAAGGCGAAGTTGTCGCCGTCGGCGCGGGCCTCCGCGACGATAGCGGCAAGCTCCTCGAACTCGCCGTCAAAGCGGGCGACCGCGTGCTTTTCGGCAAATGGTCGGGGACCGAGGTCAAGATCGACGGCGAGGATCTGCTCATCATGAAGGAGAGCGACATCCTCGGCGTGATCGAGGCTGCGGCCCAACTCAAGCAGGCCGCCTGACAGCGACCTGCATCCTCTGACACTTGGAAGGATATCGAAGAAAGGAGACGAGGCAATGGCTGCCAAGGAAGTGAAGTTTGCGTCGGACGCGCGTGATCGCATGCTGCGCGGCGTGGATACGCTGGCCAACGCAGTGAAGGTGACCCTGGGCCCCAAAGGCCGCAACGTGGTCATCGAGAAATCGTTCGGCGCGCCGCGCATCACCAAGGACGGCGTCACCGTCGCCAAGGAAATCGAACTCAAGGACAAGTTCGAGAACATGGGCGCGCAGATGCTTCGCGAAGTGGCAAGCAAGCAGAACGACAAGGCCGGCGACGGCACCACCACCGCCACCGTGCTCGCCCAAGCGATCGTGCGCGAGGGCTCGAAGGCGGTCGCCGCCGGCATGAATCCGATGGACCTCAAGCGCGGAATCGACCTCGCCGTCGGCGCTGTGGTCAAGGACCTCGAAGCCCATGCTCGCAAGGTCAGCGCCAACAGCGAGATCGCGCAGGTCGCGACCATCTCGGCGAACGGCGACGAAGAAGTCGGTCAAATCCTCGCCGAGGCGATGGAGAAGGTCGGCAACGAGGGCGTGATCACGGTCGAGGAAGCCAAGAGCCTCGCGACCGAGCTCGAGACCGTGGAGGGCATGCAGTTCGATCGCGGCTATCTCTCGCCCTACTTCGTCACGAACACGGAGAAGCTCAAGGTCGAACTCGAAGACCCCTACGTTCTCATCCACGAGAAGAAGCTGTCGAATCTGCAGGCGATGATCCCGCTGCTCGAGCAGGTCGTCCAGTCGGGCCGACCGTTGCTCATCATCGCCGAGGACGTCGAGGGCGAGGCGCTGGCGACGCTCGTCGTCAACAAGCTGCGCGGCGGCCTCAAGGTCGCGGCGGTCAAGGCGCCGGGCTTCGGCGATCGCCGCAAGGCGATGCTCGAGGACATCGCGATCCTCACCGCCGGCAATGTCGTCAGCGAGGATCTGGGCACCAAGCTCGAGAGCGTCACGATCGGCATGCTCGGCCGCGCCAAGAAGGTCGTCATCGACAAGGACAACACCACCGTCGTCGATGGCGCCGGCGTACGTTCGGACATCGATGCCCGCGTTGCGCAGATCAGGGCGCAGATCGAGACCACGACCAGCGACTATGATCGCGAAAAGCTGCAGGAGCGCGTGGCCAAGCTCGCCGGCGGTGTAGCGGTGATCCGCGTGGGTGGCGCAACCGAGGTCGAGGTCAAGGAGAAGAAGGACCGCGTCGACGACGCGCTCCATGCCACTCGGGCCGCGGTCGAGGAGGGCATACTGCCCGGCGGCGGAATCGCACTGCTGCGCGCGCTCAAGGCGCTCGACAGCCTCAAGGCCGCGAACGACGACCAGCAGTCCGGCATCGATATCGTTCGCCGCGCACTGCGCGCGCCGGCTCGGCAAATTGCCGACAACGCCGGAGAGGACGGCGCCTTCATTGTCGGCAAGCTCCTGGAGAGCGAGGACTACAACTGGGGCTTCAACGCCGCCACTGGCCAGTATGAAGATCTGGTCGGCTCCGGCGTGATCGATCCCGCCAAGGTGGTTCGCACCGCGCTCCAGGACGCCGCTTCGGTGGCTTCGCTGCTGATCACGACCGAGGCGCTCGTCGCCGAAGCACCCAAGGACGACAAGGGCGCCAAGGCCTCGATGCCCGAGATGGAGTACTGATACACGGAGGGCCCGGCGGCGGCCGGGCCCCATCATCGAACATGAGGAGCTCGAAGATGAACGACCACTATTTGCGCTACCTCGAGCGCGAACATGCGCGTCTCGATGCCGAAATTCGCGAAGAGGAGAAGCGTCTGCATCCGCGCCATTTCCTGATCGGCCGACTTAAGAAGCTGAAGCTGGCGGTCAAAGATCAAATGGCGGCCTGTTCGGGTCACCAGGAAGAGCTCGAAGCGGCTTGAGCGGGCGTTCGGTGCGGACTGTCCGCGCAGATGCCCGCAACTTTACCGCAACGAGCTGTTGCCGGAAACCCGATGGCGCCCATCTGCGTTGCATGATTGTCCGCCCCGTTCGGGGAAGCTCGCGAGGATGGACGGGGGAGCCCCGAGGCAGCCGCCGGGGCTCCTTTCACTTTCACCAGCAATTTAGGGGACAGGCCAAGGAACTAGGCGATGCATTGGCGCGTAACGAAACGGATGCCTGCGGTTAGCAAGAATGGCCAGCGGCACACCATCGTCCAGATGGAGAAGGGCGAGGAAATCGATTTCATCCTCTATAGCGGTCTTGCCGTCACGCGCCGCGCGGACGGCTCGTTCCTGATCGACGAAACCGGAGAAGTCCTCCGGCCGATCGTTGCCTGACCCTTTTTCGAAACGCATGAAACGTCACGGCACATGCGAGTCGCGGGAGGATACGCAATTGCGCGCACCTGAACGTTGCGAGGTGGCAGCTACTCGCCCGGCTGAAGTGCTATCGTGACCTCGCGCGTAGCTTGCCCCCGCTGCATTGTGATCCGAACGTTGGCGCCGACCTCGAAGTCGTCCAGTCGCGCTAGCAGTGCGCCGATGGTGCCTACTGGTTTCCCCTCTACGGCGGTGATGACGTCGCCGGGCACGAGACCGGCCGGACCCGTCGTGACACCGCTCATTCCTGCTTTGGCGGCGGCGGAACCGGGTTCGACCTCCAGCACGAAAACACCGTCACGCCCGGTCAGCGCCTTGAGCCGGCCGTTGACCTGCTCGTCGACCGAAATTCCGAGCGAGGGACGCACATATCGGCCGCTCGTGAGCAGCTGCGGGATTACGCGCGTAAGCGTGTCGACCGGAACCGCGAAGCCGATCCCCGCGGAAGCTCCGGAGAGGCTGTAGATCGCTGTGTTGATCCCGATGAGGCGACCACTCGAATCCAGCAGCGGTCCTCCTGAGTTGCCGGGATTGATGGCGGCATCGGTCTGGATGAGGTGCTGGATATCCGGGCCGCCGTTCTCGCTGGGCAGGGTGCGATCCAGCGCCGAGACGATGCCGGTGGTCAAGGTCCAGTCGAGCCCGAACGGATTGCCGATGGCAAAAACCTTCTGGCCGACTTTAAGGTCGCCGCTCGTGCCGATCGGAACCGGTGAGGGCGATTGGAACCCGACACCGATCTTGAGAAGGGCGATATCGTGCTGTGGGCTCGCGCCGACCAGGCGCGCCCGGTACTTGCGGCCATCGGCGAGCAGCACGGAGGCTTCCGACGCGCCTTGGACGACATGGAAGTTGGTGACGACGTGCCCGGCCTTGTCCCAGAAGAAGCCGGAGCCGGTGCCGCGGGGTATCGAGAAGATGTTGCGCGACCAGGCATCCTGAACGAGCTGAGATGTCGAGATGTAGACAACCGAGGCGCGCGATTTTTCGAAGAGTTCGATCGTCGATCGCTCGTCGGCGGCAAGTTCGCCCCTAGGCGTGACCAGGCGCTGCGCGCTCGCTGGCGGATCCGCCGCGTCGAATTTGCCGGAAAGACCGTGCCAAAGGAGCATCAGCGCCGCGATGCTGACGCAGACGATCAGCCAGCGCCCGATAAACCCGATCCTGCCAGCGCCGTTTTGCATCGCAGCAAGGATGGGCAAAGTGCTTGATGAAGGTCAAGGCGAAATGACGGCGAGTTGGACCTTTGCGGCCTGTGACACACTACAGCGGTAGGAGGTCCTCAACGAAGGACTTCTGTGGACGCCCCTTCGGATGCAAGCAGTAAATCGGGGCATGTTGGCACGTAGTCGGATGCTGTTATCTGTCCGGCCTCGATGAGCAGCGCCATAAGCTGCGGGCCAGTAGCCCGACGGCCAGCTTGGCGGGCTCTGGCGGCCCGATTTGATGAGCCAGACACCGCGCCAGCTTGCTGAAGTGTTGATCTCGACACACTCGATCTCGGCAACCCCGGTGAGCGCGTCGAACGCGCCCGCAATCTCCTCCTCCTTAAACGCCCTAGTCTTGTGAATGACCATTCGTTTGGGGAGGTTGCCGCCATTGCGCCCCTGATAGAGTTCGAGACTGCGGGCAAGGACGGCACGCATGTCATCGCGGCTTAGGAACGGGTTGCGACGTGCCTCGGCGACGTCCGTTACCGGATCCCGCGCCTCGAACGCAACGAACTGCATGCCGCCCCCGTCCATGTCGAACACCTGCGAGCAGCTCGTCACATAATGTGCCTCGCGCTGATCGCCGCGCAGAGCGTAGGCCAGGCCGATATAGGCGGTATCTGGCGGCACGCCTTTTAGGGGAGCGAGCTTCCATGGCGTAAGCCTGCGAGCACCTTGTGCCCAAAGCAAGGTGTGCCCTTCGCGATGGCGTCTTCGATGTATTGACGGCGGTGTCGGGGTTGAGGGTAGACCGCCTCAAAGGCTGCCGCATATTCGGTGGGATCGCCGTCAGGCGGCAGTATCGCGGATTGCCGGAAATAGGCGTCCATGCGTTCAATCCAGATCGGATCGACCGTATCGATCTCGCGCTTAGACAAGTTGTTCTCGTGACAGAAAATCTGCGACTTGAAATCGCGGATCATCGCATAGCCCGTCGATATTCCCGACGCGGCGGACGCTCCGGCCCCCAAGAACCAGCCAACCAAATTCGGCCTGAGTGCAAACGCGGTGGCGAATTGAACGGCGGACAGTGTTGGGACGGACGTGATGGTTTTGTTCCTTTAATCCGTGTCTAGCGAGCGACACCTTTTGAGACGGCAGATCGGCTGTAAAGGCAAAACATTTGAGCCGTGGATGACCACCTCTTCATTTGAGGCTGGTCTTCTCGTCCATTTGATTCGGCGGTAAGCAAGAAGCGAACCGGCGTCTTCAATGGTGGATGGCAGGTTGCTACGCTTTCGCACATAGGATGGCCAACGGACTGACGCACTGTCTGTGGTATCGGTATAACTCGTTTTAAGGATGGACTGACATGCAGCGCCTGTTTCCTACGCTGGACCTCGCTGCCCAAGAATATGTACTCGTCCAGGCCTGGAAGAAGTCAGCATCCTACATCCGGCACCATAATTGGTTCTCCGATACGCTCGAGCTAGATCGCGCCGCCGCGAACCTTCCTGAGTTTTTGTCGCTGCTATCGGAGAAAATGCGCTCGGGCGCCTTCGAGACTAGTGGACTAAAGCTTGTTCCAGCGCCCAAAAGTCAACGCTGGCACGTTGATGGCGCAGGACTCTGGCAACCTCAGAAGGCCGGAGCAGCAAAGATCCGCCCTCTCGCTCATGTATCGCTTCTTGACCAGGTCGCCGCCACCGCCGTGCTGCTGTGCTTGAGCGAAAGGGTCGAGACCATCCAAGGCGATCCACGCCGTGACTATCGATCGCCCGCCGGAAGACGTTTGGTTATGTCGTATGGCAACAGGCTATTCTGCGACCCGATGGAAACCGGCGACCTACTAGTTCACCGTTGGGGGTCGTCGAAATTGTATCGTGCCTACTTCCAGGACTATCGCGTATTCCTCAATCGACCAGAAATCGTAGCGGCAAGCCTGACGGACAAGGATCAGTCAGCACTCATCGTCCAGACCGACCTCAAGCAATTCTATGATCGAGTCACGCCCGAGGCGCTACACGCCAAAATTCGGCAACTTCAGCGACCAGGCGATGATGAGGCTTTCTTCGAACTCGCCAGGACCATCCTCGATTGGGGTTGGAACGAAGCGGATCAGAATCAGGTAACCCGCTACAAGCGGCGCGCCGGCATACCCCAGTTCGAGAGAGTCGCGCTGCCGCAGGGTCTCGTAGCCGCAGGCTTCTTTTCGAACATTGTCATGCTCGATTTTGATGCAGCGGTCCTTTCCTCGTTCGAACGAGAGATCGCGGCCGGCGTGTGGCTTCGCGACGCCTGTCGATATGTGGATGACATCAGGCTCACGATCTCGACGGCAGCGGGCGTCACCCCAGCAGATGCGCAGGAGCGCGTCCTGGAATGGATCGGCAACCTTCTCGACCAGGACAACTCGGGGCTTCAAATCGCGCCCGACAAGACGACGACCGCGTCCTTTGGCGGCGAGGAGCAGCCACTGGTGCGCCAATCCAGGAAGATGGAGCGAATCCAGAGCGCGATATCAGGCGGCTTCGATGCCAGTGGCGGCGAGGAAGTCATCCAGGCGATCGAGGCACTGGTTCGCTCCCAAGCCAGCTTGAACGGATCAGACGCATTCCGGCCAGAGGGATTGAAAGCAATTCCCGACGTGAAGGACGAGACAATCGGGCGATTTGCGGCCGGTCGCTTTCGGACAACCTTCCGCTCGCTGCGGCCGCTGCTGGACGACCGCCCCTTCAAGGATCCGGTGGATGTTGGAGACGAGACCTACAGGCGCACTCGCCTCTCTCAGGCGGAATTGGACGACGAAGCGCACGCATTCGCCCTGATGCTCATCGACCGATGGATCACCGATCCGTCCAACGTTCGCCTCCTGAGGATTGCCTTGGATCTTTGGCCATCGCCACAGATACTATCGGAAATACTCAAGCTGTTTGAACCTTACCTTGCTGGCGATATCGGTGCCTTTGCGCCGCGCCGCATCGCTTATTACTGCTTGGCTGAGATACTACGTGCGGGCGCGACGGAGACGGGCTTCCTCGAAGACCCGGAATGCTTTCCCGCGAACGTCAACCTGCCGGGCTATCGACAGATGTTGCTAAAATGCGCAGTCCGCATCGTCGAAGGGAAAGCCCGCAACGTCCCTTGGTATGTTGTGCAGCAGGCCCTCCTCTTCATTACTGTGCACGATCCTGCGCAGGCGAGACCACCCCGGCTTCCAAAGACCAATGTCACCTATTGGCGGATGATCGCATTCCTCCAAGGTGATCACTCAAGGTTAGCAGATCGGGACTACGCGATAACGGCGGTCGTCGCTCGCCGATCTTTCCTCTCGAAAGAGCGCGTCATCGACTTGATCAGCATGTCCCTCACGCCGGGGAGGTTTAGTGAAATTGCCGCTCGTGACATCGAATTTGCGCGCGACCTCTATCGGGCCGTTGAGCACGAGGTCACCGTCGGACCTGGCATTGCGGAGGATCTAGGTATCACCGCCTGGTCCAGCGGTGAGGGCATGCAGTCGCTGCAGCAATATGTCCATGATCATGGGCCGCTCAATGCTCTGCGAAACGAACTGGGTGTCCTGAGCTTTGCTGAGAAATTCCTTGAAGAGGCCAAGCGAGGCGAAATTCCTTCGGTCGTCACGCCCTCCACGATACAGGTTTCACTGGAAGGTGTCGGTAAGTACGCGGTTGTGGAAGCGGTCTCAATCCGCTCGGCTGAGACCGCCAAGGCGTACAGATCGATTTACACGGCGCCGGCATGGGCAAACAGGACACAGCGCTGGCGGTTCCAGTTGGGCTATCTGCTTCGTTTCATACTCACGGCGCGCGTCGATTTCAGCCTCCCGGTCCGCCGTCCATCTTGGAAGGAAGCACAGCCACTTTATCGTCCGACGCGCGGTCATTGGTTTCAGCGTCAGTACGGCTTCTACAACGGCCATGAGGCTTTCGGCGACGATTGGCTGCCAATCTCGCAATTTACCCAAGATCTTTTATTTTCGCTGCTTATCTGGCCTGGATGCCGTGACAGTCAGGACGACGGTGACGAGCTTTCGCTGGAAACGACCCTTGCTAACGTGACGGCGGCGGTTGCCAGCGCGCGCGACGCCATCGGATCCGCGACCGGGCTTCTAATGATCAAGGTCGCCGCCCCAATCCCAGGTACGCGGAAAAAGGATCGGCCGCTTCGGGCCTGCGTTGTCCAGTCGATCATGCCAGAAGAGGCTGATTTCTCTGCAGGCGATCTTGAGATGCGAGAACCAAGTCTTCGGCGCAAGCATCGCAAGCACCTGTCAACGGCGCTCGCCGCGGTCGAGAAAATGCTCGACCTGCGAGAAACGCATAAGCCAGACAATAAGCGTCTGGACTGGTTGATCCTGCCAGAACTGTCGGTTCACCCCGCTGACGTCGCCACGCATCTCGTGCCATTTGCGCGTGCATTCAAAACGGCGATCCTAGCTGGAATGGTGTACGAACATGTCGTACCCGGGCAGCCGCTCGTCAATTCGGCCTTGTGGGTCATCCCAAGGATGGTCGAGGGACAGGGACTGCAAACGATCATCCGTAGGCAAGGGAAACAGCATCTCTCGCCAGCCGAGCAGCCGTTCAATATTCCCACGGAACAGATCATCGGTTTTCGACCATGCCAGTGGCTTGTGGGGTATGAGTGGTCGCCTGACGCGGCGAAGGATCCGTTATGGCTGACCGGGTCGGTCTGCTACGACGCCACAGACTTGAAGCTCGCCAGCGATCTGCGTGACATTTCGGATGTGTTCGCCATCCCCGCACTCAACCGCGATGTCGGGACCTTTGATCAGATGGCACAGGCGCTGCACTATCATATGTTTCAGCTCGTGCTTGTCGCCAATAACGGAGCCTTTGGCGGAAGCAACGCGCACATGCCGAAGGGCGGCCCAAACAGGCGGCAGGTCTTCCACACGCATGGGCAACCGCAAGCGACGATATCGTTTTTCGAGATCGACGATATCGAGGATATGAAATCGCGACGGCAGCATGGCCTCGCCAACAGTGGAGACTGGAAATACCCGCCGGCTGGCTGCTAATTAGGAGCAGGCGGGTCTGGCCGCAACGATGACGTGGCCGTTGAGCTACCAGCAGCTGCAATAACGAGGCTCTCATTGAACGGATGAAGGGCGTTTGCTCTGCGGTTGCGGTTCGGCCCCATCTGAACGTCGGGCAGCTAACCACGATATCGCTAATGATTCCGGACAGTCGCCAAGGTCCAACAAAGCCGTCGTTCGCGCGGCACTAGTAGCGACGGTAACCAAATGGGAGATTTTCGCGCAAAATCCTGGGAGTGGACAATATCAAAGGAAAATATAATAACCACCGTTATGTGTATAAACTATTTCTATTGATAATTAGGGCTCGAAAACGAGCGTTTTCGACGCAGTGAAATCTTATGTGTCGTAAATTAGCTTGATATCCATTTCGATACAGCACATATTTCGACGCACGTTTTCGATAAGGTGTTTCGTATGTCGCGCGTATTCGCATACTGCCGTGTCAGCACGGTTGACCAGTCACACGAGAACCAAGTTTTGGAAATCCAGGCTGCCGGCTTTCATCTGGAGCCACGGCGAGTGATTTCGGAAACGATATCCGGCTCGACGCCAGCCCTGGAGCGCAAAGGGTTTAGCAAGCTTATGGACCGGCTGGAGTGGGAGGATGTGCTTGTCGTCACCAAGCTTGACCGTCTGGGACGCAATGCGATGGACGTCCGCGCCACAGTCGAGCAACTCGCCCGAATGCAGGTGCGAGTTCATTGTCTGGCGCTGGGCGGTGTGGACCTGACAAGCGCTGCCGGCAAAATGACCATGGCAGTGATCGCAGCGGTCGCCGAGTTTGAGCGTGATCTGCTCATCGAGCGAACCCAAGCGGGGCTGTCACGGGCAAAGGCTCAAGGGAAGCGGTTGGGGCGGCCTAGTAGCCTGACAGCGGACCAGCAAGAGGTGGCCCGCAAGCGGCGAAACGAAGGCGCCTCACTGGGAGAGCTCGCGAAGGAATTTGGTGTTAGCCGCTCGGCCATACAGCGTCTTGAACGAGGACCATAAGCAAGGCGTGCTGGTGCCTCACGGGCGGTTTTGGCTGGACCTTAACGCATGCGGTCGTGATGCCCTTCTTGATTGCCTTGACGCGATCGGCAGGCCTACTCGCGGCGATCCAAGCCACCGGTCGAAACCCACTCGTCAACCAGCCTAGCATATTGCCTGGCGCAGAGATGACCCAGATAGTCCACGCGGCTTGGGAAACGGATGTGCGAGCCCAGCGGCGCAAGCTGCCGGCTTTCAAGGTTGTCACCGTGGGCGGCGGCGTGCTGCGCCCGCGGGCGACGAGCGTGGATCGCGTCGATTTCACCGTGCCCGCCAGCGGCCGACTCATCATTAGCTGGGGTGAAGCGTAAGCCTAGGGCTGCCGAACTCATTTAAGGAAGACCGTCCGGAACCTTCGTGCGCACTGTCGGCTTCCTTGGCACATAAGGAGCAAGCGCGATGGCAGCCGATATGATACTCACCCCGTGCGACACGACGACGCACCTGTAACCACATCCAAGCAAACTCACCCCGACCGGGCGCTTTTGGCCGAGACGGTGACAATCAACCGGCCGGCGCAGGAGCTCTACGAGTTCTGGCGCAACCCCGCCAACCTCCTGCCCGTGATGGACAACATCGCCGCGATCGAGGTCATCGACGATACGCGCTCGCGCTGGACAGTAAAGGCGCCAGCCGGCCGCGAGGTTAGATGGGAATCGCACGTCATCAACGACGTGCCCGGCAAGGAGATTACATGGCGCTCGGCGCCGGGTGCCGATGTCGCCAACAGCGGGCGGATCGAATTTCGCGACGCGGGTGATCGCGGCACGGTCGTGCGGGCGGTCATCGCTTATGATCCGCCGGGCGGTACGATAGGCCAGTTCATCGCCAAGCTGTTCCAGCGCGAGCCGCGCATCCAGGCGCGCCGCGACCTCAGGCGCTTCAAGCAACTCATGGAAACCGGCGAGATCGCCACGTCCTCGCGGACCGCGAAGCAGCTCAATGAGGAGCAGACCTGATGCGCGCGCTCACCTGGCACGGCAAGCATGACGTCCGCGTCGACACTGTCGACGATCCTGAAATCCTCAATCCGCGCGATTCGATCATCAAGATCACCGCAACGGCGATCTGCGGATCGGACCTCCACCTCTACGACGGCTATATCCCGACGATGAAATCAGGCGATATCCTGGGCCACGAGTTCATGGGCGAAGTCGTGGAGACTGGTCCCAGGAGCACACTCCAGCGAGGCCAGAAGGTCGTCGTGCCATTCACGATCGCCTGCGGAAGCTGTTTCCACTGCGGCAAGCACCAGTACTCGGCCTGCGACAACGGCAACCCGGCGGACAACCAGGATATCGGCCGCGAGCTCTACGGCCAGCCGATGTCGGGCCTGTTCGGCTATAGCCATATGACCGGCGGCTATGCCGGCGGCCAGGCCGAATATGTGCGCGTGCCCTTCAGCGACGTCGGCCCAATCGTCGTGCCCAACGAGATCGAGGACGAGAAGGTTCTGTTTCTGTCCGACATACTACCGACCGGCTGGATGGCGGCGGAGAATGCCGGCATTGAGCCCGGCGACACTGTCGCGGTCTGGGGCTGCGGCCCGGTAGGACTATTCGCCGTGCAGTCCGCTTTTCTAATGGGTGCTGCCCGGGTGATCGCCATCGACCATTTCCCGCACCGGCTGGAACTGGCGAAAAAGTTTGGCGCGGAAACTGTGAACTTCGAGGATACGAAGACTTACGAAGCGCTGATGGAGATGACTGGCGGCATAGGCCCCGACGCGGTGATCGATGCCGTCGGGCTGGAGGCGCACGGTTTCTTCGTCGACAACGTGATCGACCAGATCAAGGCGTCCACCTTCCTCGGCACCGACCGCATCCATTCGATCCGCCAGGCGATCCTCGCCTGCCGCAAGGGCGGGCGCGTGTCGATGCCTGCGGTCTACGGCGGGTTCGTCGACAAGTTTCCGCTGGGCGCATTCATGGAGAAGGGGCTGACGCTCAAGACCGGGCAGACCCACGTCCAGCACTACATGCCGGCCCTGCTCAACGCGATCATCGAGGGAAAGATCGATACGACCTTCCTGATCTCGCACACCTTGCCGCTGGAGCAGGCGCCCGAAGGGTACAAGATGTTCCACGACAACCAGAACGAAGTGACCAAGGTGGTGCTGAAGCCCGACCTCGCCATGGCCGCCGAATAAGGAGAACGAGCATGGCCGACAAATTCGCAATCGTTACCGGTGCGTCCACCGGCATCGGCTTCGAGTTGGCCCACTTGGCCGCGCAGAACGGATACGATCTGCTGGTCGTGGCCGATGAAGCGCTTATCGATTCCGCCTCGGCCGATTTCGCGCGGCACGGTAACGCCGTCACGTCGCTCGAAGCGGATCTTGCCACTCTGGAGGGGGTCGATCAACTGCTCGCGGTCGCAAACGGCCGCAAGGTGGATCTGCTTTGCGCAAACGCGGGCCGCGGTCTGGGCCATGCCTTTCTCGACCAGGAGGTTGCCGACTGGCGCCGGGTCGTCGATACCAACGTCACTGGAACCCTCTACCTCGTGCAGCAAATTCTCAAGGAGATGGTCGGCCGCGATGATGGCAAGGTGCTGATAACCGGTTCGATCGCCGGCTTCATCCCGGGCTCCTTTCAGGCGGTCTACAACGGCACAAAGGCCTTTATCGACAGCTTCGCAGACGCGATCCGTAACGAGATAAAGGAAAGCAAGGGCGTGACCGTCACGACCCTGATGCCAGGGCCAGTGGAGACCGAATTCTTCGCACGCGCCGACATGCTCGACACCAGTGTGGGAGCCTCGGACAAGAAAAGCGATCCCGCCGATGTCGCCCGCGATGGCTGGGATGCGCTGATGAAAGGCGAAGCGCATATCGTCTCGGGCTGGAAGAACAAGGTCCAGGCGACTCTCGCCCACGTCACCCCGGCGGCGGTCCTAGCCGAGCAGCATCGCCATATGGCCGAGCCAGGATCGGCCGACAAATGAGCGGGATCAAGGATTGGCTCGCCGGCGCGGCGAATGAAGCAACGGGCTTGGCAAAGCGCGCGGCAGGGGAACTGACCGCGCGGCCCGATCTGGTGCTCGATGGGGAGCGACAGCAAGCGCGCGGGCGGAAAGAAGTCGCGGCGGCAGGTGACGAGAAGGAGGAGGGAGGTCATCGCACCACCGTGGGCTGGAAGCTCGACCCGGCCGAACGCACTGGCCTGCTTGCTCTATTCCCTCCGCATTACGCGATCACTGTGGCGGATCACGTCACCTTGGCGGCGAACGCGCCCGCGGAGATGCCCCTGCCGCCGTTCCGGGTGGGGCGGATCGTCGGCGCTGCGGACGATGGACAAGGCGTGCAGGCATTGGTTGTGTCGGTCGACGGGTCGCCGGCGCGCGCCGATGGCGGAACGTTCCATATTACCTGGTCCCTCGCGCCGGGCCGCCGCGCGTCCGAAAGCAACGACGTGCTGGCGCGCTTCGGCTGGGCCCCGGTGACGATGGACAGTTCTGTGTCGCTTCGTCCGGCGCGCCTGTGATGTGGCGTGTCAGCTCGCCTCAAATCTTCCCGCTTACCCAGGCCCGCAGCGTGAGCCGGCCGAAACGCGCTCACGGACGGTCGAAAAGCTGCGGCCGGGAACGCCAACTTGATCCCAAGGAGCAATGAGCCTGATCGGGCGTTGATCCGGGAAAGGCCTTTTGCTCGGGCCGCTGGGAAGCCTGCATATGCCTCGGACACTCCATATCGCTCCCCTTCTGCTGTTCGTGGCGGCGTGTGGGGTGAAAGGTGACGGCAAGGGGGAAAAGCATCAGGGCGATCCCACCGCACCATCTGCTGCTTCGATCGTATCGATCGATCCTTTGGGCTCACATGATCCAAGCCCGGGCGTGGCACTCGATCCAAGTTTGGCCGATGATCAGCCGCGACCTGTCATGCAACTGCAGGTCGTTCTGGACCGACTGGGGTTCACGCCGGGCGTGGTCGATGGGCGTGAGGGGCTTTCGACGCGCAATGCGATTGCGGGGTTCCAGGAGGCCCAGAATCTTCCGGTCACCGGTAAGGTCGACCCGGCGACACTTGCGAAGCTAGAGGCGTGGAAAAACATCCCCGCGACCCGCGTGGTCACCATTCCGGACGATTTTGCTGCCGGCCCGTTCCAGCCGACACCGGCCAAGGTGGCGGATCAGGCGAAACTGGACAGGCTGGGCTATCAGTCGCTCGACGAAAAGCTGGCCGAGCGGTTCCATACGACCCCCGAGACGCTGGCGATGCTCAATCCCGGCGGCGCGCCCGCGTCGGCTGAAACGCCTGGCGCAGGCGGCGCCCAAGTCACGTCAGTGGGACGTTTTCGCGCAGGCCAGCAAGTCCGCGTCCCGAATGTCGGTGCAGATCGGATCGAGCCGAATGCTCCCGACGACAGGGGCTGGCGCGCCACGTTGGCTTCGCTGGGAGTTGGATCTGCTCAGCCCGCGGCCGCGAAGATCGTTGTCAGCAAATCCGCAGGGACGCTGAAAGCCTACGACGCCGCGGGCAAATTGATAGGCATGTACACCGCCACCATGGGTTCGCACCGCGATCCACTTCCGCTGGGTTCATGGAAAATAACCGCGATCCTTCACAGCCCGGATTTTGCTTATGATCCCGACCTGCTTTGGGACGTTCCCGACAACGTGACAAAGCAGCGTTTGCCGCCGGGTCCGAATGGCCCGGTCGGCGTTGCCTGGCTGGATCTCGACAAGGAACATTATGGAATTCACGGCACACCTGAGCCCTCGACGATCGGACGGGCGCAAAGTCATGGCTGCGTCCGCCTTACCAACTGGAATGTGGCCCGGCTGGCTCAAATGGTGCGTGTCGGAACGCAAGTGGCGTTCGAGGCGAAATGATCCGCGCCGTGGAAAAGGTGGCGCGGACCACCGCGATTGTTGCGGTTTTGATCGCGGCCCTCTGGTTCGGGTTTGTGGTGCGGCCATTTCAACCGGTCTCCGGCAAAGTGGCCCCCGTCGAACGGCGCGATCCGCTCATGCTGGCGGCGAAAGCGTCGTATCGATCGGTTCAGGGCCCCGATCTCATCGTGCCCGTGATGGGTGCATCGCCTAGCCAGCTCCAAGATACTTTTACCGACGCTCGGGTTAGCGGGGCGCGTCACGACGCGATCGATGTCATGGCTCCTGCGGGTACGCCGGTTGTCTCGGCGGCAGCGGGGCGGGTTGAGAAAATCTTCCTGTCGAAAGATGGTGGCAACACCGTATACGCCCGTTCCACGGATGGAAGCCGCATCTACTATTACGCACACCTCGATAAGTATGCTCAAGGACTGACAGAAGGGCAGCGCCTTGATCAAGGATCGCTGATCGGGTTTGTCGGCTCGACGGGGAATGCCGACCCTGCGGCACCGCATCTTCACTTTGCCATCTGGCAAACCTCGCCCGATCGCCAGTGGTGGGAGGAAGGCGTCCCTCTAAACCCTTACGATCTGTTGCGGCCAGCAAAATCCGATCCGGTTCTGCACTAAACGAAGCAGCCTCGGCGAGGGTTGGATGATCGAGATGTGCTGACTGTCGCGGGGCCTCACCATGGTCGGCAGACGTGTAACTCCAGGCGCGATAATTCCCCCCTGTGCAACCTGTCGCCTGGATTGGGCGTTTTGCCCTTGCCGAAAAAATAAAAGGAGAGAGAGCCATGCTTAGATTCGCTACAAAAGTGAGCGGCGCGCTCGCGCTCGCGCTGATCGTTGCCACACCCGCCTCAGCCCAACGTTATGAAGGCAGTTGGACCGGCTCACAGACCAATGGCTGGAATCGCGATGCCTTCTGGCGTGATGCCCCGCGAGATGTCTGGCAGCGCATCGCCTTCATGCAAGGCCGCATCGACCGCGGCGTTCGCGATGGCAGCTTGACGCGCAATGAAGGGCGCCGGCTCCAGCAAGAACTGAATCGCATCCGCAGGGAATCCCGACGCTGGCGCGGCGGGGCCAATGGGGAGCAAAGGCTGCAGGCTCGGCTCGATGACCTGGCGCGCGATATTCGCTGGCAGCGCCACGATGGCCAGTTTGCGACCGATTACGATGCATCGCGCTATTATCGAGCCGATGGGCGATATCAGGACCGCGTTCTCCGCGACGACGACTATGTCTATCGGGGTTCTGACGGCCGCTATTATTGCAAGCGGAGCGATGGCACGGTCGGGCTGATCATCGGCGGTGTGACGGGAGGCGTGCTCGGCAACGTCATCGACGGAGGGCGGAATCGTACAGCCGGGACTCTCATCGGCGGTGCTCTGGGCGCACTGGCAGGAAGCGCGATCCAACGAGATAGCGAAGTCCGTTGCCGGTGAGCCGACGTGCGTTGGTGGTTTGGAGCGGAAACCGCCACGCACCATTTCATCAATGTTCTGAAATGTAGCCACGCGCGGCCATAAAATGATAATTTACGAGGTAGGTTCTCCCCAGAGGCTAACTTGTTCACCGAAGCATTTGGGCGAGAACCTGCTGAACGTAGAGAGCCTGAAATGGCTTCGTGATGATCGGGACGGACTTCAACTCCGGGTGCGTGGCATCGACGCCGATGCCAGTCGTGATGGCGAAAGGTATGTGCTGTCTTTCAAGCTCAGCAGCGATGCCGTCGCAATAAGCGCCACTGAGGATCATGGTAACCAAGGCGGCGTCGATCTGTTCGTGCTCGATCAAACGTAGAGCATCGCCTGCATTGTCCGCCGGGCCGACAATCTCGGCTCCCGCTTCTCGCACCGCAAGTTCCAGTAAATTCGCTACGGCTTGCTCATTATCCACAATGAGGATTCGTGAACCATCGAGTGTTGGAGCCTTCGGCATTTCACCTGTAATACGCTCCATAGCCGTTAGTCGTTCCCTGATGCCAGGACACGACGAGGGCGGTATGCGGGCACGCGATTGACCCTGGCGCCAGGAGTGCATTCGGCCGGCTTGAGGACGGACAACTTTAAAGGGGGGCGCAAGGCCTCCTCGGGCCGGATTATCGCGCCTCTCCGGTTTTGAACGGGATCGCTCTGCTGAAGATCGGCTATATCGGATCGACCGCGGCTTAGGGCATGCGGCGTGCGCCTCTGGAACAAGGAGACTTAGCGTGGACCGCATTTTTACCGCTATCGCCAGCAAGTGCGCTCATATCATGGGGCACCCCGCGGCTTTCATCGTTTCGGTCCTGCTCATTACCGTCTGGGCAGTCGCCGGTCCCCCGTTGCACTACTCCGACACTTGGCAGCTTATCGTAAACACCGCGACCACCGTGCTGACCTTCCTGGCCGTGTTTCTCATTCAAAACAGTCAAAACCGTGATGGCGCAGCGATGCAGGCCAAGCTCGACGAAATCCTGCGCGCGCTGGAAAACGCGCGCGAGGAGTTCGTCGGAATTGAGCACCTTACCGACGCCCAGATTTCTGCCATTCGAGACGCCCTGGAACATGATATCAAGGACGCCCAGGGGCGTGGCAAGACTACGGGCTCGACCGTCCGGCGGTTGCTCGAGCGATACTGATCCTGGTGCAGGGAGTGGCTTGTACTCAGTTCCGCATGGAGTCGGGCACGACGCCACCATTCGCTGCCAGTTTGTCGATCACCGCCCGATGAAGCGCGATGTTCTGTTCGGCCGAACCATCCGCCCCGGCATGGACACCAAGCTCGGCGGCCAGTTCCTTGCGTGCTGAAAGACTGGAATCGAGATCGAGCAGCTTGAGCAAATCGACGATCGAACTGCGGTAATTCCCACCGTGATCGCCTTTCATCGCCGCCATGGCCTCCAGCACCGCGCCTACGTCGATAGATGCCGCAGCCTGCGGAGCAATCGCGGGGGCGACCGGGGGAGCTGATGCCGGAGCCGTGCTCGCCGCAGGCGTAGGCACCGGCGCGGCCTTGGCCGTTTCGTGGTGGAATATCTTATTCAGGATGTTGCCGAAGATGCTCATTCCATCGCTCCTGGTGAAAACCGTTCAAAGCCATGGCGAGGTAACGCACGAGCAAAAGAAAGGTCTTTCGGAACGGAGCGTCGCTCAAGCGGTTGAGAGACTGATTGTCCGAATTTCGGGCCGGAGGATTTGCCATGAAGAACTCGATCCTGCTGACCGTCTCGCTCGCCGCGCTCGCTTTGGGAGGCTGCGGCAAAAAGGAAGATAGCGTCAGCGAACCTACATTCGAAGCTAGCGACACCATGGCAACGGCATCCCAAGCACCGATAGCCAGCCCCGCTCAGACGTTCGCCAATGCCGCCGCTGCCAGCGACATGTTCGAGATCGAGGCGTCGAAGCTGGCCACCACCAACGCCGCGTTGGCCAAGATCAAGACGTTTGCCGACAACATGATCAAGGCGCACACGGAATCGACCGCCAAGCTAAAGGCTGCGGCCGCGGCGGCATCGATCACGCCGATGGCACAGATCACGCCAGCGCAACAGCAAGTGCTGGACGATCTGAAAGCGAAGTCCGGCAGCGAATTCGATGCAGCTTATGCCAGGGCACAAGTCGACGCGCACCAGATGACGCTGGACACGCTCAAGGGCTATGCGGCAAACGGTGAGGCGCCCTCACTGAAGGCGTTTGCAGCGGAGTTGACGCCGATCGTCACCGCTCACCTCAACATGGCGAAGGCGCTCTGACCGTGGCGACACACCTGCGTCCAGGCGACGCCGAATATCGATAGAAAGCCTGAGTGCCTATAGCACTCTCGGCTCTTGCTCCGCCTCCGCCAATGTGATCTCTTGATCGAGAGGATCGGGTGCACACATGACGAGGTTAGAGGCCGTAAGGCGGGCTATGCTCGCAGATCTCTCATGGATGCAAAAAATCAGCGTGACTGCGCTCACGGTTGGCGCTTCCACCGGCCTGCGCATAATCCTTGGTGCCAGCGCCAATCCCGTCCCCTTCGTCACCTACTTTCCCGCCATACTGCTTATCGCGGCGTTCCTCGGATGGCGCTGGGCGGCAATTGCTACCGTCATGTCGGCCGGCATTGTTAGCCAGGTGTTTCTCGCTCGCCCCTGGCTGGATGATCCGAGCTCCTCAGACCTCGCCATCTTGGCATTCTTTTGCCTCTCCTGCTCCGTTCTCGTCCTCACCGGAGACACGCTTCGAAGAGCCGTTCGCCACATGGACGAGCTGCTGCGGGAACGGGATATGTTTCATCAGGAAATGCGGCATCGCATTCAAAATACCATTACCGTGGTCACCGCGATGGTGCGCTTGAGCAAAGCCGTTGATGTCAGCCAATTTCGGGAAGATCTCCTGGGTCGACTGCTGGCGCTATCCCAATCCAACCGCGTGCTGGAAGCAGGCTCTTCCGAGGGCACCGCTGTGCCGACACTTATTAGGCAGGCAGTGGCTCCCTTCGCCCATAATGATGCGATCACGATGGATGGACCACCCATCCATTTGCCCGCTCGCGCCGGCCAGCACCTGCTGCTCATCGTCCACGAACTGTGCACAAATGCACTCAAGCATGGAGCGTTGTCGCGTTCCGACGGGAACGTGCAAATTGTCTGGAGCGACACGCCATTCTTTTTGGAGTGGCAGGAGGCCGGAGGGCCACTCGTCTCCCCGCCTAGCCATGCCGGCCTTGGCTCACGCTTGTTCGCCAGCCAGTCGGTATTTTCAGTCGATGTCCGGTATGAGCGGGAAGGGGTACGTTGCCTGGTGCATCTCCGTTGCTGAGGAGCGAAGGCGGAGTCCGACCCATATGGGAGGGCCAGCGGGTGTCATGTGATCGCTATAGGTCGCAAGAGAACATACAGTCCCGTCGTATTAATTATGGCTCATTTTATGGCTTAAGCTATTTAGGTAGGTCATTTTACATTAAATCAATGCTAATTGCATCCCTCCCTCTCCGCCACACCTGATTGCCAGTCGCTCGCGCAGGCCATAGGAATATTCCCTTGGCCGGCAGGAGCATGCATCGCGTGATCTGCCCGAAGGCGTAAACCGGAGCAAATGTCCGGAAAAGACAGTGGGAGACGAACGCATGACGACCGCCCTCGCGACGCGCGATCTCAGCGCGGGTTTCGGCGCAGAGGTGATCGGGGTGGCGCCGCGGATTCCCCTCGCCGACGATCAGGTCGAGCAGTTGCGCCGGCTGTTCGACGATAAGGGCATGATCGTCTTGCGCGGGGTGAACGTCGATCTGCGGTTCCAGACGTATCTGTCGCATCTGCTGATCGGCGAAGAGCCGCTGGCCGAAGGATCGACGATCCTCGACAGGCCGACGGCGAAGAACGAGCGCTTCGTTTCCAACAAGGAACCCGACGGCGGCGCGCCGTTCGGCCGCCTGCTGTATCATAGCGACCTCATGTGGTCGGAGGACGTTTTCCGCCTTCTTTCGCTATACGGGGTCGAGGTGGAGCAGCCGACCAGCCCGACCATGTTCGTCAGCGCGGCGCGCGCCTGGGAAACGCTGCCCGAGGACCTGCGCCGCCGCGTCGAAGGGCGTTACGCGATCCATTGCCAGGATGCGACGCATCGCCAGCGCGGCGATGGCGACGTGCTCGTTTCCACCTTCGCCGAAGTGGAATCGATCCGCCTGCCGATCGGGCATCGCCACCCCCGAACCGGGCGTATGCTGCTCTACGTCGCCCAGCAGATGACCGATCGCATCGACGGGATGGATGAGGCCGAAAGCGAAGCGTTGCTGCAGGACCTGTTCGATCACATGTATCGGCCCGAGAACACGGTCGAGCATCACTGGCGCGAGGGCGATCTCGTCCTGTGGGACAATATCGCGCTACAGCATGCGCGGTCCAATGTGCGCGTGGAGGGGCCGGTCCGCACCTTGCGCAAGGTTCTCGCGCCCACGCCGAAGCCGACCTGGAATGCCGTGCGCCAGTTCAGCAAGGTCGGCGAATAGGCCGGCAAAGCCGGCGCGCGGCGGCACCGGACGCGTACGGTAAGACAGAACCGCGATGACCGGCGGACGCCGGTGGAGGGCTTGGCCTAGAGTCGTTCCGGTTCAGATAGAACCGCAACGACTCGAATGTCTTTTGTTTGCCGTGATTTCCGAGCCGGCAGGTGATTCCACTTGCCTCGAAATCACTCTAGGCGCTTGCAGTCTGCCGGCTGAGCGTCAGGCCGGGCAGTTCGCCGGTCTCTCGCCAGGCCGCGAGGATTCCCATGAATTCGATGGCCGTGCCGCCGAAAGCCCCGTCGCGCGCCAGCGTCTTGCCGAAGCTGCCTTCATTGTTGAAATAGCTCGGCGTGCAGTCGCGCCAGATGCCGAGCAGGCGCTTGGCCCGCTTTTCGTGGAAAGCCACCCACTCGTCCTCGGCCTCTTGGGTCACTTCCACCCGGTCGGCGCCGCGATCCTTCGCTTGGCGGACGATATAAGCGATGTGAGTCGCCACATGCTCCTGCGAGAACGGGAAGTTGTTGGCCCACGATCCTTGCCGCGTGCCCGACAGCATGAAGTTGGGAAAACCGTGGACATGGATGCCGTGCAGCGTCGTCGCGCCATCCTTCCACTTCTCGTCCAGTGTCACGCCGCCCACCCCGGTCGCTGCCAGCGGCGCGCCCAGTTCGAACGGCGAGACTTCGAATCCGGTGGCGTAGATCAGGCAGTCCAGCTTGAACTCCTTGCCGTTCGCGACGACCGCGTCTTCGGTGATATGGTCCACCCCGCGGCCTTCGGTATCGACCAGCGTAACGTTGGGCTGGTTGAAGGCGTCCAGGTATTCGTCGTGGTAGCAGGGCCGCTTGCACAGCCAGTCGTACCAGGGCTTGAGCGATTCGGCGGTGTCGCGATCCTCGATCAG
>Ga0075364_10000104_pt1 | contig 34174 bp, 30 predicted proteins | sample EndMetdeltDD1764_FD_71517 | JGI IMG/M metagenome (GOLD analysis project Ga0075364, IMG submission 71517) | Populus endosphere microbial communities from Tennessee, USA - Endosphere MetaG P. deltoides DD176-4 | ecosystem: Host-associated > Plants > Roots > Endosphere | place: USA: Tennessee... | reverse complement strand
GCACCGTGTCGTCCCCCGAGCCGCCGTTGACGGTGTCATTGCCCAGGTTGCCGTTCAGCAGGGTGTTCCCCGAATGGACGGTGATGATGTCGTTGCCCTGACCCCCAAGCAGGCTGTCGGCGCCGCCGGAGCCGCCGTCGATGGTGTCGTTGCCGCGATTGCCATTGATCTCGTCGACGCCCGAGGCGCCGGTGATGCTGTCGTTGCCGTCCAGGCCCAGGATGATGTTGTGCCCGCCCGACCCGCCATCGATGGTGTCGTTTCCGGCGCCCCCAAGGATCGAGTTGTCGGCGGCGTTGCCGTGAATGACATCGTCGCCCGGCCCGCCGATGGCGTTCTCGATGGTCACGTTCTGGGCGATGGCGACATTGCCGCTCAGCCCGCCGACGCTGGAGAAATAGCCCGCGCGAAGGTCGATGACCTGGTTCTGGCTGAAGCCGGAGAAATCCAGGGTGTCGGAGCCGCCGGCGTCCCAGATCGCGGTGATCAGCTTGCTGGACGCGGTGGTGGCGGTGAACCAGGGCTCGCCGGTGTTGGAGTTGAATCCGTAGACGGTGTCGCCCGTCCGGGTGCTCATGTTCGCCCCGTATTCGAGCTGGGCGGCGGCGATGTCGTCCAGCAGCGGCGAGGCGGCGAAAGAACCGCGGAAATTCGCCCCGGTGTTGGTCTCGCTGAAATAGCTCATGACCGTGTACTGACGGTCGTCCTCGTAATAGGTCGCGTCCGCCGCATAGGTCAGCGTCTGGTCGGCCGAGGCGTTGTAGTCGGAGGGGTGGGCCAGCCCGATGGCGTGCCCCAGCTCGTGGATCAGCACCATGCCGCCGTAGTTCCCCGTCGTGGGGAACTGGTTGTAGCTGAAGGTGGAGTTGACCCACAGGTCGCCCGAGCGCGAGCTCGCCGCGGTCGAGCCGGGATAGTAGGTGAAGGCCGAAGCGCCGGCTACGCCGGAGCTGTAGTCGCCCAGCAGGATGGCGGCGTTGTCGGAGTAGGCCTGGGATCCGGCGTCCCCCGAGCCGATGCGCAGGAAGCGGATGTTGGCCACGTCCGACCAGGCCTTCAGCGCCAGCTCCGCCTGGTCGATCTGCGCGCTGCTGAAACGCGAAAAACCGGCGGCGTCCTCCGGCATCGCGGACGGCGCGCTGGCGCGATAGGCGTAGGTGACGGTGAAGCCCACGCCCAGGGCCGAGGACCAGCCCGGCTCGCCCCGGACCAGTTGGCTCGCCGCCTCGTCGATGGTGTCGCTCGGCTTGCCGGTGTCCGTGGTCGCCGTCGCCCGGGCGTCGGCGTTCAGGAAATCGACCGGGGCCTGCGGAAACGCGTCCGGCGCCGGCCAGGCCGTCAGATCGTTCGAGGCGGGATCGGGAAGGGAAAAATCGGGCGGCATTCCAACACTCTAGCTGCCCATCCCCCGCAAATTATTAAGCCACGGGGTTAGCCGCGCGCCTAGCGGTTCTGCTGTGACCCAAGACCGCAGGCGCAGCGAGCCTCAGCGCATGCGGACATAGGAGCCCGGCGCGGGCTCGATGACAGGGGCCACGCCGCAACCGATCTCATGCGGGGCGACCATCCGCTCGTCATGACCGCCCAGCCAGGCGCGCCAGTGCGGCCACCAGGAGCCGGCGCTCTTCTCGGCGCCGGCGAACCAGCCGGCGGCGTCCTCGGGAAGCTCCGGGTTTGTCCAATAGCCGTGCCGGTTCCCAGAGGGGGGATTGATCACGCCAGCGTTGTGGCCTGATCCGCCCAGCAGGAACTGGGTGGGGCCGCCAAAGAGCCGGGCGCCGCGGTAGGTGGCGTCCCACGCGGACACGTGATCGTCCTTCAGGGAGATCATCAGCACCGGGGCGGTGACCTTTGCGAGGTCGAGGGGCACGCCCCTAAGCTTCAGGGCGCCGGGCTGGACCAACAGGTTGCCCCTGAGCAGGAGGTCGCCGAAGCTCCGCATGAAGCCTGCGGGAATGCGGGCGCCGTCCGCGAACCACCAGAGCAGGTCCGACGGCAGGGCGTCTCGGTCAAGCAGGTAGTGGTTGACCACCGAGGGCCAGATCAGATCGTTTGCGCGCATCACGCTGAAGAGCTTCTGTAGGTCCGCGCTGGCGAGGTAGCCCTTCTCGTCCAGACGCCCGTCGAGCGCCCGCAGGTCGCCTTCGCTGGCGAAGATGGACCAGTCCCGCAGGTCCGAGAAATCCGTCAGCGACCCGATCAGGGTGAGCGAACCGACCCTGTCGCCGCGGCCGTCCGCCGTCAGGTAGGCCGCGGCCAAGGCGGCCAATGTCCCGCCCATGCAGAAGCCCGCGACATCGACATCGGGCTCGCCTGTAAGCTCGGAGACCATGTCCATGGCGGACGCGACGCCGTCCACCACATAGCTGGCGAGATCCTTTTCGTGGTGCTCGGAGCCGGGGTTGACCCAGGAGACGACGAAAACCGTGCGGCCGCTGTCCACCAGCCACTTCAGCGGGCTCGTGTGCGGCTGCAGGTCCATCATGTAGTATTTGTTCACCAGCGGCGGCACGTAGAGCACCGGCCGGCGGCCGACCGTCTCGGCGGTCGCCTCGTACTGGATAAGCTGGAAGAGTTCGGTTTGGCCGACGACGCCGCCCGGGGTGGCGGCGATATTCACACCCAGCTCGAAGGTGTCCTGCGCCCGGCGCGAGACCAGGCCCTCACCCGCGGCGATGTCCGCCAGCAGATTGGCGAGCCCGGAGACTAGGTTCAGCCCGCCCGTCTCGAGGGTCCGGCTGATGACCTCGGGATTGGTGGCCGCAAAGTTCGACGGGGCGATCGCGTCCAAGTACTGCCGGACGACAAAGCCCACGCGCTTGCGGCCCTCGTCGTCGAGGCCTTCGGCGCGGGCCACCAGGCCGTTCAACGCCTCAGCCCCGAGGAGGTAGAATTCCTTGATCTGGGCGAACAGGGGGTGCTCGGTCCAGAGCGGATGGGAAAAGCGCCTGTCCCCGCGCGCGGGCGCGATGACAGGCTCTGTCGAGAGGCCGGCCATGCGCCGAAACGCATTTTGATAAAGCGCTAGCCATGGGGCCGAGCTTTGTGGCTGCGCCGCTTGGCCGCTGAAGGGAAGGCGCGCCAGACCCAGGCCGAAATCGGTCCAGGCGGAGATGAAGGCGGAAGGATCGAAGGCCAGGGGCTCCGGAGCCCGGAAGACCTGGGCGCTCAGGGTCTGGGCGCTGGCCACCGCCTCGCGCCCAAGACGTTCGAAAGCCTCACGCGCAGCTTCGGCGTCGGGCAGCCTTGGCGCAGGCCAGGCCCGCGGGTCAGCCAGCGTCAACATTGGCGTAGATCCTTTTTTGATTGGTCCGGCCGAGGACTGATGCAGCAGCGCCTCAGGCGGCTCTGCCAAGCAACTCATCCAGCTCTGGGCAGGGCTGCGGGCAGACGAATAGAAATCGCAAGAGATCTTGATCGCTCTTGTGCGCCCAATCCGGGAGGTTCGAGCGAGCGTCGTGCGAAGGGGGGACCAGATCCCATTCCTTCGCGGTACGTCCGGCGTCAGGCGGCGAGATGTTCTTCATAATACGGCTATAGGAGAAAAGATAACGCCGTTCTGTCCGCAACTGGACAGAGCGGAAAATATTTGTTCAGAAATTTGCTTCGCTATTCTTCGCGGATTTTTGCGCCCGTGAAAATTATTACTGACGCGATAGTGCGATGTTGAACAAATACCGCCCGAAATGGGTGCGGAGCTCGATGCTGGACGTCAAAAAACGCGCGCCAATAACCGCGCACAGCGTCTGCGCGCGATCTTTTTTATCTTTGGTGTCAAAAATATATGTCGGCTGGGCAGGGCGCCTCAGCCCGCCGCCCGCACCCGCATGGCGGCGAACTCCATGACCTGCTCGGCGACGGTGGTGAGCGCCCACTCGTCCTTGGCGTCCAGGCAGCCGCCGCTATCGTCGAACAGGCCGCCAGTGACGTTCAACGCCGCGCCAAACGGGGTTGGCCAACCGCGCAGGGCGTGGACGATGGACCGGAGCGCGGCCAGGGTGCTGCCCGTCGCCTGCCAGCCATGAGCGGTGACAATCACCCCCACCGCTCGCCCGTGGAAATAGGGCGCTGCGTCGACTGCGGTGATCTCCAGGGTGTCGAGGGCGTTCTTCACCAGGCCGGAGATTGAGCCGTGGTAGCCGGGCGTCGCCACGATCACCCCCTCAGAGGCTCGGACCGCAGCCACCAGCTCGGCCTGCTGCGGCGTGACCTCGGCGGGCCGGGGATCGTAGAGCGGCAGGCCAGCCAGGAACTCGCCGCCGAACAGCTGCGTCCGGGCGCCGGCGGCCTCGCAGGCCCTCAGGCTGCGGACCAGCGCAAGCTCCGTGGTGGAGCCCCCGCGCACCGTGCCGCCGATGCCCACGATGAACGGCCGTTTCGCGCCAGGATCCCGCAAGTCCAACTCACTGCTCCGCAGGGCGGCGCCCCAATCGCGCGGCCGGTCCAAGCTATAGGCGGATCGCCCCGGTTGCACAGCCCTGGCCAGCCCGGCGCCCGCGCCGCTTGCGGGCATGGGCGGCCAGCGGGCATGGTTGGCGACCAGGAGAGTGGGATGGGCGCGGCGGAGCGGCAGGGTTTTTCGATCGAGCGGCTGGGGCGGATCGACCGCTTCCTGCAGGACCGCTACCTGGACGCCGGCCGCCTGCCCTGCGCCCAGGTGATCATCGCCCGGCGGGGCGAGGTGGTGCACGAGGCCGTGCTCGGCCGGCGCGACATTGAGCGCGGGGTCGCCCTCACCTCCGACACCGTCTTCCGCATCTACTCCATGACCAAACCGGTCACCTCCGTGGCGCTGATGGCGCTGGTGGAGGAAGGCCGCGTCGCCCTGGACGATCCGGTCTCTCGCCACCTGCCCGAATTCGCCGACGCCGGCGTCTTCCAGGCGGGGCATGTGGGCGCCTGGACCACGGTCCAGCCGGCGCGGCCGATGCAGGTGGTGGACCTCCTGCGGCACACCTCGGGCCTCACCTACAGCTTCCACTACCGGAACAACGTCGACGCCGCCCACCGGCGCCTGGGCCTGGAGAACATCCACGGCGAGCGGGACCTGGCCGGCATGGTCGCCGAGCTCTCCACCCTGCCGCTGATCTTCTCGCCCGGCTCGGCCTGGAACTATTCGGTGGCCACGGACGTGCTGGGCCGGCTCGTCGAGGTGGTGGAGGACCGACCCCTCGACCAGGTCCTGCAGGCGCGCATCTTCGACCCGCTGAAGATGTCCGACACCGGCTTCTTCGTGCGCGCCGACCAGCGGGAGCGGTTCGCCGCCTGCTACGAGGCCGGCCCTGGCGGCCGCATGAAGCTGCAGGACGACCCGCAGAAGAGCCCCTTCCTGAAGCCCCCCGCCCTGCTCTCGGGCGGCGGCGGGCTGGTCTCCACCGCCGCGGACTATCTGCGCTTCTGCCAGATGCTGCTCAACGGCGGCGAGCTGCAGGGCGCCCGGATCCTGGCGCCCCGCACCATCCGCCTGATGAGCGCCAACCACCTGCCGGGCGGCGGGGACCTGACGCAGCACTCGGTGGCGATGTTCTCGGAGAGCACCAACGCCGGCGTGGGCTTTGGGCTGGGCTTTGCTGTGGCCTTCGATCCGGTCCGCGCCCTGCTGCCCTCCAGCCCCGGCGAATTCTACTGGGGCGGCATGGCCTCCACCGGTTTCTGGATCGATCCGGTGGAGGAGATCTGCGTGGTGCTGATGACGCAGCTCATGCCCTCCTCCGCCACCCCGGTCAGGCGCGAGCTTCGCACGCTCGTCTATTCGGCGCTCATGCAGGCGAACGCCTGATCCCGGCGGCCTCGGCGGCGGCCTCGGTCTCCTCCACCCCGCTGGGGGGCGAGAGCGCCACGTCCTGCACATCGCCGTGCGGCGAGACGTTGAGGATCCGCGATTTGCGCCAGTCGCCGTAGCGGTAGAAGGCCAGGGCGAAGATCAGCATGAAGAAGCTCCCCAGGGGAAAGCTCAGCCACACCGCGTCGGCGCCCATGATCGGCATAAGGGCGTAGGCGAAGGGGACCCGCACGCCCCAGAGGGCCAGGGCCATGAACATCAGAGGCCGCCACACCACCCCGGTGGCGCGCACCGCGCCGGAGAAGATGAAGGCCACGCCGAAGGGGATGAAGCTCCACAGGATGAAGAGGTTCATGTGCTGGGCGATCGCCAGCGAGGGGCTGCCCGCCGGCAGGAAGGCCCGCAGCACGTAGCGCTCCGCCGCCAGGATGCCCAACACCGGGCCAAGGGTGAAGGCGATCGCATAGCCCGCGCCGATCCAGGCCATCCGGTCGACGCGGTCCATGCGGCCCGCCCCGACGTTCTGGGCGGCCATGGCCGAGGCGCCCGCGCCCAGCGCCATCGCCGGCATCTGCACATAGACCCACAGCTGCGAGGCCGCACCGTAGGCCGCCGCGGTATGGGAGCCGAAGCGGTTGACCGCGCTCAGCATGGTGACCGCCGCCAGGCTGACGATGATCATCTGCAACCCCATGGGCGTGCCCTTGAGGATCAGGGCGCGCAGGATGCCAAGGTCGGGGATGAGCTGGCGCCAATCCCGGGGATGGATCACCAGGGGCGAGCGCCGCCGGTAGAGGTGCACCAGCAGCACGCTCAGGGCCACGCCTTGGGAGATCATGGTCGAGGTCGCCGACCCGGCGATGCCCAGCCTTGGGAACGGCCCCACGCCGTTGATCAGCAGCGGGTTGAGGACGATGTCGAGCCCCACCTGGAGCAGGGCGAAATAGAAGGGCGTGCGGGAATCGCCGCCGCCGCGCTGGGCCATCATCACGAAGAAGAAGAAGTAGATGAACGGCATGGCCGCGAAGATCACCCGCAAATAGGCGATGGCGTCCGCCCGGGCGTCCGCGGGCGTGCGCATGGCGTCCAGGATCGCCGGCGTCATGATCCCGCCCAACACCGCCACCGAGACGGAAAGCGCGATGAAGAAGACGGTGCAGGTGCCCACGACGCGCTTGACCAGCACCTGGTCCTTGGCCCCAACCGCCTGGCCGATCATGATGTTGGCGGCCATGGCGATGCCGAACACCGCCCCCATCATCAGGAACAGGATCTGGTTGGCGTTGGAGGTGGCGGTCAGCGCCACCTCGCCCAGGGCGTGGCTGACCCAGAAGGCGTTGGCCGAGCCGTTCAGCGACTGCAGGATGTTGGAGCCCAGCACCGGCAGCATGAACAGCAGCAGGGTCGGCGCGATCGGCCCGTTGGTCAGGTCCGGGCCGCGGCGCTTGCGCGCGGACGTGGGGCGGGTCTCGTCTGGGTTCACGCTCGCACGCTCGCGTCTGGTCGATCCGCCGCGGCGGGCACGCCGGTCTGACCGAAGGATCGTCGGCTTTTAGGGGACAGGCATGCGCCGCTTCAAGGCGCCCTGCGCCGATTTCCCCCGGCCTCCAAGGGTTGAGCGCGGGCGGTTTCGATGTAAGACGGCGGCGGGGGACGGTGGATTCGTCGGCGCTGCGCCGTCGACAGGCTTAGAAAGACGGTATGAAGATCCTGATCACGGGGGGGGCCGGGTTCATCGGATCGGCGGTGGTGCGCCGGGCCGTCGCCCAGGGCCACGAGGTCGTCAACCTCGACGCCCTGACCTATTCGGCCAATCTGGCGAACGTGGCCAAGGTCGCCGGCGACCCGCGCTACGCCTTCGAGCAGGCCGACGTCTGCGATGCGGCCAGGATGGCCGAGATCTTCGCGCGCCATCGGCCCGACGCGGTGATGCACCTGGCCGCCGAGAGCCACAACGACCGAGCCATCGAGGGTCCGCTGGACTTCGTCCGCGCCAACGTCATGGGCACCGCGGTGCTGCTGGAGGCCGCCCGGGCCTACTGGAACGCCCTGCCGGCGCCGGCGAAGGCCGCCTTCCGCTTCCACCATGTCTCCACCGACGAGGTGTTCGGGGCGCTGGGCGAGGACGGCGAGTTCACCGAAGAGACGCCCTACGATCCCAATTCGCCCTATTCGGCCTCCAAGGCCGGCGCCGACCACCTGGTGCGCGCCTGGGGCCGCACCTATGGCCTGCCCGTGGTGCTGACCAACTGCTCGAACAACTACGGCCCGCACCAATTCCCCGAGAAGCTGATCCCGACGGTCATCACCCGCGCGCTCGAGGGGAAGCCCATCCCGGTCTATGGCGACGGGCGGCAGGTGCGCGACTGGCTGCACGTCGACGACCACGCCGAGGCCCTGCTGCTGGTGCTGGGCAAGGGCGTCCTGGGCGAGACCTATTGCATCGGCGGCGACGCCTCCAAGCGCAACATCGAGGTGGTGCAGATGCTCTGCGCCCACCTGGACAAGTACGCCCCGGCCAACACTCCGCACGCCGAGAAGATCACCTTCGTCACCGACCGGCCCGGCCACGACTTCCGCTACGCCATCGACGCGAGCAAGCTCGAGCGCGAGCTGGGCTGGCGGCCGCGGATGCCGCTGGAGGCGGGGCTGGAGGACACCGTGCGCTGGTATGTGGAGAACCGCGACTGGGTGCAGGACATCCGCGACCGCGGCTTCCATTCCGAACGCCTGGGCCTGGTCAAGGCATGACGTTGAAGGTCCTGCAGTTCGGCCGCACGGGCCAGCTTGGGCTGGAGCTTGTGCGCCAGGCCCCCGCCCATCCCCTGACCCTGACCGCCCTCTCCCGCGCCGAGGCCGACCTGGCCTCGCCCGAGGCCGCCCAGCGGCAGGTCCGCGCGCATCGACCGGACCTGGTGATCCTCGCCGCCGCCTACACCGCCGTGGACAATGCGGAGTCCGAACCGGGTCTGGCGCACGAGGTGAACGGCGAGGCGCCGGCCGCCATCGCCCAGGCCTGCGCCGAGGTGGGCGCGGCCCTCGTCCACTTCTCCACCGACTATGTCTTCGACGGCCGGAAGGGCTCGCCCTACGTCGAGACCGACGCCACCCATCCCTTGAGCGTCTATGGCGCCAGCAAGCTCTCGGGCGAGCGCATGGCCCTGGCCGCCAATCCGCGGACCCTGGTGCTGCGGGCCTCCTGGGTGGTCTCGGCCCACGGCCGGAACTTCGTCAAGACCATGCTGCGGCTGGCGCGCGAGGGGCAGCCCCTGCGCGTCGTCGACGACCAGTTCGGCCGCCCCACCGCCGCGGCCGACCTGGCGGACTTCGTGCTGCGTCAGGCGCCGGCGCTGGCTGGCGCGGCCGCCGGCGATCCGCGCTTTGGCGTCTTCCACTACGCCAACGCCGGAGAGACCACCTGGCGCGGCTTCGCCCAGGCGATCCTGGAACAGGGAATCGGCGCCGCGGCGCCCAGGATCGAGCCCATCGCCACGGCCGAGCGCCCCGCCCCGGCCCAGCGCCCCCTGCGCGGGACCCTCGACACCGGCAAGCTCGAGCAGGTCTTCGGCGAGCATCCCAGGCCCTGGCGCGAGGCGCTGGGCGGCATCCTCGCCGAGCTTTCCGCGGAGGCCGCCGCATGAGACGCGGAATCATCCTCGCCGGAGGCTCCGGCACCCGTCTGCACCCGCTGACCCTGGCGACCTCCAAGCAGCTGCTGCCGGTCTACGACAAGCCGATGATCTACTATCCGCTGTCGGTCCTGCTGCTGGCCGGCGTGCGCGAGATCCTGATCATCACCACGCCCGAGGACCAGCCGAGCTTCAAGCGCCTGCTGGGCGACGGCTCGCAGATCGGCGTGCGGCTCGAATACATCGTCCAGCCGAGCCCCGGCGGCCTGGCGGAGGCCTATCTGCTGGGCGAGGACTTCGTCGGCGGCGAGCCCAGCGTGATGATCCTGGGCGACAACATCTTCTACGGCCACGACTTCGTCCGCATGCTGAGGTCCGCCGACGCCCGCGACCACGGCGCCACCGTCTTCGGCTATCCGGTGCAGGACCCCGAGCGCTACGGCGTGGTCGAGCTCTCCAGCGAGGGGCGCGCCCTCTCCATCGAGGAGAAGCCCGCGGCGCCCAAGTCGAACTACGCGGTGACCGGCCTCTATTTCTATGACGGCCGGGCCAGCCAGCTCGCCCGCACCCTCACCCGCTCGGCCCGCGGCGAGCTGGAGATCACGGCCCTGAACCAGCTCTACCTGGAGGCCGGCGAGCTGCAGGTGGAGGTGCTGGGGCGCGGCTTCGCCTGGGAGGACGCGGGCACCCACGACAGCCTGATCCAGGCCGCCGAACTGATCCGCACCTTCGAGCAGCGGCAGGGCCTGCGGATCGGCTGCATCGAGGAGATCGCCTACCGACAGGGGTGGATCGACGCGGCCCAGTTGGCGAGCCTGGGCGCGGCCCAGGCCAAGAGCGAGTACGGCCGCTACCTGCGCGAACTGGCCGAGCGGCCCCTAGCCCCCGAAATGCCGGGAGAATAGGCGCGCGCCCGGCCCGCTGGCGTTCAGAGGTGGTGGGTGCAGAAGGCCAGCAGCAGAATGAGGGGGATGGGTACGCCCAACCCCAGCAGGATCAGCGAACGCATTCGTCTTTCCTCTCCTTGAAGTGTCACCTCGGCTCTGGAGTCGAAGGCCGGGTCATAACTTCCAAGGTCGAGCTGTGTTCCCGTGGGACCTTCGTCGCGCCAACCCCTCAGCGTCCGACCCGCGCCTGCATGGCGGCGGGATAGCGATCGCCCTGCACCGGCGCGGCCGCGAGCGCGCGGTCGATCTCCGCGAGGTCGGCTTGGCTCAGCACGATGTCCGCGGCCCCCAGGTTCTCCTCCAGCCGGGCGAGCTTGGTGGTGCCCGGGATCGGCGCGATCCACGGCTTCTGGGCGAGCAGCCAGGCCAGGGCGATCTGGGCGGGGGTGGCGCCCTTGTCGGCGGCGATCTGGCGGATGCGGTCCACCAGAGCCTGGTTCGCCTCGCGGGCGTCAGGGGCGAAACGCGGCACGACGTTGCGGAAGTCGCCGGCGGCGAACTTGGTGTCGGCGGTGATCGCGCCGGTCAGGAAGCCCTTGCCCAGCGGACTGAAGGGCACAAAGCCGATGCCGAGCTCCTCCAGCAACGGCAGGATTTCTCGCTCAGGCTCACGCCACCACAGCGAATACTCGCTTTGCAGGGCGGCCACCGGCTGCACCGCGTGGGCTCGCCGGATGCTCTGCGCGCCCGCCTCGGACAGGCCGAAGTGCTTCACCTTGCCCGCCAGGATCAGATCGCGGACGGCGCCCGCCACCTCCTCCATGGGCACGTTGGGATCGACGCGGTGCTGGTAGAAGAGATCGATGCGGTCGGTCCCAAGCCGACGCAGCGCCTCGTCGGCCACCTGGCGGATCCGCTCGGGCCGGCTGTCCATGCCCTTTTCGACAAGGCCCTCGACGAAGCCGAACTTGGTGGCGATCACCACCTGGTCGCGGATAGGCGCCAGCGCCTCCCCGAGCAGCTCTTCATTGGCGAAGGGCCCATAGGCCTCGGCGGTGTCGAAGAAGGTGACGCCGCGCTCGTGCGCCGCGCGGATCAGGGCGATCCCGTCGCTCCTCGATACGCCGGCGCCCAAGCCATAGCTCAGGCCCATGCAGCCAAGTCCAAGCGCCGAGACCTCAAGGCCGCTCGTTCCAAGTTGTCGCTTGTGCATCGTCTCATTCCTTCCGGGACGCGGCCTCGAGGGCCGGGGGTTCCTGTTCGACCGGAAATCTAGCGGCATCGCCGATGTACGATTAGCCGATATAATCGGCATGTACCTATGTCGGAGATTCACCAATGAAACGCGAGGAGCTTGCCGACCTGGCGGCTTTCCTGGCCGTCGCCGAAGCCCGCAGCTTCACCCGCGCCGCGGCGCGCCTGGGCTCTTCGCAGTCGGCGCTCAGCCACACGGTGCGCAAGCTGGAGGAGCGGCTTGGGGTGCGGCTGCTGGCCCGCACGACGCGCACCGTCGCCCCGACCGAGGCGGGCGAGCGGCTGATGGAGACCCTGCGCCCGGCGATCGACGACATCGCGCAGCGGCTGGAGGCGATCACCGCCCTGCGCGACAAGCCCGCCGGAACGATTCGGATCACCACCAGCCGCGGGGCGGCCGAGCACATCCTCTGGCCGGCCCTGGCGCGCCTGCTGCCCGACTACCCCGACATCCACGTCGAGCTGACGATCGACCAGGCGCTGCGCGACATCGTCGCCGAGCGCTACGACGCAGGCGTGCGGCTCGGCGAGCAGGTGGCCAAGGACATGATCGCCGTGCGCATCGGACCGGACCTCAGCATGGCGGTGGTCGGCGCTCCGGGATATTTCGAGCGCCACCCTCGGCCAAAGACGCCGCACGACCTGGCCCGGCACGACTGCATCAACCTGCGGCTGGCCACCTCGGGCGGACTCTATCCGTGGGAGTTCGAGAAGGCCGGCCGCGCCCTCAACGTGCGCGTCGAGGGCCGCCTGACGCTCAATGATCCCCTGCTAATCCTGGAGGCCGTGGAGGCGGGCTTTGGGCTGGCCTGTCTGCCGGAAGACCAGGCGCGGGGCCCGCTGGCGCAGGGCCGGCTGGTGCGCGTGCTGCAGGACTGGTGCCCGCCGTTCGCCGGCTACCACCTCTACTACCCCAGCCGCCGGCAACAGACCCCGGCTTTCGCCCTGCTCGTGGAGGCGCTTCGCTGGCCGGGCGCTTAGGGCCAGCCCCCGCTAGTCCCAGAGGTCCTGGACGTCGCCCTTGCGGTTGAGCATGCGCACGGCGCGCTTGACGATGGCCAGCAGGCGCTCGCGGCGGGCGCCCACCTCATAGGTCATCGAGCCCTTGGCCAGGCCCTCAAGCAAAAAGCGGCCAAGGTCACGGCTGGCCTGGAAGCGGGGATCGGCGCCGGCCTGAACCAGGGCCCCCACCCTCTGGCCGCCCATCTGCAGGTTGTCGAAGGCGGCCTGGGCGGGGGCCAGGCGCTCGCGCAGCATGGGGTCGGTGCGGGCCGCCGCCTCCAGCTCGGCGAAGGCGACGTAGGGGATTTCATGCAGCAGCGCCCAATAGGCGTCGATGGCGTGCTCGGAGGCGTCCACGCCCTGCGCCGGCGGGTCGGCGGCGGCCTGCTCCAACAGGCGGGCGCGCGCCTCCTCGATGTGGACCACGGCGGCCTCCACCAGCTCCTCGCGGGTGGCGAAGTGATAGAGCATGGCGCCGCGCGTCAGGTTCGCCGCCTCGGCGATGACCGCGTTGGTGGCCGCGTGGTAGCCGATCTCGGCGAACAGCCGCATCGCCGCATCGAGGATGCGGCCCCGCGTGCGAAGCGATTTCGGCGTCGATTTCGCCGGACTGCTGCTGGTGTCCATCAAGCCCCGGGCATCCCCACAGGCGCGGGCCTGCGCCATTCGTCCTAGCAGCCGCGCCGGCGGAAGGGCCAGATTTCACGAAACCGACATGCAATCACCCTACCGGCTGGACAAATTCCAGGCGCCGGGAGTGTGCAAGTGACCGAGGCCGCCACCCACCAGTACCGCAGCGTCTTCATTTCCGATGTCCACCTTGGGACCCGCGGGTGCCAGGCGGAGCTGTTGCTCGACTTCATCCGCCACGTGAATTGCGACCATCTCTACCTGGTGGGCGACATCATCGACGGCTGGAAGATGAAGAGCGGCTGGTTCTGGCCGCAGAGCCACAACGACGTGGTGCAGAAGGTGCTGCGCCTGGCGCGCAAGGGCGTCAGCGTGACCTATGTGCCCGGCAACCACGACGACAAGATCCGCGACTTCTGCGGCGTGCATTTCGGCGGGGTCGTGGTCGTCCGCGACGCCATCCACCAGACAGCCGACGGCCGCCGCTTCCTGGTCACCCATGGCGACGAGTTCGACGGGGTGGTGCAGCACGCCAGGTGGCTGGCGCTGCTGGGCGACTGGGCCTATGGCGCCGCCCTGGCCGCCAACACCGTGGTCAACCGCGTCGGCCGCCGCCTTGGCCTGCGCTACTGGAGCTTCTCGGCCTTCCTCAAGACAAAGGTGAAGAAGGCCCTGCAGTTCATCGAGAACTTCGAGCAGGCGGTGGCGGACGAGGCCCGCCGGCGCGGCGTCGACGGGGTCATCTGCGGCCACATCCACAAGGCCGAGATGCGCGAGATCGACGGCATCGCCTACGTCAACGACGGCGACTGGGTGGAAAGCTGCACCGCCCTCGTCGAACACGCCGACGGCCGCCTGGAGATCCTGGAGTGGGGCAAGCTTCGCTCCTGGGAGCACGTCCAGCGCGCCGCCCAGGCCGGCGAGGCGTCCGGCGAGGCGCTCGGCCAGCCGCTGGCCGCCTGATTTGCCCACCGCCCGCATTTGACACCGCGCGCAAATTGCTGACAGTGCCGCTGCCATGACGCCACCTTCGGCCTCGTCCCCAGGCGCGCGCGATCGGCAACGGGCGGAAACGCGCGAGCAGATCCTGTCCGCCGTCGCCCGCCAGCTGGAAGCCGGCGCCCAGATGGAGGAGCTGAGCTTCGCCGAGCTCGCTCGCGAGGCCGGCGTGGGCGAGCGCACGGTCTACCGCCACTTCCCCACCCGCGAGGCGCTGCTGGGCGCCTTCTGGTCCTGGATGCAGTCCCAGGCCCACCTGGAGCGGTCGGCCCCGGCGCCCGCCAAGGCGCCGGCTCCGCCGCCGCCCGCGGCCCCAAGCCCGGCGATGCCGCGCATCCGCGAGAGCATCAAGGCCCACCGCGACAGCCAGCGGCCCATGCGCATCCTGCTGGCCACCGACGCCTGGGAGCCGCAGGTCAACGGCGTGGTCCGCACCCTGACCCGGGTGGTCAAGGAGCTGCGCGAGATGGGCCATACGGTCGAGGTCATCAGCCCCGACCAGTTCAAGACCTTCCCCCTGCCGACCTACGCCGAGATCAAGGTCGCCATCGGCGTCTACGAGCCGGTGCAGGAGCGCTTCAAGGCCTTCGAGCCGGAGGCCATCCACATCGCCACCGAAGGCCCCATCGGCCTCGCGGCCCGGCGCATCTGCGTGGAATGGAAGCTGCCCTTCACCACCAGCTACCACACGCGCTTTCCCGAATATGTCTCGGCGCGCCTCCCCCTGCCCCTGGCGGCCGGCTACGCCTACATGCGCTGGTTCCACAAGCCGTCCGGCCGGCTGATGGTGGCCACTCCCACCATGCGCAACGAGCTGGTGCAGCACGGCTTCCGCAACATCTCCTCCTGGTCGCGGGGGGTCGACACCGACACCTTCCATCCGCGCCGCGAGGGCGAGGCCGACGTCTTCGAGGGCCTCGCCCGACCGATCTTCCTCTACGTCGGCCGCGTGGCGGTGGAGAAGAACATCGAGGCGTTCCTGGGCCTCGACCTGCCGGGGACCAAGGTGGTGGTGGGACCAGGGCCCCAGCTCGAGGAGCTGAAAGGACGCTATCCACAGGTGGTGTTCCGCGGCGCCAAGGCCGGCGAGGAGCTTTCCGCCCACTACGCCTGCGCCGACGTCTTCGTCTTCCCCTCGCTTACCGACACCTTCGGCCTGGTGATCCTGGAAGCCATGGCCTCGGGAACGCCGGTGGCGGCCTATCCGGCGCCAGGTCCGGTGGACATCATCCCAGGCTCGGGCGCGGGCGCCCTGGCCAAGGGCGCCACCGAGGGCCTGCGCGAGGCCTGCCTGGAGGCGCTCAAGCTCGACCGCAAGGTCGTTCGCGCCTTCGCCGAGAAGTTCTCCTGGCGCGCCTGCGCCGAGGACTTCGTGCGCAACCTGCAGCCCTATCCCGAGCCCGAGAAGACGCGCTTCTGGCGCAGGCTGCGGCGCCTGGCGCGCGTCCGCAGGCGTCGCCCGGAAGCGGCCTGAAAAATTCGGACGCCGCCCGCCCTTCTGTCGGGTGACCGCTTGTTACAACCCGGCAGCCTCGTGCTAAGGGCGTGCTGGGGGAAGACAAGGAGCCGCTTTTGTCCCGCGACGCCGCGGATTCCGTCGACCTCACCAACTGCGACCGAGAACCCATCCACATCCCCGGGCTGATCCAGCCCTTCGGCTTCCTGCTGGCGGTCACCGCTGACTGGCTGGTGGCGCGCGCCTCGGCCAATGTCGGGCGCTTCCTTGGTCGCGAGCCCGCCGAACTGCTCGGCCGGCCGCTCGGCGAGATCTTCCTTCCCGACGCGATCCACGAGATCCGCAATCGGATCACCCTGTTGCGCGGCGGCGACGCGGTGGAGCGTCTGTTCGGCCTGGAGCTTGTGGCGGGCCGCGATCCCTTCGACCTGGCGATCCATTTCTCCGGCCGGTCCATCGTCATCGAGGCCGAACCCGGAAGCCCGGAGGCGCCGGAGGCCACCAACCAGGTGCGCGCCCTGATGGCGCGCCTGAACCAGACCGACAGCCTGACCGGCTTCCTGCGGGAATCGGCGCGTCAGGTGCGCGCCATCACCGGCTTCGATCGCGTCATGGTCTACCGGTTCGACCACACCGGGTCGGGCGAGGTCGTGGCGGAGGCCCTTCGCCCCGGCGTCGACAGCTTCCTGGGCCTCAACTACCCGGCCTCCGACATTCCGCAGCAAGCCCGCGCCCTCTATGTGCGCAACATCTTCCGGATCATCGCCGACGTTGGCGCACAGCCGGCGCCGGTGAACCCGGTCCTCGATGGGGAAGGCGTGCCGCTCGACCAGTCGCTTTCGGTGCTGCGGGCCGTCTCGCCGATCCACGTCGAATATCTGGGCAACATGGGCGTCAAGGCCTCGCTGTCCATCTCCATCGTGGTCGAGGGCCGGCTTTGGGGCCTGTTCGCCTGCCACCACTACAAGCCGCGCCTGCCTAGCTTCGCCGAGCGCAGCATCGCCGAGCTCTACGGCTACATGTTCTCGCTCATGCTGGAGAGCCGCGAGCGCAGCGAGATCGGCGAGTACGAGCGCCGGGCCCGCGCGGTCGCCGACCGCGTCATGGCCGCGGTGGCCCAGGACGGAAGCCTGCTTGGCCGATCCCAGTGGCTGGGGGAGATGACGCTGGAGGCGATCCCTGCCGACGGGGTGGGGGTGTTCATGGAGGACGCCCTCTCGCTCAGCGGGCTGACGCCGGGGCCGGACGCCTTCCGGGGCCTGCTGCAGATCCTCAACCAGCAGTCTGCCGGCGATGTCTTCGCCGTCGACTCCATCGCCGCCCTGCAGCCCGAGGCCATCGCCTACAGCCACCTGGCCGCCGGCCTCCTGGCGATCCCGCTCTCGCGCACGCCAAGGGACTATGTGGTCCTGTTCCGCTCGGAACTGCTGCGCACGGTGCGCTGGGCGGGCAACCCGGAGAAGGCGGTGACCTACGGGCCCAACGGCGCCCGGCTGACGCCGCGCAAGAGCTTCGAGGAATGGACCCAGCTCGTGAAGGGCCGCGCCAAGCCCTTCTCCGCCGCCGAGATCGGCGTCGCCCGCACCCTGCGCACGGCGCTGCTGGAGGTGGTCCTGCAGCTCTCCGAGGAGGCTGGGGAGGAGCGCCGGCGCTCCCACGAGCGCCAACTCCTGCTGATCGCCGAGCTGAACCATAGGGTGCGCAACATCCTGGCCCTGATCCGCGGCCTGGTCTCGCAGTCGCGGCGCAACGGGGTCTCCGACACCGAGTTCGTCGCCACCCTCGACAGCCGCGTGCAGGCCCTGGCCAGGGCCCACGACCAGGTGACCGCCCACCGCTGGGGCCCGGGCCGCCTGGTCGAGCTGATCGAGGCCGAGGCCGGCGCCTACCTGGGCGCCAAGCGCGGGCGCCTGAAACTCGACGGCCCCGACGTCCTCATCGATCCCACGGCCTTCACCGTGTTGGCCCTGGTGTTCCACGAGCTGATCACCAACGCGGCCAAGTACGGCGCGCTCTCGGACAACGGGGCGGTGGACATCGCCTGGCGTACGGACGAGGCCGGCGTTCTGCACATCGACTGGCGCGAGACCGGTGGCCCTCCGGTTCAGGCGCCCAGCCGCCGCGGCTTCGGTTCGACCATCATCGAGCGCTCGATCCCCTTCGAACTGGGCGGGGAGGCGCAGAGCCATTTCCGCCTGGGCGGGCTGGAGGCGCGTTTCACCGTGCCGGCCCGCTATGTCGTCGGGACCGCCGAGCCTGGCGCCTCGCGACGGAACGCCCCGGCCGCGGCTTCGGTGGAAGCCAGACCGCTGGAGGGACAGCGCGTGCTGCTGGTCGAGGACAGCATGCTGGTGGCCCTGGATGCGGAGGATGCTCTGCGGGCTCTGGGCGCGACCGAAGTGGTCGTGGCGCCATCCCTGCAGGCGGCCGAGCGCGCCCTGGAGGAGGAGACGCCCGACGTCGCCGTGCTCGACTTCAACCTCGGCGTCGAGAACTCCCTGGGGTTGGCGCGCCGGCTAAGGGCGCTGGGCTGCACCTTCGTGATCGCCACCGGCTACGGCGAGGCGCTGGACCTGCCCTCGGATCTGTCGGGAACGCCGGTGGTCACCAAGCCCTACGACGCCCACGCCCTGGCCGCGGCCCTGGAGGCGGCGACCGCCGCCTAGCCGAACCGGCCGGTGATGTAGTCGCTGGTGCGCCGGGTCGAGGGCCGGGTGAAGACCTGGTCGGTGGGGCCGAACTCGACCATCTCGCCCAGGTACATGAAGCCGGTGTAGTCGCTGATCCGCGCGGCCTGGCCCAGGTTGTGGGTGACGATGATGATGGTGTGGTCGACCTTCAGCTGGCTGACGGTCTCCTCCAGCCTGGCCGAGGAGATCGGGTCCAGCGCCGAGGTCGGCTCGTCGAGCAGCAGCACCTCGGGACGCACGGCCACGCCCCTGGCGACGCACAGGCGCTGTTGCTGGCCGCCGGAGAGGCCAAGGCCCGACTCCTTCAGCTTGTCCTTCACCTCGTCCCAGAGCGCGGCGCGGCGAAGGCTCTCCTCCACGCGGGCGTCCATGTCCGGCTTGGAGAGCTTTTCGTAGAGGCGCACCCCGAAGGCGACGTTGTCGTAGATCGACATCGGGAAGGGCGTGGGCTTTTGGAACACCATGCCGATCCGCGAGCGCAGCTTGGCCAGGTCCATGCGCGGGGCGAGGATGTTCTCCCCGTCCATCAGGATCTCGCCCTCCGCGCGCTGGCCCGGATAGAGGGCGTACATGCGGTTGAGCGTGCGCAGCAGGGTCGACTTGCCGCAGCCCGAGGGGCCGATCAGCGCGGTCACCTGGTTGCGCGCGAAGCCCAGGGAGATGGACTTCAGCGACTGGGTCTTGCCGTAGAAGAAGTCGAGGTTCTTCACCTCCAGCTTCATCTGGCTGGCCGGGATCGGCGCGATGCTGGTTTCGAAATCTGGGGCTGTCATCGTGTTCATGAGCGGCGCTGCTCCTTGGCGATGGTACGCGCAAGCACCGTCACGCCCAAGACCGCTGCGGCGATGATCAGCGCGCCGGCCCAGGCCAGGCGGCGCCAGTCGTCGTAGGCGCTGAGCGCGAACTGGAAGATCACCACCGGCAGGTTGGCGGTGGGATGGGTGAGGTCGAGGCTGAAGAACTGGTTGTTCAGCGCCGTGAAGAGCAGGGGCGCGGTCTCGCCGCTGATCCGGGCGAAGGCCAGAAGGCCGCCGGTCAGCATGCCGCTGCGCGCCGAGCGCCACAGCACCGTGCGAATGATGAAGGAGAGCGGCGCGCCCAGCGCGACCCCGGCCTCGCGGAGCGTTGCTGGCTGCAGCACCAGGACGTCCTCGGTGGTGCGGGTGATCACCGGGACGGCCAGCAGCGAGAGCGCCACCGCGCCGGCGAAGCCCGAGAAGCCGTGGAACGGCGCCACCAGCATCTCGTAGACGAACAGGCCCACCAGGATCGAGGGGGCCGAGAGCAGCACGTCGTTGAGGAAGCGCACCACCGCCCCATAGCGGCTCTTGCCGGCGTATTCCGCCAGCCAGGTGCCGGCCAGGACGCCGATCACATTGGCGATGACCATGGCCAGGCCGCACATCATGATCGAGCCCACCAGGGCGTTGGCCAGGCCGCCGGCGGAGCCGGGCGCGGGCGTCGACTTGGTGAAGACCTCCAGGTTCAGCCCGCCCAGGCCCTTGGTCAGCAGCGACCACAGGATGGCGGCGAGCGCGGTCAGGGCCACCACCGTGACGGTGACGCAGAAGCCGGTGAACACCAGGTCGGCGGCGCGGCGGCGGGCGATGCGGGCGCCCGTGCCCTTCGTCGACAGGCTCACAGGCGTTGCTCCGCGCGGCCCAGCATCAGGCGCGCGAGCGCCAGCACCGCGAAGGTGATGACGAACAGCACCAGCCCAAGCGCGACCAGGGCGGAGGTGTGCTCGGCGCTGGTGGCCTCGGTGAACTCGTTGGCGATGGTCGAGGCGATGGTCGAGCCGCTGGCGAAGATGGAGTCCGGCAGGCCGTGGGCGTTGCCGATGATGAAGGTCACCGCCATGGTCTCGCCCAGCGCCCGGCCCAGGCCCAGCATCACCGCCCCGATGGCGCCGGCGCGCACATAGGGCAGCGTCACCGACATCACCACCTCGGCGGTGGTGGCGCCCAGGCCATAGGCGCTCTCCCGCACCGCCGCGGGCACGGTCTGCAGCAGCTCGCGAAGGGTGGCGGCCATGAACGGCAGGATCATGATCGCCAGGATGATCGAGGCCGAGAGGATGCCGGTCCCGTTGGGAACGCCGGCGACCAGCTTCTCGAGCAAGGACCCGGGGGCCGCCTTCATCATCAGCGGCATGTGCACGTACCGGGAGAACAGCGGCGCGAAGACGAACAGCCCCCACATCCCGTAGACGATCGAGGGAATGCCGGCCAAAAGCTCCACCGCCGTGCCGATCGGCCGCCGCAGGGGCGCGGGGCAAAGCTCGGTCAGGAAGAAGGCCACGCCGCCGGCGATCGGCAGCGAGAAGACCAGGGCCAGCGCCGAGGTGACCAGGGTCCCGACGATCGGGCCGGCCGCGCCATAGACGTCGGTGACCGGGTTCCAGTTGGAGGTCGTGAAGAAGGAGAGGCCGGCCTTCTGGATCGCCGGCCAGCCGCCGATGAACAGCGAGACGATCAGGCCGCCCAGGGTCACCAGGAGCGCGGTGGCCGCCGAGAAGCAGAGGCCCTCGAAGACCTGGGCCACCAGGGCCCCGCGCGGCCGGGACCTGCGCGACGAGGCGCGGACGTGATCGACGGCGGCGGACATGGGATGCGCTCTAAAGCCCGTGTGCGACAGTTCTGCGACAACCGCTCCCCTCTCCGCGCACGGAGAGAGGAGCGATCTCGGGTCCAAGCTTACGGATAGACCGGCTTGCCGTCTTCGCCGGTGACGTGGCTGAAGGCCTTGGCGCGGATCAGCTGCTTCACCGAGGCGGGGAAGGCCACATAGTCCAGGGCGTCGGCCATGCCATCGCCGTTCTTGTAGGCCCAGTCGAAGAACTTCAGCACTTCACGGCCCTTGGCGGCGTCGCCCTGCTTGGCGTGCACCAGGATGAAGGTGGCCCCGGTGATCGGCCAGGCGTCAGGCGCGGCCTGGTCCAGCAGCAGCAGGTAGAAGCCCGGCGCCTTGGCCCAGTTGGCCCCGGCGGCGGCGGCGGCGAAGTTCTCCGCGGTCGGAGCGACGAACTTGCCCGCCTTGTTCTGCAGCAGGGTGTAGGTCATCGCGTTCTGCTTGGCGTAGGCGTATTCGACGTAGCCGATGGCGCCCGGCGTCTGCTTCACGAAGGCGGCGACGCCGTCGTTGCCCTTGCCGCCGATGCCCGTGGGCCACTGCACCGAGTCGTTGCCGCCGACCTGGCTGGCCCAGTGGGCCGCCTTCATCGACAGGTAGGTGGTGAACAGGAAGCTGGTGCCCGAGCCGTCCGAGCGGTGGACGACGGTGATCGGGATGGCCGGCAGCGGCACGCCCGGGTTGGTGCGGGCCAGCAGCGGGTCGTTCCACTTCTTGATGACGCCACGATAGATGTCGGCGATCTGGGCGCCGGTCAGCTTGATCTGGCCCGGACGGATGCCCGGCAGGTTCACCACCGGCACCACCCCGCCGATGACGGTGGGGAACATCACCAGGCCGCCGGCGGCCAGGTCGTCCGGCTTCAGCGGCTTGTCGGAGGCGCCGAAATCGACGGTCTTGGCGTTGATCTGCTTGATCCCGCCGCCCGAGCCGATCGCCTGGTAGTTCAGCGAATTGCCGGTCTGAGCCTTATAGGCCTCCGCCCACTTGGCGTAGACGGGCGCCGGGAAGGTCGCGCCCGCGCCGGAAATGACAGCAGCCTGCGCGCAGGTCGCGGCGGCCAGAAGGGCGGCGCCGAAAGCGGCGCCCAAGGTCTTCAACATGGTGTTCTCCAGAGTTTGAGAGCGCCCCATCCATGCGCTCACTCGCCGGGGTCCTTAACGGCCATCCATATCAGTTTGGTGACACCTTCCGCCGGCTGAGGATCAACCTGGGAAAGCGCGATCCCGTCTTGCGGCGCGTTGTCATCCATCTGTCATCAGAGTGTCGGCGAGCCGTCATACAGAAGGGCTAGACCCCGGCCGGCGCGACCTTAGGCGACGCATCCACCCGCGATGCGCGCCGCCCCGCGCCACAGAGCCACACACGGGGGATAGAATTAAGATGACCGTTCTGACGCAGGCGCAGTCGCGCCTGGCGCGCACCGCCTTCATGGCGCTGCTGATGACCAGCGCCGCCAGCGGCGCGCTCGCCGCACCCAAGCACCATCACGCCAAGGCGAATTCCAGCGCCGCGCTGGCCGCCGAGCTCGCCTCGCTGCGCGCCCAGGTGGAAGAGCTCAAGGCCACGGTCGCCGCCCAGGCCCAGATGCAGGCCCAGCCGGCCGCCCAGGTGCAGGCCCAGCAGGCCCAGCTCGATACGCTCGGCCAGCAGGTCGCCGACATCAAGACCCAGCAGGACTCGGCCAGCGCCGACATCATCACCCTGAAGGCCCCCCCGGCCGTCAGCGTCGCCCTGCCCAACGGCAAGCCGGCCTTCGCCAGCGCCGACGGCCGCTTCACCGCCAACATCCGCGCCATCGTCATGTTCGACGCCGGCGCCTACCTGCAGAAGCACAACCTGCCGGCCACGGTCACCGGCGCGGCCCGCGACCTGAACGATGGCACCAACTTCCGCCGCGCCCGCTTCGGCATCGACGGCAAGCTGTTCAAGGACTTCGACTACGCCCTGATCTACGAGTTCGGCGGTTCGGGCGCGGAGGACGCGGGCCACATCCAGGAAGCCTGGGCCCAGTACAGCGGCTGGAAGCCCTGGCGCATCCGCGTCGGCGCCTTCGAGCCGAACATCGGCCTGGCCGCGGCGGTCTCCACCAGCCAGATGCCCCTGCTCGAGCGGCCCGCCGCCGCCGAGATCGCCCGCAACGTGGCCGCCGGCGACAGCCGCAGCGCCATCCAGTTCCAGGGCAACGGCCTGATCGGCGAGGGTGACACCGGCATCGCCACCCGCTGGTTCGTCTCCACGGCCGTGACCGGCAACACGGTGGGCACCTTCAACTCCGCCGCCGGCAGCTTCAACGTCCAGCCGTTCGGCGAGCAGCAGGCCTGGATCGGCCGCCTGGCGCTGGCGCCCTTCAGCTCCAACGACTGGCAGGCGCACTTCGGCGTCAACGCCCAGTACGTCTTCCATCCCAACGATGCGACCGGCGCGGCGGCGCCGCGCTATCCCGTCCAGCTGCGTGACCGGCCCGAGCTTCGTATCGACGGCGCGCGCCTGGTGGACACCGGCGCCCTCGACGCCCAGCACGCCTCGGTCTACGGGGCCGAAGCGGGCGCGAGCGTCCAGAACTTCCTGATCGAGAGCGAGTACTTCAAGTACAAGATCGACCGCCGCAACACGACCACCACCGTCCTGGGGAACCCCAGCTTCGATGGCTGGTACGTGCAGGGCGTGTGGGTGCTGACCGGCGAGACCCGGCCCTACAACCCCGGCGAAGCGCGCTTCGACGCGCCCAAGCTGAACTACAACTTCAACCCGGCCGCCGGCACCTGGGGCGCGGTCGAACTCGCGGCCCGCTACTCCGAAGTGAACCTCAACTGGCGTGAGGGCGCGGCGGGGGCGGCGACGCCTGTCGGCGGCGTGCGCGGCGGCGACCAGAAGGTCATCAGCGGCGGGATCAACTGGTACCTCAACCCGGCCATCCGCATCATGCTGGACTACCAGCATGTGAAGATCGACCGGCTGAACGCGGCGGGCCTGCAGCAGGGCCAGACCTACAACGCCGTCGCCGCGCGCGGTCAGTTCACCTTCTAAGCCTTTACCCCCGAGACGACCTGCCGCCGCGGAGCCCCCCTCCGCGGCGGCTTTTTATTTCAAAGTCGTAACTTTGGCTCCGGGCGCTTGGCCCCCATATTCGCCGCCATGCGCAACCACCTTCGCACCTTCATGCTGCTAGCGGCCCTGACCGCCCTCTTCGTCGGCGCGGGCTACGCCGTGGGCGGGCCCGCCGGCATGGCCGTCGCCTTCCTGCTCGCCGCCGCCATGAACCTCGCCGGCTACTGGAACGCCGACCGGATCGTGCTTTCCATGTACCGCGCCCAGGAGGTCGGCGAGGATCACCCCGAGCCGCTGGTGCGCAACTATGCCGCCGACGTGCGCGAGCTGGCGGCCCGCGCCGGCCTGCCGCCGCCCAAGGTCTATGTGATCGACCAGGACCAGCCCAACGCCTTCGCCACCGGCCGCGACCCGGCCCATGCGGCGGTGGCCGCCACGCGCGGCCTGCTCTCGATGCTGGACCGGCGGGAGATCCGCGGCGTCATGGCCCACGAGCTGGCCCACGTGAAGCACCGCGACACCCTGACCATGACGATCACGGCGACCCTCGCCGGCGCGGTCTCGGCGCTGGCCAACTTCGCCGTCTTCTTCGGCGGGCGCGACGAGGAGGGCCGTCCGGCGGGCATCGGCGGGGCGCTGGTCGTGGCCATCGTCGCCCCCATGGCCGCGGCCCTGGTGCAGATGGCGATCAGCCGCGGCCGCGAATACGAGGCCGATCGCGGCGGGGCGGAAATCAGCGGAGATCCGGCCGCGCTCGCCCAGGCGCTGCGCAAGATCGAGGCCTATGCGCGGGGCGGCTACGTCAACCCGGACGCCGAGGCCAACCCCGCCACCGCCCACCTGTTCATCATCAACCCCCTGGCCGGGCGCGGCGGCGACAACCTGTTCTCGACCCATCCGGCCACCGAGAACCGCGTGAAGGCCCTGCTGGCCCTGGCCGGCGAGCCGGCGCTCGCCGCCACCGCGGTCCCGCTCACCCAAGGCGCGCGCGGCCCCTGGGGCTGAGCTCTTCGGTTCAGCGCGCCGGGGCGGGCGTGAGCGAGATGTCGACCATGACCTCGCCGGAGATCGCCTCCAGGGCCGCCTGGACCTTGGCCGCCGCGAGCCCCGCCGGCAGGCGAAGCTGCGCCTCCATGTGGAAGAGGGTCGCCCCGGAGTGAGGCTCGGCGCTGGTGCGGGTCTCGAAGGTCTCAATGTTCACGTCCAGGCCGCTCAGCACCGCGGTCACCTCGCGCACGATGCCGGGGCGATCCTGGCCGACCAGGCTGAACTGCAGGGCCTCGCCCTCGGGGCCGCCGGCCTCCAGCGCAGGCGCGATGCGCACCTCCAGCCCCTTGGCGTCCACCGCCCGCACCGCCTCGCGCAGCGCCTCGACCCGGTCGGCCGCCAGCTCCACCAGCACCGAGCCGACGAAGAGCCCGCCCAGCCGGCTCAGGTGGCTTTCCAGCCAGTTGCCGCCCGCGCCCAGCACCGCGCCCGCCAGCGCCTCCGTGAGCCCCGGCCGGTCGCTGCCGCTCACGCTCAAGACCACCGAAGCCATCGACGTTTCCCCGTATGCGCAATCGTGCGCGGAACGGGCCATGCGGGCGATCGCCAGTCAATCCACAGAAGCGACCTTAGGCCCCCGTCCACCCATAGCGAAGGTCCAGCTTGCGAAGCTGGCTCGTGAAGCCCTCCACCGACATGTTCGTCCAGTGGGGATCCAGGTGCGGGTGGATGGTCACCACCATCCGCGCCGTGTCCCCCTGGGAGCTGAAGGCGACCTCGATGACGCTCTCGTAGGTCGGCGAGTTGGGAACGAAGTCGATCATATGGACCAGCTTCAGCCGCCGGTGCGGGGAGAACTCCGCATAGGTCCCGTGCGTGCCGTGCGAGATCGGCTGGCCCATGGCCTTCATCGCCGCGATGGCCTCGGGCGCGTCGGCGATCATGTCGTAGTCCAGCCTCCCGCCCTCGCGCGCCTCCAGGGCGTGGACCTCGACGCGGAAGCCCTCCGGGCCCCACCAGGACTCGAAGCCGGCCTTGGTGGTCCACAGCGCCCAGAGCTCCTCGACGCGCGCGCGGTAGGTGCGCTCGACCACCACAGCGGCCTGGGGAATGGAGGTCTTCGCATCACTCATGGTCGGTGTCCTTTTGCAGGGCGGCGCCGAAGCGGTCGAGGCGGGCGTCCCACAGCCGCCGATAGTCCGAGAGCCAGGCTTCCAGCTCGCGGAACGGCTCGGGGCGCAAGGAATAGAGCCGCCGCTGGCCTTCGGGCCGCACCGCGACGAAGCCCGCCTCGTGCAGGATCCTGAGGTGGCGCGAGACGCCCGACTGGTGGACGCCCGCCTGGGCCACGATCTCGCCCACCGGCTGTTCGCCGCCGCGCAGCGCCGCCACGATGCGCCGCCGCGTCGGATCGGCCAGGGTCTCGAAGGCGTCTTGTTGCATGATTGTGTATATATACTGCTACATATATTTAAGGGTCAAGCGACGCCTTGGCGAAGCCACAGAGGCGCCCCAGGGTCGGCCCATGCGCATCCTCGTCCTCACGGCGCTCTTCACCCTGGCCGCCGCCCCAGCGCTGGCGCAGGCGCCGGCCTGGGCGGCCCAGCGCCCGCCGACCACGGTGGCCCCGGTGACGGTGGCCCCCAGGACCGACCCGCCGAAGGTCGTCAGCTCCTATCCGGCCGCCGGGGCGGTGATCGCACCCGGGGCCCTGGTCCTGCGCATCACCTTCGACCAGAAGATGGACGAGCACGGCTTTTCCTTCGCCGCCGCCCCGGGCTCGCCGATGCCCAACTGCCTCAAGACCCCGCGCCTGCTGAAGGACGAGAAGAGCTTTGTCCTGCTGTGCAGCGCCGCCCCGGACACCGCCTACGACCTGACCTTCAACGCCAGCCCCAGGGCGGGCGGGTTCGTCAGCATCGGCGGCGCCCCCGCCGCGCCCGCGGCCCTGGCCTTCTCCACCAACGACAAGGATGGGCCGCACGACCTGGCGGCCGCCCTCAAGGCCGCCGACCTCACCGGGAGCGACGTGCCGATCGCGGTCTCGCCCTAGGCCAGCTCCGCCGCCGGGACCGCGCACACGCCCCCGCCGTCGAGGCCAAGCGCATGGGAAACCCGCCCCGCGGCGATCCAGGAGGCGATGGAGTAGGAGAGGTCGACGATCTCGGCGTCGCTGAACGCCGCCTTGGCCCGCGCCCAGAAGGCCTCGTCCTTCGCGATTCCATGGGGGTCCAGCCCAAGCCCTTCGGCGTAGGCCACCGCCAGCCGCTCGCGTTCGCTGTAGCCGGCCCAGTCCCGCCAGTTCCCCACGTTCTCGTAGAAGGCCTCGTCGGGCGCGGCCCCGCGCCCATGCACCGAGGATTCCACCTCGCCGCCGAAGCGGTCGAAATAGGTCGGCAGGTCGCGCGCGCCGCGGAACGCCATGCATCCGTTGCAGCCGTTGATCTGGGCGGTCCGGTAGCGCGCCGCCTCGATCTCCCGCAGCGACAGCCGGCTCTTCTGATAGACGGCCTTGCCAAAGGCCCGCGCCGCGCCGGCGATCTCTGGCGCCAGCGCCTCCCCGGCGTAGGCGGCCGCGGAGCCCTGGGTTTCCGGAAGGGTCACGCGCATCCTTGGGCTCCCTTAAGTCGCCTGGTCCCGGCGCCATAATGGGGTGGATTTCGGAGAATGCGAAGACCGCCCAGCGGGCGCCCAAAGCTTGGCGGCTTCACCCGCTGGCCGCCAGCCTGTCGCTCAGCACCGGGAAGCAGCCGAACACGACTTGGCACGCCAGACCCAAAGCGCCGGCCGGCGTGCCGAAGGCCTGCAGGAATTGGGAGGCCGAGCGGCCGAACGCGAGCGCCCCGAACCCCAGTTCGGCCATCATCAGCAAGGCGAACGCCAACCCACCCACGGCGGCCGCCTGCCCTGGCCCACGGATGCGAAACCTCCGCAGGCTAAGGCCGCAAGCACGCCATGAGACCCACAGCATGATCGGCGCCTCCAGAGCGACCGCGGCTAGTTCTCCCACCCGGGGCGAAACCAGCAATATCCTCGCCGCTCCCAACAGGAATCCAGCGGCGAACACCACCGCGACGTAGAGAGCGGCGGCGCGCCCGATGCGCGCGCTCAGGCGGAAACAGGCGAAGGATCGCACTGCACCAGGTCCGTGTGGGCGAAGCCCTGCGAATAGTCGAGCACCGAAATGACCGTCGGCGTCAGGCGGAAAATGGCGACGTCGGCGGGCGATGGCGTCGGGAATGTCACGCCTTCCTGGGCGGGATAGCGGGCGAACAGCAAGGCGAGCGCCTTGGCCCCCTCTGCCGGATCGACGACACGATGGGCGTGAGCCGCCATCGACAATCCCTTGATATCCAGCACCTGGGCCGGATCATCGTCGATCGCGAGCGAGACGCGGTCATCCCGCGCCAGGTTGAAGGCCTTCTGGCTTTCCTTGCCGCAGAGGAAATAGATCGTGAGGCCCTCGTTGCCGTAGCCGACGCTGGTGGTCTGCGGCCAGCCATCCGGTCTGATCGTGGCGATCCTCATCGTTCGGTGCTCATCGAGCAGCAAGACGATCTTCTTCTTCAGCGCCTCGTCCATCACCCAGCTCCATGTGGCGACCGGAGATTGGGCGCAGCCGTGTTCGATCGCCTTGAGGCGGCTCAAGGACCGGCGGAAACAACGTACCGCTCGCCCATCGGCGTCAGCCGAGGCGCCTCGCGAGAAAGCCGGCACCCAGCTGCAGGCCGCTGGCGTCGATGCCGTGGCCCAGGCCTGGCGAGACGTGAGCCGAGACCTCGAATCCGAGGGTCTCAAGCTGGGCGTTCGCCTGGTGCATGGCCATCACCGGTATGACCTCGTCGGCGTCCCCGTGCACGAGCATCACCGGCGGCCTGGTGGCCACCTCGCGGGCCAGGGCGTCGGGATCGGCGAGCATGCCGGAATAGCCGAGGACGCCCGCCAGCGGCCTGGCCCGGCGCGGCCCCACATGCAGGGCCATCATCGTCCCCTGGCTGAAACCGACCAGCGCCAGGGCTTCCTCCGTCAGGCCGTGCGCCGCCAGGTGGGTGACGATGTAGGCGTTCAAGGCGGGGGCGGAAACCCGCACGCCGGCGGCGCGCGCGTCGGGTGAAAGGCTGTCGAGAGGCCACCATTGCCTGCCGCCTGGCGCGCCGGGACAGGCCTGCGGAGCGTCGGGCGCCAGGAAGAGCGTGTCGGGCAAGGCTTCCCGCCAGTAGGGAACAAGCCCGATCAGGTCGGCGCCGTTGGAGCCATAGCCATGCAGCAGGACGACCAGCGACCGAGGCGCGCCGCCGGACGGAGCGGATGTGGGGCCGTCGAGGGGGGCGGGAGCGATCATCAGGCTGTCCTGCGGGGGCCGCGCCCCGCGGTCAAATCCTTATGCGAGGGCCGATCGCTCGGCGCCTGCGCCTACTCCGCCGGCAGGGTGTTCTCGCTCCGCTTGCTCAGCATCTTGTCGAACTCGGTCCACACCCCTTCGGGCCCATGCCACTGACCGCGCGTGGCGGCCTTGGAGTATTCGGTGGAGCGAGCCTCGAAGAAGTTGGCGTGCTCAACGCCCGAGAGCATCGACTGCAGCCAGGGAAGCGGGTTCTCCTTGATCCCGAACACCTCGGGAAGCTGCAGCTGGCGCAGCCGCCAGTCGGCGATGAAGCGGATGTAGGACTTGATGTCCGCCGGGTTCATGCCCTGCACCTCGCCGGCCTCGAAGGCCAGGTCGATGAACTTGTCCTCCAGGGTGACCACCGTCTTGCAGCAGTCGACGATGTCGTCGGCCACGGCCTTGGTGACCGCGCCGGTCTCCTTGTTGAAGGCGTGGTAGAGCTTGACGATCCCCTCGCAGTGCAGGCTCTCGTCGCGCACCGACCAGGAGACGATCTGGCCCATCCCCTTCATCTTGTTGTGGCGGGGGAAGTTCATCAGCATGGCGAAGCTGGCGAACAGCTGCAGGCCCTCGGTGAACCCGCCGAACATGGCCAGGGTGCGGGCGATGTCGGCATGGGAATCGATGCCGAAGGTCTGCATGTAGTCGTGCTTGTCGCGCATCGCCTGGTAGTCGAGGAAGGCGGTGAACTCCGCCTCCGGCATGCCGATGGTCTCCAGCAGCAGCGCATAGGCGGCGATGTGGATCGTCTCCATGTTGGAGAAGGACGCCAGCATCATCTTCACCTCGGTGGGTTTGAAGACGCGGGCGTAGCGTTCCATGTAGTTGTCGTTCACCTCGACATCCGACTGGGTGAAGAAGCGGAAGATCTGGGTGAGCAGGTTGCGCTCGCGGTCGTTCAGCTTGGCGGCCCAGTCCTTCAGGTCCTCGCCCAGCGGGACCTCTTCGGGCATCCAGTGGACCTGCTGCTGCTTCTTCCAGAAGTCGTACGCCCAGGGGTATCGGAAGGGCTTGTAGGCGAACGAGGGCGTGAGCAGGCCGGGCAGGTTGCGGACATTGGACTTCGGCTGGGACACGGCGGATTTTCCCTCGTACGGAATCGTATGGCGCAAGAACGATAGTTTGACGCTACCAGTTCAGCCCGCAACATCTAGCGCCGAGTTAACGCACCCTCCCAATATGTTGTGAAGAACCTGAGGATGAATGGCATGACGGCGGGGAAGGGCGAGACCGCGCGGAGCTTGCAGCTCGAGGGCCAGGCCCACGCCGCGGCGGGCCGGCTCGAGGCCGCGGGCGCGGCCTTCGAGGCGGCGATCGCGCTGCAGCCGACCGTGCGGCTGTGGTGCGAGCTGGCGGCCGTGCGCCTGATGCAGGGGGATCGCGACGGGGGCGAGGCGGCCTATCGCGCGGCGCTGGCCATCGAGCCGGGAAACGCCCAGGTGCTGGGCTTCCTGGGCCTGTCGGTGCTGCACCGCAGGCGCTGGGCCGAGGGCTTCTCGCTCTACGACAATTGGCGGCGGATCGAGCCGCCGCCCACGCCCCCGGCGCCCGACCTTGGCCTGCCGGTGTGGTCGGGGGAGCCGCTGGCGGGCCGCCGCGCCCTGATCTGGGGCGAGGAGGGTTTTGGCGACCAGATCATGTTCGCCCGGTTCGCGCCGCTGCTGGTCGAGGCCGGGGCGGAGGTGGGCTGGGTGGTCCGCGAGCCGCTGGTGCGCTTGATCCGCGAAGGGCTGGGCCAGTCGGCGGTGCCCCACGCCAAGGGCGTCACGATCGAGGGCGCCGACCTGATGATCCCCTCCAGCCGCCTGCCGGTGGTCTTCATGCAGACCCTGTCGGCGCCGCCGGCGGAGCCCTACCTCAACCCGCCCAAGGCCATTCGCGCGCCGGGCCTGACCATCGGCGTGGTCGGCCGTGGCAATCCGCACCACGACAACGACCGCTGGCGTTCACTGACGCCCGAGGCGGAAGCGGCCCTGATGGCCCTGCCGGGGGCGGTGAGCCTCAAGCCGGAGGACACCGGCGCCCGCGACTTCTGGGACACCGCGGGAATCATCATGGGGCTCGACCTGGTGATCAGCGTGGACACCTCCGTCGTGCACCTGGCCGGCGCCCTGGGGCGCCCCTGCTGGGTGCTGCTGCCGACGCGCTGCGACTGGCGCTGGGGGGAGCAGGGCGAGACCAGCCCCTGGTATCCGTCGGTGCGGCTGTTCCGCCAGCGCGTCGCCGGCGAATGGTCGAGCGTGCTGGACGAGGTTCGCGAGGCCCTTGCGCGCCTCTAGCGTCCCGGCTTCACCGAGAAGGAGAAGGCCACCAGGCTGTCGGCCTCGGACTTCTGGCCCATGATCATGTGCTGGCCCTTCACCGTGCGGTGGATGTAGCCGAACGAGGTCTGCATCGCGCCCCGGCGCCAGCCCAGGCCCAGCTGGGCGTCGCCCACCAGCTTGGAGCTGGGATCTGTGGTCCAGCCGCCGCGGTTCCAGCCGTTGTCGCCGCGCAGCATGTTCAGCCCCACGGCCCGGCCGCTGGCGGCGGCGAAGACGTACCAGCGTCCCTGACCGCCCATTTCGGCGCCGTCGCGCACGCCCATGGCCTTGAGGCGCTGCTTGGCCGCGTCGTCGAGCTTCTGCGACAGGCGCACCGTAGCGCCGGCTTCCGCCAGGCCGCCCTCGTTGGACATGCCCACGCCCGCGTGAGGCGTCACGTCCAGGCCGAAGCGCTTGGTCTCGAAGGAGACCGCCGCCGGCCAGTCGCGGACCACGGCGACCTCATAGGCGGGGTCGGCGCCGGCGAGCTCCGGCGGAAGGATCAGGTGGGTCGGCCCGGACGGCGGCGCGGTGAGGCTGACGCGCAGGCTGTCGACGGGTCCGGATGCGCCGGAGGAAAGCCTCACCTGGCTGGAGCGCCAGGCGCCGGCGCCGCTGGCGAAGGCGGTCTGGTTGGCCAGGGAGGTGGCGGGCGACTCGGCGTGCACCGGGGGCGAGACGAAGGCGGCGGCGGCGAGCGCGTCGGCGCCCGCGGAGTCGGCGGCGCAGGCCTCAGCGGCCGCGCAGCTCACGACGATGGCCAGCCCAGCCATCCGCCACATATTCCACCTCTCCCAGCCAGCGCTTCTGTAACGGCGCGGAACAGCCTTAGCTTTTCACAACAGAGCAAAGCCGCAAGCTCAATTCCGTTCCCGCAAGAAGCGCGCCAGCGGTCGATTAGTCGCGCAAGGGGGGCAATATGAGACAGCTCGGCCGCGCGAGGCGGCCGAACATGGTTAATTTCTACCCATCGGTCAGTTTGGGACGAGTCGCCGGGGCCTACTGGCAGGCCAGGCATTCCTCGTAGTCGGTCTTGCCTTCCATGTGCACGACCGCGGCCAGGGCCTCGCCGCCGGCGTGCGAGGCGCGCTGCACGGACTTCGAGCGCAGATAGTAGAGCGACTTGCAGCCGCGCTCCCACGCCGACCAGTGCAGCATGTGCAGGTCCCACTTATCGACATCGCCGGGCAGGAAGATGTTCACCGACTGCGACTGGCAGATGTCGGGGGTGCGGTCGGCCGCCAGCTCGACCACCCAGCGCTGGTCGATCTCGAAGGCGGTCTTGAAGACGTCCTTCTCCTCGGGCGTGAGGCAGTCGAGATGCTGGACCGAGCCCTCGTTCTCCAGGATCGAGTCCCAGATCGCGGCGGTGTTCATGCCCTTCGTGTCGAGCAGCTTCTCCAGGTATTCGTTCTTCACCGCGAACGAGCCCGAGAGCGTCTTGTGGGTGTAGATGTTGGCCGGGATCGGCTCGATGCCGGCCGAGGCGCCGCCGCAGATGATCGAGATCGAGGCCGTCGGCGCGATGGCGATCTTGTGGCTGAAGCGCTCCATCACCCCGCGCTCGGCGGCGTCGGGGCAAGGCCCGCGCTCGGCGGCCAGCTTGCGCGAGGCCGCGTCGCACGCCCGGCGCAGGGTCTTGAACAGGCGCATGTTCCAGCTCTTCGCCAGCGCGCTCTCGAAGGGCACGTCCTGCGCCTGCAGGAAGGAGTGGAACCCCATCAGACCCAGGCCCACCGAGCGCTCGCGCTGGGCGGCGTAGACCGCGTGCTTCATCTCCGGCGGGGCGCGGACGATGAAGTCCTCCAGCACGTTGTCGAGGAAGCGCATGACGTCCTCGATGAAGGTGGGATGGTCGCGCCACTCCATGAACTTCTCGGCGTTGACGCTGGAGAGGCAGCACACCGCGGTGCGCTCCTCGCCCAGGTGGTCCTTGCCGGTGTGCAGCATGATCTCCGAGCACAGGTTCGACTGGCGCACGGTAAGGCCCAGCTCCCGCTGGTGCTGCGGCATCGAACGGTTCACCGTGTCGGCGAAGATCAGGTAGGGCTCGCCGGTCTGCAGGCGGATCTCGAGGATCTTCTGCCAGAGGCTGCGGGCGTCGACCTCGCGGATCACCTCGCCGGTCTTGGGGCTGCGCAGGCCGAACATGGCGCCCTCGCGCACCGCCTCCATGAACTCGTCGGTGATGGACAGGCCATGGTGCAGGTTGAGCGACTTGCGGTTGAAGTCGCCCGACGGCTTGCGGATCTCCAGGAACTCCTCGATCTCCGGGTGGTGGATGTCGAGGTAGACCGCCGCCGAGCCGCGGCGCAGGGAGCCCTGGCTGATGGCGAGGGTGAGCGAGTCCATCACGCGGATGAAGGGGATGATGCCGCTGGTCTGGCCCGCGCCCTTCACCTTCTCGCCGATGGAGCGCACGCCGCCCCAGTAGGTGCCGATGCCGCCGCCGTTGGAGGCCAGCGCCACGTTCTCGTTCCAGACGC
>Ga0075364_10000103_pt1 | contig 34574 bp, 32 predicted proteins | sample EndMetdeltDD1764_FD_71517 | JGI IMG/M metagenome (GOLD analysis project Ga0075364, IMG submission 71517) | Populus endosphere microbial communities from Tennessee, USA - Endosphere MetaG P. deltoides DD176-4 | ecosystem: Host-associated > Plants > Roots > Endosphere | place: USA: Tennessee... | reverse complement strand
GTCTCGATGCGCACAAGCTCATCGAAGAGATGATGATCCAGGCCAACGTCGCCGCCGCCGAGACGCTGGAAAAGAAAAAACAGCCGCTGGTCTATCGCATCCACGATGCGCCGTCGCTTGCCAAGCAGGAAGTGCTGCGCGAGTTTCTGGCGACCCTTTCCATTCCGATGGCCAAGGGCGGACAGGTGCGCGCCAATTCCTTCAATGGCATTCTCGCCAACGCCGTCGATACGCCGCATCAGGTCATGGTCAATGAGATGGTGCTGCGCTCCCAGAGCCAGGCTATCTACAGCCCGGACAATATTGGCCATTTCGGCCTCAACCTGATGAAATACGCGCATTTCACCTCGCCGATCCGCCGGTATGCCGATCTTATCGTGCATCGTGGCCTGGTTGGCTCACTGGGTCTGGGCGAAGGCGCCATCACGCCTGCAGAAGAAGCGCAGCTAGAAGATATCGCAGCCGAAATCTCCACCTTCGAACGCCGCGCCATGGCCGCCGAACGCGATACGATCAACCGCTTGATCGCGCATCACCTCAGCGAACGTGTTGGCCAGGAATTCGAAGGCCGCGTCTCCGGCGTCACCAAGGCTGGCCTGTTCGTGTCGTTACCCACCTATGGCGCTGACGGTTTTGTGCCGATCTCCACGCTCGGTCGTGACTATTTCATCTATGACGAAGCGCATCAGGCACTGATCGGCGACAAATCGCGGCTCGGTTACCAGCTGGGCGATTCCGTGGATGTCAAACTTGTCGAAGCCATTCCGCTCGCCGGTGCCCTCCGTTTTGAAATGATCAGCGAAGGCCGCAAGATTGCAGCTGGAACACGATCCTTCCACAAGGCTGGCCGTCAACGACGCACGGCACGTGGCAAGGCAGGCATGCACCCGAGACGATAGGAACGGATGATGACGGTCAGGGAGGCGACCACGGAAACGATAGGAAACCAGAAACCGCTTCGCTACGGTGATACCGGTGAAACGGATCGTCCTCTTGGTCGCTCCATCATCCGCGGGCTCAAATGCCGTTGTCCGGCCTGCGGCAAGGGCCGCCTGTTCGGAGCGTTCCTGAAACCGGTCGATACCTGCGCCGCTTGCGGTGCCGACATGCACCATCACCGCTCCGACGACCTGCCACCCTATATCGTCATCGTCATTGTCGGCCATATCACGCTCGGCGGCTTCATGATGACCGACATGGTCTGGGACATGTCCCCTTGGGCGCATCTGGCCATATGGGCGCCGTTGACGGTGCTGTCCGCCCTCCTCACCATCCAGCCCATCAAAGGCGGCGTCATCGGCCTGCAATGGGCACTGAAGATGCATGGCTTTGGCGGCGAGCGTGAAGATGTCGATCCCGGTCGTGGTGGGCCTGTAGAATGAGCGGTAAGCCGGTGCATCTCACACCGGCAGCGAGCGAGCCTGCCGCAAGGAAGGCTTCTGTCCGTGTTCGCCCTAAAGATGCCGCCGCGCTCATTCTCATTGACCGTTCACAAAAAACACCACGCGTATTGATGGGCCGGCGTGCCAGCGGTCATGTGTTCATGCCGGATATTTATGTGTTTCCGGGTGGCAGGCGCGATCCCGGCGATCATGCATTGCCCTTCTCTGACGACCTTCATTCACACGTCCTCGAAAAACTGCTGGCTGCCCCGTCCACGCGCCCCATGACGGCGCGACGAGCGCGGGCGCTGGCACTCACATCCCTTCGTGAAATGCATGAGGAGACGGGCATCGTCGCGGCCAGTGGCGCACCGGACCTGTCGCGCCTGCGGTATATCGCCCGCGCGATTACGCCGCCCGGTCATGTTCGCCGCTACGATACCCACTTCTTTATGGCCTTTTGCGACGAAACCGTCTTCGACCTGACGCAATTGCGCGATACGGACGAGTTGGAGGATCTGCAATGGCTTGACATTGCAGCGATTTCCGGTGTGAAACTCGCCAGCATCACGCAATTGGTGCTGGAAGACGTGAAGAGACTTATGGAAGCGGACAACACCCTCCCTTTCGAAAATCCCGTCCCCTTCTACTTCATGCACCACGGGCGCTTTGTCTGCCGCCCACTGTAAGGATTATTGAATGTCGCAGCCGGCAACCGATGAGAACGGCCATGTCGAAAAGATCCATTGGCCGTCCCTGATCGCCGCCACGGCTGCCATCAGCGCCGTCGGTATTGCTATCGGTCTGGGTCTGCCGCTCCTCAGCATCATCCTTGAAAAAAACGGCATTCCATCGACACTGATCGGCCTCAACGCAGCGATGGCTGGCGTGGCCTCAATGCTGGCTGCTCCGTTGACGACAAAGTTGGCGCACGATTTCGGCGTGGCCCGCACGATGATGCTCGCCATCGTCATAGCTGCAGTCAGCGCTCTCGGTTTCTACTACACGCAATCCCAGTTCTGGATGTGGTTTCCGCTGCGCTTCACCTTCCATGGCGCGACCACCACGCTGTTCATCCTGTCTGAATTCTGGATCAACCAGGCAGCACCACCACGCCGCCGTGGTCTGGTTCTCGGGATTTACGCAACCGTCCTCGCGGTCGGCTTCGCAGTGGGTCCCCTGCTGTTTTCAAAACTCGGCAGCGATGGCGTTTTGCCTTTTGCGGTCGGAGCAGCCATCATTCTTCTGGCCCTCATTCCGATCTTCATCGCCCGTGGCGAAAGCCCCGTTCTGGAAGAAAAACCCGAGCGGCATTTTTTCCACTATATATTTCTTGTGCCCTCCGCCACCGCCGCCGTCTTCGCGTTCGGAGCGGTTTCAGCCGGCGGACTGTCGCTTTTCCCCATCTATGCCTTGCGTGAGTCGATGCCGGAAGCACAGGCAGCCGTGCTTCTCACAGTTATGGGCGTCGGCAACATGGCTTTCCAGATCCCGCTCGGCCTGATCTCCGACAAGCTGCGCGACCGCAGGCCGCTTCTGTTCGGCATGGCCGTGCTTGGCGTCATCGGTGCCCTGTCGCTGCCCATGCTCATCCACAACTGGGTGCTGATGGCCATTGTGCTGTTCTTCTGGGGCGGCTGCGTCTCCGGCCTCTACACAGTCGGCCTTGCGCATCTCGGCGCCCGCCTCAGCGGACCGGACCTCGCAGCGGCCAATGCGGCCTTCATCTTCTGTTATGCCGTCGGCACTGTCGCAGGCCCGCAGGGAATCGGTGTGGCCATGGATGTGGGCGGCAATGACGGTTTTGCCTGGGCGCTGGCGGCTTTCTTCGCCTTTTACGTGCTGGTTTCCTTGAGTAGACCGCTTTTCCAGTCGAAACGGAGTTGACTTTTGGCTCGCGATTTGTAATTTCGCGCCAGATTTCGCTGTGGGCTCCTACTGGCCGTCCACGGCTTACATTTTTCCAGAAGGCAGAAAACCATGGCGAAAGCTACGACCATCAAGATCAAGCTGCTGTCGACGGCGGACACGGGTTTCTTCTACGTAACCAAGAAGAACAGCCGCACGTTCACCGACAAGATGAGCAAGACCAAGTACGACCCGGTTGCTAAGAAGCACGTCGAGTTCAAGGAAACCAAGATCAAGTAATTGATCTCACAGGTTTCAGCTTTTAAGGCGCGTCAGCCATTCGGCTCCGCGCCTTTTTTGTTGCGCGGATTTTGACGCAGCGCTCCCCCACTCTTCCTGAAAAACGCGCAAAGAAAAAGCGCCGCTCCCGAGAGAGACGGCGCTTGGATTTTGGGGGTCGATCAGCCTGCAATCACGGCACGAGGAACCGTTTTGGTATGCCTGCCGATCGACCGACCCCACGACCCAGGAGATGCGGCGGACCTGAGCATCATGGGGTATCGTGTTCCGTTAGGAACATCTGCTTGTTGATAGCAAACTCGCGCAATTTCCGCTGAAAAGCAACATAATCTTAACAAGCGGTGCATTTTTGCACCGCTATGGTTAAAAATGGCGCGCTTTCCTGTCGCTTCACATAGGTTTTACATTAACAACACGTCGCACCAAGGCAGCATCGAACATGATAATTCAACACTTTAGGCTCTCGAAGAATAACAGCAATTGTTAAAATAAAATTCTTGCGGAATATAGACCAAGGATCTTTGGCTGATAATACGCCGTTTCACCGCGGAAATGACATCGATCGCTGCAAATTCCCCGGGTATATACTTCAGACTAAACTTCGCACCGACCTGGAAAACACTCGATCAAATTGCCGCCAGCAATCTGTGAACAACGTTCAATTCGCACCAAAAATGCACACTCAGCAACGAATTCGGCAAGTGTTTCCAATGGCCGACTCGATTCTCAGGCTGCGAATGCCACCACACGGTTGCGGCCACCGTTTTTCGCCTCATAAAGTGCGCGGTCGGCCTGTTTCAACAGTTGCTCAGGTGTTTCCACGCCGGCATCATTGCCGGCAATCCCCAGCGACGCGGTTACCGGCAGACTGATACCAAGGCTGCGAATCTGGAAAGGCTGCGTCTCGATCATGCCGCGCAAACGCTCGGCAATGGCCGCGGCTTGTCTGGCGTCGGTATCCGGCATGACGACCACAAACTCTTCACCACCATAACGGCACGCCAGATCGGCGCCACGCACGGTCGAGCGGATACGCGATGCGAATTCCTTCAGGACCTCATCACCGACGTCATGGCCATAAGTGTCGTTGACCTGTTTGAAGCGATCGATGTCGATCAGGCAGATCGACAGCGACCGACCGCGGGCAGAGGCGCGATTGAACAACGTCTTCAGGTGATTGTCGAGATAACGACGGTTTTGCAGGCCCGTCAGGCCATCCGTGACGGCCAATTCGATGGTTTCGCGCACACTGGACCGCAGGCGGTCATTATAGCGCTTGCGCTTGATCTGGGTGAGTGTACGCGCCACCAGCTCGTTTGGGTCGATCGGACGGACGATGTAATCATTGACCCCAAGGTCCAGTGCCCGGACGATCAGGTCCTCCTCGCCCATTTCCGTTACCAGCAACAATGGAATGAAGCGCGTGCGCTCCAGCGAGCGCAGCTGCGAGCATAGACGCAGCGGATCGTATTCATCCGAATTGCCATTGACGATGACGAGATCGATCGGGTTCTCGGCCGCTTCGAATAGCGCCGCTTGCGGGTCGGACATGGCGATGACCTCGCCCACCGGCTTCAAGGCCTTGATGATGCGCTCCTGCGAGCTGGCACGGCTATCGACCAGTAGGATCTGCCCCGCCTCTTCGCGGCCCTCGCTTTTCAGCAGATCTTCCATGCCGATCGTCCGCGCCGTCTCGGAGCGAATGCGCAGCTCGTCGCTCAACGTCTTCAATCGCACCAGGCTCTTCACCCGCGAGATAAGCTGCAGGTCGTTGACCGGCTTGGTGAGAAAATCATCGGCACCGGCTTTCAGACCTCGCACGCGGTCGGAGGGCTGGTCGAGCGCGGTCACCATGACGACGGGAATATGCGATGTGCGCGGGTTGGCCTTCAAGCGCTCGCAGACTTCGAAACCGCTCATGCCCGGCATCATGATGTCGAGCAGGATGAGGTCGATATTGGTGCTATCGACAATGGCCAGCGCCTTAGGACCGTCTTCAGCCGTCAGCACATCAAAATATTCCGCAAGAAGCCGCGCTTCGAGCAGTTTTACGTTTGCTGGAATGTCATCGACAACAAGGATCCGCGCCGTCATGGCAGTCTTCCCGATATTTAGGCGTCGCCCAGATAGGTCTTGATGGTTTCGATGAATTTCGGAACCGAGATGGGTTTCGATACATAGGCCTCGCAGCCGCCTTGTCGAATCCGTTCCTCGTCTCCCTTCATGGCGAAGGCAGTGACGGCGATGACAGGAATGACATGCAATTCGTCATCCTCCTTCAGCCACTTGGTCACTTCCAGACCGGAAACCTCCGGCAGCTGGATATCCATGAGGATAAGGTCAGGACGGTGTTTGCGCGCCAGATCCAGCGCTTCCATGCCATTGCGCGTCTGAATCGTTGCATAACCGGAAGCCTCGATAAGGTCGCGAAAGAGCTTCATGTTCAGCTCGTTGTCTTCGACGATCATAACCTGCTTGGCCATTTATGAACGGTCCTTATTTCGCACGGAAAGTTGGTCGGCGGCAGCCGGTTCCGGTCTTGTAACGATATCGCGAAGATATAAGTTCACCCCACGACCGATTCCAAAAACTCTTGTCCATTTCAGTCTAGAGTAATTTGTTTGAAGAAAAGGTAACTTAAGAGCATGCAGGGACCGCTTGAGCCGCGACAGAAAGACAAGGCGGCAGCCGTCGACCCGGAAGAAACCGCAGTCACGCTGCTTGGCTGGCTGGCGAGCGAACCGGACATGATGAGCAGGTTCCTTGCTCTTTCCGGCATACAGGCTCCGCAGCTGCGCCAGGCGATCAACGATCCCGGCTTTCTTGCCGGCATGCTGGATTTCGTCATGGCGCACGAGCCTTCGCTGATGGCTTTTTGCGAAACCACCAATACAAGGCCGGAAACCGTAGTTGCCGCATGGCATCACTATTCCGGCCCGGCGATGGATTGAGGTGGAGGCGGCATGACCAGAAGCTTGAATGATATTCTCGATATCTCGCATGTTCGTGTGACGGAGCGACCGCTCATCGTCTGCGACGTCGATGATGTGGTTTTGCACTTCGCGGATCCGTTTCAGGACTTTCTCGTCAGCAGCGGCCACACTTTCCTGCCGCGCTCCTTTCGGTTCACAGGCAATATAGTCGCCACGGATACGCAGGCCGAACTGGATGCCGATGGCGTTCGTCGTCTGATCGAGGCGTTTTTCGAAGCGCAGGAAGAGTGGCAGCTTCCCATCGAGAATGTCGTCCATACGCTGGAAGCGCTGTCGGCGGATGCCGATGTCGTGTTCCTCACGGCCATGCCGCCGCGCTATAGCGAACCACGTCGCCGCCTGTTGAACAAGCTTGGTCTTGCCTTCCCGATGATCGCCAGCGAGGAGCCGAAAGGCCCGATCATGCGCAGGCTGAATGCGGAGCGGGTTTTCCCCACTACCTTCATTGATGACATGGCCCATAACCTGCATTCGGTGCGCGACCATATGCCGGACAGCCTGCTTATTCACATGATGCCCGACAGCCCGCTTCATCTTATGGCGCCGAAGCCCTCTGAAGACATCGTTCGCGCCCGTGACTGGCGGCATGCGGAAGAGCTGATCCGGGCGCACTGGCTGCCCCGCTGACACCTGTCCGGTCAATATTGGCGAATAGCTTCGGAAGTCATGCATGCCTGCTTCCTTATCGCTTGAGAGTTGCGATCTTACGGCCTAATGTCGGCATGTTCAACATTTGTTCCGAAGATGGCAGCAGACCTCGACACGCAAGATAAACCGGGTGGATTTTGCCGCGACTGCCTGACGGAACAGCCGGAAGGTCGGACCCGCTGTCGTGCCTGCGGCAGCCCTCGCCTGTTACGCCACAAGGAGCTTTATGGCCTGACGCTGGCGCATATCGATTGTGACGCCTTTTACGCCAGCATCGAAAAACGCGACAATCCCGACCTTGCCGACAAACCCGTCATCATCGGCGGCGGCAAACGTGGGGTCGTCTCCACGGCCTGCTATATCGCCCGCATCAGCGGCGTGCGCTCCGCCATGCCGATGTTCAAGGCGCTGGAAGCCTGTCCGGATGCAGTGGTGATCAAACCCAACATGGAAAAATACGTGACCGTCGGCCGGCAGGTGCGCGCTATGATGCAGGACCTGACCCCACTGGTGCAGCCACTTTCCGTCGACGAAGCCTTTCTCGAACTGGCCGGCACCGAGCGTCTGCACCGAGATCCACCTGCCCGCACTCTCGCACGTTTTGCCAAGCGCGTGGAAAGCGAACTCGGCATCTCCATTTCCGTCGGGCTTTCCTACTGCAAATTTCTGGCCAAGGTCGCTTCTGACCTCCAGAAGCCGCGCGGCTTTTCGGTCATCGGCAAGGCGGAAGCCGTCGAGTTCCTCAGCACGCGCCCTGTCACCACCATCTGGGGCGTCGGCAAGGCGTTTAATGCCTCGCTGGAAGCCGATGGCATCCGCACCATCGGTCAATTGCAGGGCATGCAGGAGAGCGACCTGATGCGCCGTTATGGCGTGATGGGGCAGCGGCTTTATCGCCTTTCACGCGGCATCGACGATCGTACCGTGCATCTTAACGAGGCGGCGAAAAGCGTTTCGGCCGAGACGACTTTCTTTGACGATATTTCCAGCCACGACCAACTGGTACCGATCCTTCGCAGCCTTTCCGAAAAGGTTTCGACACGCCTGAAGAAACACGACATTGCGGGACATACAGTCGTGCTGAAGATGAAGACGTCGGACTTCAAAAGCCGTACCCGTAACCGCCGCCTGGAAGACCCTACACAGCTTGCCGACCGCATCTTTCGTACCGGCCTGCAGCTGATGGAAAAGGAAACGGACGGCACCAAATTCCGCCTGCTCGGCATCGGCGTCACGGATCTCGAAGATAGTTCTCGTGCCGACCCTCCCGACCTCGTGGACCAGCAGGCGACCCGCCGTGCACAGGCGGAGGCAGCTATCGACAAGCTGCGCGACAAGTTCGGAAAAGGCGCTGTCGAGACCGGTTATACGTTCGGCGGAAAAGACCGCAAACGCTGATCTCGTTCTCCTCGTCAGCAACGCTCCCATGACCGAAATGTGAGACAATCGTGTTGCGAAACGACAATTTTCCAAGGCCCGGTCAAACCTTTCTTAAGCATGTCGCGATAGACTGTGAGCGTGTATTGCGTATGAGGTTTCCATGTATCGGCTTGCGGCCTTTGGCCTTGCATTGATGTCCACCTGCGTGCTCGCTGGCACGGCAGTTGCGGAAAACGCCCGGACCCTTCAGATCATCGTTTCCAAGGACAAGCAGTCGCTGTCGGTCTATGACGGCGACAAGGTGGTGACGACTTCGAAGGTCTCGACAGGCAAGGAAGGCCACGATACGCCGACCGGCATTTTTTCGATCCTCGACAAGAAAAAATACCACGAATCCAACATCTATTCCAACGCGCCTATGCCGTGGATGCAGCGCCTGACATGGTCGGGTATCGCCCTACACGAATCCAGCAGCGTGCCGAATTATCCCGCCTCACATGGCTGCGTGCGCCTGCCGGCTGCATTCGCGCAATCGCTTTACGGCCAGACCGAGCGCGGGGTGCATGTGGTCATCACCGATGCGCAGGTGACGCCGGTCATGTTGCATGACGCAAAACTGTTTGCGCCGAAAAAGCCGGTGCCGGTCAACCTGATGTCCGACGTGCCGCTGCGCGCCGACAATTTTGCCCGTACCACCAAGCAGCTGGAAGTGGCCATGAACATGGCCCCCACCTCGCCTTTGCTGACGACACCGAAAAAGGCCGAAGCCGAAACGCCGGAAGCTGCACCCTTGCGCATTCTCATCACCCGTCGCGGCGAACGCGAGCAGGTGGCAGACGTGCAGGAAATGCTCAACGATCTTGGTTTCGATGCCGGGTCGCATGACGGTTTTGTCGGGCCGATGACACGCTCTGCCGTCGAAGGTTTCAAGCGCTGGAAAGGGCTGGAAGCCAAGGGTTTCCTGACCGACGAGTTTCTGACCGCACTCTACGAAACAAGCGGCAAACCGAAGGCACCCGTGGGGCAGTTGATGATCCGTCAGGGTTTCAAGCCGATCCTGTCTGTTCCGATCGGGATCAAGGATCCTGAAACGGCACTCGGCACGCATCTTTTCACCGCCACCGCATTCGACCGCGAGGAAGGCACTGCCGGCTGGCAGGCGCTGACCTTGCCGAACCGTTTGCCGGAAGCGATGATGAAGCGGCTGGGTATCTCCAACAGCGACGCAGGCTTCACCTCGACCGGAACTGCGGCACAGCAGGCATTCGACCGCATCGAGATTTCCGCGGAATTGCGTGACCGCATCGAAACCATGCTGACCAGCGGCAGCTCGATCACCATCAACGATCAGGGCATCGGACAGGACACCGGCGACGGCACTGATTTCATCACCATCACCCGGTCTTCACCGGAGCGGGCGGAAGCACAGATGGTTTCGACCAAGCCGCGAGCGGAAAAACCTGCCCGCAAAGTCCGGACAGTGCCGCTGGGTGTGGGGCTTTACTGAAGCCTCACCTTAAAAACGCGAGCATGAAAAGGGGCCAGTTCAGCGGCCCCTTTTTCGTTACACCAGTTCCACATCCAGCACGCCGGGCGCGGCCCTGAGCGCTGCGGCGATTTCCGGTGACAGGCGATAACGTTCGTTGAGCGAAACCTCGATCTCGCGGCGGCCATCATCCTTGATGACGACAAAGGAGACCTGGCCGTCGCCACGGCCGTTCAGATGTTTGGCGACAACCTTCATCGGGCTCGCATCGCGCACAAAAATGCGCAGCGCCTTCTGCATGCGTACCGATTGTTCTTCCAGCGACTGGACGTTCTGGATACGCAGGCCGATGCCTTCCGGGCGTTCATCCGCCTGCACGATGATGACCAGCGATTTGCCGGGCTCCAGCATGTCACGATATTGCGCGAGCGCTTCCGAAAACAGGATGGCTTCGTAACCGCCGGATGAATCGGAGAAGGTGACGATGCCCATCTTGTTGCCGGTGCGCGTCTTGCGCTCCTGACGGCTGGTGACGGTGCCGGCGAGACGACCGGCGCTTGCCCCCTTTTTCACGGCAACGGAAAAATCGGCAAAGGTCTGCACGCGCAGCTTTGCCAGCGTTTCCTTGTAGCTGTCGAGCGGGTGGGCCGAGAGGTAGAAACCAAGGACCTGATATTCCTTCATCAGCTTTTCGGACGGCGTCCACGGATCGAACGACGGCATGCTGATCTTTTCCGGCCCGGCACCGCTGCCGCCGCCAGAGCCAAAAATATCGAACTGGCCGCTTGTCTTGTTTTCGGCGGCGCGCTGGGCGTAACCGATGATACGGTCCATGCCCGTCACCAACGCTGCGCGGTCGATGCCGAAACAATCGAAAGCGCCGGCAAAGATCAGGCTTTCCAGAACGCGGCGGTTGACCTGTTTGGGATCGATGCGCAGGCAGAAATCCTCGAGGCTTTCAAAAGGTTTGTCGCCGCGCACTTCGGCAATGTGATCGACCGCGCCTTCGCCCACACCCTTGATGGCGGCGAGCGAATAATAGATGCGCATGTCGCCGGTTTCGAACTTGCGGAACGAGGTCTGTACCGATGGCGCCCAAACCTTGATGCCGAGGCGGTTGGCGTCCTGACGGAAATCGTTGAGCTTTTCTGTGTTGGCCATATCGTAGGTCATCGACGCGGCGAGGAACTCGACCGGGTAATGCGCCTTCATATAGGCCGTCTGGTAAGACACGATGGCGTAGGCGGCGGCGTGAGACTTGTTGAAGCCGTAGTTGGCGAATTTGGCGAGCAGTTCAAAGATGTTCTTGGCCTGCGGCTTCGATACGCCATTCTTGATGGCGCCATCGACAAAGCGTTCGCTCTGCTGGTCCATCTCCGCCTTGATCTTCTTACCCATGGCGCGGCGCAGAAGGTCGGCTTCGCCGAGCGAATAACCCGACAGGACCTGCGCAATCTGCATGACCTGTTCCTGGTAGACGATAACGCCCTGGGTTTCCTTCAAGAGATAATCGATGGACGGATGGACGGACTCGATCTCCTCCTCGCCATGCTTGCGGGCATTGTAGGTCGGAATATTTTCCATCGGACCCGGACGATATAGCGCCACGAGCGCGATAATGTCCTCGATACAGTCGGGCTTCATGCCGAGCAGCGCCTTACGCATGCCCGCACTTTCCACCTGAAACACGCCGACCGTTTCGCCGCGTGACAGCATCTCATAGGTCAGTTTGTCATCGAGCGGGATGGTGGCGAGATCGACATGGATATCGCGCTTGCGGCAGAAATCCACTGCCGTTTTCAACACCGTGAGTGTCTTCAGGCCAAGAAAGTCGAATTTGACCAGACCGGCCTGCTCCACCCATTTCATGTTGAACTGGGTGACCGGCATGTCGGATCGCGGATCGCGATACATCGGCACCAGTTTCGACAGCGGACGGTCGCCGATCACGATACCGGCGGCGTGGGTCGAGGCGTGACGGTAAAGACCTTCGACCTTCTGGGCGATATCGAGAAGACGGGCAACGACCGGTTCGGCCTCGGCCTCTTCCCGCAGCTTTGGTTCTTCCTCGATCGCCTTGGATAGCGGCGTCGGATTGGCCGGGTTGTTGGGCACGAGCTTGCAGATCTTGTCGACCTGACCATAGGGCATTTCGAGCACACGACCGACGTCGCGCAACGCCGCGCGGGCCTGCAGCGAACCGAAGGTGATGATCTGCGCCACCTGCTCGCGACCATATTTGCGCTGCACGTAACGGATCACCTCTTCGCGGCGATCCTGGCAGAAGTCGATATCGAAGTCGGGCATTGATACGCGGTCGGGATTGAGGAAACGTTCGAACAGAAGCGAGAATCGCAGCGGATCGACGTCGGTAATGGTGAGCGCATAAGCGACCAGCGAGCCCGCACCCGAACCACGGCCGGGGCCGACCGGAATATTCTGATCCTTGGCCCATTTGATGAAGTCGGCAACGATCAGGAAGTAACCGGGGAACTTCATCTTCTCGATGACGCTCAGTTCGAACTCCAGCCGCTCGTGATAATCCTTTTCCGTATAACCGGCGGTAATACCAAGCAGCTTGATACGGTTATCCAGTCCCTCGACCGCCTGACGACGCAGTTCGGCTGCTTCCTTGCGCTCGTCTTCTTCCGGGTGATCGCTCACACCGGTAAAGCGCGGGAGGATGGGCTTGCGCGTATTGAGGATATAGGAGCAGCGCTGCGCGATCTCGACCGTGTTAGCAAGCGCCTCGGGAATATCGGCAAACAGCTTTGCCATTTCCTCGCGGCTTTTCAGGTAATGATCCGGCGTCAGACGAAATCTTGTATCGTCCGACACGATGGCGCCGTGGGCAACGGCCATCAGCGCATCATGGGCATCGTAATCGCCGCGCGTCGGAAAGAAGGCCTCGTTGGTGGCAACCAGCGGAATTTCATGATCATAGGCGAGCGCGATCATCGACTTTTCATGGCGGCGATCATAACGACCATGGCGCTGCAGCTCGATATAAAGCCGGTCGCCGAAAATCTCCTTGAGCTTCAGCAGACGGGCAATCGCCTGCGGACGGTGATTGTCGTTGAGCGCCATATCGACCGGGCCGGTGCTGGCGCCGGTGAGAGCGATCAGGCCTTCGACACCCATTTCCTCAAGCCATGACAGGCAGATGTGAATGGCGCCGCCCTCACCGCCGAGATAGGCGCGGCTGACGATATCGACGAGGTTTTCATACCCCTTCTGCGTGGCGGCCAGCAGCACGATGGCAGGCAGTTTCTGCAGACCGTTGCCACGTTTTTCATCGGTAGCGTCTTCCATGTCGATCGACAGCTGACAGCCGATGATGGGCTGCAATCCGTCACCGGAGGCTTTCTGGGCAAATTCGAGCGCGACGAAAAGATTATTCGTATCGGTAATGGCAATCGCCGGCTGGCCATCGGCCACGGCCTTGCCGAGCACTTTTTTCAACGGCAACGCGCCTTCCAGCAGCGAATAGGCCGAATGGACACGCAGATGCACGAATTGCGGCGTCTTGGCGCCCTGCCCGTTCGTTGCCGCCGTCACGTCTGTCTGGTCTGCCATGCTGGTGCCGATGCCTTTTCGATGAATCGGCCTATTGTCCGGCTTGGCGGCTTGAGAGTCCAGTTTCGAATGCGGATCTTACCGTCATTCACAGGCCCCTCCTTATGGGTCGAAAATATCCTGACAGAAGGCTTGATCTGCAGAACGGACTTTTTCCGTCCGGTCTTTCCGGCGGGCGTCGTAACGTCGCCCGCCCATATATCTGGGGCACCGGCCTGATCACCGGAAACCCAACCGGTTTCCCGGTATTTTCACATGGCCATCATGAACAATGACAGGCTGGCCAGAAAAGTCGCGATCGATGCGAATGCGGCAATATCACGAAGAAGGTCGGTCATTCGTTGTCTCCCGTGTTCGTTATGTTTGCATTTTGTTCTCATTTCGTACTCAGAGTCAACACAAGAACAAACAGTGAATGAAGATTCTTTTTGATTGACGTTTTTGCGAACGGTGCGAGCCGGCGTGAAAGCCTTGAGTCGGCAGCAAAATCCGGGATACGGGATGAGCAGAAAACTGCTGTCTTGAATCCGCCACCGAAACACGGTTAGTCGAGCCATCTGCCAATGCGAGCCGAACCATGATCGACCTGCGCCACGGGCTTTTTGCCGCCGCTTCGTTGCTGCTTGCGAGCACCTCGTCTCTTGCTGCGGAAGACCCCTGCGAAAGACAGAGTTTCGAAGGCGCTCGTTACATCGTCTGCACGGTGGAAGCGAAGGATGCGCGGCTAAAACTGTTCTGGCAAAAGGCCGACGGAAAGCCCTATCGCTGGCTCGGCACACTTGCCGATGCCGTGAAGACGGATGGCAAGGCATTGGTGTTCGCCATGAATGCCGGCATGTATGGCACCGATTATACGCCGATGGGGCTTTACATCGAAGACGGCAAACAGCTCCGCCCGGCCGACCTCAAGAAAATGACGGGGCCGCAATCAAAAATCCCGAATTTCTACAAGCAGCCGAACGGTGTTTTCTATTTCGGATCCGATGGGGCCGGCATTCTGACGACCGAGCGTTTTATGGCGGAAAAGCCGAAAGCCGATTTCGCCACGCAATCTGGGCCGATGCTGGTGGTCGCGGCCAAGATAAACTCGATTTTCATCGAGGGTTCGAATGACCGCACGCGGCGCAGTGGCGTCGGTGTGTGTGCCGATGGCGGCATGCGCTTTGCCATCAGCGAGGATGACGTCAATTTCTTCGATTTCGCCCGGCTGTTCCAGACGCATCTGAACTGCCCGGATGCGCTGTTTCTGGACGGCGGTCAGGGAGCGGGATTTTTCAACCCCGCCCTCAAGCGCGCCGATTGGTCATGGCATGGCGGTTATGGACCGATGATCGGGTTTGTGGAGTGATCACGCCGGCTTCAGCGTGATCACCGTCAGTTCCGAAGGCACGCCGAGGCGCAGCGCAAAACCGATCCACAAGGCCGTGCCGTTATTGACGTAAAGCTGCATGCCATCGACATCGTAAAGGCCGGACACAAAACCGTTGTTGAAACGGGCGACGAGCTGGTCGAAGCCACGGATCATGCCGCCATGCGTGTGGCCCGAAAGCTGCAGATCGGCACCGGCAGCGGCGGAAACACGGGCATTGCGCGGCTGGTGATCAAGCAGGATGACGGGCGCGCCTTCCGGAGCGCCGGCAAGGGCCTTGGCGACGTCAGGGCCCTCGAGGCCAAAACGCGTGGCGTTGACATCGTTGACCCCGGCGATCGTGAGTTTACCCTCACCGCGTGACAGCACGATATGGCCATTGGAAATGGTGGTGAGACCAAGCTCCTGGTATTTTTGCATCCAGCCGTCGTGGCCAAAATAATATTCGTGATTGCCGGGAATGGTGAAGACGCCGTCTTTGGCGCCCAGCTTGGCAAGCGGCGCGATATCTTTTTCGCGAGCCTGCAAGGTCCCATCGATGAGATCGCCGGTCAGCACGATGAGATCGACATTCTGGGCATTGGCAAGCGCCACGGTCTGTTCCGCCCATGGGGCTTCGAACAGCCGGCTCAAGTGCAGGTCCGTCAGCTGGATCATGCGGTAGCCATCAAATTCCGCCGGCAGATTTTTGATGCGGATTTCCATTTCCTTGACCGGCGGCACACGAATGGCCTGGCTGACGGCAAAGGCGGCGGTGGAGAGAGCAACCACGCCGATAGCGTAACGCACCGCAGCCGGCACGCGGATGGAGCGGCGGCGAATGGCGGCGGTGACGAGCGAAATCACGTCGAGCGCGAGTTGCAGGATGGCGAGGAAGAGGATGGAGCCGGCCAGCCAGTTAACGGCGATCATCACTGTGCGCGGCACTTCCGGCGAGAACATCGTGCCGAACACAAGAAGGCTGAGATAGCTGTGCTGGAACACCACCATCAGGGTGATGGCGATCAGCGCCTTGATCCATTTCGGCCATGGCATGGGCCAAAGAAAACGAATGACGACGTAAAGGCAGAGGAGAGCTTTGAAGAGATGAAACACGGGCGGGAACACTCGAGGCGGGATCGGATGCCCTACTTCGGTGAGTTTTCCTGTCATATCAAGGTTCTGACGGGATTTTGATCAGCCAAGGGTGATCGACATCAGCCGGGATGACGTAGGTGCTTCTCCCCGATTTCGACGAGGAGAAGCTTTGGATAATGAACAAGGCCTCTGGCAGGCGCCCTGCCCGCCAACCAATTTAATGCGTGGCGCCTGAACCGCCGGCCGCGACCACCACAAACGGCTGTCCTTCGACCGCGATAGTGCGTTCTTCCTTCAACGTCTTCGGATCGATCACCCGCACGAGGCTTTGACGCGGATCGGTGATGACGATGTGATCGCCGGCAACCGCCAGACGCGGGCGCGGATCGCGCCAATGGCCGTCTTTACTGTAGGGTTCGGTCACGGTCTCCGAGAGCGTGATCTTCGCATCGATCGTGTCGATGAGGTGCAGTTTTCCGTCCTCGGTCAGTACATAGGCATTGCGCGCTTGGGCGGGATCGAGCGCGAAATCGACGCGGCGGGTGGGAAGATCCACAAGGCGATACGGCATCTCTGCATCATCAGGATCGATCAGCGCCACCTTGTCTTCCCCGTAATTGCCGAGGAAGAACTGCATGGCCGTGCCGCCGAGCAACGTGGAAACCTTGCCCTTGGGCAGTTTGTCGCCATAGGCAATCATGTCCAGCTTCGGGGCTTCCGAACCATTCGGGCGAACAACGAGCACGCCTTCCGTGCAACCGAAAGCAACGAGACGGGCGGATGTAGCTTCACCATGCAGGTCCGAGCAGGTGGCGACGTCGCCGATCTGCTTGCCATCACGATCGAGCACCCGCAGGCCACGGCGCGGCGGCAATTCGCCCTCCTTGACCGTAACATCCGTTTTCGGCACCGAGGTCAGCAGATAATTGCCCATCGGCACGGCGACGCCGTGATGCGCGAGCGTGGTCTCGAAACCGCGGATCTTCGGCTTGCCGTCGATCAGCGCCTCTTCGGAGAGGAGATCAAAACGGTTGTCGCGATCGTAAAAGACGGCGATGTCATCACCATGGGTAACAACGTGGCCGGGCTTGGCGCCGGTGATGGTGGTCGGCAGCAATTTTGGATCGGAAAGTTCGATATCGCGGTGATCGCCGTGGTCCGACAAGGCGATGCCGGTGTCGATCGCCTGGACGAGGTTCTCGTCGCCCTGAATGGCGAACAGGGTGCGGCCACTTTCCGAAAGCGACAAGGCGTTAAAACCCTTGGTGTCGAAGCGGCCGATTTCCTTACCCGAGGCAAGATCGATGGCGCGCACGACCGGCAAGGTGTGATCGGCAACAAAAAGCCGACAGCTTTCCGTATGCTCTTCTTCGGCAAACGAAATCTGCGGCAACAGGAAAGTGGAGGCGAGCGCAGAGGCGGCAAACGCAAGGCCGTAACCGGTGCGGGACATGTGGTCTCCTAACGTGTAACTTTATAACATTTATATCGTTATAAAGTTACATACCAATTGTCCAGCGATTGCGCGTGGCTTTGTCTGGATGCGACATTTTTGAAGCGAGGGTGTGGAAAAGTGCCATTCAAAAAGATGGGTCTACGTCTCTAGACAGAGATCAAGATGCACCACCCGCGCAGGTAAAATTACCCAAAGCCCCTCTCAGGCGCGGTATCGGGATATGCGAACCCATAAAAATCGATGGGATTTGTCAAAAAACGACAAACCTTCCCTTGCACAAAAGCAATTTTGCGAAAGATCATATCCGAACTGATTTGAAGAAGGGCGATTTCAACAATTTGTTTGGGAGGGGGATCAGGTGATGGGAGACACCTATTCGTTCAACAACAAGCCGCATTACGGTTATTTCACCTGGGACATCGCCAGCGATGAAATCTGGGCCGATGCGACATTTGCCGAAAACATCGGGATGGATCCAGCCACCGCAAATGACGGGTTTTCGGTCATGCGTTATATGGAACTTGTGCATCCTGACGATCAGGAACATGTGGCGGCTGCCACCCGCACCGCCGTGCTGACCGGCCAGCCGTTCACGATCATCAACCGCATCTGCCGCGGTAACGATATCGTCACCGTGCGGGCACGCGGTGCCTGCTTCCGTTTTCGCGACGGACTGCCCAGCATGACGACCGGCACGCAGGAAATCCTGCAGGTGGAGCGGCTTCGCCCGGCAGCAGCCAATGAACAGCCTTCCACCAGTAATTCCGACGCTTGCACAGCCGCTGCGCAGCAGATGCGGGCGCATTCTTTTGAGCCGCAGGATTGAGAGCATCAGACCGAACTGCGGGAGGCGACGCCCAGATGCAAATGCTTCTCAATACCATAAAAAGCTGTTTTTGTTGACTTATTTCGAATCAACCTCTATCGGGACCTCATTCGGGGAGTAGCAACCGTCAAATGCGACGGGGCGACGTCAACATGATCGCGGGTTCGCTCGCGTGGCGCCGCCAGCCTTGTTCACAAGGCCCTGCGAGACCGTTGGCGGCAGCGCATCTGGGGCAGATGTGTGGTTTTGCCGTCCAACCTCACGTCCCGATGAAAGACCAGATATGTCTCCGTTTACGATTGCCGCGCTTGCCGTCGGCATGTCCATCGATGCCTTCGTCGCTTCCGTCAGCCGCGGCGCCGGGCTGAAACGTCCTCCGCTCAAGGAAGCGCTGCGCACCGGACTGGTGTTCGGCGTCGTTGAAACCATCACGCCGCTGGTCGGCTGGCTGGCCGGCATCGTTGCCAGCCAGTATGTACAGGCGGTCGATCACTGGATCGCCTTCACCCTGCTCGCCATCGTCGGCGGTCGCATGGTGATGGAAGGCTTTTCAAGGAAGGAAGAGGCCGAGCAGACCGGCACTGACAACCGTTCGATCATGATCCTCATGGCAACGGCAATCGGCACCAGTATAGATGCCATGGCCGTCGGTGTGTCGCTTGCCTTTCTCGAGGTCAACATCGTGGTGGTGGCGATTGCCATCGGCCTCGCAACTTTCGCCATGTCCACCGGTGGCATGCTGCTGTCACGTCTGATCGGCGTTCGTTTCGGCAAGTGGGCCGAAGTCATCGGCGGCATCGGACTGGTGGCGCTCGGCACCTCTATTCTGATCGAGCATCTGACGGCGTAAAGAGGGCTCTGGCCAATGCCGCCGTGCGGTCATGAATAACCCGCGGATGCTGTGGATGTAACGCCACCTTGAACGTTGGAAGACAGTCATGGTGCTGCGTACGGTTGCGTACGAAGCGTCATCGAATTATGCCTAATATATCAAACGACATAGCGGCAGCGGTGTCGCTTCCGGGAGACATACGATGGCAGATTCGAGAATTCTCGAAAAATCCCCTGCAATGACGACACAACGGGAAACCGACCGGCTGGCGGCGTTGCAGGAACTCGATATGCTCGACAGCCCCCGTGACGAAGGTTTCGACCGCATCGTGCGGCTGATCCAGCAAATTTTCGAGGTGGAGATCGGCATCGTGTCACTGATCGACGCGCATCGGCAATGGTACAAGGCCTGCGACGGCCTGCCCTTCGGCGAAGTCGAACGCGACACCAGTTTCTGCCGTTATGTGGTGGCCGCCGAGGAAGCCGTCATCGTTCCGGATACGACGCTCGATCCGCGTTTTGCAGACCACCCGGCCGTTACCGGAGATCTGCATATACGCTTTTATGCGGGTATGCCGCTGAAGACCAAGGCCGGCCATGTGATCGGCACGGTCTGCGTCATCGGCAAACGCCCGCGCTCTTTTGGCGCCCGCGAGATCGCTATCCTGCATGAACTGTCCGGCCTCGCCATGGACCGGATCGAGCTTCTGCAGACCGCCTCGACAGACAGCCTGACAGAAGCGCTGACACGCCGCGCCTTCAAGACCGAAGCCGACCAGATGGTGACTCTGGCGCAGCGCCATGCCCACGCCCTCTCCTGCATCGTGCTCGACATCGACCATTTCAAATCGATCAACGATACCTATGGCCATGCGGCAGGCGATATCGTGCTCAAGGCCGTATCCGCCACCTGCAAGGCGACATTGAGGGGCACCGACCTTTTCGGCCGGTTCGGCGGCGAGGAATTTGTCGTCGTCCTGCCCTATGTGGATATGGACGGCGCGATGGCGACCGCCGAACGGTTGCGCAAGGCGCTGGCCGGCAAAACGGTGGAGATCGGCGACAAGACGATTTCGGTGACGGCAAGCTTTGGCGTCGCGTCACGTTCGCTGACCGGCAAGGACATTGAAACTCTGCTGGCGCAGGCGGATGCCGCCATGTACCGCGCCAAGCAGGAAGGCCGTAACCAGTGCCGCTCCTGGAGCGCATTACAGCAGGAAGCCGCCAAGGCGGCCCAGGGCACTCGCAAGCGGGTGTTGCGCACCGGCTTCATCCTGTTCGATGACCGCAGAAACCTCGTCAATTGCTCGGTCAAATCGCTGGGTGCAGATAGCGCCGGCATCGTCGTTTCGAACGCCGACAGCCTGCCAAGCGAGTTTCTGCTGCAGATCCCCGCAGACGGCATCGAGACGACCTGCCGGGTGATCGCCCATGACGGGCATAATCTGGAAGTCGCGTTTCAGTAGGAAGTGGTTTTCACGAACCTATATTCCTTCACGGCCACGAACCGTGCATGATTGTGCATAAGAAACATAAATCGTGAACTATCAGGCAAATTGACTCGTTCAATTTCGCACGATAATGCACGTTTATGAACACTTCACTGTCTATCTCCCGTCGCGACGTTATCGAGGCCCGGCTTGCCCAGGGCCAGGAAATCGTTGCCTCCGCCATCGCGGTCGAATTCGATATTTCCGAGGATGCGGTGCGCCGTGATCTTCGTGCGCTTGCCGCCGAAGGAAAATGCCGGCGGGTTTATGGCGGTGCGCTGCCACTCGCCACGCCGTCGCGCCCGCTTGCCGAGCGTATCGGCAAGGCTTCCGAGCGCAAGACGGCGCTCGCGCGCGTCGCAGCCAGCACCGTTACTGCCGGCGAATTGCTGTTTCTTGATTGCGGCAGCACCAATCTTGCCATCACCGCACTTTTGCCCGGCGATCAAAAGCTGACGGTCGCAACCAATTCCATCGACATCGCCGCCGCCATTATGAAACGGGGTGACATTCCGCTGATCCTGATTGGCGGCATGGTCGATCCCGTCGTGGGCGGCAGTGTGGATGCCTCCGCAACGGCCCGGCTGGACGAATTGAACATCGATCGCTGTTTTGTCGGCGCCTGTGCGGTATCCGCCCAATCGGGCATGAGCGTGCAGGAACATGGCGACGCGACCTTCAAACGAAAGCTTATCGAGCGCAGCGCCATCAATATCGTGCTCGCCACATCGGAAAAATTTCAGGAACGCGCGCCGCACCGGATTGGCGGCGTGAACGATATCGACTGGCTGATCGTCGAAGACACACTCGACACCGGCACAAAACAGGCCCTGTCAGAGGCGGGATATGCCGTCATGACGCCTAGCCAGAACACTCTCTGACCCATTTCGCGGAAGAATATTCATGACGACTTTTGCACAGACGACATCCACCGCAAACCGGCCCGCTACGCGACTTGCGACCCGCCTCTCCTTTCTGGTGGCCGGTTTTGGTATTGCCTGCTGGGCACCGCTGGTGCCGTTTGCCAAGGCGCGCCTCGGCGTCGATGATGGGGTGCTGGGCATGCTGCTGCTTTGTCTAGGGCTTGGCTCAGTCATCGCCATGCTGGCGACCGGCGTGCTTTCGGCCAAATACGGCGCCAAGCCGATCATTCTGGTCAGCGGTTTCGGCATTGCGCTGACACTGCCATTCTTGGCCATAGCCAATACACCGCTTGCGCTCGGATTGGCGCTTGCCCTGTTCGGGGCTTCGCTTGGCACACTGGATGTGGCGATGAACATCCATGCCATCGAAGTGGAAAAGGACGCGCCGAAACCGCTGATGTCCGGTTTTCATGCGCAATACAGTATTGGCGGCTTTGCCGGTGCGATGATCGTAACGCTGTTGTTTTCCGCAAAGGTGGGGCCGCTTGCGACAACGCTGGCCTGCTCTGTCCTCATACTCGTGGCGATGGCAGTTATCTGGCCGCGGCTTCTGTCCACCGTGCAGGCGGAAGATGGACCGCTGTTCGTCATGCCGCGCGGTATCGTCGTGCTTCTGGCAGCGCTGGCCGCCATCACCTTCCTTGTCGAAGGCGCGATACTCGACTGGAGCGCGCTGCTTCTCACCTCCGAAGGCCGTGTCGAAGCGAGCCAGGGCGGACTTGGTTATATGCTGTTTGCGATCGCTATGACCGTTGGCCGCCTGTGCGGCGATGCGGTGACGGCACGCCTCGGCGACCGTCCGACGCTGTTCTGGGGTAGTATCGTCGCGATTGCCGGCTTTGTCGTTCTGCTGCTGGCACCCGGCACCATTCTCGCGATGAGCGGCTTTTTGCTGATCGGCCTTGGCGCATCCAATATCGTGCCGGTTCTGTTTCGCCGTGCCGGTTCGCAGACGGTCATGCCATCGGGCCTCGCCGTCGCTGCCATCACCACGACCGGTTATGCCGGCGTGCTGGTCGGCCCCGCGGGCGTCGGTTTCGTCGCCAACCATACCGGCCTGCCGATCTCCTTCTGGCTTCTGGCCGCCCTGCTCTGCTTCGTACCCGTCTGCGCCGGTATCGTCACCAGAAAGGCAGACTGATGCGTATCGCCCACACAGCCCTCTGGACAAAAGATCTCGAAAGCGCGGCCGACTTTTGGCAAAGCTATTTCGGTGCCGAAGTCGGCACCGAATATCACAGCCGGAACCGGGCGGGTTTTATCTCACGCTTTGTGACGCTGCCGGACAATGGCGGCCAGATCGAGCTGATGACGGGGCCGTGGCTACCGGACAATGCTCCCGCGGAACGGATCGGTTGGGATCATATCGCCATTTCGCTTGGGAGTGGCGCGGCAGTCGATGCGCTGGCGGAGCGCTGCAAGACAGACAATTGCCTGAAATCCGGCCCGCGCTGGACCGGCGACGGATTTTACGAGGCGGTGATCCTGATGCCGGACGGCACGCCGGTGGAGATTACCAGCTAGACGGACACCAAGACGCGCTTCCTTTCAGATACTGAAAATCGGAATGGCATTCATGTTCGCTCGAATCCAGTTTTCGGCAATGCTTGGGTACAAACTAAAAAACACATGATTCATGTGTATTAATCGTATTTCCTATAAAAACTTCCCGCAACCATATCGCTACTAACCTTCCAGGAGCCAAAAAACACATCCATCTCTCTAAAAAAAGACCAGTCCATAAAATTCGAATGAATAGATATATTCGAATGAAATTTGACGAATGCATATTCATCGCGAACTACAAACAACGCAGATGAAACGCGTGAAAGACTGGGCATGAAGCCAAACAAAAAACAAACAAGCTTCAATCATTCTTTAGAGAGAACCGCATGCCAAGCATTTCCGCATTGAGCGCCGCCAACAGCCAGCAAGCCGCAGTTGCACGCTCGCAAGCCTCCCGCCTCGAATCTGAAAAACTGCTAAGCGCGACTGCCGCCAACCGCCTCAGACTGACGAATCTTGCAGCGTCGCAGCAAACCCGTGAGAGTGCCTTTAGCGCCGTCGCCGACGCGCAGCGGGAAGCCACAAAGACAGTGATAAAGGCCGAGACCACTTCCGGTTATCTTTACGAGGCTGGCGCCATCGTCAACCGGATGACAGACCTGATTGGCAACGCGATGTACAGCTCGGATGCCGGCGAGAGAAGCACCATCAATGAAGAACTCTCTTCACTGAAGAATGCGCTCAACACCACGACCAAATCCATGTCGGTCGAGGGTGAAAACTGGGTTTATGAGCCGGCAGTAGCAAGCAGCAGCCAGACCAAAGCACCCGACGCCGTGTTGGTCAGCGACACCAATGCACAAAATGGCGTACTGACAAAGTCTTACTCGGGCACAACCGTCAATGGAACGGCCTATTCCTACCATCTTCTGTCATCCGCCAGCACATCCTCTTCTTCGGAAATCGCTGTTTCCGCCACGACATCCAACGAAGAGCTTCAGGGCATGCGGGCTGCTTTGGGCAAAATGCTGCAAGGCATTTCTTCCGCTCAGAGCAACGTAGCGAGTGTTTCGAACAAAGCCCGTGAAGCCGAGAGCGACGCAATCCAGAAGCAGCTGGGCAGCCAGACATCCTCTCAGATAACCGACTTTACGCCAGCAAACCGCGAAAAGTTGTTCGATATGGCCTCAAACGTTCGCGACCAACTGGCTGCAAGCCGGTTGCCAATCGCAAATGTGCAGATGAGTGCCTTGGCGCTGCTGCGTTAAACCGAAAACGACCGCCTGAAATAAACTCGGCCCGGGATCTTCGATGGAGATCCCGGGCCGAGTTTTTTTAACGAAGCTTTGCAGGCTCAAATCTCGTGACGACCATCGGACGGACAATGCGGTTTTAAGGCATTGTGATAAAGATCATGCTGATCGATTCTCTCCCCCCATTCGTGTTTGCCGAGATGACGAAAACAGGAATGGAGATTCTGCCTGATAACAAATGCCAAGCGTGAAAGAGATAGCCTTGCTCCGGCAAGATATCGCAACGGAGATTGCCAGATGCTCGAAACATTGTTGGGAACGCATAATAAAATTGATCAATTCCTGGAAAGCTCGAGGGATAACCCTTCGATAATTCTGTATGGCGCAGGATTTGCCCTGACGGATATTGTCAAAAAGCTTGAAGCCTATGGTTTCTCTGTAGTTGCGATCTGTGACTCGGACCCGGAGAAACAAGGCAAGAAATATCGTGATACCTATCCGATCATGTCTCTTGCAGAAGCAGAGCAGCACTTTCCGAACGCACGGTTCCTCATCTCGAGCACAAGCTATTTCGACGAGATATATTCGATTCTCGACAAAGCCATCGGCAAAGAGCGCCTTTGCGATGTCGATCTGACATGTGCCTATTTCTTCGAAAAGGCCGAGTTTACGACATTCTTCACGGAGCAGACGTCTCGATTCCGGGCGGTTTATGACCGGCTCGAAGATAGCGAATCCAAGCAAACTTATTTCAAAGTCATCAAGGCTCACATGACAGGTGAGCGCAAAGACTTCGAAGCCGCCTCCACCGGCACCGACGATCTCTACCTGTTTCAAAGTCTGCTAAAGCCGACAGCGGACACCGTTTATGTGGATTGCGGCGCCTATGACGGCGATACGGTGCAACTTTTTCTCAAGGCCGCGGACGCCGGTTACAGCAAGGTCTTTGCCTTTGAGCCCGACCCGACAATGCAGGCCAGTTTGCAGTCCATCGCGGACAGCGAGAACGGCACAGTCGAGATCATTCCCAAGGGCGTTTCCGACAGCGACGGGACGGTCAGCTTCCTCGCAAAAGGCCTGTTTTCCAATATCGTTGAAGAAAGTGACGAAGAAACGATCACCATCTCCGTTGCCAGGCTGGATACTCTGCTGATCGACAAGGCAGTATCGATCCTGAAGATGGATATCGAGGGCAGTGAATACGATGCGCTTAGAGGCGCAGAACAGATCATCAAGACACACAAGCCGAAACTTGCGATCTGCCTGTACCACAAAGTTGAAGACCTTGTCCGAATTGCAGAACTGATCCTGCAGATGGTGCCAGAATACAAGCTCCGCCTGAAACATCAGTCGACAAGCTGCATGGATACCATTCTGTTCGCAACGTTGGACTGACGAGGCCTAACCGGCCTCATCCAAAACGAAACGTCAGAAATCGACGATCTTGCCGCCTTCCAACGTCACACGACGGTCCATGCGGGCGGCAAGTTCGTGATTGTGCGTAGCGATCATCGCGGCAAGGCCGGACTGGCGCACCAGCGCCTGCAAGGCATCGAACACATAGGATGCGGTTTCAGGGTCGAGGTTGCCGGTCGGCTCGTCGGCCAGAAGCAGAAGCGGCGCATTGGCGACGGCACGGGCAATCGCCACGCGCTGTTGCTCACCGCCGGACAGCTCGGCCGGACGATGCTCGGCACGGTGGCCGATGCGCATGTAATCCAGAAGTGCTGCGGCACGTTCCTTGGCTTCCTTATGGGGCAAACCAGCGATCAGCTGCGGCATCATGATGTTTTCGAGCGCGGTGAATTCCGGCAGGAGATGGTGGAACTGGTAGACAAAGCCGATATCGCCGCGACGGATCGCGGTGCGGCGGTCGTCGGAAAGATTGCCGCAGGCCTCGCCATCGATATGGATTTCGCCCTCATCCGGATGTTCCAGCAGGCCGGCCAGATGCAGAAGGGTCGACTTGCCGGTACCGGATGGTGCGACCAGCGCAACGATTTCACCCGACCTCAACGAAAAATCCGCACCCTTGAGGATCGATAGCACGGTATCGCCCTGCCCGTATTGCCTGCCGACGCCCGTAAGTTTCAAAATAGTCTTGGTTGCCATGGAGGTGTGCGTTCCTATTCGTAGCGCAGCGCCTGCACGGGATCGAGCTTTGAAGCCCGCCATGCCGGGAAAATGGTTGCGATGAAGGATAAGGTCAGCGCCATGACGACAACGGTCGTGGTTTCACTGAAGGTCATTTCGGCGGGCAGTTCGCTGAGGAAATAGAGTTCCGGGTTGAACAGAACCGTACCGGAAAGCCAGGAGAAGAAGGTACGGATCGATTCGATGTTGAGACAGACGACAACACCGAGCAGAACACCCGCAAGCGTGCCGACAATACCGATTGCAGCGCCTGTCATGAAAAAGATGCGCATGATCGAACCGGAACTCGCACCCATCGTGCGCAGGATGGCGATATCCGAGCCCTTGTCCTTCACCAGCATGATCAGGCCGGAAATGATGTTGAGCGCCGCGACCAGCACGATCAGTGTCAGGATCATGAACATCACGTTGCGCTCCACCTGCAGGGCGGAGAAAAAGGTCTGGTTGCGCTGGCGCCAGTCGGTCAGAAAGATCTGCCGGTCGCCTGCCGCCATTTCGATCAGCGGTCGCATGCCATCGACAGAATCAGGATGCTCGACGAACAGTTCGATCGACTGGACGATGCCGTCGGCATTAAAATAGGCCTGCGCCTCTTCAAGCGGCATATAAACGATCGACGCATCATATTCCGACATGCCGATCTCGAACGTGCCGGAAATGACATAGGATTTGATGCGCGGGCTGACGCCCATCGGCGTCACGTCACCTTCCGGAGCAACCAGCGTGATGCGATCCCCTGCCGACAGCCCGAGAGACGCGGCAAGGCGGGAGCCGACAAGCACGCCCTCGCCCGAGGCAAAGCCGACCATATCGCCCTGCTTGATATTGCCTGACACTTCTTTCAGTTTTTCCAGATCTTCCGGGCGCACGCCGCGCACCAGAGCGCCCGAACCGCCACCGGAATTGCCCTGTGCCAGCGTCTGGCCTTCGACCAGCGGCAACGCCATGGTGACGCCTGGGACGGCCGAAAATTTTGTGGTGAGATCAGCATAGTCATTGAGCGGGCGATCGACCGGCTGCACGATGATATGACCGTTGATGCCGAGGATGCGGGAGATCAGCTCGGTGCGAAAACCGTTCATGACCGCCATGACGATGATGAGCGTGGCAACACCCAGCATGATGCCGACAAAGGAGAAACCGGCAATGACGGAAATGAAGGCTTCCTTGCGGCGCGACCGCAGGTAACGCCAGGCGACCATGCGCTCGAACCCGGAGAACGGACCGGCGGATGGTGCTCCCTGCCGCGTGCCATCACCTTCGCTCACGACCTTCGCCATGTGTTCTCCTCGGTCACCGCAATTCTCGCGGTCTGTTGTCTCGGCGTTGGGGCGACCTCACAAGCGATCGCCCCAACAATATTTTTAGGCCTTGGCCGTCAGGCGGTTCAGCGCGGCTTCCATGGTCATGGTTTCGCGCGCACCGGTCTTGCGGTCCTTCACCTCGACTTCACCGGTCGCGGCCGAACGCGGGCCGACGATCAGCTGCACCGGCACGCCGATCAGATCGGCGGTGGCGAACTTGGTGCCTGCGCGGTCGTCCGTGTCGTCGTAGAGCACGTCCAAACCGGCATTTGTGAGGCCGGTGTAAAGGCCGTCGCAAACGCGGTCGCAGTTTTCGTCGCCCGGCTTCATTGTGATGACCATGGCATCGAACGGCGCGACCGAAGCCGGCCAGATGATTCCGTTCTCGTCATGCGAGGCTTCGATGATGGCGGGAACAAGGCGGGTCGGGCCGATGCCGTAGGATCCCATGTGGACAAGGTGCTCCTTGCCATCCGGACCCTGAACCTTGGCGCCCATCGGCTCTGAATATTTGGTGCCGAAATAGAAGATGTGACCGACTTCGATGCCGCGGGCGGACAGGCGGTCGCCTTCCGGGATAGCGTCGAATGCGGCTTCGTCGTGCATTTCCGAAGTGGCGGCGTAAACCGAGGTCCACTTGTCGAAGATCGCCTGCATGCCGGCAACATCGTCGAAATCGATATCGGCAGCAGGGATGTCGAAATTGGTGAAATCGCGGTGCGAGAACACTTCGGACTCACCGGTTTCGGCCAGAATGATGAATTCGTGGCTGTGATTGCCACCGATCGGGCCGGTATCGGCGCGCATCGGAATGGCGCGCAGGCCGAGACGATCGAAGGTACGCAGGTAGGCCGCGAACATCTTGTTATAGGAGTGGATCGCGCCGTCCTTGGTCAGATCGAAGGAATAGGCATCCTTCATCAGGAATTCGCGCGAGCGCATGGTGCCGAAACGCGGACGGATTTCGTCGCGGAACTTCAGCTGAATATGGTAGAGGTTGAGCGGCAGGTTTTTGTAGGACTTTACCGCCGAACGAAAGATGTCGGTGACCATTTCTTCGTTGGTCGGGCCGTAAAGCATCGGACGTTCCTGGCGGTCCGTGATGCGCAGCATTTCCTTGCCGTAATCCTCGTAACGACCGCTTTCCTGCCACAGCTCGGCCGACTGCAGGGTCGGCATCAGAAGCTCGATGGCGCCGGCGCGGTCCTGCTCTTCACGGATGATCTTGTTGACCTTGTCCATGACGCGTTTGCCGAGCGGCAGCCAGGAATAGATGCCCTGGCTCTGCTGGCGAACCATGCCCGCACGCAGCATCAGGCGGTGAGAAACGATTTCCGCTTCCTTGGGGTTTTCCTTGAGGATAGGCAAAAAATAGCGGGACAGGCGCATCGCGGTTTCCGATTTGCGGGGCCGGATTCCACTCAAGGAATCGACCGTTAGAGAGCTGATATTGCGTGCGTTCATAGCCGGTTCGGCAGCACATGAAAACCCGGTTGAGAGAAGGCTTGAAAAGAGTTGAGCGAATGCCCAGACAGCAGGGCCTTGCAGCAAGAACTGCGTGCATCGAAGCGAAGCAGCACCGCCACAAGGTAGCAGAACATGGTTTTTTGAAGGAAAAGGGGTGCGACATTTTTGTTCACAGGATTTTTTTGCCGTCCTGTAGCAAAAATGCAAAAATTAGGGTGACAAGATGTCTCATGTGAGCTAGCTTCAGCTCACAAAACAGGCAAGAAGATTAAATTCTTGTCTATCGCGGTCAAAGTCTTGGGAGGATTTAGATCTTAGGCGCGCTCGTTCGCAGCCCCGGCAACGGAAAGATCACGCGAAACTTGAAAAACAAGGCTTCATCGCCTTGTTTTTTTTTGCCTTTGAATCAAGTTCTTACCTTGTGGCTCACCGGCTTATGCCTGTCAAAGGTTACGGGAAGATGACAAATGTCAGTTCTCGTCGACATCCGTTGCCTAGCTCCGAGCCGCCCACTCCCGCGCCAGAATCCCGTAAATGTATTCGTCGCCCCATTCGCCATTAAAGCGATCGTTTTCGACAAGATGGGCTTCGCGCCGAAGACCGAGGCGCTCAACGATGCCGACAGAACCTTTGTTACGGCTGTCGAGACGGGCAAAAATGCGGTGAAATCCGAAGGTTTCGAAGCCTGCACTGATCATCGCCGCCACGGCCTCCGTGGCATAACCCTTGCCGCCGTAGTCAGGGTGAAAAACGTAACCGACCTCAGCCTGCAATGCCGCCCTGTTGGCAAGCTTCAGGATCACATCGCCAATGACCGCGCCGTCTTCCTGACGGGTGACGGCGAGACGAAAAATGTCGCCATCGTTTTCGAAAGGCGCCTGCAGCAGCTTCTCAAATCTCTCTTCAAGCGCATTGCCGGTGAGTGGCGCGGCATAAAGGTATCGGTAAACGTCCTCGCGAGAGCGGTAGGCGGCGTAGGATGCAAAATCTTCAGGTGCAAATTTGCGAAGGATCAGCCGATCTGTGGCAATCGGCGCAGCCAGATTTTGAAATTCCATCATTATTCCATTGAGTTATGGAGGGTTAGGAAAGATTTTATCTCACCCGAAATCCGGCAAAAGCACCGGCAGAGAGCTGACGCTGATACCGAAAAAATACGAGGCGGCCAGCCAGCTGCCCTGGATGACGGCGGCAATCACGGTGGTCAAAAGCACAACGCGCAGGCCGCGAAATTTTGCTGGCGCACTGGCGACCGTGCCCAGAACCACTTCCCCCTCTTCCTGCTGGCTGCGCATGCCGATGGGCAGCACGATAAAAAGCGTGAGCCACCAGATGACGAAATAAACCGCGAAAGTGGACAGGAAGGGCATGCGTCATTCCTTGTGATAAGCCGCGTCGGTTGGATGAATTATAGAAGGAACGGCGCGAAGCTCAATTGCAGCGATGCATGAAGGTTTTGAGAGAATGATTCCGGCGACGGGCGTAAGGTTTTGAAATCGGATTCAAATCTGCTCCAGCTCGGTGAGCGTGCCGGAAAAATCTTTCGGGTGCAGAAAAAGAACCGGCTTGCCATGCGCACCGATTTTCGGGTTGCCATCGCCCAGCACGCGCAGACCCAAGCCCACTGCCCTATCGCGAGCAGCCAGAAGATCGGTCACTTCGTAGCAGATGTGGTGCATGCCGCCGGACGGGTTCTTTTCGAGAAAGGCGGAAATCGGCGAATGTTCGCCAAGCGGCTCGAGCAGTTCGACCTTGGTGTTTTCAAGCGTGACGAAAACGACGGTGACACCGTGTTCCGGCAGAGCCTGCGGATCGGAAACGGTTGCGCCGAGATTTTTGTAAGGCATCGCGGCAGCCGTGAGATTGGGAACCGCGATGGCAATGTGATTGATACGGCCGAGCATGGCGTCCTCCCTACTCGAACAATTCTGCATGCGTGCCGGCCCGAACGAAAATCACGAGATTGCTCTTCTCCTCAAGGCGATAGACCAGCAGAAAATCACCGCCGACATGGCACTCGCGATGATCTGCCCAATCCCCGACTAGAGCATGATCTTTCCATTCCGGTGGCAAAGGGGCAGCATTTTCCACCAGCAACGACATCACGCTTTTGAGCTTGGCCATGTCATAACGACCGCTTCTGTCGAGCCTCTGCCAATCCTTCTCAAAACTCTTGGCAAAGTCAGATTTTCGCGGCAACGACGCGCGTTTCGATTTTACAGGTTTTAAGCCGCCCGGATCAGGCGGCATCTTTGCCGCTCGCGGGCTTTTCCAACGCTTTGAAAAGCGCATCGGCATCATTGAAGCGCGCATTTCCGGAAGTTGAGATGGCTCTTGCTTCCTGCATGGCCGAAAGCGTTTCAGCATTCGGTCGCGCAAACTCGATCGGCAGCGCCCTGTCACGGGCGATGCGCGTCAGCGTCATCCGCATCACGTCGGAAATCGTCAGTCCGAGACTGTCGAGAACGAGAGCAGCCTCATCCTTGAGAATGGGATCGATGCGAGCCCGGACATATGCATTTTCAACCATCATGTTTCTCCATCAATTGGAGAAAATGTAGCTCAATTGGGCATCACATACAAGGAATGGCCCAGAGGTCAGCCGGGCCATCTCATTCAGCGAACCACGCTTACCGTGGTCGAAGCCATTTCGGCGGTGCTGTCTTGCGTTACCGAAGCAACGAACACGATCGCCAACAGCGCCGCGCAGATGACGGCGGCGCCCAGGAAATTTCCAGGTCTCATAAAAACGTCTCCGAATCGTCCCAGCCGATTCAAGAGCTAGCACATGAAAATGGCGCGGAGCTTTCACACATCCGCGCAATCGCATCACACAAACGTCAATTCAGTGACCACTGTGGCCTTAAGGACTCAGAGGCGGGTAACAAAAACCGTCACGATCGGCTTCTTGCCCCAGCCGTTATTGGCGGCCGAACGGATCGCGCGACGCACGGATTCGCGCAGCGAGTCGAGATCCTTGCGGCGCGCGCGCGGAATGCTTTCGACCGCGCCAAGAACGGCGTCATAAAGCGTGTCTTCCATGCTTTCGCCTTCGTCATCGAATTCCGGCAGGCCGTAAGCGACGATATCGGGATCGGCGAGGAAGTCGTGACGGCTGTCGAGCAGGACGTTGACGGCGACATGGCCGACGAAGGCAAGCTTGCGGCGTTCGCCAATGCCCATTTCATCGAAATCGCCGACAAGCTTGCCGTCCTTGTAGAAACGGCCGACCGGTGCATCGGCAACGACCTCGATCTCGCCGGGAGCAAGTTTCAGGACATGGCCGTTGCGCACACGCGGCACGGTCGGAATACCGGCGGACTGCGCCAGTTCGCGCTGCGCGGTCAGGTGAGCGGCCTCACCGTGCACGGGAACGAGAACCTGCGGACGGGTCCATTCGTACATTTTAAGAAGTTCGTTGCGGCGCGGATGGCCAGACACGTGAACGAGCGCCTGTCCGTCGGTGACGATCTTGATGCCCTGTTCGATCAGGCCGTTCATGATCTCGAGGATCGGCTTTTCGTTGCCCGGAATGGTACGCGACGAGAAGACGACCGTATCGCCTGCCGTCAAAGCGACATTGCGCATCTCGTCACGCGAAATCTTGGCGAGTGCTGCGCGCGGTTCGCCCTGGCTGCCGGTGAGGATGACCACGACCTTGTCGCGCGGGATGTAACCGAACTCGTCTTCCGCAATGAAAGGCTTGATGTCATCCATGATGCCGATATCGCGAGCGACTGCGACAACGCGCTTCAGCGACGAGCCGAGCAGCAGGACTTCGCGACCGGCAGCTTCGGCGGCCAGTGCGATGGAACGGATGCGGCCGACATTCGACGAGAAGGTGGTGACGGCGACACGGCCTTCAGCCGCTTCGATGACCTTCTGCAGGCCGTGCGACACTTCCTCTTCCGACGGCGAAATACCATCGCGCATGGAATTGGTCGAATCGCACATGACGGCGAGCACGCCTTCATCGCCGATGGCGCGGAAACGGGCTTCGTCGGTGAGCGGACCAAGCGACGGGTTCTGATCGATTTTCCAGTCGCCGGTATGGATGACATTGCCGAGATCAGTACGGATCACCAGAGACATGGGTTCGGGAATGGAGTGGTTGACGCCGACGGCCTCGACTTCGAACGGACCGACCTTGATGCGGTCACCGGCCTTGAAGATTGTGATCGGGATTTCGGCGCGGGTGCCTTCGTAATTGCGCTTGGCTTCCAGCATGCCGGCGGTGAACGGCGAGGCATAAACCGGCACGTTGAGACCGGGCCAGATATCGTTCAGCGCGCCATAGTGGTCTTCATGCGCGTGGGTGATGAAGATGCCCTTGAGGTTCTTCTTCTTGTCCGCGAGGAAGCGGATATCGGGAAGCACCAGATCGACGCCCGGCAGGTCGGGGCCCGGAAAGGTCACGCCGCAATCGACCATGATCCACTGGCGGGTTGCCTCGGGACCATAACCGTAGAGCGCGAGGTTCATGCCGATCTCGCCTACGCCGCCCAGCGGCAAAAATACCAGTTCGTCCTTGGAGGCCATCTTGTCTCGATTCTCAATCATGCAAAAAATACGTCGCCAGCGGCAATGGGCATAAGTTCGGTGCCCGTGTCCAGCATCAGCAAGCCTTTATCATCAATTCCGGCAAAGCGCCCGGAAATCGACTGGTTCGGCAGATTAACCGTAATCTTTTCGCCGATACCGCAAGCCACCTTGCGCCATTGGGCGGTGACGTCGGCTATGCCCTGTCCTTCGTCCCATGATTCTAGAACCTCTGCCATCTCCTTGTAAAGATGCGCGAAAAGCTCTTCTGCAGAGGCGCTGCAGCCATAGTCTTCAAGCGAAGTGACGGCATAAGGGGCGCTATCCGGCTTGTGGCGGATATTGATGCCGATACCGATAACGAGAGCGCGTTTTCCATCCGGCAACATCTCGGCTTCGAGCAATATGCCACAGGTTTTCTTGCGTTCTATCAAAATATCGTTCGGCCATTTGACCTCCGCCAGTGGCGAGCCGGGCGGCAGAACGGCGGCAATCGCGTTGCGCACGGCAAGGGCGACGGCAAGCGGAAGCGAGGCGGTGCGTTCGATCGGCGCTGGGTCGATCAACAGAAGCGTGGCGTAGAGATTACCGATCTCGGATGTCCATGCCCTACCACGACGACCACGCCCGGCGTTTTGGCGCCGGGCGGTGATCCAGATAAGGCCCTGGTCGCCTGCCCTCGCCAAAGCGAGGGCATCTGTGTTTGTGGAACCGACTTCATCCAGCGCGATATGCCTGAAGGCTTCGAGCGGGAAGCGGCGTCTGT
>Ga0075364_10000102_pt1 | contig 35236 bp, 28 predicted proteins | sample EndMetdeltDD1764_FD_71517 | JGI IMG/M metagenome (GOLD analysis project Ga0075364, IMG submission 71517) | Populus endosphere microbial communities from Tennessee, USA - Endosphere MetaG P. deltoides DD176-4 | ecosystem: Host-associated > Plants > Roots > Endosphere | place: USA: Tennessee... | reverse complement strand
GCGCCGTACTGACGCAGGCAGACGCCATCGGCGCTGTCGATGAACCGGGTGCGGTCGGTGCGCAGCATCACCAGCGTGCTGCCCTCGGGCGCCGTGGGGATCGGCTGGGTGACGAAGAGCGTCAGCTGCGTGCAGGCAACGACCGGCAGCAGGACAAGGACCGCCAGCAGGCTGATGCGCGTCTTTCGGGTCATGGACTCCCTTCTGTGCTCCTGGACATGTCGCTGTCTGGGACGCACACAGCGCGCCCCTCGGCATGATTCTGCCAGCGGCGTCCGCGTGGCGTCAGCAGGAGGGTCCAGCGCATGCCAGCTCCCTGCGGCATCATGGCCGCACGGCGACAGCAGAGCGCGCCGCTCCACGATCCCGCGCGCCAAACGTGGCACTGCACGCAGACTCGCCACCGCAGTGCCTTGCCCCAGGCCTCCCGTCTCCCATTCGACAACGTCCCGATGGAATCTTCCCTGCAGGCTGCACTCCGCCGATTCCTCCAGGCCCACCACGAGGTCGACCTCGTGGAAGCCGTCATCGACACCTCGGTCGGTGCGCCGTGGCTGAACCTGTGGGCGTGGCGCCTCCATCCGGACACGTCGCTGGATGAGGCCCTCGCGCAGGCCGATGCCGCGCAGGACTGGGGACTGCTCGAGGACATCGTCGACGAGCTGGACAGTTCGACCTTCGAGATCGCGCTGGCCGGGGTGTATCCGCACTGGCCCGAGGCCATCGCACAGGGCGACCAGGCGTTGATCCGGATGCTGGAAGCCGCAGCGGCCGGGCTGCCGGCGCATCCGCGGATCCTCTTCCACCACGTCGACGCCTTCCCGGCGATCTCCATCCGCCCGGCACGCGGGTGACGACGGCGCGGCGCCTGGCCTGCCCCGGCAGGACGAGGTGCGCCGACTGATGAAGCCGACTGCCCGCGCCGCACCAGAACCACGCGTGGTCCACGACGGGCTCACGACGCCGCGCCCAAGCTGGCCGCATGCGCCGATTCGCCCAGGCCTTCGCCGACGTCGATGTGCTGCCGATCGGTCTGCCCGACGAGGTGGCTGCCGCACTGGCGGGCGCACCCGACCGCTACAACATCGGCAAGGGCAAGCCCGCCTGCGTCCTGGCGATGGCCGACCCGTGCGGCGCCGTTGCGGCGGACATGGCCTGGGGCCTGGTGCCGCGCTGGTCCGGGGAGCCGGCCACCCGCTACACGACGGTCACCGCGCGCCTGGAGCGCGCGCCGACGAGCCGCGTCTTCGCCCAGGCCTGGAAGCAGCGTCCCTGCGTCGTGCCGATGTCCGGCTACTACAAGTGGGCCCGCCAGCACCCGCCGCCGTGGCCGCACTTCATCCAGCGCAGCGATGGCCTGGCCCTGCTGGCGGCCGGTCTCTGGGAGCGCTGGGACGATGCCGACACCGGCGCATCGCTGCTGAGTTTCACCATCCTCACCGGCCCCAACCCGGCCATTCCGTCGCCACTCACCAAGGACGGCCCGGTCTTCCTCGATCCGTCCCTCTCCCTGCGCTGGCTGGCCGGCGACATCACCTCGCCGGCCACGCTGGCGCGTCGTGCCTTGCAGCCCGCACTGGAGAGCTACCCGGTGAGCCGCCGCATCCGCGATCCCGCGCTCGATGACTACACGTTGCTGGAGCCGGCGGATCCGGTCGCGGAAGCCGCATCTCGGTTGGAAGAGGAAGAAGCGCACTGGGACGAAGCGGATGCCGACGACTGACCCGCTGCCGGGTGCGACGGATCGAAGCGAGCCGGGGAATGCGTCGGCAGCCGCATCGGGACACGGCGCCTCTTCGACACCCGGTCCCCGGAGTGACGCTCGCCGAAGGCTCTTCGCGAGGAATGCCGCCCGGGCAAACGTAAGCACCCAACCCGTCAGCGGTGAGAGACCGCGCGCACAGCCGAAATCATCGGTATTGACACATAAAGTTAGTTTATTCGCCAGATCCGATATTGACGAATTATCGGAATCAGCGCATGTTCCTGCCATGGACGCCACCATGCACAACCTCGCCCGCACGCCCCAGCAGATCGGGTCCATCATCCGGCGCAACCGCAAACGCCTCGGCATCAGCCAGCGCGAACTCGGTGAACGCGCGGGCCTGCGGCAGGAAACGATCTCGCTGATCGAAACCGGCAATCCAGCCACGCGACTGGACACGCTGCTGTCGGTGCTGGCCGCCCTCGATCTGGAATGCCGGATCGGCGGGCGCAGCCGCGGATTCGATCCCCAGGATCTGATCTGATGGCCCGAACCCGCCAGCATCCGCCGCTGCGCGTGCACCAGAACGACCGGCTGGTCGGGCATCTGCTGAAAGAGCCCAGTGGCGCGATCGCGTTTCACTACGACCGCACATGGCTGGACAACGGCAAGGCTTTTCCGGTCTCGCTGTCGCTGCCACTGCGCGAAGAACCATGGCGCGGCGAGCCGGTCGCGGCGGTGTTCGAGAACCTGCTGCCGGACTCGGACGGAGTGCGCAGGCGTGTGGCCGGGAAGGTCGGGGCCGCCGGCACCGATGCGTACAGCCTGCTGGCAGCCATCGGCAGGGACTGTGTCGGCGCACTGCAGTTCATCGCCGGCGATGCGCCCGCGGAAAGCATCGCCGGGATCACCGCAGAGCCGATCGACGACCAGGCCATCGAACGGCTGCTTGCGTCGCTCGCTCAGGCTCCACTGGGCTTGAGCCGGGACGACGATTTCCGCATCTCGATCGCCGGCGCGCAGGAAAAGACCGCTCTGCTGCGGATGGATGGCAAGTGGTTCAAACCGCATGGCACCACACCGACCACACACCTGTTCAAGCCCCAGATCGGCCGACTTCCGAACGGCATCGACCTGTCCAACAGCGTCGAGAACGAGTTCTACTGCCTGCAGTTGCTGCGACACCTCGGCCTGCCGGTCAACAAGGCCGAGATCGCGACGTTCGGCCAGACCAGGGCGCTGGTGGTCGAACGCTTCGACCGGATCTGGAGCAGTGGCCGCCTCATCCGTCTGCCGCAGGAGGATTGCTGCCAGGCGCTGTCGGTACCACCAACGCGCAAGTACCAGAGCCACGGCGGCCCCGGCATCGGCCACATCATCGAGCTGCTCAAGGGTGCCGATTCACCAGCCCACGACCAGCGCACCCTGCTGCAGGCGCAGCTGGTCTTCTGGCTGATCGGTGCCACGGATGGTCATGCCAAGAACTTCAGTGTCTTCCTGTATCCCGGCGGGGGCTACGCGCTGACGCCGCTGTACGACGTGCTGAGCGCGCAGCCGAGCCTTGCCGCGCGCCAGATCGAACGCAAGCAGATGAAGCTCGCCATGTCGGTCGGCACCGGCAACCACTACCGCATCGACGACATCCAGACGCGGCATTTCTTCCAGACCGGCGAAGCCGCGCACCTGCCGCCTTCGCTGGTCACCAGTGCGATCGAGGGCGTTGCTGAACGTATCGATGGCGCACTCGCATCGCTCGAAGCCGAACTCCCGATGGATTTCCCGCCGGCACTGCATGAAACGGTCAGTGCGGGTGTGAAGCGACGGATGCGGGTGCTGCTGGCTGGATCGTGACGACACCGCTGGCATCGTCCACGGGGCGCCGCCGGCGCAGCTGGTCCGAATGGCGTTGCACCTGTCATGCTGCCGCGATGAAGGCACTCGCACTCATCGCGGCACTGGCGGCATCGGCCGCAACTCCCAGCCCCACGGCACCGGCGAAGCCGGAAACCGGCGCCACGCCATCCGGCCTGTACATGGGCATGGACTACGCCCGGGCACGGCACCTGCTGCTGGACGAAGGCTGGGCCGTCCAGCCGCACGACTACGAAGGACGCGCGCCCATCGAGCGCTACCCGGAGCTGGATTGCGGCAATGGCTGGCAGGCGATCTGCACCGTGGGCTACGGCAAGGACGGCCGCACGCTGTTCCTGACCCTGGATCCCAGGACAGATGACGAGCTGACCGTCGTGGGTGCGGATACGTTGTAGAGGCAGCGGCGACTCGCGTTGCAGTGTGCAGATCAACGGCGCCAATGGAACTGTGCTGTCGCTGTACACCCGTAGCCCACTGACAGGAGATCGCCCTGGATGGGCGCATGCACCCCGCCTTGCTGAAGCAAGCACATCCCCAAGAGGATCGCCGCACGATGCGGGCCTGGTGAACTGCGGAGAGGAGGTTGGATGCCAGGTCGACAAGTAATCGCAAGCACGACTGGGTTCCCTCGCCTTTCGCCTGCCACCATGCAACAGGCCACAGCCAAGTCGTAGCCTGTTCCGAATTGATCGGCATGTGCCGAGACAGCGACTCGACCGCCGCACGAAGAGGACGGCAGTCGAGTCCGCCTGGTGGCCGACGCTGATCCCTAGCCTTTCAAGCGAGCAACAATTTCTTCTGCGTGCTTTTCGTGCAAGCCGCCGGTCGTGCCCCAGGCGGTGGAGTTGGTGGACTCGACTTCGAAGGCCGCCAGTTGATTGCCGCCGCCATCGACGACACGCACGTGGCTGATGATCTTGTCCCTCCCGGCCATGATGCCGACCAGGGCACGTGCCGCGCCGTGGCGCACGTAATAGTGCGTGAGCGTGACCTCGATCTTTCCCGAGGTGGCACCGTTGTCGATCAGACCGTTGCTCAACAGCCGGTTCTGGATGACACGGTCAAGCTCGGCGATTCCCTCCGCATTGTCACCGCCGCGGTTGGCGAACTGGTACTCGAATGCGTTTTTTGCCAGCCCGGCTGACGCCTGGTGTACTCGGCTCGAGGTCGAGCATGCAGACATCATGACTAGAACCAACAGCAGCGCCGTGCGTTTGATCACGGAATCCCCCTTGTGTCATTCAATCAACGGAATATACCCACCTGTCTGTAAGGAGGGCCGGTTCATCAGATCCCCACTTGAGATCTTGCATGTCGCACTCAGATTCCAATCAGCCCATTTTTGTACCAACCGCAATGGCGGTCCGAGTGCTGCAAGGAAGTGAACCTGACCCCCGTTATCTCCCAGCGAAGATGCTTCAAGGCGCTCGACGTTCTGCGGCTCAGGCTCTACCGCTTTCGGCCTTCTGGTTGCCACCCCCCCAGAGCCAGGCCGGTGAGCTTCTCGTCGGTCGCCTTCTCCTCGTCCAGGGTCTCCAGTAGCAGCTGAAGCGCCTCTTCGTATCCGAGCTGCCTGGCCAGTGCTGCGAGCGTGCCATAGCAGGCAATCTCGTAGTGTTCGACCTTCTGCGCGCCGCCGATCAGCGCTGCATCGCGTAGCGGACCCCGATCGATCGATTCGATGATCTCCTTGTTTTCTTCGATAAGGCCCTCCATCGCCGCACATCTGATGCGCGTGAGCTTGATACCCAGCCCTTCGACGATCCGTTCGATACGTTTGATCTGGCCGTTCGTCTCATCGAGGTGAAGGCTGAATGCGTCGGCAAGCATCGGGTCCTTCGCAGCACGTGCGAGCTTCGGCAACGACTGCGTCAGCTGACGCTCGGCGTTGTGCACGCCGGATAGCTCATGGACGAAAAGGTCCTGGATTGTCTTGATGCTCATGGAACTCTCGACTCGAAGGGAATGTAGCGGTGGATGAGGTGTTCCGAACGCATCGAGAATGGCGTCCTGCCCCTTGCCCCGATGCGGTTACTCAGGCGTTCTCCTTCTTCTCCTGCCGATCGTCTTCCGGATCATCGGACTGGCCGGGTAGCTACTCCGGATGGTGTTCCTGCGGAGTCGCCTTGTCGTCAGGCATCTGTTGGAGCTCCTCGCACTGCTGGCGACGCATCATCTCCTCCATCGCAATGGAATCATCCCAACGCCACGGTGCTCCGGACCAAATGACACGAACGTGAGGAACTCATGCCTCCTGACCCGAAGCAAGACATGCCCCGCAGCGACTCTTTCATCCCTTCGCGCCGCACGTAGTTTCGTGCCGCATGCGCATGCCGCAGCCAGGCCCTCAAGGGTCACGACCGCGTCACTCCGGCGGGAACACTGTGACCGAGCGATGACTTCATCGCAGTGGAGTAGACCATGAGCAGCCCCAGCAACAACCAGGATCGACAGAAGCAATCCACCGGCAAGCAGACCGATCAGAAGAAGCAACCAGACAAGGACAAGAAGCAGGCGCAGGACCGACCATCCGGTGAGAGCGGCAAGCAGCGCAAGTGAGCCGTTCCAGCCGGGTGTTGTACGGAGGCCGCGCCAGCGCGGCCTTTTTCATGGGTGGAGATGGCCGCTCCCGCACCTCGTCCGCAGGTCGTCCAAGGGGCTGCTGCGCATGAGTCCACACTTGTCCCGCCTCCCTCCCGGGCCGACCGACCGGCTCGCCAGGTCGTTCCTGTACTTCGTCCGCATCGAGGCGATGGCGGGAGCCGCGCTGCTGGCGAGCACGCTCATCGCCCTGTGCCTCGCCAACAGCGCCTGGTCGGAGGAGTTCCTGGCGCTATGGGAAACACGGCTGGGCTTCACAGCAGGTCCAGGCCAGGTCAGTCGCTCCTTGAAGCACTGGATCAACGACGGCCTCATGACCCTGTTCTTCTTCGTGATCTCGCTGGAGCTGAAGCGCGAACTGGTCCTTGGTGAACTACGTTCTCCCAGAATGGCTGCGCTCCCCATCGCAGCTGCACTTGGTGGCATGGTGGTCCCCGTCGCCGTGTTCCTTCTGCTGGGCCAAAGTCAGCACCAGAGCATGCATGGCTGGGGGACGGTGATGTCGACCGACACCGCGTTCGTCATCGGCTGCCTGGCGGCACTCGGAACACGCGTCCCGGGCAGCCTTCGCCTGTTCCTGCTGTCGCTCGCCATCTTCGACGATATCGGCGCGATTCTTGTCGTGGCGATCGCCTATGGCGACCCACTTTCGTGGACTGCGCTGGGAGCCGCCGGGATCGCGCTCGCGTTGACCGCCGGCCTGGCCAGGCTGGGCATACGCAGCACGGCCGTGTACATCGCGCTGGGTGCCGCCGTCTGGCTCGCCTTCGACGCCTCCGGTGTCCACGCCACGGTGGCTGGCGTCATCCTGGGGCTGATGACGCCGTCACGACGCTGGGTGAGCGACACGCGCCTGCGCGCGATCCTGAGACGTGTCATCGCGCACCCGCCCGATGAGCACTGGAACAGCGACCGGGCAGCCCGTGGCGATCTGCACCGCGCCGGCGTCGCCGCACGAGAAGCGCTGTCGCCGATCGAACGGCTCGAACTCGGCCTGCATCCATGGGTCGCCTTCATCGTCCTGCCGCTGTTCGCCCTTGCCAACGCGGGCGTGCCGATCACCAGTGCACGGATCGATACGGGACTGGCATATGCCATCGGCGCCGCCTTCGTCATCGGCAAACCGCTGGGCATCGTGCTGTTCACGTTTCTCGCGGTGCGGCTGCGGATCGCCATCCTTCCGCCCGCGCTGCGCTGGCGGGTGCTGGTTCCCGGCAGCATCTTGGCCGGGATCGGCTTCACCATGGCGTTGTTCATCGCCGAACTCGCGTTCGACGCCGACAGCGTGGCTTCGGCCAAACTGGGCGTGCTGGTGGCCTCGGTGATCTGCGCGGTCGTCGGACTGAGCGCCCTGCTGCTGGCGACACGCACGCGAGGTCGCTGAGCAGGCGCCCCGCCAGGGCCCGCTCCAGCAGCGACGCCGCCGCATTGACGCGCGGCGGGGGCTGGTGGCACAGCGCTGCAGGTACCGCCATTCAACGCCCAACCTGCGGCCGAACGGCATTCTGGACGCATGTCCGCCGCAGGATTGGCTGGAGCCGCGCCCGCTCAGCGCGGTGCGGAATCGCCGGTGGTCGCCCCGGCACCCGGTCCGGCACCAAGATCGGCGCCCGTGACCCTGTCCAGGTCGGGACGCGAAGCCGTCCTGGCGCGCAGCGCGTCCAGCGCGTCCGCCTCGTCGTCCTCCAGAGACACCACCGCATCGCCATCGCCGCCATCCACTGCCACCTGGTCTTCCAGATCGCTGACCGTGTCCCATTGTTCGCCGGAGTTCCAGGGACCGACGACATCGCCACGTCCCTGCGAGAGGTCGTAGTACTTGTCGACGAACTCCGGGTGACCGGGAAGGATGCCCGGTGGGAAATTCGGTTCGATTGCATACAGCGCTTTCTCGAACGACTTCTGGTGCGCGATCTCGCGCGTCATGAGGAAGGTCAGTGCATCCTTGATGCCGGGATCGTCGGTGAGGGCGATCAGGCGCTCGTAGACGATCTTCGCGCGCGATTCTGCCGCGATGTTCGAGCGCAGGTCGCAGGCGGGGTCGCCGATCGAATCGACATAGGCGGCCGACCAAGGAACGCCGCTGGAATTGACCAGGGCGGGGCCGCCGCCATAGAGGATCTGCTGCGTCTGGCTGGTGCTGTTACCGGTGAGGTTGCGCATCTCGATGACCTCCTCCATGCCCTCCGACAGCATCGCCTTGGGGCCCTGGTTGAGAAGCGCGACGATCGATCCAATGATCTCGAGGTGGCTCAGCTCCTCGGTGGCGATGTCATGGAGCAGATCCTTGCGCCCCGCGTCGACTTCGCCCAGCGCCTGCGTGAAGTAGCGCATCGCCGCGGCAAGCTCGCCCTGCGGGCCGCCGAACTGTTCGAGCATGAGGACGGCCAGTGCCGGATCCGAACGCTCGACCCGAACGGTGTACATCAGCTTCTTGTTGTGGATGAACATGATGACTCCCTGAGGCCGGTTGGCCCCTTGCATGTGTGTGATTCGGTTCCCCCGACGGGGATCTGTCGCGGACCGCGCTGGCACGCACCAGCCTTCGTTCCCGGAAGGCGCCACACACTGCCGTGACGCGATACGCAGCTCACCTTGCGCGTCGTACGCATGAAGGCGGCGTGGCATCCGGAGCCGTCACCGCGTACGGTCAGCGGCGCCGCTGACCCGTTCACGCTGCTTGCAGGGCAGCATCGCTGGCGCGGCTGCATCCGGCCTCCCGCCCATCGCCCCGCGTGCGATGACATGCGCCACCTGCCGACGATGGCCGATCGCGCCGGCCGCGAAACGGACGACAAGCTCTGCCGCGCACGTCACGGCCGGGTCATGCGGCGCGGCGCAGGCTCGGCCCCTCAACCGATCCTTCAGACCTGGTCGTCCTGTCATCCGCCGCCGCGCACCAGCGCCCAGGCCTGGCATCTCCCCATGCCCTCTGTTCGACGGATAGACATGGGAGCGTGCTGATGCGCTGGATCGGCGGGTTCGAGGGGGCCGACCATGTCAACGGGCATGGCATCAGCCTGGCGATGCCCGTCGACAGCGGACATCTCGACCGTCTCGATCGCGACTACCGGCGCCTGCGACTGCTCGGATTCACAGCCGTCCGGGAGAGCCTGGGCTGGCGCACCAGCGAGTCCCCGCATGGGTTCGACCTGCGCAGCCTGCACATGCGGATGCGCGCGGCGGAACGGCACGGGCTTCAGGTGAGGTGGACGTTGATGCATTACGGCGTGCCCGCCGGCCTCGACCTGCTGGATGGCGACGAAGGCGTCTTCGTCGAACGGTTCGCACGCTTCTGCGCGGCTGTCGCGCGCGCACTGGTCGCCTACCCGTCCCCGACGCCGCGGGTGTACACGCCGATCAACGAGATCTCGTTCCTGACCTGGGCGGCCACAAGCACCGGCCTGCTGCATCCCTGTTCCGGAGATCGCCCGCACGACGGTGGCGCACTGAAAGCCCGCCTGGTCCGTGCCGGCCTTGCAGGATGCGCAGCCATCCGGCAGGCCGATCCTGGCGCGGCGATGCTGTGGGTGGAGCCGCTGGTGCATGTCAGGGCGCCCGATGCTCGCAGCGCATTGCGCCAGGCCGCGCTGCGCGAGCACGCCGCCCAGTTCGAGGCGCTGGACATGCTCACCGGCCGCTCCGATCCGGCGCTCGGCGGCGACCCGGCCTGCGTCGACCTGATCGGCGTCAACTACTACCACTCCAATCAGTGGGAACACGCGACAAGAGATCCCCTGCACTGGCACCTGGACCATCCGCTGCGGCGTCCGCTGTCGCGGATGCTCCGTGAACTGCACGACCGCTACCGGTTGCCGATCACCCTCAGCGAGACCAGCCACGTCGGCGAAGGGCGCGCCGCCTGGCTGCGCGATCTCGTCCGGCAGGTGGCCATCGCACACGACAACGGCATCCCGATCGAGGCGATCTGCCTCTACCCGGTCGTGGACCGCCCCGACTGGCAGGAACCGTCCACGTGGCACCAGAGCGGCCTGTGGAGTGTCGATCCGGACGACCCCCAACGCGCTCCCCGGCTCGTCCGGGACTACGCCCGCGCCTACGTCGAGGCCCGCAAGACACTCGACGCCCTTCTCCCGCTCAATGGAATCGCACCCATGAACCAGTTACTCGTCTTCTCGCACCTGCGCTGGGATTTCGTCTATCAGCGCCCGCAACACCTGATGTCGCGCTTCGGCCAGCGCTGGAGCGTGATGTTCTTCGAAGAGCCGGTCCACGACCCTGACCGCGCGCCCTGGCTGGAAGTGCTGCACCCGTGCATGGGCGTCACCGTGCTGCGCCCGCACACGCCAATCGCCGAGAGCGGGTTCGCCGACGCCCAGTTCCCGGTGCTGAGCTCGCTGCTGCACGAGTGGCTGGCCGATCACGGCGAGCCGGGACTGGCGGTGTGGTTCTACACCCCCATGGCGCTCCCGTTGCTGCAGGGGCTCTCGCCTGCCTCCATCGTGTTCGACTGCATGGACGAACTCGGCGCCTTCCACAACGCCCCGGCGCGCCTGACCGCCCGCGAGCAGACGCTTCTGCAGATTGCGGACCTTGTGTACACCGGCGGACCTTCGCTGCAGGACGCCAAGGCCGGCAGCAATGGCAACGTGCACTGCTTCCCCAGCAGCGTCGATGCCGCGCACTTCGCACTGGCCAGGCGCCCCGACGCGGCGGCCGATGGCGGTCCCGACGACGGCCCCACACTCGGCTTCTTCGGCGTGATCGACGAGCGCCTGGACCTGGAACTGATCAGGACTCTGGCCCACGCACACCCGGAGTGGAGGATCGTCCTGGTGGGCCCGGTAGTGAAGATCGATCCGTCCACGCTTCCACTGGCGCCCAACGTGCACTACCTGGGCCAGTGCGCATATGCAGACCTTCCCGGGCATGTGGCCGGCTGGGATGTCTGCCTGCTGCCCTTCGCGCTCAACGCCTCGACCCGGTTCATCAGCCCGACCAAGACACTGGAATACATGGCCGCGCGCAAGCCGGTGGTCAGCACCGCGGTCCGCGACGTCGTTCGCCTGTATGCCTCCGGCGTGCGGATCGCCGACGATGCGCGTGCGTTCGTACGCGCCTGCGAGGACGCCCTCGCCGAGCCCGCCGACACCCGCCAGGCGCGCGTCGCCGCCCAGGATGCGCTGACCACAGCGACCTCCTGGGACCGGACCGCGGACGCGATGGCCGCGCTGCTGATCGCCGCCAGCCGCAACGGCCTGAACCGGCATGCGCGCGCCTATCTCGACGGCGAACGCGTCGTCCCGATCGGCGAGGCGCCTGCGGCGTGCCTGATCCTGGGCGCCGGCCCCACCGGCTTGTCGGCCGCGTACCACTACGGGGCGGGCAGCGTGGTGATCGAGCGCGAGCGGACCGTCGGTGGCTGGTGCCGGTCGATCGACGACCATGGCTTCAGGTTCGACCATGCCGGCCACATCATGTTCTCCAATGACAAGGACGTGCTGAAGCTGTACGAGGTGCTGCTGGGCGACAACATCCACTGGCAGAACCGCGAGGCCTGGGTGTACAGCAAGGGCGTGCATACCCGCTATCCGTTCCAGGGCGCGCTGTACGGTCTACCGCCCGAGGTGCTCAAGGAATGCCTCGTGGGCGCGATCGAAGCCCGGTTCGGCGACCTGGCCGATCCATCGCCACGTCCGCATGACGTCACTGCATCCAGGCACGCGAAGCACCAGCCCGAACGGGAGGTCGCCGCGACCACCCACGAGACGCTGGACGACTGCTGCGCCGATGGCGGCGTGCCTGATGCGCTGGGCAACGCATGCGGCACCGACCCCAAGGATCTGTCCGGTTCCGGGAACGTCGCCGCGTTCGCGCGGCGCGGCAGCCCCGCCAACTTCGAGGAATTCATCCACCAGGTCTGGGGCAGCGGCGTCGCCCGGCACTTCGCGGTGCCCTACAACACCAAGCTGTGGACCGTGCCTCTGCGGGAAATGGAAACCTCCTGGCTGGGCGGCAGGGTGCCGATGCCCAACCTGGAGGAGATGATCGACGGCGCGCTCAAGCCGGTGCCGGCGCCGCTCGGCCCCAACGCGCGCTTCGGCTACCCGCTGCGCGGCGGATTCCAGGCGCTGATGGACGGCTTCCTTCCGCACCTGCAGGGCACGCTCGTGCTCGGCACCGCCGTCACCGCCATTTCCGTGCGCCGTCGCCTGGTCACCCTCTCCGACGGGCGCCGGATGCGCTGGCAACGCCTGGTCAACACGCTGCCGCTGCCGGAGTTCGTGCGCATGCTCGGCGACGAGGCACCCGAACCGGTGCGCGCCGCGGCCGCCGCGCTGCGTCATGTCTCCGTGCGCTGCGTCAACCTCGGTATCGGCCGGGCAGACCTCACCGAGAAGCACTGGATCTACTACCCCGAAGACACGATCTTCCATCGCATCTTCGTGCAGGGAAACGCCAGCCCCCACAACAATCCGCCCGGCGGCTTCGGCCTGACCTGCGAGATCACCTATTCGCCCACCAAACCCCTGCCGGTCGATGGCGATGCCCTGATCGAGCGCTGCGTCCGCGAGTGCATCGACGTCGGCATGTTCACCGCCGACGACCCGGTGCTGACCGCATCGATCGTCGATATGCCGTATGCATACGTGCTCTACGACCATGCACGGGCCGGCAAGGTCGAGACGATCCGCAGCTGGCTGTCCACGCACGACGTGATCCTGGCCGGGCGCTACAGCGAATGGGAGTACTACAACTCCGACCACGCGTTCCTGGCCGGCCGACGTGCGGCGGAGACGGTACGCTCGGCGGCGGACGCCCGCCAGGTGGGTGCGACATGACCGCCCCGTTCGCCGTCCGGGCAGGCCGGGCCGGCGCCGACGCACCATCCGGCCCGCGGCGGGGACCGATCCTGGTCACCGGCGGCACCGGCTACATCGGCTCGCATACCTGCGTCTGCCTGCAGGCGGCCGGCTACACGGTGCTGATCGTCGACGACCTCAGCAACAGCGGGCGCGAGGTCCTCGCAGCGATCGCTGGCATCAGCGGCACGATGCCGTTGTTCGAGCGCGCCGACGTGCGCGACACGGAGGCGATCGACCGCATCGTCGCACGTCACCGGCCGATGGCCGCCATTCACTTCGCCGGGGTCAAATCGGTCGCCGAGTCCTCGCGCTCACCGAGCATGTACTACGACATCAACGTGGGCGGATCGCTGTCCCTGCTGAAGGCGATGGCACGGCAGGCGCCGCCGCGGATCGTTTTCAGCTCGTCGGCTACGGTCTATGGCGAACCCGAGCACCTGCCCTTGCGCGAGAGCCATCCCCTGCACCCGGAAAGCGCCTATGGGCGCAGCAAGATGATGGTCGAACTCGTGCTGGAGGATGTCTGCACGGCCGACAGCGGGGCATCGGTGGTGGCGCTGCGCTACTTCAACCCGGTGGGAGCGCATGCCAGCGGCGAGCTCGGCGAGTCGCCCAGGGGCATCCCGGAAAACCTGATGCCCTATCTGGGGCGGGTGGCCAGCGGCGCCATCCCCCGACTGAGCGTGTTCGGCGACAACTACCCGACTCCCGACGGCACCTGCATCCGGGACTACGTGCACGTGATGGACCTGGCGGCCGCGCATGTGGCCGCGCTGCGCCTGGTGCTGCACTCACCGGGGTTCCACGTCGCCAACATCGGCTCCGGCGTCGGCACTTCGGTCCTGGAGCTCATCGACGCCTATTCGGCCGCCTGCGGCTGCGTGCTCGATTACGAAGTGGTCGGGCGACGGCCCGGCGACGTGGCGTGCTACTACGCCGACCCGACGGCGGCCGAACGCATGCTGGGATGGACGGCGCAGCGCGATGTGCACCAGATGTGCGCGGATGCACACCGCTACGCCACCTCCGCCGACGCGTCGCACGTGCCCCGCACCGCCCATGGCATGACCATGCCGTCGGCTTGCCTCCCCACCATGCGGCAGGCGCGCGTTCCCGATGTGCCTGCCGATGATGCGGGGGCCGTGCCCGCAATGGACGTGTGATTCCGCGTGGGAACCGGCATCGGCGCGCTGTCAATGAACTCCAGGCTTGCACACGCGATCGCACCGGCCGACGCATGCCGCGTGTCAGCCTTTTCCTACACGGCACCGGCAGACATCGCCGTATGCTCGCCCGTGCCGTTGATTTCGCCATGCACGGCGGCGGTTGCACGCCTGCCCCGTCGCCAGCGACACACCAGCAACCTGGCAGAGCGGGCACCGGCATCTTCGTGGGCAGACAGGGAGTCCCGTCATGGACACACCCCACTCCAAGAGCGCGCTTCTCTACAAGCAGGTTCGCCGCGGACTGCAGTCGGGCCGTTACCTGCCGGGGCAGCGGATCGATCCGGGCAAGCTGGCGCAGGAGTTCAGGACCAGCCCCACGCCGGTGCGGTTCGCGCTGTATCGGCTGGTCGGCGAGGGCCTGGTGATCGACCATGCGCGCGACGGACTGCACGTGCCGCTGCCCACCGAACTGGGCATGCGCGACCTCTACGACTGGATGGACCGGCTGCTGGCGATGGCCTGCAGCCTCGTTGCCGCGAAGCGGCTCCGCAGGAACGGCGGGCTCATCCTGAAGTCGCCGGACGACGACCTGGTCAAGCGGACCTGGCAACTGTTCGACGCCATCGCCCAGGCATCCGGCCAGCGCGCGTTGCACGAGGCGGTCAGGCGCGCCAACGGCCAGCTTGCGCCGATCCGCCGGGCCAAGGGCGCGTTGTTCGAGGACGGCTTCGACGAACTGGCTGCGCTGAACCGGCTCTGGCAGGCCCGCGACATCCCGGCGCTGAAGACGGCCCTGCGCCGCTACCACGCGCGCCGCCAGCAGCGGGTACCGCAGATCGTGGCGGCCTTGCACGATGGCCTCAGGCGTCTGCACTGAGCACCAGTGGAAGCGTTGGAGCCATGCCACCGGTGCGTATGCCTACCGCACGCATCCTCCGATCGAGCGGAGTGCGGGCAAGACCACAGCGGGTCGTCACCGGCGCCACCGTGTCACCGAGTGCCTAGTCCAGCTGGTCCAGGGATTCCTCCAGGGCCAGCGAGGGAAGCGGGGCACCCTCGACAAGCACACGCATTGTGGCGGGCGGATGCCATGCATCTTCCCTCACTTCACCAACAGCGCGGGCATGTCCGGGCGCCGTGGAGCCGTAACGACGTCATGGGGCCACACTGTGTAGAAGCACGATGAAAGCGCGTCCTGCGCGCAACGTGACGCCAGGTCCGCTTGCGCTCATCCAGCGTGCCTGCATCGACGGGACGTCATCGTAAAGCGTGAACCGGCCTGGAAGGCCTCGCCCGAGGCGCCATTCACGATCTGGTGCACCCGCGACACGCCGCCGACAGGCGGCGCCACTCCTGTCACCTCAACGTCGCAGCTCGCTCGCGATGCTGGGCGCTCCGATCAGCCAGACCGGTCGTACATCCACATGCCGGTGCACCGCAGCGGCCACGGCATCCGTGACCAGCGGCAGGACCGCGTGCCTGGCCCGCTCCCATCATCAGGAAAGCCGGGCGCAGCAGCGGGCTGCCCGCGCCACGGAATGGTTGGCCTGGCTTCGCAGCCTGGGCGGATCCACCGGGTCGACCAGAACGCCTGCACACAGCATGTCGCCCTTCATCCACCTGCCGACTGAGAAGTCACTCATGAAAGCACAGCTGCTCTTCGTCGACGACGAAGAAGCCCTCCGCAGCCTCATGGCCGAAGCGCTTGCCGACCACGGTTACGAGGTAACCACGGCACCCAACGGACGTGAAGCGCTCCTGCTTCTCCGCAGCAAACGACGGTTCGTCATCGTCATCACCGATTTCAGCATGCCGGAAGGCGTTTCTGGCCTGGATGTGATCATGGAGGCCACGCGCGCGCAGCCGGAAGCGCGGCTGGTGGTGGCCTCGGGATTGTCGCGGTCGCAGTTGCCGCCGTTTCCGCCAGCCGTCACGTTCGTCCCGAAGCCCTACCGGCTCGAACAGTTGGTGGCCGCGATCGAAAACGGTGTGCCCCGAGACCCGCACGGCATCGCGCCGAGCGGAAGATGAATCCGTCAGCCGCGCGAACGTGCGGTCACATCCGCGAACGGCGGCCAGGTGTACGGTCGGACCCATGCACACACAACAGAGCCAGGAAGCGCGGTCGATGATGGTCGACATCGACCGCGAGAAGGCGTACTGGCGCGTCCACTACGGCGGACTTCCCAAGGCCTCCGCCGTGCGCAGCTTCGTACGTTACTGGCCGTTGATGTCGCCTGGATACGACGCCTATCTCAGGCAGCCACATGCCGACATCGATGTACTGGTGCAGACCTACCTTGGCAACGAGGCGGTGGCCCGCATTCTCCGCCCCTCGGAAGCGAGCTACGTGTTCGCGCAGATCTGGCAGCGGATCACCGGCGCACACGGCGCGCCGGCGCCAGTCGCACGACAGGACGCGCCGCCAATGCCGGACACGCGCACACCTTGACGGGTCGCCTGCGGCCATCTCCCATCGGTCAGGCCCGACGCACCCACACAACGGTCACCGGCACGTCGAAGACTCGATGGGGCGGACGTTGCCGCCGGCCCCAACAGCCTGCGATCCCACAGCCGACGCAGTGAACGCCACGTCGCCGCCGCTTAATCAAGCCGGCATCACGCAGAAATCAGTTGAGTATTCAATTTCGCGGCTCCTAGGCTTGCCGTGCCATGGATTCCCATGGCGCAACCAAGGAGTCAGCGATGAACACGAACGACAGCAACCGCCGCGATGTGCTGGACGATGTGATCGAGCTCGGCGTCGCCAGCGTGGAGACCAAGGGCACCGACCTGGGCTTCGAGCCGGTCGGCCAGATCCCGATGCCCGGGATGTCCGAGGAGTGAACCATGGAGGCGCACCGAACGGTGCGCCTCTCTCGTTCGAGGGCACCCGTGATGTCTCTTCAGCTGCGGCCGGACGTGTCGTTCTGCGAAGTCGACGGCCACCTTGTCTTTCTCGATATCGGCAATGATCGCTACTTCCGGCTTCCGGACGTCATGGAGCGGCGCTTCATCGCGCACCAGCACGGTGACTGTGCGGACGCAGATCTCGGCAGACTGGTCGATGCCGGCCTGCTCATCGACAGCGGCGACGCATGTGGTCCCGTCGCTGACGCGCCCATGCCCGGGCCCACGCGCAGTGCCATGGAGCATGAATCGGCAGCGGCGGCCGTCGCCTTCTCGGACCTGATCGATGCCGTGCGCATCGTCATGCTGTCGCAGTTTCTGTTGCGGACACGCCCCCTGGCGCATGTGCTCCGGCGGTTGAGTGCAGACCGGGAGCGCAGAGCAGGGCTGGTCCTGGTAGAGCCGGGTGCTGCGGTCGATCACCGGCTGGCCACGACGGCAGCGGCATTCCTGCGTGCCCGCCCCTATGCGCCCATCGAGACCTGCTGCCTGGTCGATTCCATCTCGCTGATCAGGTTCATGGCCAGCCGGCATCTGGCTGCGCATTTGGTCTTCGCAGTGACAGGCGCTCCCTTCTCGGCGCACTGCTGGGTACAGGTCGGCGAGCTGGTGTTGAACGACACCGTCGGCAATACCCATGCCCACACGCCGATCCGGATCGTGTGATGGTCCGCTATCTCGCCATCTTCGGCCCGGTACCAGGCACCGACGAGAACGCCTCGGGCGCACGTAGTGCCGAGCTGCGCGACATCGGCTTGCGTCACGTGAGCATCGCGCCGGGGATTGCACTCCATGTGGGCGAGGACACACCGACGCTCGGAATCCCGGCCGGCGGCATCCTGCTTGGGCATGTGTTCTCCCACGATGGAAGCCCTCTCCGGCAGGCCAGCCAGCTTCCAGCATTCGCCGAGGCGGGTCAGCTCCGCGAGTACCTGCTCGATCAATGCTGGGGGCCCTACCTGCTCCTGCAGCCGGACCCACGGGGTGGCCTCACGGTGCTCCGCGAGCCCTCCCCTTCCGGTGATGTGGCCTGCTTCTATCGGCTGCAGGCAGGCCAATGGTTCATCACCTCGGACATTTCGCTTGCGGAGCGCGCCGGCGTCTACCGCCGATCCATCGATTGGGACGCCATCGTCCATCGCCTGGCGTTCCCCCGGATCAAGACCGCGCGCACCGCCCTCGCCGGACTGCAGGAACTCTTGCCAGGGTGCGCGCTTCACGTGCGCGATCGTAGACACACCGTCCAGCAGGCGTGGTCGCCCCGGCGGTTCGTGGCGCGCGATGCCAGGCATCACACTCCAGAGCAGGCGGCGGCGGACATCCGGCGTGCGGTGGTCACGGCAACGCAGGCGCTGGCGCGCGTCGACCGTTCCGTCCTGCTCGAACTTTCCGGCGGCCTGGACTCATCCATCGTGGGCACAAGCCTGCGTGGCGCGCTTGCGGACGTAACCTGCACGTCGCTGGTGACCACGGTGCCCGGTGCCGATGAACGGCAGTACGCGGCCCAGATCGCCGACCTGCTCGGTGCGCCGCTCCACACCGAGACGCTTCAGCTGGAGGCGGCGCGGTTCGCATTCGCGCCGCATCCGCAATGCGTGATGCCGCGGGTCGGTGTACTCCAGCATGCAGTGGACGAGGTCATGCTGGCAGCAGCAGCTCGCCACGGTGCCAACGGCTTCTTTTCGGGCGGCGGCGGGGACACGATCTTCTGCGCGCTCGACACCGCAGCCCCGGCTGCGGATGCGGTCAGGGAGCGCGGCGTCACCCGGGGCCTCTCCGCCGTCCAGGACCTGGCCGCATTGCACCAGTGCACCTTCTGGAAGGCCGGACGGCTGACACTGCGCAAGCTGCGTCGCCCGCCGGCGATGGTCCGGCCGGCGGACCGTTCGTTCCTGGCGGAAGACATGCCCGCCGTGCAACCCAACGCGCATCCCTGGAGCGACGCGCCGCCAGATGCGCTGCCCGGCGACGTGGAGCGCATCCGCGGCCTGGCCACGTGCCAGGCCTATCGCGACAGCCTGGCACGCGGGGCACTACGTCCGGTGCGGATGCCACTGCTGTCCCAGCCCGTCGTGGAAGCCTGCCTTCGCGCACCGACGTGGATGTGGATCGCGGGCGGCGTGAACCGGGCCGTGGCACGGGCCGCGTTTGCGGATGTGCTGCCGGCAGAGATCCTCCATCGGCGCAGCAAGGGCACCTTCATGAGCTATCTGGGTGCTGTGTATCAGCGCAACCGCCCTGCGATGCGCGACTTCCTGCTGCAAGGCAGGTTGCAGCAGCGTGGTCTGCTGGACGTCCAGGCGCTCGATGCTTTCATGGGCCACGGCATTCCCGAGGGTGGCCACGCGTTCACGCGCGTGTTCGACCTGTGCATGGTGGAGAACTGGGTCAGGCATCAGCCCTGACCATCATCGCCCGCCTGGGCCGTGTCCACCGCCGCAGGCAGGCCTGCCTTCATTGCACGCCAGCGGGTGTACTGCTGGCGCTTGGCCGGATCGGGGTCTTCCACGCCCAGCAGCCAGAAGCGGAACCAGTCCAGGTTGCGCTCGTACACGGCCAGCTTGTGCCGCGGCTGGAACTTCTGGTGCGGCTCGTGCGGGAAGACATACAGGTCGGCACGGCCATCGCGCATCAGCGGCACCGCGTAGTCCAGCGCGTGGATGTACTCCTGCTCCGGCAGTTGCATCAGCAGCGGCACCCGGATGCGGTCCAGGTTGAACAGCGGCGAGAACCGCCGCCAACGCTCGGGCGTCTCATCAGGCGCGCCCAGTTGCCAGCCCGCCTGCAGGCGGGCGTGGAACGCATCGCCGAAGTTGCTGAGCAGCAGGTGGTACAGCGGCGACAACCCGAGCGAACTCACCGATGCCGCGGCCAGCACGTCCGAATGCATCGCCGTCCAGGTGGTGATCTCCGCGCCGAAGCTCAGACCACCCATCCCCACCCGGCCGGGATCGATTTCGCCCTGGCCGGCAAGCAGCGCCACCACGCTCTCGACGGCGGAGCGCCCCTGCTCGTACCGCTCCATGCCATCGTCGCCAAGCGGCGCCATGTTGATGCAGAGCGCGGCGATGCCATGCGCGGCCAGCGACGCAAACGGCAGTTCCTCGCCCAGGCCGCCACGGACGAAACCCTTGCACCAGTAGTAGCTGACGAACAGCGGCGGCGGCCCGCCCGCGTCATGGCGGGCTGGATAGAACTGCCCGGTGAACTCCCGGCCGGCCGCATCGGTCCAGCGCAACAGCCTGACCTGCGTGGCAGGCATGTCGGCGGTGAGTGCGGGATTGGGGTCGAACAGTTCCCGCCGGGCGCCGGTGTCGATGTCGATGCGCTCCAGTCGCGGCGGCCGGTCGGCCTCGGCCACCACGCACACCAGGGCGCGCGTGCTGACCCCACAGTCGCTGGCGATCAGGCGCACGCCACCATTCACCAGGCCCCGGCTCTGCAGCGGCTGCACCTGGCCGGTGGCCACGTTCCAGCGGTGGATGGACTGTGCGTGTCCGGCGCTGGCGTCTTCCGCGGTGAACAGCACCTCGTCCGTGCCCGGCCGCCATTGCATCGCGGTGATGGTCTCGCCCTTGCAGACCTGCGCAACGCATTCGCGCGGCACCCGCGCACGCCGGTGCGGGACCATCGCCAGCGTCACCGTCGGACGGGCATCTGGATCGTGCTCGCCCGCGCGCAGGGTCAATGCGATGCGGCCGCCGCCCGGCTCCTGCACCACGCTGCGGATGTCGCCTTCCGCGGCAAGATCGGTAACGGCAAGTGGGGCCGACGGGATCCGGCGCCCGTCCAGCGCATACCGCTCGCCAGTGACCAGGTCCACCGCCTTCCATCGGTCGGGCACGTCGGCCAGCAGCGGATGCCGGATGACCTCGTTGTCCCGCAGACGTTGCGTCGCCAGGCGGCCGTCCACGTAGCCGGAGCGGAACAGCCCCTGCCCCAGCGGCACCGTGCGGTCGATGTGGATGCCCTGGTCGTACTCGGCCTGCTCGGCCGCAAGCACGGCCTCGCGTGGTGCGCCCACGCTGTAGTGCAGTTCGCGGCCGTTGCCGCTCAACACAAACGCCCGCACATCGGCGGCGTCCTGCGTCAGCGGCGTGGCGCCGGAGCCATCCACCGCCGCGCGCCAGACATCTACCCGACCGCCGAGCAAGGCACGGTAGTAGATCCAGCGACCGTCTGGCGACCACACCGCCGGTGCCGGGATCGACAGCCCGGTCTGCTCGCGCAGCGGCGCTCCGCCATCGGCCACACGCAGCGCGGGCGTGCCGGCCTCGATGTCCTGCACATACCAGACCGTGTCGTAGGTATTGCGCTCCACCGAAGGCTGCTCGACTCGGTACGCCACCCGCCCGCCATCGGGCGAGGCGGACACGCCGCCAAAGTCCGCCACCTCCAGCAGCCTGCGTGGCGCGATCGCATGGGCCGGTGCGGCAGCGGCACACGCAATCAACGCCGCCACGGCCACCAGCACGAGCCTCGTCGCCAGCGCCGCAGCAGCGGGCACTGCTGACGCAGTGCCCCTCCCCGCGCTCACGCCCGCCATCACCAATGCCTCGATACGGTGACGTGGTAGTAGCGGCCAATCGCCGAGAAGTTGGTGGCGTCGTACGGCGGCACCAGGTACGGCGCGAGCACGGTGGTGTCATGCAGCGGTGGCGGCCGGTCGAAGACGTTCTGCACCGACAGCGCCAGCGCCCAGTCGCGCAAGGCCCTGCCCTGCCCGACCGGCGCATAGCGCAGCGTGGTGTCCACGGTGGTGAACGAGGCCGTCGTCTCGCCGGCGGCCATGTTCTCCAGGCCATGCCTGTAGTTGGCGAATACCGCCGCCGAGAACCCGTCCCGCGCCCACACACCCCCAGCCCGGCCCGACAGCTTCGGCGGGTTGTGCAGTGTCCCGGCCAGGTCGAACTCCGCCGCCGTCGCCTGCTGGGTGCTCTGGATCCAGCTGGACGCACCCCGCAGCGTCAGCCGCCCCGTGCCCAGATCGAAGCCGTACGCACCGGACAGGTCCAACCCGCGGATCCGCTGACGGGCGACATTGGTGTAGTACGCATGCACCAGCGCCACCACGGTGTCCGGGTCGTACGGCACCCGGATGTAGTTGAGGAAGGTACTGCCCGCGATGACCGCCGCCTGCTGTTCTGGCGTGGGCGCGTAGGTGACGAACTCCGCGAACGCCGGGTTGCGCAGCGCCTGGGAGGTCGGCGTGATCGGTGCCACGACCCGGTCGGTGTAATCGATGTCGAACCAGCTCAGCTCCGCTTCCAGCCCCGGCACCGCCGCCGGGTGGAAGGCCACCGATGCCGTCCAGGTACGGGCACGCTCCGGCTCCAGGTTCGGGTTGCCGCCATCCAGCAGCAACACCGTGGCCCCCGGCGGACTGCCCACGCCGCCGTAGGCGGTGGCGTAGTTGAAGCCTGTCAGCCGCTGCCGGTTGAGCTGGAACAGCGTGGGCGCCTTGAAGGAGCGCCCCCACGACGCCTTGAGGGTCACATCCGCACCTGGGCCATACACCACGCCCAGCTTGGGCGTCAGCACGCTGCCGAAGCTGTCGTAGTCCTCGTAGCGCGCGGCGCCGGTCAGGGTCAGGCGCTGACTGCCGGCCCCAGCGTCACCCAGCACCGGCACATGCAGCTCGGCATAGGCGAAGCGGGCGGCCTCGTCGCCCTCGATCGCCGCCACCCGGGTGATCTGGTTGTACTCCAGGAAGCTGTTCTCGCGCTGGCCCGCGCCCACGGCCAGCCGCACATCGCCGGCGGGCCACGCCAGCAGCGGCCCCTCGAATCCAACCTCGTAGCTGCGCCCCTCGTTGCAGTAGCACAGCTGCGTGCGCTGCAGCAGCGCGCCCGAGGCCGCCAGGGTGATCGCCTGATCATGATCCAGCCGGCTCCGGGAGCGCGTGGTACCCACCGACAGCGTCCAGTCGTTCGGCAGAAACACATCCACCCGCGGCGACAGCAAGGTGGTGGTCGCGTCGGGCGTGGCCTCGATGTAGACGTTGCTGCGGTTGTCCTGGGCGCCGTAGCGCTGGCTGCGCTCAGTGCGGAAGGCGTCCACACGCAACTCCGCCTGCGTACCGAGCATCTGCGACAGACTGACCAGGGCGCTGCGCTGTTCGCTGCCCGGGTAGAGCGTGTACGGATCCCGCAGGAACCGCGTGTACCCCCGCTGCCGCGCGTGGATGGGGTCGGTGGTCGCATCCTTATACGTAACGATGAGCCCACCGCTGGCCCAGACATGCCCAGCGGTCGCGGTGTACTCGCGCGTGGTCAAGCCGCCACCGTCTGCTGTGCCATAGCCAACGCCCACAGCGACACCCTCAAAGTCACGGCGCAGGATGACATTACCCACACCGCCCACCGCATCGGAGCCATAGATGGCCGATGCACCATCGGCGACCACCTCGATGCGCTCCACCGCCTCGACCGGAATCGCACTGATGTCCACCGCCTGCGAGATGCCGTCATAGGCCATGCGGCGGCCGTTGAGTAGGGTGAGCGTTGCATCGGCACCGAGCCCGCGCAGGTTCAACGCGGACCCGCCACTCAGGTTGGTGTTCTGCGCCCCTGCACCCGATACCGTGAACGGGATGACGCCCGGGTTCTGCCCACCGGAGAAGTTCTGCGGGAGGCTGCGCACCACCTCGCCCAGGTCGGCGAAGCCCTCTTCCCGGATGCGTTCGCTGCCGAGGGTGATCACCGGCGAGGGCGTGGCGCCGCCGCGGATGCGGGTGCCGGTGACTTCGATGCGGTCGAGCTCAGTCGCGCCGGCCTCACGCGTTGCCTCCGCCTGCCCTGCATTGCGCGCACCATTTGTCGAAGGTGCAGATTGCGCAATGGCAGCGTGGAGCGGGAGCAGCGAGGACATCGCGATGGCCAGTGCGCAGCGGCGCAACTCGGTGCAATAGCGCCGCCCTCCTCTGCTCGCGTCGATGTGCCGCGGATATGCCTCATCAGGAAGCGAGGGCCTCACCACGTTGTTCCAACCACGGGTGAGGGTCAAGCCAGTCACAGCAACAGCCTTGTCGTTCGACATGCATCGTCTCCGGTTATCAACGATGTGCCACGGGCAGAGCAACTCGCATTACTGAGGTCGCTCGGCAGGGCAGATGCCCAGGCGAACTCCGTTAGGGAGTGCATGGGCGACGGACGCAGAAGCCCTCTCAGTGCCAGCACATAGTCCAACTGGCCCGCGAGCAGATCGCCTGCAGCCCAACAGTATCCGTTTTTCGGATATTTGAAAAGCGGATATAGCTTCGGAATGGCCCAACTTCTTGTGAGGCCACCATGCCAGCCAAATCAATCCACAGGCCTGAGTACCAAGAGCTGCTTTCGCTGCTCAGGGAGATCCGTGAGAAGTCCGGCCTGCAGCAGGCAGACCTAGCCGCTGCGCTCGGACGGCCGCAGTCCTATATCAGCAATGTGGAGCGCGGCTCACGCAGGATGGATCTGCTGCAGCTACGCGAGTACTGCATGGCCTGCGGCCAAGATCTCGTGCCCTTCGTGAAGAAGTTCGAGAAGGCCGTCGCCGACGGTCGGCTTTGAGCCTGGAGGATGGCGATGGATATCCCAACCTTCACGCAAGGGCAGCTCTACAAGCGCTCTAGCATCCATGACCAGTTCGGCGGCAGCAGGCAGTCAGGAATCGCGCCATTCAGAAGGGTGCCTGCCATCTTCGTTTTTACGGGCGAAAGCGGTGAACAGCACGGGTAGACACCTGGGATGCGTTGAATCAGGTCTTCTCTTACACGGGGGAAGGCCAGCAGATGGACGCCGGCAACGCGGCTATTCAGCGTCACGTTGAGGATGGCCGATCACTCCATCTCTTCAAGACTGCCTCCAACGCGGAGGTCAAGCGCGAGCTCCCGGACGCCCCAAGGCACCGGCTACTGCCGCTATGTTGGAGAGATGCAGTGTGCCAGCGTAAGCGAGGGGACCGGTCTCGACCGCTTTGGGGATGAGCGAAGGATCTTTCAGTTCCAGCTCGTTAGGGTAGAGACCCTGGACGATGGCAGAGCCGAGCTAGCAACTGCCGTTGTGAACACGCAGAGCCTAATCGGCGACGCTGACCTGAAAGCGCTTAGAGATAAGGCCCTTCAAGCGGCCGCCCCGGCTAAGAAGAAGGGTCAGGACGCAAGGTGAACCCTATTCGAGCGCGCGAGCCACGTGGTGGCATACGCCTTGGCAAGGGCCGGTGGCATCCGCGAGGCGTGCAAGCACCCTGCCCCATTCTTGAGAGTGAATGGCTCGCCGTACTTGGAAGTCCATCACATCGATAGGCTTTCAGATGGCGGCCTCGATGCACCGCACAGGGTGGCGGCGATTTGCCCAACCTGCCACCGCAGAATCCGCTGTGGCGCCGACGGCGCCCTCATCGATGACAAGCTCCGCGCAAAGATCGAGCAGCTTGAACAGCTCACCGACAGCCAAGTGCCCCAGGCAGCGACTACTGATGACTGAAGCACACCAGGGCATGCCAGCAGCCCTCATCGACCTCCACGTCGTAGCGGCGATCATCTTTCTTGACGGCAAGATCATGGCCGTCAAACGCGTTGCCGGCGGGCCGTCCGGGCTCAAGTGGGAGTTCCCCGGCGGCAAGGTCGAACACGGCGAACAAACCGACGCGGCGCTGATGCGGGAGATCGAAGAGGAGCTAGGCATGGCGATCACCGTGCGCGAAGAGCTCGGCACCTACGTCACACCACTGGGCAAGTGGACCTCCGCCTGCATTGCTTCATCTGCGAAGCAGTCGCCACTCCGCGAAGGCTTGAAGCACACTCAGAGATTCGATGGAGTAGCCAAGAGGAGCTGCGTACCATCGACTGGGCGCTGCCTGATATCCCGGCGGTCGATGCGCTATTGATGAAGCTTGAATCGAGAGCTTCGAGCTAATTAGCCATCTCAAACGCGAAGACGCCCCGACGAGATGCCCCTTGTGAGCACTATCTGCAGTTCTAGATGTGGTGCCCCGGCGCAGCTTTGTCGCTTGCTCAAGACGACTGCCACGGAGAAGAAGAGCGGCATCCGACGGAACGTACCTTCGGTGCGTGGCGGGCTGCCTGAGCAGTGGAAGCCTTACATGGACCTGGATTTGGACAAGTCAGTTTCCGCAGCCTCCTCGCGCAAGAGAAATCCGGTCCTTCTAGGTATCACCTTCCCCAAGTAATGAGGTCTAGTCACGGGCTCTTCTCCAACGCACGGAGAGCACCTCGTCGTTTGGAAGTAGTACACGATCGACATCTTTCTGGCCCAAAGTCCCTGACGCTGAAAGCAGGGTATCCGAGCCGATCCGCGTCCATACATCGACTGGACCAGTGGAGCGCACGCCGCCATCTTCCGGCTGCTCCTGACAACGAACACCGTCAAGTGCCGCAGCAGCGAGGATAGAGCATGCTCTATCCGTAACAATGAGCTCGGCATTAGCCATTACCCCAAACCGGAACATGGTCCCAATGCGTTCACTGTAAAGATTAGAAATCGACGTTGTAGTAATTAGCATCATTGCAACCCCACCCAGAAGAGCCCCCCGCACCTTCATCGGGTCGCCCTGACTAAAATATATTACGCACTGCGAAGCCATTACGGATATTATGATTATAATTGCACTCTCTATTCGGAAGACTTCTGAGCCGGAACCAGCCATAGAATAAAGAAAAACAAAGGATGCGCTTCCGAACATCGCAAAGCAAATGAAGAAGTGCAAGGTCATCCAAGCTCTGCCACTTTTGAATGGCCTCATTCCCCATATTAGAGAATGAATAAGACTGAAGACCCACAGTGATGCGGCCCCGCAAAAGAATGAAGCTAAAGTCCAATCCGGCAAATTAATGAAGAGCAATAGAACAAGAACAAGTACCGCGCTAGAGCTTCCCCAGAGCCAACAGCTCAAATGCATCTTCCGCTGCTTTAAAACTGCACCGCGGTCGCCCTCCTCGTCTTTTACGCGGCGCGGCAACTTACTTGCCATGCCAGATTCATCGCCAAGCTCTAGCACCAGACCGGGCAGAACAAGAATCATGCCCATGACTATCAGTAGGATGAAGCCAGCTCCTGCAACGCCTGCGATAGTCCCCATCAAGCTAGCGATATCAAATCTAGGAAGATACTTAATCTTAAGAAAGTGAGATAGAAGTAGCGTCCCGCCAAAAATACCCCCCCACCAGCATATAGCTTGCGCAATTCCAATCGCCCGGACCTCGAGGAATTTTTTCATTTTCACACTTAAACAATCTACTCAGTCGACATGGAATAATAGCAAGTTCAGAATCGCCGTCACAATTCTCCCTGACTATAATCGCTCAAAAAAGGCGACTATCAATCTAAGCGGCTCAGGCTCTGGACTTTTCGGGCGGACTATGAGGGGGATTTTTCACTTGTGGCTGACCGATGGAAGCAGGTATGCGCACGGCGCAGCGCTCGAATTGGCCAAAAAATACGTTATGCGTGTCAGCTAATTACTGCAGAAGTGCCTGTCGCTCGCTTACCGCAGTAAGCAGTTGAATCGCCGCCCCAGGGACACCGCCTGAAGTTGACCGATGTAGCACGTGGCCGGACCGACCTTCCCACTGCTTTTAGACTCCAGGTCATCCAAGAGGCACTGCTCGGCCAACCGTCGCCCACCGGTGCTACGCTAGGGCAACCAAGGAGGGGGGCTCCAATGGCAACGCTGATTCCCAGCCGAGCGAGCAGTGCCGGCCGGATGACGTCCGGAGAGCGGCGGTTCTCTCAACGCCTGGAAGAGAAGCTCGACGACGAGTACCTGTGCTGGTACGACGTGCCGATCGGGCCACGGCATCGCCACCCTGACTTCATCGTGCTGCACCCGTACCGCGGGCTCCTGGTACTGGAGGTCAAGGACTGGAAGCTCGACACGATTGCCGAGCTCGACCGCGACACCGCTGTGCTGCATACAGAACGCGGCCGCGAAGTCACCTCCAATCCGCTGCGCCAAGCACGCGATATCTGCATCGAAGTCGGCAAGCTGATGCTGAAGGACACAGCACTGCGCTTCGCCGAGGGCCATAAGTACGCTGGCAAGCTCATCATGCCGTGGGGCTTTGGCGTGGTGTTGAGCAACATTACCCGCGCCCAGTTCGACGATGCCGAACTGGGCCATGCCATCCCCGGGCACAGTGTCATCTGCCGCGACGAGATGACCGAGTCGGCCGATACCGAAGCATTCCAGAAGCGGCTGTGGGATATGTTCCCCGCCCCGTTCAACTGCCAACTCACACTTCCACAGATCGAGCGCGTGCGCTGGCACCTGTTCCCGCAGCTGCGCATCGCTCCACCGGAGCAGGTGCAGCTGTTCACATCACAGCCGGATGCCCGGATCACCATCCCGGACCTGATCAAGGTAATGGACCTGCAGCAGGAACAGCTTGCCCGTTCACTTGGTGACGGGCACCGCGTGATCCACGGAGTGGCCGGCTCAGGCAAGACCATGATCCTGGGCTATCGTTGCGTTGAGATGGCCAAACGCCAGGGCAAGCCGGTGCTGGTGCTCTGCTACAACAAGACCCTCGCTGGACGGCTGGAACACATCATCCATGCACACGGCGTGCAGGACCGCGTCAGCGTGCGGCACTTCCATGGCTGGTGCGGTGAGCAGTTGAAGGCATACGGCCTGAAGCCGCCGCCGCGGCAGGCAAGCCCACAGGAGTATCTGGACGCACTGGTCAGCAAGGTCATCGCTGCTGTCGACTCGCAGCAGATTCCACGCGCCCAGTACGCTGCGGTGATGATCGACGAGGGACACGATTTCGCTCCCGAGTGGCTGCAACTGGTCACGCAGATGGTGGACCCGGAGACCAACTCCCTGCTTCTGCTCTATGACGATGCGCAGACCATCTACAGCGCAGGCGGGCGCAGGAAGTTCAGCTTTGCCAGCGTGGGCATCCAGGCCAAAGGCCGCACCACGATCCTGCGCCTCAACTACCGCAACACGCTGGAGATCCTGGCCACAGCCAAGGCATTCGCCCAAGAGCTGCTCACCGGCGAGGATGCCGATGAGGACAACGTGCCGGTGGTCGCCCCCGAGAGCGCAGGCCGCCGAGGTGCCGTGCCCGAGCTGATTCAGGCAAACAACATTTGGGACGAGGCGCGGGTCATCGCGCAGCGGATCCACGAAGCAACCAGGGATGGAGCGACCGCGAACGACTTTGCCGTGCTCTGCCGCAGCAAGGCGCTCGCCACTCACATCGCCTCGCGACTGACCGCCTCAGGCCTACCCGTCGTCTTGGCGGATGAAGCGAACAAACGGAACCTGTTCGACGGCGACCCATCGGTAAAGGTGTTGACGATGCACTCCAGCAAAGGCCTGGAGTTCGAGTCCGTCTTCATCCCCGGTGTCTGCGAGATCGGGCAGCGCACTCAAAGCGATGTCGAAGAAACGAAGCAGGAAGCCAAGCTGCTGTATGTCGCGATGACCAGGGCGCTTGGGTCGCTGACCATGCTGCATCACGGCAATACGCCGCTCACAGAGCGGATTGGGCAGGCGGTGGATCAGATCCGTGCTCGGATGGCGGCCTGAAAGGAGCCGTAGTAGTGGCTGAAAGTGCAGTCTGACTCCAGTTTCCCACCTCTCGTCATCGCCCCACTGCAGGATCCTATGCGGGCGACAACTACTCTGACGTGGGGGATGATCCATAGGCACTTGGCATCGCACGATTAATTGTCCCTGACACCGTTTTTTTTGTAAGTGAAGCTGACCCCGTTTTCTTTTGGATGCACGGAACGACGAGGGTGACCAAGTCGCCCCGGCGATGGCTGCGCGATTCGTACAAACCTTTCAACTCGGAGCGAAGCATGAAGCAAAGGATCCTCACCGCTGCTGCCGCGGCTTTCGTCGTGTCTGTTAATTGGCCACTGCACGCCATCGCAAGCGAGTCGAACACCGAGAACCTGTGGAATGGTTCCAACATCGGCTGCCGAGACAATAAATGCTATTTCAATGACAAGACCGCGCCGCTCAGGCGCTACTTCTCGGTAGCTCCGATATACCGCACTAATGGAACGGTGCCCCTGTACCCAACCGAGGTGGACTGCCAGGAACTGGAAAATATGGAATCCGTACCATTGCCCGCAGGCGCCTATTTCCGCGAAGTCGACAACGAGCGCAGGGATGACGACGATCATCTTCTCGTGCAGATCTACCAGATCCCCAAGGGCACCACGGGCGAGCCGCAGCAAATCGGCGATACCTACTTCGCGCGAAACATGCGCCTATGCATTGATGACAACGATCGCGGACGCAACATCAACTACGAGCGTGTCGGCGGCATGAATGCCGGAGTCCTCGTGGTGCCGTACAAGCTCAGGTCGGGCGATCTGTATTCCGATGCATCGATCGGGCCGTATCTAGGTTACGAGTTCCGCAACATTCACTTGGTAGTCACCGCAGGGTTGGCCAACATTTCCACGTCCAAGATCGAAAGCGAAGACGTAGAATCGAAGCTGGGCCTGACCTACGGTGCGGGAGCGATGTTCCAGCTAAAGCGGAACTGGCAGGTCGGGCTGGTGGTCGGCCGCGACCGTCTCTCCGGCGACGAGGGTGATTCGTGGCGCTATCAAGACAAGACCTGGTGGGCAATCGCCATTGGCTTCGATTTTCTCCAGTGAGTGCGGCTCGCGCGGCGTCCTGAAGGTGGGCTACTCTGGACGCGGCGACGCCAAGCTGGTGGCGGGCGAGCTTACGATCTCGAAAGGAGGCGAAGAATTCGGAACGGGGGCGGACTGGAAACGCGCTCTGCCCCCCTTTCTTCGAAATGCTGGAGTGGAACCAGAAAGTCGGCGCGACATGGTTCCACAGTCTCCTTGGCGGGTTGAGTTACCCGAAGAAAGCCGAGCTCTGCTCCTCACACGCCGAGCAATCGTCTTACGGGGTCAGGCTCACTTCTTACGGCATGACCTGCAGATTCTCGGGGACGCTGCGGGGTGGATGTACTATGCGGGGAGCACATACCGCGCCACGCTGAGGGATGGCCCGCCTTCCTCTACTGGATCTTCCCGTCATCCCGCAGCACATCGTGCAGCGGGGCCACAATCGCATCCCGTGCTTCCTCGATGATGGCGACCGGCTGCGCTAGCTGCACCCGTGCGCGACGCTTCTCCAGCGTCCGGCCTGCACATCGACCAAAGAGCCGCGACCCACATCCCGAGAAATGAACCTGACCCCGCTATTTGTAAGCCGCTCCTTACTCTGAAAGTGAACTCGATCCCGTCATTTGGCCAGACTGACGCAACTCTTCAACTACTTTCGGCTCAAGCAAACCAATTGCAGAGTCAAGAAAAATCCTCTCTGGCAGATAGGCATTCATGTACCTAATAGAGAACACTACAGAAACCCAAGAAGCACCCATAATAAGAGCCACTCCAAATCCAACATCAATAATTTCGAGTGAGGCAATTGATATTAGCCCAATCGAAAATATTAATGAAGAAACCTTAAATAGACCCCATACACCACGCATGCGTCTTACACGCCACAACCTGGCAGCCTCGACCTCGAAGCTAGCCCCTCCCTTCCTTTCTGCAACACTATCTTTTGCCTTGTCGAAAACTCGAACTATCTCCGCAGAGTTAGCGGACATCCCCCTAGACAGAGCGCGAATAGCAATTGCACGTGAAAGCACAGCACCGGCCAGAGACAGCGAAGCAATAATAACTATTCGCCAAATCTCTTGAGCGATGATCAAATCGCGAAGAAACCAAACCTCCTCATATTTCATTACAAGAAGATCAAGCCATCGCGATCCGTCACCCTCAGTAACTCCGAAGAAGCAAACTCCGAATACGAAGGCCCCAACTGAGGAAATCGGGATCATAGAAGAAACATCGTCGAGATATTTTCTCGACAGATCATCTAACGCACTCACCCTGCAAGCCCTATGAAAAACATATCCCCAGCCTGAGAATCGAAGGTCCCATACTCTATGATTGGACAAGCAATAATTGAAACCACCGGCGCGTCACCTGACCGCATATACCGCACTACTGAATTAAAACTATCTGACGAGCTAAAGTGAATCCCGAACGTTAGACCACTCTCAACATGAATTGCTTTACCTACTGGATAGCGGGATTTCGAGCCACTGTCGAGTGCACGAAGCCTCACTTCCATAAGCAAGGGATCACCTAGTGTTCTCTCCGCGACCACATGATGGAAACGCTGCGCTTTCTCTCGATCAAAAAGATATGCAGGTGAAGTATTTGTTCCCGCCAAGGTGAACTCGAGCGTTGAACCTTCGTATCTATCGACTCGAATTTGAGCCAAAACCTGATCGATTTCTCGATTTATCGCCCGATCAGCGTAGCGAAGCTGCCTTGCCTCCGAATTCTGCTTCACTACCTCAGAATCCGAAAGGGCAATTGGACTCTGGACTCCCAATTTCACGGCGTTCTCGCGACGCTCTGCTTGACTAGCTAAACTCTCGGTAAAGTTTAGTGAGTCACTAGACGCCTCTCTGAATGCTCGATCCATTGCTGCAGTTATGCGATCCACAATCTTCAGTGGGCCCGAATTCACTAGATCCAGGATGTATCCGCCATCCTGAGGTTCACCCACAATAAAATCCGCGAAAGGATAATCATCACTCCTTAGGCGAGCATGCTTTCTTACTTGACCATGCCTAAGCTCAATCGTTGCGCGATCAATTGCTGACTGCAAATGATTTAAGGTACTTCCCAAAGTTCGAAGTGTCACCTTATGATCGACAGCAATTGGGCCATCATAATGAAAAATAATTATATTTCGAGCCACACCAACTCCATTTAGTAAAAACTTCAATCCAAGATAATTATGACCCAAAACTCTATTTTAATAACCACAATCCTGGGCAGTTACAGCTCAAAAAACACCCATTCATAATCACCAAGGCCTTGGCGTCAAACTTATCGAACATAGCGCTATCTACGGCAACCAATTACTAAACATTGCCGAAAATGAGGCTGGATCAACGACGTAGCGAGGATAGGGGATAGGTTCACGTGGCTCAAAAAAGAAAGCGGCCCGAAGGCCGCTTTCTTTAGAAAAATCTAAACGGAGCATCAAACCCCAACAGGATTCGCCTTCTCCGGATCGATCTTGTACTGCTTGATCGCCCGGGCCACGTCCTTGCCGGTCATCTTCCCGTCCTTCGCAAGCGCCGCAATGGCGGCATGTGCGATGTAGTACCGGTCCACCTCGAAGAAGCGGCGCAGGTTGGCGCGGGTGTCGGAGCGGCCGAAGCCGTCGGTGCCCAGCACGGTGTAGGTGCTCTGCGGGACGAACGCGCGGATCTGGTCGGCGTAGGCACGGACGTAGTCCGTGGCGGCGATGACCGGGCCCTGGCGGCCTTCCAGCAGCTGCGTGACGTAGGCCTTCTTCTGCTCGCCTTCCGGGTGGAAGCGGTTGTAGCGCTCGGCATCGAAGCCGTCGCGGCGCAGCTCGTTGAAGCTGGGGCAGGACCAGATGTCGGCGGTGACGCCGAAGTCCTTGTCCAGCAGCTCGGCCGCGGCAATGGCCTCACGCAGGATGGTGCCGCTGCCCAGCAGCTGCACGCGCAGCTCGCCCTTCTTGGGCTTGCCGGCGTCGGTGAGCAGGTACATGCCCTTGATGATGCCGTCTTCCGCACCGGCCGGCATTTCCGGGTGGGTGTAGTTTTCGTTCATCAGGGTGACGTAGTAGTACTCGTCCACCTGCTCTTCCAGCATCTTCTTCATGCCGTGCTGCAACACCACGGTGACTTCGAAGCCGAAGGTCGGGTCGTAGCTGCGCACGTTGGGGATGCCGCCGGCGACGAGGTGGCTGAAGCCGTCCTCGTGCTGCAGGCCTTCACCGTTGAGCGTGGTGCGGCCGGCGGTGCCACCCAGCAGGAAGCCGCGGGTGCGCATGTCGGCGGCCTGCCAGGCGATGTCGCCCACGCGCTGGAAGCCGAACATGGAGTAGTAGATGTAGAACGGCAGCATCGGCACGTCGGACACCGAGTAGCTGGTGCCGGCGGCCATCCACGACGCGATCGCGCCCGGCTCGCTGATGCCCTGCTGCAGCACCTGGCCGGTCTGGTCCTCGCGGTAGTACATCAGCTGGTCGGCGTCGACCGGCTTGTACTTCTGGCCGAACGGCGCGTAGATGCCAATCTGGCGGAACAGGCCTTCCATGCCGAAGGTGCGGGCTTCGTCGGCCACGATCGGCACCAGGCGCGGGCCCACTTCCTTGTCGCGCAGGGCGATGTTGAGCGTCTGCACGAAGGCCATGGTGGTGGAGTAGGTGCGCTCGCCGCTGTCCTTCAGCAGGCGCTCGTACTTGTCCAGGCCCTGCACGTTGAACGATTTGCTGGCCTTCTGCCGGCGCTGCGGCAGGTAACCGCCCAGGGCGGCGCGGCGCTCCTTGAGGTACTGCACTTCCGGCGAGTCTTCGCCGGGGTGGTAGAACGGCACCTGCTCGGCTTCTTCCAGCTGCTTGTCGGTCAGCGGGATGTTGAAGCGGTCGCGGAACGCGCGCACGGCCTCGTCGTCCAGCTTCTTGGTCTGGTGGGTGGGGTTGAGCGCCTCGCCGGCGCTGCCCATGCCGTAGCCCTTGACCGTCTTGGCCAGGATCACGGTCGGCATGCCCTTGGTGTTCACGGCCTGGTGGTAGGCGGCGTACACCTTGTGCGGGTCGTGGCCGCCACGGTTCAGGCGCCAGATGTCCTCGTCGGACAGGCCGGCCACCATGGCCGCGGTCTCCGGGTACTTGCCGAAGAAGTGCTCACGCGTGTACGCGCCGCCGAAGGCCTTGCAGTTCTGGTACTCGCCGTCGACGGTTTCCATCATCAGCTTCTTCAGGACGCCATTGGTGTCCTTGGCCAGCAGGGCATCCCAGTAACCGCCCCACAGCAGCTTGATGACGTTCCAGCCGCCGCCGCGGAACACGCCTTCCAGTTCCTGGATGATCTTGCCGTTGCCGCGCACCGGGCCGTCCAGGCGCTGCAGGTTGCAGTTGACGACGAAGATCAGGTTGTCCAGGCCTTCGCGGCCGGCCAGGGCGATGGCGCCCAGGGTTTCCGGCTCGTCGCTCTCGCCGTCGCCGATGAAGCACCACACCTTGCGGTCGGACTTCTCGATCAGGCCACGGTTTTCCAGGTAACGCAGGAACTGCGCCTGGTAGATGGCGGCCAGCGGGCCCAGGCCCAT
>Ga0075364_10000101_pt1 | contig 35338 bp, 38 predicted proteins | sample EndMetdeltDD1764_FD_71517 | JGI IMG/M metagenome (GOLD analysis project Ga0075364, IMG submission 71517) | Populus endosphere microbial communities from Tennessee, USA - Endosphere MetaG P. deltoides DD176-4 | ecosystem: Host-associated > Plants > Roots > Endosphere | place: USA: Tennessee... | reverse complement strand
CAATCACTTGAACAGCAAGTTACTTTGCAATTCAATAAATTAATCATTGAACTCGATAAAGAAAGAAACCAATCGAGGAAATTTATTCCCCTTTATGATCGAGAAAAGTTTTATCAATGGAATGAATGTTATCTAGGTAATTTTAATAAAACTTTATTGAAATTATTTTTAGAAACCCGCCAATACGAACGTCTTATCCAAAATTATCATGTCACCATCCTTCAAATTAATAAGGAGGTAGGACATGCGTAACTTTAGAAGTAAATTCATACCACATACAGGACTTGGCAACACGACTTATTCTAGTGATGCTACATCTTATATGATCAATAAAAATAAACCGCTTTGGGATGATTTTAATTCCTTAATTGAACAAGCCGTTGTTCATCAAAAAGTTTCCTTTTATTCTGATCTCAATGAAGAAATGAAATGGGCTTTAGCAGTTACCGCGCTTCGTGAAAATAAAATTGAGGTCCTTGATGCGGAATACGAATATTTTAACCAATTAGTGGCTGAAATATTAGTAACTCGAGGGTCTTTTAAGAGTTTACGAAGACTCTATGATGAGCTGGTTGCAACTCTTATCGAATCAAAGTCTTCACAAGATGCTCATGTGGCTTATTGTATTGATCGTGCTTTAGAAAAGGAAGAAGACAAACAAGCTTGTTATGCGGCTGAGGAAGCAGAAACTAAGAGAGGCTTTTATGCTGAAGATTATAGCTTCTGAAAAAAACATTAAACCAGGCATCTATGATCTCTCCATAGAAGATTATCACCGAGGTCCTGGCATTAGTCGTAGTGGTTTGATGGAATTTAAACGTTCCCCTTACCATTATTGGTATCGCTATCTTAACCCTGACTATGAGCCAGAATCTCCTACCCCCTCACAGATATTAGGTAATGCGTTACACACGTTTATCTTAGAACCTAATGAGTTTGAAAAACGCTACTTTGTTATACCTGAATTTAATAAAGCAACTAAAGAAGGCAAAGAACGTTGGCAAAAGATTCAATCAGAGTTAGGTAACAAAGAAACTTTATCTTTCAATCAATATCAAACATTGCAAGCGATGGTGGAAAGTTTTCAAAAACATGAATTGGCTAATCAGTTCCTTGAAAATGCTGAAGTTGAGCAATCCATTTATTGGACCGATCTTGATACCGGCGTTTTATGTAAATGCCGGCCTGATATTTTACGGTGTAATCTCATTGGTGATCTAAAGACAGCACAGGATAGCAGTCCGCGATCATTTCAGTATGCTGCATTCAATTATGGCTATTACATTCAAGCCGCCATGATTCAAGAAGCATTAATGGTAATTAAAAAAATCCAAATCAAAGATTTTATTTTTGTAGTGGTTGAGAAATCAGCTCCCTTTGCCCTTTCAATTTACCAATTAGATGAGCCTTCTTTAGCGCAAGGCCGACATGAATTTAAACAACTGTTGATACGTTATAAACACTGTTTAGAAACCAATGATTGGCCGGCTTATGCCATTCAAGAAATTTCACTTCCGCGTTATGTATTTACTTAAATTGGAGAATAACTATGAATCAAGAATTAATCAGCGATCAAGGTAAGTTAGTTCGTGCAGAACTCGATATGCAGATCACAACCGCTAAAGCCTATCCTAGAAATCCAAATGACTTTATACAGTTAGCGACTCAACTCGCAACCCAAGATTTAGAAACGGCTCAATCTTGTTTTTATTGTCTTACCCGTAAAAGCCGAGACGGTAAGGTGACAGAAATTAAAGGTGGCTCAATCCGTTTAGCAGAAATAGCTGCAGCCAGCTGGGGTAATCTGCATGCCGCCAGTCGCATTGTTGAGAATGATGGAAGAGCGATTACCGCTGAAGGTGTTGCTTGGGATTTAGAAAGAAATGTTCGTATTAGCAGTCAAGTTAAGAGGAGTATTACTACAAACAATGGTGCAATCTATAGCAGTGACATGCAAACCTTAACAGGAAATGCCGCAAGTTCCATCGCCTTACGAAACGCAATCTTCAAAGTAATTCCAAAAGCTTTGATCGATAGAGTTTATGATAAGGCGGTGCAGTATGCCGTAGGTGATCAAAAAACCTTAAGTTCTCGTCGCAGTATGGTCTTTGAAAGGTTTAGAAAATTAGGTGTGGGTCATTCAAAAATATTTAAATACTTCAATAAAAATAGTTTTGAGGAATTCACCTTAGCTGATTTGGAGGATTTGATAGGAATTGGTACATCGATCAAAGATGGTTTTTTAGAAATTGATAAGGCCTTTGTCTTAGATGAAGAGACAACGCCCCTCAATGTCGAGGAGCGTGTCAAAAATTTACTGAACAATGAAAACAAATAAATCCTAACCGCCAACCCCGTTAAGGGGACACCGATAGAGTGTATCTAGCACTCTATCGATGCCTGGCCACAATCGGAGTACACCGACATGGTTATATGCAGTCTACATCGATCGCATGATCGATTCAAATTATCCCCCATTTATAATGGGATTGTATGCACCAACTCAATCTATACCAACTTAAAAGCGTTTGATTATTTCTTTAAGCTAGAGAGAAATTTAAGTGAAAAAAAGACGTACTACTTTTTAATAATAATACGTCTTCGCGATTCTAGAATTAAATCACTAATTCAGGATAGCTCACCACTGTCAACAAAAGGGGTTGACCATGGCTATTGAAAGAATATCTCTAACAAAAGTCCGACGTAATTTTATCTCACTTGAAGAAGAATACTTTACCACCGCAGCGCATTTTACATTGCTTAATAATGATTTTAAAAACCCAAAAAAAGAAGAAATATTAGAATGTAAAAAATATCTTAATCATACTTATTTAGGATTATATATTCTTTTAGAAAAACCACTAACTAAACGACAAATGGATGTTCTTTATAGAGCTTCTTGTGGCGAAGAAGTTAGTGAAACAGCTGCTCATCTTAAGATTTCTGCAAATAGAGTTTTAGAAATACGTAAAGAAATCTTGCAACGGTTAAATGCCAACAATGCTAAGCATGCTCTTTATAAAGCAACCTGCGCTGGTCATCTTCCAGCTTATATCAAAGAGCCTATTATAAAAAAAACTTAAGCATGGTGTCATCATGGAAAAAAATAAAACGATAAAACAATTTAAAGTAGATTCTTCTTGGGACAATCGAGAGAAAGTATTAGTATTTTCTTACCGCACAGAATTTATAAAAAAATTCATTAGTATTGCTGAGGATAATTTTAAATTCTTTGTTAAACCACAGCAAAGTCTGGATTCATTTACTACTGAATTATATTTTTCAAAATATCATGTCATTTATTTAGATGTTGATCCTATTTTTTGTAAATTAGATGAAATATTAACTGATATTAAAGATAGTAAAAATAAAAAGACTAAAATTTATCTTGTTACCTCAAATATAGAAAATTCTTACACACTAAAAAAACGTGATTTCCCTAAAAACATTTTTCCTCTATTGGATGGAGAAGAAATTTTATATCTCTCAGAAGATAGAAAATATATCTATAAAAAATTCTAAATTTATTACCAGAGGAAACTAATATGACCATCGAAAATAATAAAAAAACAGAAGCAATAAAATTCTGTTTAGTAGTTCTTTTAGAGAGATTAGAAAACCAAAAACAAATGATCAGAACCAGAAAATCTTATATCTATATTGACGATAAGATAGCTCCCTATGTCCCGAGAGATGAATTAGAATCTCTCAATATAGGAACGAGTACATTAAGTAACTTAATCAAGCAATTTGAATCAGTAGATGATCTAAATTCGGTTAAAAAACTTAGGCAAACTGAATTACTTTTCTTAAAAACAGATAGTTTAAATGAGTTTAAATTTCCAGACTACCAATCAAATATTAGTCCAGATTTTGCAATCTATGCTGATATTGAAATTCAATTAGATGCCTTGGATAAAAAAGCTCTAGAGCTACTTCATCGCGGGCATGAATTAGTCGGAACAGAAGCCAGTTGGGTAGTTCTTACTTTACGCAATTTAAATCAATGGTATTTTCAAGAGAAAAAAATTAATTATTTTGAATATAAAACCAATGTATTGGCTGTTTTTGATGAAGCCAAGCCACTATTGGAACAACATCGTGGTTGTAAAAAAATATTAACTAATCTTGCTGCGCTGATTTCAACTTTAGGAATTGCCTTTATTGTCAATAAATTTATCAACAATCGCTATCTCTTCTTTCCAGAAACAAAAAGTTCTGAGCAACTCACTAAGCTTGAGCAAACGGTATCTAAATTAAATTTTTAACTCATTTTTTAGCTTAAAGGATAAAAACATGGAACAGGAAAAACAAAACGTATTACTTATAGAAGATGATGAAGCGTGCCAAAGAATCATGACTCATTTTTTACAAAAACTCGATTACAAAGTTGATTTAGTTGATGAAGGTCAGAAAGCTGTAAAAATGGTGCAAAACAAGCAATACGATTTAATTTTAACGGATGTAAGGAACAAGGGACTCTCTGGGGATAAAGTTATTTTCTTTGTACGTAGCAAGAATGATAGCAAGAATGCAGGTACGCCGATAATCGTATGGAGTGCCTTTGTCAATAAAAAAAACGAACCGATGTATTTAAATTGGGGTGCAGATGGGGCTTTAATAAAAGTTTGTAAGCTCCATGACGTAAAAAAAGCGATTGATGAATGTTCAGGGTATCGACGATATGAAAGAGAATTTTACCATAGAATAAAAATCATTAAAAAAAAGTGGCTAGAGGATGGCGGACAGGTAAATTTATTAGAAGAATTATCCAACTTACATAATCATCAGCTTGGGATTTTAGTTGATGCTTTACAAAGTATTATTGAATATAAGCAATGGGATGACTTATCACGCACAGCTCTCTGAAAACTTAAGTACTTCAGAAGTAATAACAGAGAGTTCAAATCTCTAAAAGCCTTTAGAAGATGGCTACCCCTATAAAAATAATAAAATGAGGAAATTATGCGCATACTATTAGTTGAAGAGGATGGAACCTCAAATGATGGGGTACAAAAGGGATTAAAACAATATGGTTACACAGTAGATCGACTGACGGATGGGAAGGTTCTATTAAGTTCTATAAAAACAGAAATATTTGCGGTTATTCTACTTGATTTAAATTTATCGAAGGTATCAGAGTTAAGTGTTTTACGTAAGATCCGTGCAGCAGGAATCACAACGCCTGTACTTATTTTAATCAGCTATCAATCCGTTAAAGATAAAGTACAAGTATTAGATAATGGTGCTGATGATTATTTAACTAAACCTGTTGACTTAGATGAACTATCCGCCAGGATACGCGCGTTACAACGACGTTTTTCCAACAATCGAGCCTCTCCTTTACTAACCCATCAGGATATTGAATTAGACCCGAGTTCGTTGTCTGTCACCGCTAAAGGAGAGGCTATTAACCTCTCTCGCCGTGAATTTAGTTTATTACAAAAATTATTAGAAAATGTGGGTCATGTTGTTTCTCGTAAGTCACTGAGCCAATGTCTCTATGGTTGGGTAGATGAAATCGATAGTAATACCCTCGAAGTGCATGTTCATAATATACGAAAGAAATTAAAAAATACCCAATTAATTCAAACAATACGTGGTATCGGTTATAGGATAGAGAAGGAAAATGTATGACCCTCAATAAAAGGATAACTCTATTATTTCCTTTGAGCTTAATTCTTTATGAATTACCTTTGTATTTATCCAATAATCTTTTTTTGCCGGCTTTACCAGAAGTTACCAAAAGCTTTCAAGTAACGAATGCTACCGCACAATTGAGTATTGCCTTTTGGTTTTTAGGGGCTTCAGCTTTTCAAGTAGTGTTAGGACCACTCTCTGACCATTATGGACGTAAAAAAATATTATTGAACGGAGGTATTCTATTTGTAATCGTCACTTTACTCTGTAGCTTTACCGATTCGATCCTTTGTTTTCTTGTAGGTAGACTTTTCCAAGGTTGTGTTGTAAGCACTATTTTAATAGCAGGATACGCTATTATTCATGAATTTATGGAAAGAGAACAGGCGGTCAAAACGATATCCTGGATGGGCAGTATTACTATTTTAGCGCCTGCTTTAGGGCCATTATTAGGGAGCTTGTTACTCCAACGGATGAATTGGAGAGAATTATTCTTTGCTTTAACTACTTTTACAGTCTTAAGTTTATGTTTATTGTCTATCTATATGCCTCAGGATCGGCTTCAATTGGGGAAACTAAACCTCAAAAAAATAATTGTTGATTATCAAGTTATTCTTACTAACTCCCAATTTTGGATCTATACGTTGGCCTTTTGTTTTTTATTTTCCATATTGATCGCTTGGAATAGCTTAAGTCCTTTTTATTTGATGAACTATCTCAATATGAACCGCATTCTATTCGAATGGGTACAGCTATTAGTTTATGGGGTTTTTATTCTCGGTATTAATTTGAAAGAATTATTAAAATTACAGATAGAAAAAATTATTAAGCCGGGGCTATTTTTGACGATAGCCGGTTTTGTTTTAAGCACTTGGACCTTAATCTTTTTACCCCAGCATTTTTATTGGGTAATAAGCAATGTGTTGCTTTTTTGTCTAAGTACAGGATTTATTTTTTATTCATTATGTCGTAAAGCCATTGAAATGCGTAAAAAAGCGCCAATGGCTACGACTATTGCCGTATCTCTATGTCCAAAAATTTATTTGGGCTTTTAGGGAGTTTAGTTGCTAGAAAATTATATTTTTAATGGAAAAATATCTAGTAAAGATATAAAAATTAAATAAAATTAAGTAAAAAATAAATGATAAAATAATTACAGGAGGCTCATCTTATATAAGAGGGGCTTTTTTAATATATATAGAGAGATGGTAGGTAAAAAAATAAAAATGATAGAAACATCAAAAAAAGATAATAGAAAATCTCGTAATTTTAGAGTCTCACATTGTGGGAACTTCCCAAATTATAGTTTAAATGAAGTTTCTTTTAACAGCAGAAATCTTATTTATCTTGTGAGTGTAGGAAAGGAAAAATTTGAATATAAATGGGTTGAGCGTTTCGTAAATTTTATTAGGGAAGTTAAACCTAAAAAAACTTTTATTGTAGTAGCTGATACCTTACAGCGATATAACATTGAAGTGGATGAAAATATCAACCCTATGCAAGCTTTTCATGAATCTAGTAAGAGAGGAAAGGAATGGACTGATAAATATAAACCATTATTCTCTAATTTGAAGGAATTAGATATCGATCATGAATTTGTTCATTGGGAAACTTTAAAAAAAGATGAAGATTTTGAACATTATTTTCATAAAATTAAAAAACTAGATGAACAGAATAGTCTTTTTAAGGCAGCTCTAGCAATTTCTTCAAAAGAATATACTAACCGTCCTGTTCGAATGAATTCAGGGACTATCTACCAAAAAGCTGAGGAAAACTCTCGTCAATTCCTTATTGAAGAATGTGCTGTCTTCCAAGTCCTTGCAAAAAATAAAGATAATTTAGCGATAGTTTACCCTGGTGCGGTAACTAACATACTCGCTTATGCTATTAAATATATTAATGAAAATCAAAGGGATAAAAAAAGTACCTTCCATTGGCTCGATTTAAAACCTACAAAAACTAACAAGAAAAGAAAACATGTTGCATCTGAAGGAAAAGAAGCAATTAAACCTCTTTTCTCTAGAAGCAACTCTTTAAATGAAGCTCAATTACCTACTTATCAAGATTTAAGTGAAAAAATGACTTTTTTTAGACGTCCTTCTTTAAATTCATATCTCTCTAACGAAAAACCAAGTAAGTATATCCGTATTTAAAGGAAAATTAATATGAACTCAATAGCAACTTACGAAAATTTATTAAATATCCTTGCAAAAGCTCCCGGTCATATTTATTGGAAGGATACCAAAGGCGTTTATCAGGGATCGAATGACGCGCAGGCTATTTTTTTAGGCTATAAAACGGGTAAGGATTTGATTGGAAAAACTGATTTTGATTTGCCTTGGAGAGAACAAGCTATTCATTTACAAAAAATTGATAACCAAGTCATGGAAACAAAAAAAGAATATTCAATCGAAGAAGTTGTAAGTAATTATAAAGGAGTAAAAACAATATTCCTATCTCAAAAGATTCCCCTCTACGATCCTAATAATAAAAAGGTAATAGGTATTATTGGAATCTCTTTAGATATCACAGCAAGTAAGCAAGCAGAGCTAGCTAAACAACAATTTATTATGAATATGGCGCATGATTTAAGAACACCTTTGGCCGGCATTATTGGTATTGCAGATATTCAAGCGAATCAGGGAACAAGCCCACAAGATAAGGAATATGGGCTTTGGATTTTAAATGCGAGCAGACAGCTTTTGGATTTATTAAATGCTGTTTTAAAAATTATCGCAACAGAACAAATTGAAGATTCTATCGCAGAAGAAACAGTTGACTTACCCACTCTTATGGAAGAGTTAAAAGATCTAATACAGCCTTCTATTATTGCTAAAAAATTAAAATTTGAATGTATCTCTGATTCTAGTTTACCCTCTATTATCAGTGATAATATTCTAATAAAAAGAATCTTACTTAATATTTTATCTAATGCAATAAAGTTTACGAATAAAGGAAAAATTAGTTTAGAAGTTAATCTTCTCGATATAAAAGATAAACGGGCAAAGATAGAGGTTCAAGTTAAGGATACCGGAATTGGGATCGCTAATGATGAACTTGATAAAATATTTGATCGTTTTTATCGAGGACATCCTTCTTACCAAGCTGAGTATAAGGGTTATGGTATTGGTTTATTTTTAGTTAAAGAAGCGATGAAACTATTAGGTGGAGAAATAAAAGTTTCTAGTGAAGAAGGAAAAGGAAGCTGCTTTACATTAACATTTAACTTTCCTTTGGCAGAAGAAAATATAGAACAAACATCACCTGCAATATCACAACAATCAACACCTCAGCCTAAGGCAGATAAGAGAATGGGATCGGTGCTTGTTGCTGAAGATAATTCTTTAGTACTTCATGCAGTAAAAAATATTCTTGTTAATTTAGGTTATGAGGTTACCACTGTTTCTGAAGGAAAGGCAGCTTTACACGCTTTACAAAGCCAATCTTTTGATTGGGTATTGCTGGATATTGGATTACCTGATTTAGAGGGAACAGAAGTAGCCAGACTTTATCGTCAATGGGAGCAAGAAAATAACAAAACTCTTCTTCCTATTTTTGCTCTGACAGCTCACAAAACAGCTGAAGTTAAAAAGAAATGTGAAATAGCTAACATTGATTATATTTTGAATAAGCCTTTTACTCTTAAGGATGTCCAAATAATTAAACTATTTATGGAGAATAAGGACTAGATTGTCGCTCTCTTTTCTCCCAGTTTTCAATATATTTCTGTGCGAGTTTAGAGTCAGTTATAAATACTAAGTTTTCAGCATTTCGCTTTTGAGCTGAATCGGTAAAGTTGAAAGACCCGGTAATGACTTCTTTTCCGTCGATAATCATGATTTTATTATGAGCAATAGCAGGTTTAGTATCGATCCAGACAGGAATTCCAGCATTAACGATGTAATGTAATAAACTATATTTTTGTGAACGTTGGCTTTTATCTAATATAACTTTAATTTTAACGCCTTTTTTCTTGGCTTTGATTAATGCATCGGCAATATCTTTAGAAGTAAAATTGTAGGCTTGAACAAGAATAGAATGCTCAGCTTTTGCAATATGATTGGTAATTTGATGGGTACAATCCTGTCCTGGAGTAAAACAAACCTGAATAACAGGACAAGAAACAGATTTTTCTGGAAGACTAATTAAGTTAATGGGCGATGAACTAGAACATCCTTGAATAAGTGTAAATGAACTTAAAATACAAAATATGAAAAATCTCTTTAGCATACAGATATCTACGTGAAAGTTAAAATTTTTAATTTCTAATCAAACTCTAGCTTACCACAATAAAATAAATAATTTAAAACATTGGGTTTTTAATAATTAAAATATAAATTATCTAGTAAAGATAAAAAATATCGCTTAGACTTATAATTAATAATAGGGAACAACAACAAAAGGAGTTAATTATGCCTTTCCCCAGCGCATTAAAAAATTTTTCTGAGAATGGTTTTTTTGAATTAAAAAATTCTGAATTTTCTTCTGAAAATATTCAAGAGCTTGAAAAAAATATTGGACAACTCAAACAGCGCCAATTTAGCATTCCCTTGCGCATGCGCTTAAAAGACATTCAAATGATTCCAGATATCTCCCGAAGAAAGCATGGTTCAGGGCCGGTAATTCAACACGTTCCACGTCGTTGGGTGGATGGTTACGGGGATCTCGCTATTAGTCAAATGGGATCTCTCCATGGTTTTAATACTCCTATGAGTTTCGGGAATTCAAATGAAGTATTTTGGCATCCATTGGAACTGGAAACTCCACTTGAGGTATTGAAAAAAGACTTACTTTCTTTATTGACTCAATCCTGGAATTCAATCGAACTGGATCAGCTCTTTTTTTGCCCTTATCACCAGGTTGATAATGTGGCGACACAGCATTTTTATACTGAATTCTTAAGCGCATTAAGCAAAAATTCTTCTTTGCAAGAACTATCAATAAATCCTTTCTCGCTGTCTAAGCAAATAGATGTTATCCAGTTTTTAGCTAATACGAAATTAGAACATTTACATCTTCATATTACCGAAGCTGATCCGTCCTCTTGGCAAGAACTTTGTCGAATCTTGGAACGACATCCTACGCTTCAATCATTGAATTTAGGTCAGAGTGTTCTTAATGCCTCCGCTTATTCTGTTTTGACGGACCTCTTAGATAAGAATTATCAGATTAAAATCACGGTAGCGGAACCCACTGATGCGAAATTGTTGCGAGCCTATCAACCTTTAAAACAGCGTTTAGCTAAACCAGGCTTAGAGCGATTCAAAGAAAAGTATTTATCGCAAGATAAACTACTACAAATTGCTATTGCATCGTTAGAGTCACTTAAAGGATTTAATTCCAGTCCGCATCAGGTTTTACAGCAAGCACAATTAGAAAAGCAATTTGATTTCTTATTAAGAAATCAAGCCTCTCTGGCTATTACAGATGGAAATTATACCGATGTCCTACATCCTATTTACCAGGATCATCGTTATCTGATTAACGAGAAATCTCCTGGTCTTGTTCAATTGCGCGTGGATACGTTACCGTCTAATAGAACTAAAACCATCGGCTCTATTTTGCTGGAAAAGGCCTTAGAAACTAATAATCAAAAAGCGATACAAACGTTATTAAATGCAAATGCTAATTTGCTTGAATTCCCTTGTCATGAGGAAGAACCTTTTTTAGTTAAACTGCTGCAGACGCAGGGTGCTATAAAAAAACTGGTCCTGGATTGTATTCGTCGAAATACACAATTAGAGGAGTCCGATCTACTGCAACTACAAGTTGCAGGTGGAAGCAAAACTGTTGGTTATGTCTTGCTGAAAAAGACCTTAGAAACGCAAAGTCTCTATGCGTTGCAGAATTTGCTACATGCTAAGGTCGATTTGTTTGAAGCGCCTGAGGATGAACAAGAACCCTTTTTAGTGAAAGTCTTTCAAAGTCCGGGAAAACTAAAAAATTACGTAGTTGATTATATTCGCCAAGATGCACGATTAATAGAACTGGCATCTGAGCGTTTAAAGAATTATTCCGGCTTACTCGAAGTTTTTACAAACTTAAAAAATCATTTAGACAAATATAGCTTGCATTTGGTGAAAAAGGATAAACCTTCGCTTTTAATGTCTATCGCTTATGAAGCATTAACTACCTGGAATAGGATGTTAGGCCTACAAGATCCATCCGGGGCAAGAGATAAGGAGTGTGCGCAAATCTATAAAGATTTAGATGAAAGCCTGAAAATGATTAATCATGATCCGATCGGTATCACCTATGCTGCGCTCTGTGAAGTCCAATGTATTATGCACAAAATGAAAAAAAAGTCTGTAAACGCCTTAAGAGGCATTTTTAATGTCTCTTCTTTACATGATAAGGCAATAAAGTTAGTAGATGAATTTGATAGTCAGTTAAAGGCCAACAAGGATCAGATTTTTGCGCAACAAAACGAAATGCTCAAAAATCAAAATGAGAAGATCAAACAGCTGGAGGAAAATCATGAAAAAGAACGAGTCCAAACTCAAGAAAAACAAACTGCGACGGAAGCAAAATTAGCTGCGACAGAAACAAAACTAGATAAGGCGGAAGCAAAACAAGCTGAGACAGAAATAAAACTAGATAAGGCGGAAGCAAAATTAGTTGCAGTAGAAACAGAGCTAGCCGAAACGAAAGAAAAACAAGCATCGACAGAAGCAAAACTAGATGAGACGAAAGAGAAACTAGCAGAGATGAAAGCAAAACAGAGTAAATCTGAAGCAGAAAATGCGGAGATTAAAAAGACGCTGGAGATATTGTTAAAACGAACCAGTACCCTTGCTGTTTCAGAAGAGGAAACTGTCGATCCAACAACAAAAACTAATGTTCAGTTTTTTCGCCGCTAGTGTAAGGCTTCGCTAAGGAGATGCTTGTGATGTTTATCAAAGACATGGGCCAACAACTTGCCTATAAACCCTTTGAATGGATGTCCTGGTGGTGGGGAATAAAATGGGGAGGTTTTATCGAGATCTCCCCACAGCTTAGCAAAGAAAATCCTTTATGGCAGCGCGAGAAAGCTGATCTAGAAAACTTAAGGCTGTTTAAACAAACGCCAGATGAAATACAACAACAAATTGCCATCTATTGGAAAAAGCCTTTTTGGCGGCGCTGGTTATTACGTTTATTTACCGATATCACCAGTCGGATATTGATTTGGTCTTATTATCAGCGTTGCCTTTCTTTTCGGCGTATTCATCAAGAGAATTCACTACTCGGACTCGGACAACGTTTGATAGTGTATGAACCTGAACGGGGTTTTGTGAATGGGTTCATGCATGAATTAAAGCGGGATTATTCAGTATTAGAGCATCGTCTAGAAGCCTACGCCGGTAATGTTCAATGGATGGAAAAAAATCTTGATCCCCTATTGGCTCAACATGAAAAAAAAAGACAACGGGTTTTTTTAAAATTATTGGATCGCTATTTAAAGGAATTGCCTGAAGGCTGTGATCGCGAGTCCGTGCGAAAAAAATTAGATGAAGAATATTCAGCACTTGGAAAAGTACTGAGAAGTTATTTTCAACATTGGTGTCAACCTATTAAACCCATTGAAGAAAATACCAGTCGAGCATTGGTGTATGTAGGTCCTGCTGTCATTGAAAGAGAAGTTATTCCTTCATTGGGGGCTGATTTGAGCTCTTCATTAAGTTTCAATGAATGGTTAGTACTTAAACAACATGTCTTAAAGGAGATATTAAAAGAAAATCCACCTAACTATGAAGAAATTCAATCATTTTTACAGCAGTGCTTACGTAGTATAGAAGGATTAATTGAACCGCTATTGTCTGATTATGAAAGGCTAGTCTGTGAAGCGAAACATCAACGAGTTAATTATAGGGAAATGTCAAAGCGGTCCGATCATTTACAAGGCCGATTTACCTATTTCTTCCGACATAGTAGCTTATTATTTCATCCGGATAAGTCCGGTGGAGATGAAACTATCTGCCGAATAAAAAAAGAATTATTTCAAGAATTTCAACAAGTAGTTGAAGTCTCACTCGAGAGATTGAATCAAGGTTTAGTCATCTTAAAACAATGCATTCCGCCCTCAGAATTAGAGCTCAATAAGCTATTAGAGAAGATCAAACAAGACCTCATAATATTTATAGAAGAGCTTAATAAAAGGTTTGGCCAGATAGATGCACGACTTGTAGAGATAGGAGCAAAACAGGCCGCGGTCGAAGCACAACATGCGGAGTTAAAGGCAAGACAGGTAGCAGCCGAAACACAATATGCAGAGATAAGAGCAAGCCAAGCAGCGGTCGAAGCGCAACATGCAGAGATTAAATCAGAAAATGCAGAGATTAAAAAAACACTAGAAGTATTGTTAAAACGAACGAGTACTTTTATCGATTCGGATGACGAATCTACCTCATATGATCCAACAACAACCCATGCGCGGTTTTTTTGAGGTTAGATCACTTTTTTACCTCCAATTGCCCTGCTTGAAAGTGTGAGTCAGGGCAAATGGGCACATTAATTTCTTGTAATGGTGCTTTCCAGGCACAACTGGCTATCCAGCCGATCATGGTTCCTATAGTTAAGAGTAATACTATTTTTTTTATCATTGTTGATCCTAATTTTTAGGTATAGTAAATAATCTTGGTTTGTTCATTAATAAGTTGATGCTCTATAGCTAAGGTCATGGTTTGATAGGCATCAACAGCGTGTGAAGTCCAATCATGTAAGGGATGGTCTTTATAAATAGTATTTTTTTCGTCAAAGACTTTGGAATAATTAGCAAGACAATCAATGAGACGTTCAGTATTCTCTCTATTAAATTGAGTACGGTAGAGCATTCTGCGCATCAGATTAATCGCATCGATCTTACGCTGTGGTTTAGGCACGCAATAAGCCGCTTCCCCTAGTTCCTGAAAAATATCTTGTGCACTTTTAATGGTGGCTTTGTCTCGATTCTTGCCATCATGCGGTAAATAGTGACTGTGTAAGCGAAGATAATGCTTATTACAAAAGCGATGGGCCTCATCAATGTAATAGTGTATAGGATGATTATTCGCTTCCAGATAATAAATAATATTCGGATTATGCCTCTGATCGAATTGAACTAAAATAACCGCCGTTGAATCATTCACACCTAGATCATAAAACGCATAAACTACAGTTTTGGGTAAAATAAGATTGGGAATAATTCGTTTGTTTTCTTCAAGGGATTGTATTTCTCTAGAAAAGTAGAGTCGTTCATGCTGCACGGTAATAACCGAATAATATTCTTGTTGAATAAGAAATTCTGGCATACCGGCTTTACGATCTTCTTCGATCATCTCATCGCTAATATAACGATTACCTTTCTCATCTTTTAAACTATCCACACTATCAATGCGCCAAACCCAAGCCGAATTAGTTTTAATCGATTGTAAATAACGATAAGCATGATTCATGCCATTAAAGGTAGTTTGTAAAATAAACCAGCCATTATTTTGCCTGAAGACCGGCATAAGGATATGTAATACTCTCGGATCAGAAAAGGCATATTCTGAAAATACCGCGCCCAGTACATTCACCCCTCTTAATTTATCCGGATCAATATCAGAACCCAGAATACGAATGACCGACCCATTCATGAGTTGTATCGTCATATCCTGTTGATTGAGATGCTTAATACATCGCTTTGGAATCATATCGAGAAAACGTAAACTTCTTCCTTCTTGTTGATCATTCAATAAGACTGCACCTTCCCAAAGTACTAAACGTGCCCTGACATTGGTAGGATAGATCATTAAATACAATCCGGGCTGGGTTAATGCCCCTTGTATCAATAAATTCCAAGATTCCATCTCTTTTCCAGCACGACGCGGTCGCACTAAAAAGAAACGTTTATACCCTTCTTTAAAAAGCTTGTCTTGAATCTCTTTTTGATAAGGACGTAAAGTCACTAGAGGTAATATAATCGTTTCATTTTTTCCAAAATGGAGTGTTAAATTGCCTTGTCCATTACGTTGCCAGGTGAATTGATTTTTCGAGTTCTTATCTACTTTCAACTTCAAATTTCTAATTTCTTTACGTAATAAAGCTAATTGCACGTTTAATATTTAATAAAATAATGAAACACTATTGACGGTTGCATTACATTAAAAGGTTTAGTGTTCCCTGTAGGATAAGTGGTAAAGGTTGCATTCCCGCCTGTGACATCATCACCCTCAGCACCACCTACGATATGGGGAATTCCCGCATCGAACTGATGTGTATGGGAAACTAATTCATCCAATGTCATGGTATGAGATTCTTCACCACCTACGTTCCCTACTGTATTGCCTAGCACAGTAGTTGTCTGGCCACCTGAACCTACAGGAACTCGTCTTGCCATATTAGGGATGTTAAATGTGTTTGTTTCATCACCTGGGCCAAATTGTGTACCCACCTCATTAAAAAGGTCTGCATAATCTTTTCTAGAAATAGCACGTCCATCGCAATATAAAAAGCCAGTGCGTTCTGTTTCTTTTCGTGCTGAAATTAAGATATCTCCAGTTTTGAAAACCTTATTGGTTACTACATCATTTAAAACATCACCGACCGTGGTTTTAATAGTGTTATGAATAAATCCAACATAATCAGCACCCCCGTGCTTTTCATCACTCGCTTGTAACGTATTCAAAAAAGCTTGTAAGGTTTGTCCTTGTTGATTCACTACGTCAAAATAGCCCAGCAAGTGTGTTCCATCCCCACCATGCGATGCTTGACTGCTAAGCTCAGACCGTAAAGTACTGATATCCGTGTTTTCTATTTGTGCAGCAATAATTCGCTGACCTTGACTGACCCAGACTTGGTTATCTTGTGAGGTTAATACCGGTAATTTATTGGCTAAATTTGAAGTTAAATAGCTATTAATAATATATTGCAGACATTCATTGGACAGTTGGGTGTTAAATTGTTGCATGATAAGTAACACGCGCTGAAAAGCTGCATCCAATGTGTGTCCATTAAAACTTTGTGCATTACCAAATTCTGTTTCAATACCAATTTGCATAGTACGCACTAACGTGACTATAGCGCCTGCAGGTGGAATCTTATCTTTAACAAAGGTAATGGTCCCTCCTGTCATCGTTCCCACTGCTTGAACGGTATAATCTTGGTTTAAAATGCAAATGTCTTTATCAGGATTGGCTTCATCACCGGGTTTTGTGACATAAACCGCAATATCTTCTGGGATTAAGATCAAATAGCTATAAGTTAATACAGAAGTTTTACCATCTGCGATGGTTTGATTCAGGGTATTTTGTTGAGGTAATGTTTTTTTCTGCATTTTTATCTTTTTTTGTTTATTAACGCCCGTAATATAGTTTTTGTCCCGGTTCTAAATAGGTTTTATCGCCCAATAATTGATTTAAATAAGGACCTATCACCGGCATGGTATCGATAGGAGCAACATTCTTTGCTATGGCCTTTATATTTTTAGTCATTTTTTTAGGGTTCAATGTCACGCTAGAAGTACCCAATGCACCCACACTCGATAAAAAGTTAATGCTGGGAGATGAGAATAAATTTTGGATTAAGTGTTTATCTTGATACTTTGGATCAAAGACTTGCATGAAGATACCCAAATTGGGTTGCACGAGATCGATTAAATAATCCATCTTTTCTTGTCGATTCATTACAGAAAATAAGGGCATGCTTTTGCCATGCGCTAAATTATCAAAGTAGTTAGCCAAGTAACTTAAAGGCAATGTCGCAGCAACTAAGGATAACCCCCATCGTAATTGCATTTGTGTATTTCTGGCATCTTGATACCCTTGAATTAACACTTTATCGGCAAAATTAATGGCAAAACCTTTAAATTGCATCACCATGCGCAAAGCTTCACCCATGAATGTTCCTGGACGTGTTCCAAAATACATAAAGGCTTTAGTGAGGTTGTCCGGCATTAATACCGCATTATCGGCGGCCATAGAAAAAATAGAGAATATTTTACGATAGAGATCCGTGCGCATTTCATAAATCGGTTTACTCTGTCCGTATAAACTTTTTAGTTCTTCATCAGATACTGCATCGACATTAGCCGTAGTAAATAATCCTTGTTGATTTTTAGTTCTAAGCAAATCCCATTCTTTTTCTTCTAAGCCGTATTTTTGTAATTGAAAGCGAGTTGCATCATTTAATTTGCCCCAAGCTTGATAGCGTTGACGATAAAGTCCTTTTGCAATGACGTGCATTAAGGAATGACGATTACCCTTATCAAAGGATTCCAGTAAATTAGCTCGAAAAAACCCCGTTGTAACTTTATGAATGAGCTCGGTTCCATTACTAAGATCAGCAAAACGTGCCATATAGCCTAAATGGCTATCGGCTAACAATTTAAATTGCTTTGCAATAAACTTTCTTTCGTCATCTGCTAAGACATCACAGGTGTGACTTAACGTATGGGCTAAACTTTTAAAATAAGAATTTCCCCAACGTTGTGCAAAAGAAGCAATATAAGAAGCATCCGGTAGACTTCTTAGCACAATGGTCGGTAATCGTGCTATGGCACCCAATGATCGGATGTTCGCCCCAAAAGCAGCTAGTGTTGGACTAACTGCCGTTTGGTCTTGTTGTAAAGATTGTTTTAATATTTTATCCGAGTGTTCGTACCATAAAGCACTTTTGGGAGATTTTTCTTGCTGAACTTTTCTCAGATCGTTATAAACTGATAAAGGTGCATCTCCCATGAGCTCTGCCGTTCCAATCCGATTAGCAGAGCTATTCAGATCGCCCACCAATGCTTGAAAGAGATTGCCTTTACCATATTCTCGACTGTAATTTAAAAAGGATTCATGATCCTTCCAGTAAAAAAATAGATGTGTTTTTTTCTCTATGGCCTTTCGATCATTGGCAACAACCGAACGGGTAAAGATTTCACTTTTACCGGTCGTAATATTATTAAAGATGGAACTTAAACGTTGTTCTATTTCACTGTTTAGTAAGTTTTGACCAAACGTTTTTTCTAGATCAAGCTGGGATTTAATAAACTGAATCCAGCGTTGTTTAGAAGCCTCTAAGTCTTTCTTTTTTAACAACTGATAAATCTTACCGGTACTTCGTCCACCCTGGTTTAATAATCCGGCATCATGAACGGCACGAATAAAGCGATCCTTATTCACTTCACGTAAACGCAAAGCATTCGAAATAATCAACTCAGGATTGCGTATATCTATATAATCATTGATTTGCTTGGCAAGCTTTTTAGCTAATTCAGGTGCTGCTTTTCCATCTAAAGCGCGTGCAATGGAAATATCGTTGTCTTTATTCTGTAAATAAGTTAATTCCTCATCCGACATTCCCTGGAATAAGGATTTAAATAAACGTTGCTGCGCTGCTTTCTGGTAAGCAGGGAGATTTTGATTAAGATTGGTATAGCGTTGTGCAAGAAGAGAGCGCAGATTAATATTTTTGTTTTTTAAAGTGTCTGCTAAGGCATCAAACTTACGCGTATTGTTCTGTGTGATTAACGCTTCTTCAAAGAAATCTTGTAAATGTTCGTCATTGACTTCTTCAATGGCTTTATCCATCGCTTGCTGACTTCTTAAGTTAGCATAGCTTTTGGCCTTGTTTAGTACTTCATTCACATAATGATTGAGATCATCCTTATCAAAATGTTTCAGGTATTTTAAAGCCTCTTCATAACAGTGATTGTTCACGCTTTCTCCTGTAAACATTGGATTAGATCATGAAAGATGGAATTTTTTCTTTTAAATTCCTGATATTTTTTAAAAGTGGAATGATCTTTAGTCTCAGCAAAAGGTTCTTGTTTTTTTAAGGCTTCTTGATACTGTTTGAATTGATCTTGAACTGTTGATTGGGTTTTTAAGTTCTGATTAGGCCATTGATTCTCGATACGCTGCTTAAAGTAATCTTTGACGGAATCAGTGTTTGCTAAAGGCTCTTGGCCAAATTCAAGATGATCAATTATTGTGGATAGAAAAGGTTTCCAATGGTTGTTACCTTTATTTTCAAGTTCATTAATAATTCCTTTTAATCCTTCACTTAAATCGGGATTTTGTTTTAAACGATCTAAGGCATTTTTTTGAATAAAGCGAAATAATGCATCTAGCTTATTTAATCCATCTCTTGCAAGTAACTCTTCTGGAATGACGGCTTGTAAGGCTTTAATATCATTCGGTGTTAATAATGGGATATTAATTTCGTTTTTTAGAGGATCAATTGAAATATCTGGATTATTTTTCTTAATAGTATCAACAGCTTCTTCCAAACTGGCATTTTGCTTAAAAAGTTTGGATCGAATAACACTTGCTGCAAAAGGCACTAAACTGATTGCTAATCCAAAACCGCCGGCAATACTGGTCGCTTTTATCAGATGAGACACATCTACTTTATTCTCAGGCGTCACAGATTCAGCTAAATTTTCTGGTAATAATGAAGTAGCGCCCATACTTGCGCTCGTTAAAGCTTTTTCTCCTAGTGATCCAACAGTTTCTCCAGAGAGCTGAGTGATTGTTTTACCCGCTAAATGGGATAAGAACTCCGGTGCTAAAGCTGAAATACCTTTGACAGCACCTTTAGCGAGTAATCCACCCGCACTCCCCAATGCTATATTAATGGGATTTAAAGCAAAGCCGAGTAACGATGCAATACCATCACCTATTTTTTGTGTAACAGGTAATCCGGGTATTTCAGTCACATTTTGTATCGCATGATAGATATCATCGAGCGATGAAAAATGGGGATGCATTCCGGCTAAGGGTGCTATTTTTTCTAGAGCAACTTCAGGTTCTATCAGTTGTTTTAAGAAATTACCGCTGATAGAAGCGCCATAACTGGGCGGCGTAAACTCAGCTTGTTCTTGATAACTTTCTCTAAAGTTAGGTTTGACAACGGCATTGCTTAACAACATGTTATGAGTCCTTATGCGCGTAAGCGAGTAAACTATCGGTAAAAGGCTGCGAATAAATCACATGTCCTGCTGCATCGCTCGCAATAATTAAACCGTCAGGTGTATTAGTGACGGTGATAGGGTTACAATCTAAATTAAAAAATTCACTGATGTGATTCTTCATTTCATCCCAACCTGCTTTAATTTCCCATCCGGTTGGAAAGCCGGCAGCGTTAATAGCTTGATCCTGAGCTTTTTCAAAAGAAGTTTCTCGAATCGGTGTATGAGTGGGTGTAATAGAAAAACCTAATGCTTGATACGCTTTATTACGTATATGATCAGCTAAGCGTCCGGCTTCGCCGGGTGTTAGGTTTAATTGATTTAAATTAAAAGTGTAATAAGGACCACTTGCAATCTGGTAAGCATTTGCAAAATGATCGCTAAAATTTTGAATATATTCATTGACATTTTTTAAGCTTAAATCATTGTGAATGAGTCCTTGATATTTTACATAATTCATGGCCATGTTCACGATACTTAATGTCCGTGAGGGATCACCGGATTGGCCAATGTAATTGAAGATATCCGCATTATGTTCATTGAGTTGTGCAACCAGAATATTTTTTAATGATTTATCGCTAACATCAGAATCTTTAACATTAATAATCCCTATTTTGGAAAAGTCCTGACCGGTTTGATTCGCACTAATCAGTTGTCTTAAAAAAGAGGGATCCGTATGGTCTTGCAACATCCCCACGGTATAAGCCACTTCTTGTTCGAGTGGTTTTTTAAGACTCGCCGCTAAATAAACTTTATTCGTGAGATCATGTTTGTCTAAAACTTGTAACAAACTATCGGGATCAGCGCCTTGAATAAAAGCCGATTGGGCTTGTTGCTTGAGATCATTCGGAATCGGTTGAATAAAGTGATTGTCGATCTGCATCGCATGAGCTAACTGCACTGATCTTGAAATATAATCGTTATAAGCCGCGCGCGGATCAACACGGTTATAATTCTGCGCGTAATCTTTCAGGATAGCTTGTCCTTGCGGTGTTTGTTGAATAAGTTGAACATAATCTCCAGAGGTAAAACCATTTACCAGGTGTTGTAATTGAGCTCTTTCACCTTTTTCTGTTTGAGTTAACAACCCCGCTTTATTATTTAATGTCTCCAATCGTTGTTTAAGTAATTGCCAATTCTCTCCGTTGTTAAACAGTCCTTGTATTTTTTGTACACCTTGTGTAAATAAAGTAACTTCATTTAAATGATCCGGTGTTAATTTCATCCACGCTAACGAATTAATCGGATTTCCTTTCATTAAGTCTGATTTAATGCCTTGCATCGTCAAATCATTGGCATAGTGATTTTGCAGCTGTAAGGTATCTTGCGAGATAGGTGTCTTGGATTTATCAACATTTCCTGCAAAAGGCGAAGCCAATGCTGTTTGTAAATCAATCGATCGAGCGACAGGGTTTTGTTGTAATTGATGCAGTGCCTGCAAACTATCCATCGTATGCGATAACATTTGAAATAATACACTGCCTTGTTTAGGCGTAATAATACGTCCCAGTAAAGCCTTCTCAACCGTTTGATGGGCTACATCTAACTTTTGCTGAAATAACTTTTCATCATTGACCGAAACATAAAGATCTTTTAAGACATTCGGCCATTCCGTATAAAAATTACTTTGTAATTGCTGTTGATGCGTTTGATAGTCTGTTAATTGCGCTTGTAAGCTAACGTGTTGAAGGCCTGATTGTAATAAATAATCTAATTGATTTTTGGTTTTATGGTTAACTGGGGTTGTGTTTTTGATGTTATCAAATTGTTGTTGGGCATCTTGAGCAATTTTCTCAGCTAATTGCGGATGCGTTTTTAATTGCAAGAGTGCATTATTTTTAATCTCAGCAGCACTACTGGTGGCTTGCAATAAAAAGGCCGCACTTTTTTCTTGTTGGATCTGGTTGGCTGTTTGCATGAGGCCTTGCGATACTTGACCTAATACTTGTCCTTCTGATTCCAAGCCTCTTGCAGCACTCGTTGTTGGGATATCGCGAAGGATAGGTTGTTCATTTTGAAACTGAGATAAAGGCGTTGCCATTTATTTAGGACTCATACCATTAAATTTTGCAAAAGACAGGCCTAAACTGGCCACATCGCCAAATAATTGGCTGTACAGACTGTTTCTGACATTGTGTTTCTCAATATCAATGGCTGTATCGGATAGCCTCTTCTCTGTATCCAGATTTTTTTGTTGTCTAGCGGCAATATTTTCGGTATTCCGCTGTACTGCATTAAAGCTCGGTGATGAAAATGCCACACCACGCGTCGTCATTTGTACAGTTTGCTGTTGTATGACTTTATTGAGATTATCTAAATTGCTTAAGGTTTTTTGTTGATATTGCAATTCATTTTGTTTGGCTTGTAGATCCAATTGTTTCTCTTGGAATTCGGCCGCCTGTACTTGCATCACACCTTCACCAACTTCCATCGCAGCAGCGGTTGCTAATATCAGTAAACTCGCTTGTGGCATAAAACTCCTAAATCATCGCCGTATTGATTTGATAAGCAATCGAAGTGATCTGTAAATCAAAGGGGGCTTGTTGGGTAATAGAAAAGGTTTTTTGTCGATTCCAACCAAAAACCGGTGAGATAATGGCGGTACCCGAGCTTGGATGTAGGTCATCGCCTTTTTGAATATTTAAAAAGATCTGATAATTAACCAGCTGATCATTAATGTAGAAATTGAGTGATCCATAATACTCAACATAAATCTTGGTAATTTTTTTCATCAAGTCAGCGTGTTGCGGTCCCCCATAAAAGTACATCGGTCGGATTTCAACCGGATACAATAGACCAATAAAACAAGTGCCAGTTTTTTTATCAGGATTATGCACCTTGATACTTCTCTTTTTGACAGGATAAATGCCATAGTCTTCTTGATTAAACAGGACCTGCACATCCAAACCTTCAAAGCGTTCTAAACCCGATAGGTTTCCATCTTTGGGTAAACTTTTCTCTTCAAAACCATCCAACTTAATATCAGAAACTAATTTTTCTAAAACAACGTGTTGACTGTTCAGATATTTTTTTAGAAGATAAATCGTATTATCTATCGCAACCATATCCTGTATTTCTATTTGCTTTTGAGCTGAAAACGGTGTTAAAGCCGCTAAATTGATTTCATGAGCAAATTGAAAGGTCGTGATCGTATGATCTGGATTTAAAAAATAAATGAAATTATCTTGAGATTGCTCGGTACCACGTAATAATACTGCTTTGATTGGATTTTTAACTAAGTGGCTTGCGGTCTGACTGACATTACTCGCTAAATAACTTTGGCCAATGCCTTGAAAACGAAAGTTAATAATGGCATTGCCAGTTTTATTGACATAATAACTATCGTTTAAATAACTAATAGGCTTTAATTTATCTGATACGCCGTAAGCTGATTGTTGGCGGATTGAAAACGTACTCGGTGTTAATCCAATGTTTTGTTCTTGCGGCGCTACAAATTCATAATTGGCAGTGTAAATCTCTAATTCCTTACCACCATTCATCCAGACAATACCGCCGGAATCACTTTGCCCTAAGGTATAAATAATCGCATCGGTATCTTGACCGGTTCCCACATCAAAATTAATCGGTTGATTAATTTTAGAACCAAAGATTGTATTGTTCAGTGTTTTAGTCCGTGCAAACCAAAGTCTATTTTGAAAGTAAATGACTTTACTGGGATAACCCATCGTCGACGAAAAGGCTGGTTTACGAATGGAGTATTGTGTTGCCGAAGTTGAAGCACCATTAATCAAAAAAGGAATCTGCACTTTTCCTGTAAAGACAACATTATTTCCTTGATAATTAACGGCAGTAATGATGGCATAACCTAAGGGAGAAACATCACTCGTCCCACCTCCAATAATTTGACCACCAATCCAATCCTGATTAAAACCCGGTGCATCGGTTAACATCAGCGAAATGTTATGGGCATCGCCACCTAAACTTGCATTGCCTTTGTTATAAATAACATCACCAAAGTCATACGCCGGCAATGGATAAAGATTTAATACTTCATAAGAAAAGAGTAAAGATTCATAACTAGTTACGGTAATACGTGATGGAGGATAATCAGGATGAGCCAAAATAACTGAATCATTGTCATTGGTATAATCCAAATCATTCAATTCGGATGAAGCATACGGTGTCGTAAGAGTTTGTAAAAATTGAAGTTCGTAAGTGGTTTCTTTCTTGATAGCATAAATATCGAGGGTGTGATGACCACTGACTAAACAATAAAATTGTTCGTTCTTATCTTGAAAGCCATATAACTTAGCATTGGGATCACTTTGTTGTGTTTGAATGAGAAATTGGGTGCCTTTTCTTTTCTTAGCCAAACCTGTTGTACCCACTTCTACATTTAATAAGGATTGAGCGGCGGTTAAATAATCTTTAAAGTCAGTGCGATGATAATTCACTGCATCGACCTCGCCGCTACTAAACATGGTTTGTCGAATGAACTCCATCTAGACAACTCTCACTCGGTCAAAATCATTGTGCGGAGTGATCTTTATTCCTTGTTCCATACTCTCTAACAATAAGGCATTCATTTTTTCTTGTTGATACTTATTTTCTAATAAATGCGCTAATTGCACATTTTGGGTGAGTGCAATCGCACTATCAGCTGCTGCATATAAAGCGAGTGTCCGTGCAAAATGAGGTGGCATCACTGCATAATCAATCGAATTAACGGTATAGTAATAAGCAAACGGGTTACTGTGACTCAATACATAACCATCGATGAGTGCATAATCACTCAACTGATCTTTGCAATGAAGGAATCGTCCAAAATCATAAGGCAATTGATAGGTATAAGGATATTCCGGTGAAAAGTTTTGTGTGAGTGGCGTACTATCCTCTCGATATTTCATGGCAAAATGCCAATTCGTGATGAGTAATAAATTCGGTAACAAACTATCCAGTTTCGCTGCAATAAATTTAGCGGCATCACTTTCATTCACTGTAGCCACCGGTAATAATCCTAATTCCAACAGTGCTTGATTAATCGCGGTTAACTTTGAATAGGATAAAGCCATGACACTTACTCTTCTTCTGAAGGAGGCGTAGGTGGTTTTGGATCGATCATCTTGATTAATTGGATGGAAGGAGGCTCTTTCTCTTTAGCGATATTCTTGACGACAAATAAGTTACTTTGCTTTTCAGCGTAATTGATAAATAGCCAATCCAGTTCTTTAATTTGTTTTCGCTCATAAAAATCATTGATGTAACCCGGTGTAGTGAGGGTTTTCTCATCATCCAACGTACTTGCAGCAAAGATGGCAGGTGCAGTACCTAATAATCCTCCACTTAAGGGTGTAAAGGTTACAAAAGGAGATAAATTCATAAGAATCCTTAATTTTTTAAGTATTTGAGATCGGCCGTGATGAGTGCAATGCCGCGCGGCTGAATGATCTTGGCGCCGGTTGTTAAGGAGGTGAGTAGTTCCCACCGATCTTGATGGGGAAGCCAGGTAATACTGGTAGAAATATCTCGGTTATAACCTTGAACAATCGCATCACGATGTACGACAGGCACTAAATATTTAAAGACACCTTTGTCATCGGGAACACGTGGAATGCTATTAATTCCATTCTCACCTAAAAACCTAAAATCAATGTCTAAATAAACTTTGATTTTGTTATTGGTTAACGGTTTAAGATCATTGTAAAAAAAATTAGTAACTTGCTTATCGCCATAAAGGGAAGGCTTTAACAAAGCAGGCACCCAAGTACTCACTTGAAGATCATGAACATCTACACTCTGACTTTCTAAATAGGAAATGGCTAAGGCATACTTTTCTTCATTGATTCCGGTATTTACACCGACATCAACGGGAATGGTATGGATTTTCCCCGCAATAAAATCGGGATCACTGAAAATGGCATTGATCTTGATATAGTCAGTTAAACGAGCAGCGGCTAAGCCATGCAATTTAGAATGATCCAAGATCTTATCGAAGTTATAAAGAGTTTTTTCACCACCACCAATAACCGTTTTTAAATGATAGTCGTTGGTTGGGACTTGTATGTTGGTTTCATTAACGGGAGTTACATAAATATCGGTTGGTGAGAAATTCGTTTGGTTCATTTCTACCAAATCGGATAGTGGAATATTAAGATGCGTCCCACGCAATCCATGCCGCTCTTCAATGGTATCTTGGAGTTTTAAACGATTTTGATACTGTAACGTAACTTGAGTTTCAAACAGTTGACATGCGGCTTCTAAGTTAATTTCTGACATAAAACAACCTGATAAACAAAAGAATTTCATTTATCAGGTTACCCAAGAAAAGGGGCTGATAAGCCCATCAACTTAAGATTTAAAGGGAGTTTTTTGAAATATTCTTAAGCCGATAAGGTCATTATAAGTTTTTTACCAAGCAGGACAAGGTACTTTATATGGTAATAAATGGGTTAATAAAGCTTTAAGAATAATTAGATACCATCTTTTTTATAATTTTTGAAAATCATGTAATGGTTGAACTTTATGCCTAAAAAACTTAAAAAAAGACAAATAGCACGTAACAATAATATTTCTTTAGATTTATCTTTACCAAAAACATTAAAAAATGCCGTTATAAAAAAAGATTTCAAGTCTGTAAGACGTTTGTTGAAAAATGAAGCTAATCCTAATGAGCAAGATGTAGATGGATCAACTCCTCTTCACCTTGCTGTCAAAGAAAATGAACTTCTCATAGCAAGTTTACTTTTACAAAATGGTGCTTATCTCATGGTAAAAAATAACTTAGGTTATACTCCATTAGATTATGCTGTGATTTTAAATTTTTTTCCTTTAATAAAACTACTTGAAGAAAAACATAATAATATACTTAATGTAAAAAAAGATATTGATTCAAAATTTTTTCTTCCTAATGAAATTAATAATAATATTACAAATAAGGCTAACTTTTTTAAGGTTTTGAACGATTATGAAAAAATTATAGAAATCGAAATCGATCCTATTTTTGTTAAAAGTGGGCAAAAAATTAATTTTTAATCCTTGCTTCAGCAACTTCCTGGGCGAGGTTTATCAGTCGTTTCCTATTTTTATTAGTTGGATTTTTTTCATATTCTTTAGCTAATTTAAGCATTTCTTGCTGGCCATCATAAGGGTCAGTTTGATGATGCGCTTGTTGATTACTTAAACCTGGTACTTGGCTATTGAGTAATTGATCTCGATGTTTTAAGGCTTCAGTCATTGCGTTCTCATCTCCAATCAGTGTATTTAAAATCGTGCTATGTAAGGAAGTAGGATAATTTTTGGTAATATAATCTTGAACAAGAGGTAATTTATCACCCCATGTTTTTTTCTTATTTTCTAGTTGAGTATGATACTGTTTTTGTTGACCTGCCATGGCATAAAGCGTTTTATTAAATTGCTCTTGACTTAAATTCGCGGCTTTAGCCAAGCCTTCAATTTCCTGTAACATCGTTGCAGGCAGTGATATATCTGGCAAATGATAGCTTTCAGGTACTTCATAATTTTTTAATCTCTCTTGTAATACTTTGTTGTCATTAAAAACTTTGGCACTGTTTTTATAGGCTTTTTCTAGCTCCTCAACACTTTTATATTTACCCGCATAGAGTTTGGGTGTTTCTTCGACAGGTAATTCTTCGGTGACTTCACTCATCGTTTTCTCCTTCAAGTAATTGGTTGATATGAGTTAAGGTATTTTGAATATCTCGCCATACAGAACGACGACCATCAATCCAAGCAAATCCTGATTCAGTCGGGATTGGTGTTTCTTCTAGGATGCTATTAAGTAATTGGTTTTTAAAAATTTTATATCCAATACCTTGTCCAAATAATAGAAATAAATCGTATTGATCCTTATTAATTTGATCTTTTTGAAGTAATTGAATGAGTTTATCTTGCATTAGAATTGTACCTGTGCGGGTGATGGGATGTTAATCGGAGTGGCACTGGTTGACGGTGTTGGTGTTTGGCTTTGCTGAATTTGTTGCGCCATCTGCTGCATAAAATATGCAAATTCCTGTTTAGATTTCATGAGTTTGCTAGGTAAATTGAGCTTATCGGCTAAAAACGGTAAAACTTCCTCCATTTTTGTTGCGGTTAATACGGCACCTTCTCCTCCAAATTGTTGGAGTATTTGAGCCATCATGGTGAAATGACTTAAATCATCCTGCTTTTGCAAATCATAGAGTGGACTTTGAAAGTCAAAACGTAATAAATGCGATTGGACGCCGCTAATACTTTTATCTTTGGAAAGTAAACGTCTCTTCGCTAATATCTTTGCACTGATGGTAAAGACTTGTTTAGGTAATTCGTTTATCAAACGAGAGATATCGGTTGCACTGGTTCGTTGTGCTCGGTTCTCTCTTATAGAAACTTCTGTTGCCGATTTTACCGGTGTATTAACTTCACCAATCGGATCGACTTGAAAGGCATCTCGTATAATTTGTCTCAGATCACGAATATGTTCTAAGACTTCCGGATACTCTGGCATTTGCAAGGCTTCTAATGGATTTTTGCCATTAGGATTACGTGCAATCATGGCACCCGACCATCCTCTTCTAAACACATGCGGATTAAAGTATTTGTCTGCGTCATAAAACAAAGGAGGATTGGCTTTAAAGGCTAAACTCTTGCGACTGTATTCGATAATGCGATTGAGATCACGAATTGTCGGTAGCAAATCAATCCCTATGCCTCTGCCTTCGCATTCTCCAGGTCTTACCCTATCACGATAGATAATAATTTGATTATAATCACGCTCGCTCTCCCATAAGGGAGTGAGTGGATCATTTTCTAAAATGGCATAGAGATAGAATTGATCTTCTTTTAATTTAATTTGACCATAGATAACCGTAAATAACTCATTAGGCTGATCGATTAAATTTCTTTTGTTCTTATATTTTGGAAAATCTTCAATGATCTTGCGTCCGCTCATCTTGCATTGATACCAACAAGTATTTAAAACATCATCGGTACTGTATTCAATAATTAAGGTAATGGCTGGAATAGAACGAAAGTATAAAGGCGTGAAATCATCAATCGATTCGATCCAAAGCGCTGACGTTCCACCGATTAAATCTAAATTACTGGATGCGACCATGCGCGCTAAATTGGACTGATTTAAATAAAAGAAAATCTGATCATTAATTTCATCTAAGAGAGGTTGTTGCCCACTGATCTGATTGGCGTTAATAAGATGCGAATCTAAGCTTAATTTTCCCCAAACACGATCTTGGGGTAGTAACAGTCCATGCAGATCATTGGCGCGCTGATATGCGCTTAAAAGCGCTGTATTATCCCACATCTGCAAACTGGTAGGTTTGCCTTGATCTTGATAATTAAATTTGATGTTAAACGCATCTCGATCGGGGATCACATACGTATACAAATCTTTATAGAGCGCTAACCATTGATCTTTGTAACGTTTACTTTCTTCATAGCGTGTATAAAGTGATGCCAAGTTCATGGATTAGGGTTATCAGGATTATTAAATGATTGAGCACCTTGTCCTTGGATGATGGCCATGCGTTGCTCAACGATCGCTTGTCGTTTTTGTTCTATTTCTTCTTTCTGCTGGCGTATCTGTTCTTCAAGCAAACGATTGGCTTCATCATTGCCGCTGCCACCACCACTCATGATCTTCTCCAGTAGCTTAAGAGCTCATAATTACGTTGTTCTTGTAATTGGATTAATTTCTTAAAGAGATGTTTGGGATTAAATGTCCAGCCAATATCAATCCCACTAAAATAACGACAAACTTCATTGCAGGTATACCATTTGAAAAGCCAAGGTTTAATCTTTTTCTTTACTTTAATCATCACTGCAATAAAAGCACTGAGAATTGGTAATTTTTTAATCGCATTTAAATTCTTATTCACATCATGACTCTTTAAAATACGGTAAGTAAAACCAGTTGGTGCTATTTCAAATAAAACACAGTGATCGCCTTCATAACAAAGTAAGGCACAATGCACAAAGTGTTTACTAAAAGTAAAAAGTCGATATTTACCAATACCTTTGTTATAAAATAAAAAGACTGCAATCACTTAACGTTTATTTTCCTAAGCTTTGCTAAGGTTTTTTGTAACAGTAAACGTTTTTTCAATAGACCTTTAGGAATGGATTTAGTCATGGGGTTTTAAAAGTGTTTCAATATGATCAATCTGTTCTTTCATCTGCAGCAATTCTTGAGCACAGCTTGAAAACTCTAAGGGAAATCTTCTCTCCAAAATCCAAGCACGAGATTGCCAACCTTTTTCTCCTTTTTTAATTTCATTGAGTAATTCTTTAACCGCAGTACATTGGTTCTTTTTTATAGCGCTGGAAAATTTGGCCAATTCAGTATTGGTTTTTCCCGCTTGAATATCGGCTAAACCTTGATTAATCCAGTCATACAGCGTACTGCGATTAATTTGATTCGCTTCTGCAGCCATTGTAAAGGGAACTAAATGAGCAATATCATTAATAATCTTTTTTGCTAAGCTTGAATTAAATTTACTGGGTCGTCCCATAGCTATCTTCCTTTATCTACGAAAATGGGCTTAGCGTCACTGACGTAGCGTTGTTGAACTAAACGATGGGCGGTTTGTGCATGTTGTATCGCTAATTGTCGATGGAAAGAATCTTTAGGCCCTGAGGAATCCAGGTTTTTATTTAATTTATTCATATGCATATTTCTGTAAAGAATTTACATAAGTATGAAAGCGGACTTAAAAAAATACTAGCGACAAGATGAGGTACGTTTAGATAAATTTTATCCATTTGTATCAAACCAGTGATTTGCAACATCATCATATAAAATCGTCTCAAACGTGGTATAACGAGTACTACATTTGGGACAAAATAATCTTCGTCGGTGCATTTTTCCTTCGTAAATCATTCTAGAATTAATCACGTACATCTTAAAATAATTGCAGTTTGGATTAATGCATTTCATTTGATTCTCCAATCATAAAGGATTTGTTTTTTCTGTTGTCTGAAAACGCGATAGCAACAGGAATATATTTTTCATGTCCATTAACGGCGTTTTGATGCGCAATACGGCCCGTTAACTGGTTGGGCAGTATCTTTGGTCGTCTTCGGCAATAAATTTGATAGCGGCGCTCAAAATCGCGTTGTACGAAAGGTAGTTCTTTTTCACTGTGTTGACACAAAGCAATCCAACCACCCATATCCCGAATAACCGCATGAATTAGCTCATCTGAAAAAATAACACTATCGTAATGACCAATTTCACGAATAGCTTTTGTTACGCTTGTCCAGGCCAATAAGCTTTTGCTTTGAACATCACCTTCGATTATTTCAACTACATCTGTTGGCAAAGGAAAGTAAGGATGTTTTTTCGCATTGGGATTTTTTAATATTTCGCCCAAGGCACGTTGGACCTCAGCAAAGGAATAATCTTTCAAACATTCCCAGTAAGCTTTCATCAGTACTTGCGATATTTTTCGATTCACCGTTTCAGCGATCACTGCAAGACTCGCAAAGAAGGTTTGTTTTTGATTAACCTCCATTATTTTCCTCCAACAACGCATTGATCACGGCCATGTTGTGATCCCATGTACTGATAGGAGATTGCATGGCACCATTATTATTTTGTTTTTGCTGCGCATGCGCTAACCATCCCTGGATATGCCGGTTAATTCCACGTTCTGTTTTTTGTCGATCGGGATTAGCTTGATTCCAAGCAATCAGCTGACGAATTTCTTGGCGTACATCCACACTAGGGTAATTTTTTTGCCATTCGTCTAATTCAGTTTCTGTAATTATTCGTGTCTTTGTTTGACGTAGAGGAACGGTGAACACCACAGAGGATTTTGTTTGAACAGGAAATGTAATTAAATTTTTGACTGAAAGTTTTTCTTCAACAACAGTCGATGTTGTTTGCTCTCCACCTAATAATAAATTAGAGATATTTTCTTTATTATTTATATATTCTATATTCTCTATTCTATCTTCTATATTCTGTATTGCTTCGAAGGAGCTTTGAAGTCCCTTCGAAGGGGCTTCAGATAAATTAATTTTCTTAGGTAATTCTAAATGTAATAAATCCTTATATTTTTCGTAAAAATCAAATAAAAAAGATATTTTAGGCAGCTTACGAAAAAGGCAATTTACATATTTAACGCGATTATCATTTTTCTTTAATATACCAAGTTGCGAAATAACCATTTCATGAATCCATATATATTCTAATTCTATGTCATAAGAACAGAACTCAACCTTAATCAAGGCTTCTAAGCCCCTTTGGACCCCCTCCAAAGAGGCTCCAATTTCATGGGCAGCTAGAGGTAACGGTAAATAATAAATACCCATCATGTTGGCATGAGGGCTTGTCATTAAATAAAATGCCAATGCTTTGGCTTCCAGTTCACAGCTTCTTATTTTCTTTCCTAATGGACTAATCCAAAAATCTCTTGTTATTTTTGAAAATTCATGCATTTATTTTCTCCTTATTATTGTAAAGATAATTTTTATATTTAGCGTTCATTGAAGGGAAGGCAGTTTGACGCAGCAGATATTGTTATTTTTTTAGCTCTTACTTTCTCAATAAGTTCATCACTACAATGAATAATTATGTTTGTAATTTGTCGACATTGAGTTCTTGAAAAACCTAATAGATTTGCAATAATTTGATCCGTTCTTCCCGTAACTTCGTCCAGATTTAGACGAAGTTCATCAGATTTACTTTTATTTTTAAATAAATCTGATCGATGGCCTTGACGATTACCCATAATTTTTTTTAAAGCTATTCCTATATATCCTCGTTCAATCTCATCAAAAGTATTGACCAAATCTGAAGTTTCATATTTATTGTTAATTAACTTATAAAGAGATATTTGCCAGGTATATATCTTTATTTTTTGATTTTGTATATGAAGAAAATAAGTGTTTGGATTAGCGATTAATTGATTATTTTCATCGATAATAATCGGTCTTGCTGTATCTAAATCAGAAAGTTCTTCTGATATCCATGCTGTTTTTGTGTGATGTTTCACATCATTTAAAAATATCTTTTTAAATTTAAAAGGTAAATAACTAAATCCTAATGGAGTTCGTTTTAGATTGTTTTTTTTGTAAGGTGGAATTAAATCTAAAAAGTGTATTTTTAGATTCGTATGGAGATTCATATACTCTGCTATTAATGCTGCAACTTCAGGCTTTATTTCCCTTCGACCATTTCTAATATCGCTTAATTTTTCACGTGTTAGACCTAATTCCTTTGCTGCTTGTGTAACGGATCCGCAATGTTTAAAGAAAACTTCAAGTATTTCTCTCTCCACTTTATTAACCCTTTTATTTTTTTATTTCATTATGATACCTAAAATAGTTGGGGGAATTGCCCCATAAAAATACGGTAAGCTTATTAAATGAAAATGAATTTATTTTTTTAATACGAAAAATTTTATGAATAAATTTAAACGATTAAACTTTGTCTTAAATTGGAGGTAAAAAAAATGAAAACTTTCAATTTGGAAGAAGCAGCCGAATTTTTAAAGATGAATCCTGAAGGATTACGCAGGTTAGCAGCCAGTAAGAAAATTCCTGCAGGTAAACCAGGTAAATGTTGGTGTTTTTTAGAAGAGGATCTTGTGAATTACGTTCGATCACTTTACGATGAATCCTGCAAAGTATCGCAGGGTGTTACTAACAATAGGAGAGAAAAAATATGGCACTCTGTAAACGAAACAATATCTGGTGGATCAGATTTTCCCACAACGGAAAAAGAATACAACGATCTACTGGGACTTCAAACAAACTAGCAGCACAAGAGTTACATGATCAATTGAAAGTCGATTTGTGGCGCCAAGCTAAGTTAGGTGAAGAACCCGAACACACTTGGCAAGAAACCGTTGTTAAGTGGTTAAAACAAGCCTCTCATAAGAGAAGCCTAGATCGTGATAAGTTTAATCTTAAGTGGTTAACACCTTACCTTAAAAATAAAAAGTTAAGTGAAATTGATAATCAAATGATTGAAAGTATTGCCACAATAAAAGAAAAAGAAGGAGTAACTTCTGCTACAGTAAATAGATTGCTAGCATTAATTAGATCTATCCTTCGTAAAGCCGAACGGGACTGGAAATGGATTAATAAAACTCCCGTTGTGTCTATGCGTTATGAAGGAGAAAAACGGGAAAGATGGTTAACTCAGGAAGAAGCTAAAAGTTTACTTCGAGAATTGGCTGCTCATTTAACTGATATGGCCGCATTTTCGCTAGCAACTGGATTACGTCACAGTAATGTAAGAGGATTATGTTGGCAGGATATTGATTTAGTTAAACAGCATGCGTTTGTTCGCGCAGTTCAGTCTAAATCTAAAAAGCCAATTCCTGTGCCACTCAACAGTGAAGCTATTTCTATTATAAGGAAGCAAATGGATAAACATATTAAGTTCGTTTTTACTTATAAAGGAAAGTCTATTGGGCAATGTAATACTAAAGCTTGGCGAAAAGCGTTAAAACGGTCGGGAATAGAAAATTTTCGTTGGCATGATTTGCGACATACCTGGGCTTCATGGCATGTGCAGAATGGAACATCCTTACAGGAGTTACAACAGCTGGGTGGTTGGGCTTCTTTCGATATGGTTTTGAGATATGCTCATTTGAGTAGCGACCATTTAAAAGAAGCTGCTGAACGAATAGCTGGTACAAAATTGGTACATTCGCCCTTGCAGGGCTAAATAAGTTGATGGTTAAGTCTTTGATTTTACTGGTGGGCCCTCTAGGACTTGAACCTAGGACCAACGGATTATGAGTCCGCTGCTCTAACCAACTGAGCTAAGGGCCCTTCTAAAGGAAGGAGCCGAATTGTAGCTAATTTAAACAT
>Ga0075364_10000099_pt1 | contig 35722 bp, 17 predicted proteins | sample EndMetdeltDD1764_FD_71517 | JGI IMG/M metagenome (GOLD analysis project Ga0075364, IMG submission 71517) | Populus endosphere microbial communities from Tennessee, USA - Endosphere MetaG P. deltoides DD176-4 | ecosystem: Host-associated > Plants > Roots > Endosphere | place: USA: Tennessee... | reverse complement strand
GCCGCTGTACAGCGGCCAGATCGAGGGCATCGGCCCGCGCTACTGCCCGTCGATCGAGGACAAGGTGGTGCGCTTCGCCGAGAAGGCCAGCCACCAGATCTTCGTCGAGCCCGAAGGCCTGGACGTGGTCGAGATCTATCCGAACGGCATCTCGACCTCGCTGCCGTTCGACGTGCAGCTGGACCTGGTGCGGTCGATCCGCGGCTTCGAGCACGCCCACATCACCCGCCCGGGCTATGCGATCGAATACGACTTCTTCGACCCGCGCGGGCTGAAGGCCTCGCTGGAGACCAAGCTGGTGTCCGGCCTGTTCTTCGCCGGCCAGATCAACGGCACCACCGGCTACGAAGAGGCCGCCGCGCAGGGCCTGCTGGCCGGCCTCAACGCCGCCCGCCACGTGCGCGGCCAGGACAGCTGGTGCCCGCGCCGCGACGAGGCCTACCTCGGCGTGCTGGTCGACGACCTGATCACCCACGGCACCAACGAGCCCTACCGCATGTTCACCAGCCGCGCCGAATACCGGCTGCAGCTGCGCGAGGACAACGCGGACGTGCGCCTGACCGGCATCGGCCGCGGCCTGGGCCTGGTCGACGACCAGCGCTGGGCGCGCTTCGAGGCCAAGCAGGCTGCGGTCGAACGCGAGACCGCGCGCCTGCGCGCGCTGTGGGCGACGCCGGCCAATGCGCTCGGCCGCGAAGTCGAGGCCACGCTCGGCGTGGCCGTCAGCCGCGAAACCAACGCGCTGGACCTGATCAAGCGGCCCGAGCTGGACTACGCCAGGCTGATGACGGTGCCGGCGCTGGGCCCGGGCGTGGACGATGCGAAGGTGGCCGAGCAGGTCGAGATCGGCATCAAGTACGCCGGCTATCTTGATCGCCAGCGCGACGAGATCGCGCGCCAGCAGCGCAACGAGCACACCGCGGTGCCGCTGGATTTCGACTACGCCGGTGTCTCGGGCCTGTCGGCCGAACTGCAGCAGAAGCTGGCCAAGGTCCGCCCGCAGACCATCGGCCAGGCGCAGCGCATCCCCGGCATGACCCCGGCCGCGATCTCGCTGCTGCTGGTGCACCTGGAGCGGATCCGGCGCAGCCGGGTGGCGTGAGTGACGCGCGCTCGGCGGGACACGGCGCCGACCGCAGGGAACGGAAACGGAGGCCTGCGATGACAGGGTCGACACCACCGCAGTCCGCGCGCACGGCCGGCATCACCGAGCAGGGCGCGCTGCGCTTCTCGATCGCGACCACGCTGGCGGTGGCCGCGCTCGGCATCGTGTTCGGCTGGCTGTCGGGCTCGTTCGCGATCGTGTTCGATGGCGTGTACTCGCTGGTCGACGGGGCGATGACGATGATCGCGCTGCTGGTGTCGCGGCTGATCGCCGGCTACGCCGCGACCGGCACGCAGGACCAGCGGTTCGCCGACCGCTTCACGATGGGCTTCTGGCACCTGGAGCCGATGGTGCTGGCGCTCAACGGACTGATGCTGACCGGCGCGGCGGTCTACGCCTTCATCAACGCGGTCGGCAGCCTGTTCGATGGCGGCCGGCCGCTGCAGTTCGGCCAGGCCATCGTCTATGCGTCGATCACGCTGCTGGCCTGCAGCGCGATGTCGGTGTTCGCGCTGCGCGTCAACCGCCGGCTGCGCTCGCAGCTGGTCGCGCTGGATGCGAAGGGCTGGATGATGTCCGGTGCGATCACCGCCGCACTGCTGGTCGCGTTCGTGGCTGGTGCGCTGGTCGAAGGCACGGCGCTGGCGTGGATCGCACCCTACATCGATCCGGCGGTGCTGGCGCTGGTCTGCGTGGTGATCATCCCGATGCCGCTGGCCACGATCCGCCAGGCGCTGGCCGACATCCTGCTGGTGACGCCGCTCGAACTGAAGCGTGAGGTCGATGCGGTGGCGGCGGCTACGGTCGCGCGGCATGGCTTCCTGTCGTATCGCGCCTATGTCGCGCGCGTCGGCCGCGGCAGGCAGATCGAGCTGTACTTCATCGTCCCGGCCGGTCTGCCCGCGCGCACGCTGGAAGCCTGGGACGCGATCCGCGACGAGGTCGGCGACGCGCTCGGTGCCGCCTCGCCCGACCGTTGGTTGACCATCGTGTTCACCAGCGACATCGAGTGGGCCGAGTAGACGCGGACCACGCGGCACTCCCACAGGCGCCGGTGGCGCTTGAACGATGCATGAGCGCGTGGACTCACGCGCACCGGACACCTTCCTGTACGCTGCGCGCGCCGCGGCGTCGCCGTGCGCCCGATACGTGGCCGGAACAGGGAGACGATATGCCAGGGATGCGAACCGAAGCGTTGCGCCGGTGCCACGGTGGCCTGCGGTGGCTTCCGGCAGCGGCGCTGGCGCTGCTGCTGTCCGGCTGCAGCACGATGCTGGCCTTTCCACAGAACGTGCCGGCACTCAACGATGGCTTCGGTGCGCCGCAACTCGACCACCAGCAGCGCACCGTGGAGCGCGATGCGTACCTGGCGATGCCGGGGTTCGGCGAGATCGTGCTGACGCTGCCGGCGGGGACGACGATGGGACGGCAGCCGCACGGCCGGCCGTCGGTGTCGCTGATGTACGCCAGGAACCGCGGCAAGGGCGTGACGGGCGCGCGCTGGCGCAATCTCGAGGCGCGCGGCCTTGAGCCGGACGCGCACGGTGCGCTGCGCCTGCCGGTGCCGCACGTCGCCGGCTACCATCCGATCTCGCTGCTGGTGTGGGTGCGGACGCCGGAATCCGCTGGCGCGCAGGACATGCGCATCGATTTCCCGCTGACCGAAACCGCCGTCGTCGACGCGGACGATGCGGACCGCCACGACGCGTTCTGGCGCGGCCAGCACGGGCAGTGCATCGACCGAGGCCGCATCCAGCCGATCGAGTACGCCGACGACAAGGGCGCGACCATCGACGGCGAGCGCTATCCGTTCCGGTTCGACACCCGCTTCGAGGGCCTCTGCGTGTTCCGTCAGGAGCACGCGCGCGCGATCGTGACGACCGGCACGCCCGGTCGTGTCCTGCGCTCGCCGGTGCGGGTGCGGATCCCGCGGGTCTACCAGGATCCGCGCTTCAGCGCCTATTGGCAGCCGCCGACTCCGGCCGCGGCGGGCGGTGCCGAATGACGCGCTGGCCGCATCGCGGGCCGTGCACCCGGCACTGACAGACCGCGGACCGGCGCCTCTTCACGCAAGAGTGGCGCGTGCCGATGCGATCCTGCAGCCATCCCGGCCACCACGCGGGCCATCAGGCAACGGAGGACCGACGCATGCGCGACGAACTCGGCATCAACCTCGAAGCGGTGCATTGCCCGCAGTGCAGTGCACGGATGCCGCCACTGCGCGTGCCGGCCGATCTGCACCAGCTGATGTGGGGCGGCTGGACCTGCCCGTCCTGCGGCACGCGCATGGACAAGTACGGCCGCCGCGTGGACGCCGACCGCCAGGCCTGACGCGCGCCGGGCGCCGGTGCCTCAGCGCGCCGCCGGCTTCGAGAACAGCAGCAGCGCCAGCCCGGTGATGATGAAGATCGCCGCGCCAGACAGCACGAACGGGTCGGCGTACCACATCGAGGAGAACTCGAAGGTGCCGGCGTTGATCTTCTTCCAGTGGTTGAAGTGCTGCATGCAGGCGACGACCAGTCCGAAGACCGCGAACACCGCGGCGAACCAGCGCACCAGCCAGTGGCGCGGATCGGGCAGCAGCATCAGCAGGCCGAGCAGGCCGATGACGGTGCGCTGCGCGCGGCAATACGGGCAGACGTAGACCAGGCCGGCCAGATCGACCGCCCAGGTGAGCGCGCTGAGCGCGACGGCCAGCAGCGCGATCAGGCGGAAGTGGCGATGCAGGGTGTCGAGCGTCGGCATGCGGGTGCTCCTGTCGGGGGACAGCGCGGGAATGGACGATCCCGCCCGTTGAGGGCAGCGCACCGCGACACGGTGCGCATCTGGCGATCAGCCGCGGCGCAGCCCTTTCAGCGCATCGGCCATCGCGCTGTTGAACGGCGCCGCAGTCTGCTGCTGCGGACGTGCGCCGCCGCCATTGCCGCGACCACCACCGCGCGGACCGTTGCCGCCGCGGGCATCGCGCTGGTCGCGTTCACCGCCGCGTGCGGCACGCGGACCGCTGGTGGCCTCGCCGACCGGATCGTCCAGGCGCCGGGTCAGGGCGATGCGCTTGCGCGCCACGTCGACCTCCAGCACCTTCACCTTGACGATGTCGCCAGCCTTCACCACCTCGCGCGGATCCTTCACGTACTTGTCCGACAGCGCCGAGATGTGGACCAGGCCGTCCTGGTGCACGCCGATGTCGACAAAGGCGCCGAACGCGGCGACGTTGCTGACCACGCCTTCCAGCACCATGCCCGGGCGCAGGTCCTTGATGTCCTCGACGCCGTCGGCGAACTGCGCGGCCTTGAACTCCGGGCGCGGGTCGCGGCCGGGCTTTTCCAGTTCCTTCAGGATGTCGCGCACGGTCGGCAGGCCGAACTGTTCGTCGGTGAACTGCTCGGCCTTCAGCCCGCGCAGGAAGGCGCTGTCGCCGATGATCTGCTTCACCCCACGGCCGCTGCCGGCAAGGATGCGTTCGACCACCGGGTAGGCCTCCGGGTGCACCGACGACGCATCCAGCGGCTGCTCGCCGTCGGCGATGCGCAGGAAGCCGGCGCACTGCTCGAAGGTCTTTTCGCCCAGCCGCGGCACCTTCAGCAGCGCCTTGCGGGAAGCGAACGCGCCGTGCTGGTCGCGATGCACGACGATGTTCTCGGCCACCGTGGCCGACAGGCCCGACACGCGCGCCAGCAGCGCGGCCGAGGCGGTGTTCACATCGACGCCGACCGCGTTCACGCAGTCCTCGACGCGCGCATCCAGCGCCCGCGCCAGCCGGTACTGGTCGACGTCGTGCTGGTACTGGCCCACGCCAATCGCCTTGGGTTCGATCTTGACCAGCTCGGCCAGCGGATCCTGCAGGCGCCGCGCGATCGACACCGCGCCGCGCAGCGACACGTCCAGGCCCGGAAACTCCTTCGCCGCCAGTTCCGATGCCGAATACACCGAGGCGCCGGCCTCGCTGACGACGATCTTCTGGATCTTCTGTTCCGGCAGCAGCTTGAGCAGGTCGCCGGCCAGCTTGTCGGTCTCGCGCGAGGCGGTGCCGTTGCCGATCGCGACCAGTTCGACCCCATGAACCGCACACAGCTTCTTCAGCGAGGCCAGCGACGCATCCCACTGGCGCCTGGGCTCATGCGGATAGATGGTGTCGGTGGCGACCAGCTTGCCGGTGGCGTCGACCACCGCGACCTTCACCCCGGTGCGCAGGCCCGGGTCGAGGCCGAGCACGGCCTTCGGGCCGGCCGGCGCGGCCAGCAGCAGATCCTTGAGGTTGTCGCCGAACACGGTGATCGCCTCGGCCTCGGCGCGTTCGCGCGCCTGGTTGAACAGGTCGAGCATCAGGTGCAGGTGGATCTTCGCGCGCCAGGCCAGGCGGCAGGCGCTGCGCAGCCAGGTGTCGGCGGCGCGGCCCTGGTCGGCGATGCCGGCCTGCAGCGCGATCCGGCCTTCGGCATAGGCGTTGCCGGCGTCGACGTCGCTGCCCGGTTCCAGTTCCAGCTGCAGGAATTCCTCGCGGCGGCCGCGGAACAGGGCGAGCAGGCGGTGCGAGGGAATCTTCGCCAGCGGCTCGGCGTGGTCGAAATAGTCGCGGAACTTCTCGCCGGCGGTTTCCTTGCCTTCGACCACCTTCGCCCGGATCTGGCCGTTCGCATCGAGCCAGCCGCGCAGCTCGCCGAGCAGGGCCGCATCCTCGCCCCAGCGTTCGATCAGGATCGCGCGCGCGCCTTCCAGCGCGGCCTTGGCGTCGGCCACGCCCTTGTCGGCATCGACGAAACCGGCGGCGAAGGTTTCCGGCACCTGGGTCGGGTCGGCCAGCAGGCCATCGGCCAGCGGCTCCAGCCCGGCCTCGCGCGCGATCTGCGCGCGGGTGCGGCGCTTCTGCTTGTACGGCAGGTACAGGTCTTCCAGCCGCGACTTGCTGTCGGCGGCTTCGATCTCGCCGCGCAGCACGTCGGTCAGCTTGCCCTGCTCCTCGATGCTGGACAGGATCGCCGCGCGCCGGTCCTCCATCTCGCGCAGGTAGGTCAGGCGCACTTCGAGGTTGCGCAGCTGGGTGTCGTCCAGACCGCCGGTGACTTCCTTGCGGTAGCGCGCGATGAACGGCACCGTCGCGCCTTCGTCGAGCAGGCCGACCGCGGCATGCACCTGCTGGGTCTGGGCACCGATCTCCTCGGCGATGGTCTGGGCGATCTTGCGCGCGAGCGCGACGGACATCTCTGCCATGGAGCGTGCAACCGACTGCGGAAAGAACCGTCGATTGTGGGCCTCCGGGCGGTCCGATCCAAGGCGTTGACAGCAGCGTGCGCCGCGGGCGGGTTTGCCCGCCACCGCCTGGTTGCCGACAATCAGCGCCTTCACATCGCCACCGGTGACCAGCGCATGCGTCGTCCGTTGTTATCCCTGCTGATCTCCACCCTCGCGCTGGTCAGCGCCCTGGCCCAGGCGCAGCCCACGCAGGACCTGCCGTGGGTGCTGCTGCACGAGGGCGAGCCGATGGCGCGCTTCGTCGAGCACCATGACAACGCCGCCGCCTGCTCGCAGGCCCGCTTCGAGCGTGGCCGGATGAACGCCGACAACGCCTGGCGCTGCCTCGCCGACGTGCCGGCGCAGGTCGAGGCGGCCGGTGCCCCGCTGGAACGGGACGCATCGGATATCGGCGCTTCGGTGGTGATCCATTCGAAGAACACCAATCCGCCGCGGTATCCGCCCGAGGCGTTCAGGCACGGGATCCAGGGTGAGGCGCAGCTGGCGGTCCACGTGAACGGCGACGGCAGCATCGCCCGCATCGAGATCGCCGCATCGACCGGCCATCCTGACCTGGATGCCGCTGCGGTGGCCGCTGCCGGGCGCTGGGTCTATCGCCCGGCCATGATCGGCGGCCGCCCGGCGGCGGGCACCGTGTCGATCCCGGTCGCGTTCGCCCTGAACTGAGCCGGCACCGCCGCCCCCATTCCTCCAGCGCAGCGACCTCATGCATCGATCCCTCCGTCTCGCGGGTGTCAGCCCCATGCTTCCGGGCGCCGCGTTGCTGGTCGCCTTCGCCGCCCCATCGTCCGCGCAGCCGCTGCCATGGGCGCTGGTCCACGGCGGCAAGACGGTGCAGCGCTTCGTCGACGCCGACGACAATGCGCACGCGTGTTCGATCGCGCGCGCGGCACCGGAACGGCGCAGCCAGCCCGATGCCTGGCGGTGCCGGGTCGATCTCCCGCCCGCGATCGAGCACGACACACGGGCGCCCGCGCTGAGCGGCCCGCGGGTGGGGGTGACCGTGGTGCAGCATTCGCGCGGCATCCATCCGGTGCACTATCCGCCCGGTTCGCCGATGGATGGGGTCGATCGCAGCACGACTCTGGAGGTCCACCTGGCCGCCGATGGCAGCGTGGAACGGGTGGAGGTCACGCGGTCGTCGGGCGATCCGCGGATGGACGCTGCGGCGACCGATGCGGCGCGGCGCTGGGTGTACCGGCCGGCGACGGTCGGCGGGCGGCCGGTACCGACGAGCGTGTCGTTTCCGGTCGATTTTCCGGGCGTGTCGCGCACGCGCTTCTGATCCGAAGTCCGTTCCGTCCTGGCGCCAGGCCTCATGCGGAGGCCTGCCTGCGCCAGAGAGGCGCAGGCGTCGGCTGCAGGCGTGCCCTGCGGCCGGGAAGCAGCATCGCAAGGGACGCCACGGCGTTTGATTGCCGCCGGTTGGTGGCGTCCAGACCCTGCCTTGTCCTGTCACGCCCCCTCCGGCGGCACGCGCGACAGGCCTCGAACAGCGCCTCAGTCGCGCGGCGAGGGCAGCGGCAGCGCCTCGTCGAACACCGCCACGTGCGGCACGCCGTCGGCGCCGATCCAGCCGCGGTACATGCCTTCGGTGTTGAACGGGAAGGCGATGCTGCCGTCGGCACCGAGCGCGATCGCGCCGCCGTCGCCACCGGCGGCCGGGATCTCGACATCGATCACCGCATGCGCGGCCTCGCCGACCGACTGCCCGGCCAGGCGCACGCGCGCGCAGATCTCGTGCGCGGCGGCGCTGCGGATGTAGAACTCGCCCCAGCCGGTGCCCGACACCGCGCATTGCGCATCGGCCCAGGTGCCGGCGCCGATCACCGGCGAATCGCCGACCCGGTTCCAGCGCTTGTTGGTCATGCCGCCGGTCGAGGTGCCGGCGGCCAGATGGCCTTCGGCATCCAGCGCCAGCGCACCGACGGTGCCGAAGTAGCGCAGGTCGGAGCCGTCGCTGGCGCCGGTCTTCTTTTCCTGTTCGGCCTGCAGCGCACGCTGCAGCTGCTGCCAGCGCTTTTCGGTACGGAAGTAGGACGGGTCGACCCGCTCGATCCCGAACAGCGCGCCGAACTCCTCCGCGCCCTGGCCGACCAGCATCACTTGCGAGGACTGCTCCATCACCGTGCGCGCCAGCCGGATCGGATTGCGCGTGCGCTGTACGCCGGCGACCGCACCGGCGCGGCCGCTGGCGCCGTCCATGATCGAGGCATCGAGTTCGTTGCGGCCCTCGTGGGTGAACACCGCGCCGCGACCGGCGTTGAACTGCGGCGCATCCTCCAGCACCTGGATGGCGGCGGTGACGCCGTCCAGCGCGGTGCCACCGACGCGCAGCTTCGCGTGGCCGGCCAGCAGCGCCGCCTTCAGTGCCTCGCGGGCTTCGGCCTCTTCGCCGGGGCCGAGGCTGGCGCGGGTGACGCCGGCGCCGCCGTGGATCACCAGCAGGGCGCGCTGCGGATCGGACATCGGATGGTCCGCGGCGGCCGGTCGCGCCGCGCAGGCGGGCAGGCTGGTCGACAGCAGGGCCGCGACGAGCAGCGGCAGGGCAGGGCGTCGGGACATCGCGGGTCTCCTGTGAGCGGGCGTGGGCGGATCAGAGACCCATTTCCTGCAGCAGGTGCGGCGCCGGCTGCACGCGGGCCATCAGCCAGCGCATGTAGCGCATGTCGACGTGCACGGCGCGCTTGTAGCGCGGGTCGAACCACCAGCTGGCGCTGACCGACTCCCAGTTGCTGTCGAAGTTCAGGCCGATCAGTTCGCCGCGCGCGTTCAGCACCGGCGAGCCGGAATTGCCGCCGGTGGTGTCCAGGTTGGTCAGGAAGTTGACCGTCTGCGTGCCCAGCGCCGGATCGGCGGTGTCGCCGAAATCCCCGGCGGCGATCGCGTCCAGCAGCGGCTTGGGCGCATCGAACGGCACGGCGTTGGTGTTTTTCTCGACGATGCCGGCCACCGTGGTCACCGGCGACCAGTGCACCGCATCGCGCGGGTTCAATGCTTCCAGCCGGCCGTAGCTGACCCGCAGCGTGCCGTTGGCATCCGGATACACCGCGCGGCCCTGCTGCTGGCGCCAGGCGGTCAGCGCATGCATGTAGGCCGGCCGCAGGCGCAGCTGTTCGCCGTCGCGGGTCTTGCGCTCATGCTCCAGGCGCAGCAGCGCCGGGGTCAGCTGCCGCGCGAGCGCGATCAGCGGATCGTCCTGCAGCGCCCGGCCGTTGCGGGCCTGTTCCAGCCGCGCCAGGCGCGCCTGTTCGTCACCGAGCGTGGTGCCGGCGTACACCGTGTCCAGCGCGGCGGCGAGCTGCGCCGGCGTGCGGCCGAACGCGGCGTCGAACTCGGCCACGCGCTGCGCGTCGGGCAGCTGCTGGTAGCGGCCGAGCAGTTCGGCCAGCAGCGCCTTCTCCACCTGCGGCGCGTAGCGGCGCTGGACCTGCTTCAGCGTGCCCTCGATCTGGGCCAGGTCGCGCTGCTGGTAGCCGGTCTCGCGCTGCGCATCGGGCTTGCCCGTCTCGATCCGCAGCCGCTCCAGGGTGAGTGCCGAACGCAGCAGCTGGGTCTGCTGGGTGATCAGGGCCAGCAGCAGTTCGCGGCCGCGCACTGCCGAGGCCTGGGCCAGCACCTGCTGCAGGGCGGCGATGTCGCGCGCGTCCCGGCCGCGGGTGGCGGCCAGCATGCCGCGTTCGTCCTCGCCGCGCAGGCGCACCGCGTCGCTGCGCAGCAGGCCTTCGAGCTCGCCGGCGGCGCGCTTGCGGTTGTTCTTCAGCGACTGCAGCTGCGAGGCGTAGCGGGTGCGCGCATCGGCGTCGGCCTCGCCGGCGCGCTCGACCGTGGCGATGAGCGCATCCAGCGTGGCCACCCGGGTCGGCAGGGTCCATTCGACCTGTTCGGCGAACTCGGCCGCGCTGCGGTGGCGGAACGTGGTGCCGGGATAGCCGGCCAGCATCGCGTAGTCGCCTTCCTTCGGCCCGGTGCGCGAAACCTGCAGGTGCGACGGCGGCTGGTAGGGCACGTTGTCGGCCGCGTACGCGGCCGGCTTCCCATCGCGGCCCACGTAGGCGCGCAGCAGGGTGAAGTCGCCGGTGTGGCGCGGCCACATGAAGTTGTCGATCGCGTCGCCGTAGTTGCCGATCGCGCGCGGCGGCGCATAGACCAGGCGGATGTCGCGCAGTTCGAGCTGGCGGATGCGGAAGAACTGCGTGCCGTAGTACATGTTGGCGACGCTGCAGCGGATCCCGGCCTCGCCCTCGCAGGCGGAGACGATCCGCTTGCCGGCCGCGTCGATCGCGGCGTGGTAGGCGGCGCCGGTGCGGCCGCGCGCGGCCTTGAGCACCTCGTCGCTGACATCGTCGAAACCGACGGTGACCAGCACGCGGAAATCCGGGCTGGCCGGCAGCTCGCCGGCGCGGTCGGCGGCGGTGTAGCCGTTGTCGATCAGGTTGCGCTCGCCCGAGCTGTTGTACTGGATCACGCCGTAGGCGACGTGGTGGTTGGTCAGCACCAGACCGTCGCCGGAGACGAAGGAGCCGGTGCCACCGCCGACCCGCACCACCGCATCCAGCGGCGCGGCGGTGACATCGGCCAGCGCGGCCGGATCGCCCGCGTAGCCCGCCGCGCGCAGCGCATCGCCGAGCTGCGGCAGCTGCGACGGCATCCACATGCCTTCATCGGCGCGTGCGTCGGCGGCGGCCAGCGCGATCGCGGCGGCGAGGAGCGTGAAGGGAAGGCGGCGCATCATCGGCGGGTCCTGCAGCGGGAAACCGGCGACGGTAGCCCGCGTGGACCGCAGCGACAACCGCCGCAGGTCATGGTGGGACGCGTGCGTCCCGCGCCGCGGCCGTCCCGGATCCGGCACGCGCGCGGCGCGTGCCGCGCCGCTATTTCTCGCGTCGCCAGTTCAGCGAGCCGCGGTTCTCCACCGTGCTCGACTCGATCTCGATGTCGAAGCCCTTGCGCAGCAGGTACTTCAGGATCAGCACCTGGCCGCTGCCGACCATCGACACGCCGTAGCCGACATAGAGCCTGGGCGAGAGGTACTTGCCGACGCCGACCACCGAGCCACCGAGCGCGCGCGACTGGGTCACGCCGGCGTCGTCGAAGCCCAGGCTGGCGCCCAGGCGCGCGGCCAGCAGGCCGGTGCCGGCCGACATCGCCGCCGAGGCCGCGCTCACCTGCTGGGCCTGGTCGCTGGTCGCGCCGGCCAGGCTGCGGCCGAGCATCAGGTAGGACAGCGCCTCGGACTGCGGCATCGCCGGATCGGACCACACCACCACGCGCGGCGCCTCCGCGTTGCCGGTGACGTCGATGCCGGCGGTGATGTCGTTGATCTTGCGCTCGGCGCGCAGGTTGATGCGTGGATCGGTGACCAGGTTGTTGCTCCAGGTCAGCTGTCCGCGCGAGATCGCCAGTTCCTGGCCGTAGGCCTTGTACTCGCCGCCGACGTCGAGCACGCCGGTGGCGGTCATGTCGCGGCCCGGGCGCGAGCGCACCTGCAGGCGGCCGGCGAGGGTGCCGTCCAGGCCGAAGCCGCTGAGCTGCACGCCGTCGCCGAGCACCAGCGCCAGATCCATGTCCAGCGGCGCGTCCGGTCCTTCCTCCGGATCGACCGGATCGACCACCACCACGTCGTCCGATGGCGACACCCCGGAGTCGAACCGCTCCAGGTCCAGGCGCGCGCTGGGGATGTCGACCTGGCCGCGCAGCAGCATGGTCCGGTCGACGATGCTGAACTGCAGGTCGGGCGCGGCGACCGCGCGCAGCATCGCGGTATCGGACACCAGCACGTTCTGGCCGCGGATGGCGAGCTGCAGCGGCGTGGCATCGCCGTACCACGACAGGCCGCCATCGACGGTCAGCGTGCCCTCGCCGGACTTCACCGACGCGGTGATGCTGGCCGAGCCGTCCGGCTGCGCGTCGAAGCTGCCCTTGCCTTCGCTGAGCACCAGGCCCAGCACCGGCAGTTCGCCCTGGAACTCCTCCAGCACCAGCTGGCCACCCATCGCCGGCTGGCCGCGGCTGCCGGTCACGCTGACATGGCCGCGGACGACGCCGCGTGGACGCACCAGGTCCGGCGAGAACAGCTCCAGCCAGAACAGCTGCGACATGTACATGTACAGGTTGCCGGTCAGCGGCGAGCCGTCTTCCCAGCCGGTATCGAAGCTGGCGTCGACGTAGCCGTCGCCCTGGAAGCCCACGCCGAGCCGGCCCTGGATCTTCTGCGGGTCGAAGGTGGCGTCGATGCTGAACTGGTCGTAGCGCAGGATCTCGCGGCGGGTGCGATCGCCCAGGCGCAGGCCGCCCTCGGGCGAGGCCACGCGGACCTGGCCGGTCCAGCGGTTGCCCTGCGGCCGCAGCTGCGCGTCCAGGCTCAGGTCGCCGCGCAGCAGGATCGCGCGGCCTTCGTTGCGCGGCAGCCAGTCGTGGACCAGGGCCAGCGGCAGGCGCTCGCTGGTCACCTGCAGGCCGGCGCGCGGCCAGTCGGCCTCGGCGCAGAGGGTGGCGCTCCGGTCGCCGCTGCCGGTGGCCAGGCAGGCCGGCTGCAGCTGGTAGCGCGGGCCGTTGATGGCGAACGTGGCCGGCGCCTGCAGGGTCCAGGTGTCGCCGAGGACGGGGTCGATCCGCAGCGTGGCCACGCTGCCCTCCCAGGCCTGGCCACGCTGGCGCAGCGTGCCGGCCAGGGCGATGCTGGCCGCTTCCGGGCTGTCGACCTCGGCGTCCAGCTGCAGGTTGGCCACCGCGCCGCGGGCATGCACGCGCACGCGCTGCAGGGCGATGCCGGCTTGCAGCGCGTCGCCCTGCAGCAGCAGATCGCCGCCGTCGCCGCGCCAGGGAAGCTTGCCGCGCAGCGCGATGCGGTCGGCGCGCCAGGTGTCCCAGCTCAGCGCGCTGCCGGACAGGTCGGCGGTGATGTCCGGCGTCTGCGGGCTGCCTGCGACACGCAGGCTGCCGGCGATGCGGCCGCCCGCACCGGGCAGCAGGTCGTCCAGCTGCAGCGGCTGCAGGGTGGCGTCGATCGCGATGCGGTCGCTGCCGAAGCGGCCCTCGGCGCGGACCCGGCTGCTGCCCAGGCTCAGCGCCAGCCGGCCCTCGCCGCTGTCGCCGCGCAGCGCCAGCCGGCCGCTGCCGTCGAGCGGCCGCCCGCGCAGGCGGCCACCCAGATCCTCGATCACCACGTCGGTCTCGATGCCGCCTTCTTCGCGCAGGTGGCCCTGGCTGGCCAGGCGGCCATCGACGTTGCCCTCCCAGTCGGGCAGGAAATAGCCGGGATCGAAGCCCTGCAGGCGCGCCTGCACGTCCCAGGCCAGCTGCGGCACCCAGCCGGCTTCGCCGGTGACGTCGAGCGTGCCGGTCGGCATCGTCGCGCGCAGCGCATGGATGCGCGCGCGCTGGTCGTCGCCACGGATGTCCAGGTCCAGCGTGGCCTGCTCGGCATCGCGCTGCAGGGTGGCCTCGCCGTAGGCGGCCCACTGTTTCAGCGTGCCGGCGAGGCCGAGCGCGGCATCGACGCCGACCGTCGGCGCGTCCGGCTCGCTGCCGGTGAACTGCAGCGCGCGCGCGTTGAGCGCCATCCGGAAGCTGGCGTTCTCCGGATCGGTGAAGTCGGCGCGGCCCTGCAGCCGCACGCTGCCGTCGAATCCCTCCAGCAGCAGCGGCTCGACCACCAGCACCTGGTCTTCCAGGTGGATCTTCGACGGTGCGATGGTGACCGCCATGTCGCCCTGGCGCGCATCGCCGCCGATGTCCATGCGTCCGCCGACGCCGTCGACGGTGAGCGCGAACGCATACGGCTCGCCGCTGGCGGCCTGGCCGGTGAGCAGTGCCGGGTCCAGCCCCTCGCTGCGCGCACGCAGCTGCCAGGCCGGCGCGTCGGCATCGCCGCCCAGCACCACGGTGGCGCGCAGCGGCTCCGGCGCGCGGCCGCCGATGGCCACGTCCATCCGCGACAGGTCGCCCCTGGCGATCAGGCCGAAACGCGCCGGCGCCTGGCCGCGCGGGGCCGGGAGCACCGCGGTGGCGAGCAGGTCGCTGCGGTAGTCCTCGGCCGGCACGTAGTCGCCGTGGACGCTGAAGACGCCCAGGTCGCTGTCGACCTTCAGCTGCTCGGCATGCAGGCTGCCGGTGGCGATGTCGATGCCGCCGCGCAGGCTGCGGATGTCGATCAGGGGTTCGTTGCCGGAGGTCACCACCAGGCCGTCGACCACGATGGTGTCGGCCTGGATCGCCAGCGGCATCTCGATCGCCGGCAGCACGTCGGGCCAGCGCGGCAGTTCGAACGGTTCGTCGCTGGGCGCCAGGTTCAGGCGCGCATTGGTCAGTTCGAACGCGTCCAGGCGCAGGCGTTTTCCCAGCAGCGGACGGATGTCCGGATCCAGATAGGCGCGCTCGGCGGTGAAGCGGTAGTCGTCGTAGCGGAAGTCCAGGCCGTGGATGATCAGCGGGCCGGCGATCGGGCCTTCGACCTTCTCCCATTCCAGGCTGGCGTTGAGCGGCAGCCGCGAGACGATCTGCGCGAGCAGCACGTCGCGTCCGGCCACGGTCTGCAGCAGCCAGTACACCAGGACCAGCAGCGCCAGGACCACGCCGAGCACCCCGACGCCCGACCACGCCCAGAAGCGGCGCCTGCGGTAGAACCGGCGGCGCGGGGCCGCGGCCGGGGTCGGCTCCGGCGCGCTCACAGGTTGGCTCCCAGGCTCAGGTACAGCTGGAACTGCGAGTCGGGGTTGTCCAGGCCGTGGCCGATGTCGATCCGCACCGGGCCGACCGGCGAGCGCCAGCGCAGGCCGACGCCGACGCCGACGCGTACGTCCATGCGGTCGTCGAAGGCATCGCCGGCGTCGACGAACACCGCGCCGCCCCAGGGGCCGCCGCCGAGGTAGTGCTCGTACTCGACCGAGCCGGTGACCACGTTCTTGGCGCCCAGCGCGTAGTCGCCGCGGCGCGGGCCGACCTCGCGCCAGGCGTAGCCGCGGATGCTGCGGTCGCCGCCGGCGAAGAAGCGCAGGCTCGGCGCCATCGCCACCAGCTCGCTGGTCCAGGTGGTGCCGGCTTCGCCGCGCACGATCAGGCGGTTGTTCTCGCCCAGGCCCTGGAACCAGGTCGCGTTGATCTGGGCCTGGGTGAAGCTGGTGTCCGAGCCGGCGCCCTCGATGCCGCCGCGCAGGACCAGGCTGGCGCTGATGCCCCGCCGCGGGAACAGGCGGTCGTCGACGTTGACGTAGGTGCCGGTGATCTCCGGATAGACCAGGGTCGCGTAGCTGTAGCTGCGCAGCGTGGTGTCGTCCTCGGGGGTCACGCTCCAGCGCTCGCGCAGCGCGTTGATCGAGGCCACGGCGGTCCAGTGCTCGTTGATCTCGCCGCTGCGGCTGCCGATCAGGCGCACGTTGCGCAGGTCGATGTAATCGGTCTGCTCGTCGTAGACGCTGGTCGCGGCCGCATACCAGCCATCGAGCCAGCGGAACGCCGGGATCCGGTACTGGGTCAGGAAGCTCTTGCGCTTCTGCGCGTAGTCCAGGTCGTAGTTGAGCTTGTGGCCGCGGTCGTTGACGTAGCGCCGCTCCAGGCCGACCCGCACACCGGTGCCGCTCTCGCTGCCGTAGCTGAGGCCGTAGGTCTGGATGTTGCGCTTGGCCAGGGTCAGGTTGACGTCGATCGGCACCTGGTAGTCGTCCACCGCGTCCTCGGGCCGGATCTGGATGTCGATCACGCTGAAGTAGTCCAGCTTGACCAGCGACTCGCGCAGCCGGTCCAGCTTGCCCTGGTGGAAGTAGCTGCCTTCCTCCCAGCTGACCAGCTGCTCAAGCAGGCCGGGGCGGAAGTAGTCCTGGTTGAAGGTGGTCGGGCCCATGTCGTAGCGGGCGCCGCTGTCCCAGACCAGGTCGATGTCGGCGGCGTTGGCCGCGCGCGTCACCCGCACCTCGCGCGCATCGAAGTCGGCGTCGAAGTAGCCGCGCTCGGCCAGGCGGTGGGTGATCCGGTCGCGGTGGGTCTCGTAGACGGTGTGGTCCAGGATTTCGCCCGGCTGCGGATGGAACGCGGCGACGTCGCGCGCCAGATAGATGTCGTCCTCGGCCGGGCCGATCAGCCCGACCCGCGCCTCGCGCACCCGCACCGGCTCGCCCTTGTCGACCCGGATGGTGACCACGATGTTGTCGTCCGCATCGCGCGGGGCCTCGACGGTGATCGTCGGCGAGTAGTAGCCGAACGGCTCCAGCGCCTGCCGGGTCTCGCTCTCGGTGCGGTTGATCAGGTACTCCAGCCGGGACTCGCCCTGTTCCTTGCCGACCGCGTCGCGCAGGGTCAGCGACAGGCGGATGTTCTCGCGCAGCGGCTCGTTGGCGTTGCCGTCCAGGCCGGCGATCTCGAACCGCTCGATGACACCGCGCGCATGGGCGGCAGGAGCGGCGAGACCGAGCAGCACGAGGGTGGACAGCGCTGCTGTCAGGGGGGAGAACGGACGCATGCGGGGAGGATACCGGGATCGGCCGGGCACGGGCTTAAGCCGGCGTGAGGCAGGGCGCGTGCTAGCATCGACGCCGATCTGATGACGCTCCGAGGCGCAGGTGGAGGACCCGTTTCATCCGGCGGCCGATGCACTGGACGCCGAGGCGATGCCGCTGGCCGGGCTGCGCGTGGTGGTGGTCGATGACGATGCGGAGATGCGCGCGCTGCTTGTCGCCGAACTCGACGACCGCGGTGCCGACGCCGTGGGCGTGGAGGACGCCGGCGCGCTGTACCGGCATCTGGCCGGCGAACGCTGCGACATCGTCATCCTCGACGTGATGATGCCCGGCGAGAACGGCTATTCCATCGCCGCGCACCTGCGCCGGTCCTCCGCGGTGGGCATCGTGATGCTGACCGGCCGCGGCGCCTCGCGCGACATGGCCCATGGCCTGGGGCAGGGCGCCGACGTCTACCTGGTCAAGCCGTTCGATCCCGACGTCATGACCGCGGCGCTGCTGAGCCTGCGCCGGCGCCTGACCGCCGCGGCCGCTGCCGCGCCCGCCAGCGAGGAGCCACCCGCCGGCTGGAGCCTGCAGGCTGGCGGCTGGCGGCTGCGCGCGCCGAACGGGACCACGCTGGAACTCAGCGCGACCGAACGCGCCTTCCTGCAGCCGCTGTTCGCCACGCCAGAAACCCCGGTCGACCGCGAGACCCTGATCGCCGGCCTCACCGACGCGCCCTGGGACTTCGATCCGCACCGGCTCGAGGTCCTCGCCCATCGCCTGCGGACCCGCGTGCGCAGCGCGAGCGGCCAGGCGCTGCCCCTGCGCGCCGTGCGCGGCGCCGGCTACCTGCTGGTGGCCGATCCGGACTGAGCGGCGCCGCCGCTCTTCTCCCCGCCCTGCCTGTCCATCGCACGTGCCCCGGGGTGCGTGCGTGAGGTTGCGTGAGCGAACGTGACCCTCCGTTACTGACCCCCGCCCCGGTTCCCTGAAGAATCCGCGCCGCAACCGGGCCCTCGGGCCCACCGCATGCGCGCGCCCGTCGCCGCGCATGCCCCGGCACACCAGGCAAAGCCGGTCCCGCGCAGCAGCGGGAACCGGCCAAGGGGAAAACCAGCGTGATCCAACAGGACGACAGGGCGCCCTCCGCGGCGCATGGCCGGCATTCGGCCGCGTACACCACTGGCCGGCGCCGACAGGGCGCGGGCCGCGCGTGGCTGGCGTTGCTGGCAGGACTGCTGCCGATGGCAGGGGCGTGGGCCGCGGTGATTCCGCAGGAAGTCCGGCTGCCGCCCGACATCGGCCTGGCGATGACGGTCAACGCCGAGATCGACTGGAGCCGCCTGTCCGCGGGCGCCGCCGACACCATCGTCATCGATCCGCTGCCGTCCCAGCTCAGCGTCGATCCGGCGGCGCTGGCCGCCAGCGGCTGCGCGGTGTCCGGCAGCCGCGTGACCTGCACCGTGCCTGCCGGGCAGACCTCGGGGACCATCCTGCTGCCGGTGACCGGCGCGGTGCTGGGCGGCTTCAACCTGACCGCGGTCGGCAACGACGCCGGCGCGACCAGCGCCTCGCAGTCCAGCGACATCCGCAACAGCGGCGACATCAGCGTCGCCAAGAGCAAGCTGACCGCCGACGAGGACACCTTCGCCGGCAGCCGCATCCGCTTCCAGCTCACGCCGAACATCGCCACCGGCGGCAGCGACGTGCCGTCGGGCGCGTCGCTGGTGGTGGTCGACCGCCTGCCGGGCGCCGTCGGCCAGTTCACCGGCGTGACCCACTCCTCGACCGGCCTGTCGCCGAGCTGTTCGGTGAACACCGGCGCGCATGAGGTGCGCTGCGTCTACGCGGGCCCGTTCACCGCCGCGGCGTTCAACGCCAGCCGGATCTTCATCGAGGGCACCCAGGGCATCGACGGCTCGTTCTTCAACATCGCCGACATCGCCTCGCAGAACGGCCAGTACATCGACCGGGACTCGAACAACAACACCGCCACGCTGCCCTACAGCGCCACGCCGGGCACCGACATCGAGGCGCGCGGCGTCTTCGACTCCACGCCGCGCGTGGTCGGCAGCGCCGCCTCGTTCACCATCACCTACTTCAACAACGGCCCGATGGTGTCCAACGGCGGCACCGTGCGGACGATCATTCCGGACGGGTTCGGCATCGGCACCCTGCCGGCCGGCTGCTCGGCCAGCCCCGGCACGTCCTCGCTCACGGTCGACGGCACCCTCTACAGCGGCACGCTGGTGGTGTGCACCGTGGCCGGCACGGTCAACGTCGCGGCGGGGCAGTCGTTCGCGCTGCCGCTGACGATGCCGCTGACGCCCGGCACCGGCGACTTCCCGATCGTGGCCACGCCGCCCGCCGGGCTCAAGGATGCGGTACCGGCCAACAACGACACCGTGCGTCCGTGGCAGGTCGCCGAGCCGTTCGCCGACCTGGGCATCGGCAAGTCCAAGTTCGTCAACGGCACCAGCACGACCAGTGCCCCGGTCGCTCCGGGCACGCTGCTCGAAACCCGGCTGACCGTCGCCAATGCGGCCGACAGCAGCAGCGACCTGGCGTACACGCCCGCCACGCCGATCCGCGTGATCGACTACCTGCTGCCGCAGGAGATCGTGGGCGGGACCGGCGGCAGCGTCGCCATCACCCAGGGCGCGGGCACCTGGAGCTGTTCGGTCGGGCCGGTGCCCGGCAGTGCCACGCCGCCGACCCCCGCCCACACGGTGATGGTCACCTGCGCCACCACCGGCAGCGGCACGCTCCTGCGCGGAAACTCGCTGTCGCTGCGCTTCACCAGCGAGGTCGCGCCGATGGCCGACACCGATCCGCCGGTCGCGCTGCTCAACCGCGCCTGCACCGGCGGCAGCGCGCTCACCGCACTCGGTCTGGGCCCGGCCGCCGGGCCGCAGCCGGCCGACACCAATACCGGCAACGACTGCGACGACGCCGGCACCGGCCTGGTCGCCACGCCGATCGACGACGACAGCGCCCGCGTGGACATCGTCAAGGAAGTGTCCGTCGACAACGGCGGCACCTGGGTCGACAGCGCGCTGATGCCGGCGGCGACCAACGGCATGATCTGGCGCCTGCGGATCAGCACGCCCGACACCACCGACAATCCCGCGCAGCTGACCATCCCGACCCTGCGGGTCCGCGATCCGCTGCCCGGCGTCATCAACATCGATGCCTCGCGCAGGACGCCGGCGATTCCGGTCTCGGTCACCGCCAGCAACGTCGCCTCGCACAACTGCCCGGCGACCATCACCGCGGGCAACAACCTGCTCAACTGCGCGTTCACCAGCGTCGCTCCCGGCGCCGAGATCGTCATCGCGCTCAACGTCGCGCGTCCGCTGGGCGCGAGCGTGGCGCAGATGCAGGCCGGCACCGGCGGCAATGCGCTGCTGGTCAATACCGCCACCCTCAGCTCGCCGGACGCGATCCTGACCGGCACCCTGGAAGACGACGCGGACCTGCAGCTGGAGCCGCGCCTGGACGTGGCGCTGACCAGCAAGACGGTGAGCCCGACCGAGCCGGTGATCGGCCAGATCGTGACGTTCACGATCAACGCGCAGAACCGCGGGCCGTTCCCGATCATGGACGCCGGCGACTTCGTCGTCGTCGACGACCTGTTCACCGGCACCGCCACGCTCGCGCAGCCGGCCTACGACATCGTCGAGGTGACCACCAGTTCCGCTGCGATGAGCTGCGCGACCATCCCGCATCCGTCGCTGGCCGACACCACCCGCGTGCAGTGCGCCAACGCGCAGCGCATCGACAGCAATACCTCGCATGCGGTGGTGATCCGCGCGCGCTTCAAGAAGCCGGTCCTCAACCCGAGCGACCACCCGGCCGGCCACACGCTGTACTCGGGCGTGAGCAACGTCGCCCGGGTCGAGCTCGGCGGCGGCCTGTGCGAGTGGCGCACCGACGGCACGCCGGTCAGCGCCGCCTGCGGCGACGCGCGGGCGCTGAGCAACAACGCCGATGACGCGACCTTCGACGTGAAGGTGCCGGCGATCGACCTGCAGCAGTCGAAGATCCGCGTCCTGCCCGCCGGGCAGACCCGCTTCCAGATGGGCGATGCGTTGCGCTACCGCTTCGGCATCCGCAATGCCGGTCCGTCCCGTGCCGAGCGCGTGGTGATGACCGACGTGCTCGAGCCGCTGCCGGCCGGCTTCAGCTTCGCGCTGGCCGCCGGTCCGGAGAACTACAACCAGGGCACGTCCAGTGGCGGCTTCAGCTTCGTCAACCGCGCGGTGACCTGCACCCAGGCCTCGCAGAACGCCAACATCGTCTGCCAGCTGGCGCCCGCGGTCGCGGACAGCTATCTGGACGCAGGCGAGGAGATCAACTTCGAGCTGGTGCTGAGCATGACCGGCACGGCGACCGGCCCGGTGCTGTTCGGCAATCGCGCCTACGTGTGCGCCGACGAGACCAACACCTACGAGAGCGCCGGCCGCTGTTCGGACGATGCCGCCGTGGCGGCCAACAACCTGGCCTCGGTCAACGACCTGATCATGCCGGTCGCCGACCTGGCGGTCAGCAAGAACACGGTCACCGCCGGTCCGGTCGATGTCGGCCAGCACGTCCGCTACGACGTCGTGCTGACCAACAACGGTGCCGGCACCGTCGCCCGCATGCGTCTGCTCGACACCCTGCCGAGCGGCTTCGACTGGGTGAGCACGCAGGTCCCGACCGCGGTCGCCGCCTCCGGCGCCTCGCTGTCCGGTCCGCTCGCGGTGAGCGCCACCGTGCCCGCCAACGGCACCGACAACGTCTGCTATGTCTCCAACGGCGTCGCCACGGTGACCGCACCGGCCCAGCGCCAGGCGCTGACCTGCGACGTGGGCGGCGTCTTCCCCGCCGGTGGCACCGTCACCATCAGCCTGTGGGCGCGTCCGGTGCCCGGCGTGTACGACGGCTCGGCCAGCGCGCCGTTCCTGGTCGACCGCATCAACCAGGCCGAGGTGCAGCCGGGCCGCGACGCCGACGGCAACGAGGTGTCGGTCGACAACGTCCCGGGCAACAACACCGACGAGTCGCCGGTGCAGGTGGCCACGGCCGCGCGCCTGGGTGGCCGCGTGTTCGTGGACAGCAACGACAACGGCGACCAGGACGCGGGCGACACCGGCATCGCCGGCGTCACCGTGCGCCTGACCGGCACCGACCGCAACGGCAACACCATCGACGTCAGCACCGTCACCGATGCCAGCGGCGATTACCTGTTCGCCAGCCTGCCGCCGTCCGACGCGGCGGGGTACACGCTGACCCAGACCCAGCCGGCCGGTTACGACAACGGCCTGCCGCAGCCCAACGTCGCGCGCACCGTGCGCAACGGCGTCAGCACCGGCACCACGCCGGCGGGCGCGGACTACAGCGTCGCCAACACCGCCTCGACCAGCGTCATCGGCGGCGTCGTGCTCGCCAGCGGCGCCGAGGGCGTGCAGTTCGACTTCCCCGAGTTCCAGGGCGTCTCGCTGTCCGGCGTGGTCTACGAGGACGTGGACCGCAACGACACCTACGGCGGCAGCGACCTGCCGATCGCCAACGCGACGGTGGAACTGCTGGTCTGGAATCCGGCCACGTCGGCCTACGACCTGGTCACCAGCACCACCACCCAGGCCGATGGCAGCTACAGCTTCCCGGGCCTGCGTCCGAGCAGCCGCTACGCCGTGCGCCAGCCGCTGCCGACCGGCTACGTGAACCTGCCCAGCGCGGTGAATCCGGGCCTGGTCAACGGCGCCGCCTGCGTCGGCTGCTCCGCGCAGACCGCGCAGGCCGGCGATGCGGCCAGCACCGACCGGATCGTGGGCATCGAGCTGGCGGCCGGCAACGGCACCCAGTTCAACTTCGGCGAGACCCGCCCGGTGTCCGTGGCCGGCGTGGTGTTCTTCGACGTCGACAACGACGGCGTGCAGAACAACGCCGCCGACGTCGGCATCGCCAACGTGGCCATCGTGCTGACCGGCATCGACGACCTCGGCGCGGCGGTGAGCCTGAACACCACCACCGCCGCCGACGGCAGCTTCAGCTTCGAGGGCCTGCGTCCGGGCATCTACACCCTGACCGAGCCGACCCAGCCGCCGGGCACCATCAACGGCATCACCACCGCCGGCACCGTCGGCGGCGCCAGCAGCGGCACCGCCACGCCGGTCGCCACCGTGCCCAGCGCGATCGCCACGATCGACCTGCGCACGCCGGGCAGCGCCTCGGTCGACAACCTGTTCGCCGAGATTCCGCAGAACAGCTCGATCGTCGGCCGGGTCTGGATGGACGTGGACGACAACGGCGTGATCGACAGCGGCGAGCGCGGCATCCGCGGCGTGACCGTGCGCCTGACCGGCACCGACGTGTCCGGCACCCCGGTCTCCATCGACACCGTCACCGACGCCAGCGGCAACTACGCGTTCACCAACCTGGCGCCGGGCACCTACACGGTGACCGAGCCGGACCAGCCGGCCGGCACCCGCAACGGCCAGACCGTGGCCGGCAGCCTGGGCGGTACCGCCACGCCGAAGGCGACCCTGCCGTCGGCCATCGCCGGCATCGTGCTGGGCGTGAACCAGCACTCGGTCGAGAACAACTTCGGCGAGATCCCGGAGAACAGCTCGATCGCCGGCCGCGTCTGGCTGGACCTGGACAACGACGGCGTGATCGACCCGGGCGAGGACGGCATCGCCGGCGTGACCGTGCGCCTGACCGGCACCGATGCCGGCGGCAACCCGGTGTCGCTGGAGACGGTGACCGACGCGCAGGGCCGCTACCTGTTCGAAGGCCTGTCGCCGGGCACCTACACGGTGACCGAGCCGACCCAGCCGACCGGCACCTTCAACGGCCAGACCGTGGCGGGCAGCCATGGCGGCACCGCCACTGCGGTGACCACCACGCCGTCGGCGATCGCCGGCATCGTGCTGGGCGCCAACCAGCAGTCGGTCGAGAACAACTTCGGCGAGGTGCGTGGCGCGTCGCTGTCCGGCCGCGTCTACAACGACAGCAACGACAACGGCCAGGTCGATCCGGGCGAGACCGGCATCCCGGGCGTGGAGATCGTGCTGACCGGCACCGACGACACCGGCGCGAGCGTGCAGCTGACCACCGTCACCGACGACCAGGGCCGCTACCGCTTCGACGGCCTGCGCCCGGGCACCTACACGGTGACCGAGCCGACCCAGCCGCCGCAGACCGTCAACGGCCTGACCACGCCGGGCAGCCATGGCGGCGACGCCACCCCGCGCGACACCGTGCCGTCGTCGATCGCCCGCATCGTGCTGCCTGCCGGTGCCGATTCGATCGACAACAACTTCGGCGAGATCGGCGATTCGCCCGACCTGCTGGTCAGCAAGTCGGTCACCCCGGAGGTGCTGCTGTCGCACAACACCGCCAGCTACCGCATCGTGGTCCGCAACGGCGGCCAGAGCGCGAGCAGCGGCGAGTACGTGGTGCACGACCGCCTGCCGGTCGGCGTGACCCTGGCCGACGTGCCCACCGGCGACGGCTGGAACTGCAGCGGCCAGGCCGGCGAGACCCGCTTCTCCTGCCGCAGCAGCGTGGTGCTCCAGGCCGGGCAGACCTCCGCCTCGCCGATCACCGTGCCGGTGCTGGTGGGCGAAGCGGCGGCCGAGGCCGGCACCGTGCACAACGCGGTGCTGGTCGAGGGCGGCGGCGAGCGCGAGTTCCGCGCACCGACGCCGGAGGAGCGCGACGCGTTCGAGAACGACGTGCCGCGCCTGCCGGTCTGCGACCCGGCGATCACCCAGAACGCCTGCCGCCTGCCCAGCGAGGTCATCCGCGCCTGGCCGGACCTGGCGGTCAGCAAGGCCGCGTCGGTGCCGGTGTTCACCGTCGGCATGCAGGCCGAGTACCTGATCCGCGTGCGCAACATCGGCGAGCGCGCGACCAGCGGCGAGTACGTGGTCGAGGACCGCCTGCCGGCCGGCATCGTGCCGGCGGGGACGCCGTCCGGCGACGGCTGGGCCTGTACGGTCGTGGCCGCCGAGCAGCGCTTCCGCTGCACCGCGGCGCGCGAGCTGGCCGCCGGCGAGATCCATCCGGTCGCGATCCGCGTGCCGGTCGAGGTCCTGCCGGAGGCGGTGGCGCTGGGCGCGGTGCACAACGTGGTGCTCGTCACCGGTGGTGGCGAGGAACCGTCGCGTGAGCCCACGCCCGAGGAGCGCGAGCGTTTCGAGCAGCGTCCGCAGGAGCTGCCCGAGTGCGATCCGGCGGTCAGCCAGAACGCCTGCCGCGTGCCGAACGAGGTGCAGCTGGCGCAGGTGCCGACGGTGCTGAGCATCGCCAAGCGCGGCGACCGTGCCGTGGCCGAGATCGGCGACAGCGTGCTGTACACCATCGACATCCGCCACGTGTCCGGCGTGGGCCTGTACCAGGTCGACGTGCTCGACCGTCTGCCGCGCGGCTTCACCTACATCGCCGGCAGCGCCCGCGTCGATGGTGCGCCGATCGCCGAGCCGGCCGGCGCACCGGGCCCGGCCCTGGCGTTCGACATCGGCCGCCTGCCGGCCGAGGGCCAGCGCACGCTGAGCTACCGCGTCCGCATCGGCGTCGGTGCCGACCAGGGCGATGGCGTCAACCGCGCCACCGCGCACGGCTGCCAGCGCAACGACCACTGCGTGGATCCGGCCGGGCTGTCGCCGCTGCCGGGCAGCGTGCCCTCCAACCAGGCCGAGTACCGGGTGACGGTGCGCGGCGGCGTGTTCGCCAGCGAGGGCTGCGTGCTCGGCAAGGTGTTCGTCGACTGCAACCGCAACCACGTGCAGGACGCCGAGGAACTGGGCATCCCGGGCGTGCGCCTCTACTTCGAGGACGGCACCTGGATGATCAGCGACATCGAGGGCAAGTACAGCTACTGCGGCCTGCCGCCGCGCAGCCACACGCTCAAGGTGGACGCCTCGACCCTGCCGGTCGGCGCGCGCCTGACCACCAGCAGCAACCGCAACCTCGGCGACGCCGACAGCCTGTTCATCGACCTCAAGAACGGTGAGCTGCACCGCGCCGACTTCGTCGAGGGCAGCTGTTCCAACCCGGTGGTCGAGCAGGTCAAGGCCCGCCGCACCCAGGGTGAGGTGCGCGCGCCGGAAACCGAGACCGGGCAGCCGGCGCTGCGCTTCGAGAGCAAGCCGGTGCGGAGCCCGCAGCAGGGCACCGATCCGGCCAACCAGAGACCGATCGTGGATCCAAGACCCATCGCACCTGCCGGCTCCGCCGCCGGCACCGGGGAGGTGCAGCCGTGAGCCGCCATATCCGTTCCCGCCAGCCGCGGCTGAGCCTGCTGGCCGCCGCCCTGGCCATGGCGGCCCTGCCGGCGATCGCCCAGGATGTCGCCGGCAGCCAGCGCTTCACGCCGGTCCTGGGCCGCGCCGATGCGCTCTACCCGCAGTCGCCGGCCGCGACCGCCACCGGCCCGCGCGCCATCGAGGCGCGCTCCGGCACGGTCGACTACGCGGCCAACCGCCAGATCGAGCGCGTGATGGTCGAACTCGACCGTGACGGCGTCCCGGCCGATGGCCAGTCGGCCGTGCACGTGCGCGTGCAGGTGCTCGACGCCGCCGGCCGCCCGCCGGCCGGGCAGACCTTCGCCACCATCGAGTACAGCGGTGGCCGCGTGCGCCTGCCGGGCTCGCGCACCGACGAGTTCGGTCCGGGCGCGCTCGATGCCGACAAGGTCACGCCGGGCATCCAGCTGCCGCTGCAGGACGGCGTGGCCGAGTTCCACCTGATCGCCCCGCACGATCCGCAGGACGTGCTGCTGCGGATCACCGCCGGCGACCAGACCGCCGAGGGCGTGGTCGGCTTCCTGCCGGAAATGCGCGAGCTGCTGGCGACCGGCCTGATCGAGGGCATCGTCAACTTCCGCCGCAAGGGCAACCGCGACCTGATCGCGCCGGTCGAGCGCGGCGACGCGTTCGAGCGCGAGATCCGCCGCTGGGAGAAGCAGTTCAACAACGGCAAGGCCAACGCCTCGGCGCGCACCGCGTTCTTCGTCAAGGGCCGGATCAAGGGCGAGTACCTGCTGACCGCCGCCTACGACTCGGACAAGGAAGTGCGTTCGCGCCTGCTGCGCGACGTGCAGCCCGAGGAGTTCTACCCGGTCTACGGCGACGCCTCGCTGCGCGGCTTCGACGCGCGTTCGGCCGAGCGCCTGTACGTGCGCCTGGACAGTGGCCGCAGCTACCTGCTGTACGGCGACTTCCAGACCGGCGACACGCTGGCGACGATGACCGGTGTCGGTGGCAGCGGTGCGATCCCGCAGCGCAGCCTGGGCACCTACAACCGCACCGCGACCGGCCTGGGCTGGCATTTCGAGAACGCGCGCGTGCGCGGCAACGTGTTCGCGATCGAGGACTCGCTGCGCCAGGTGATCGAGGAGTTCACCAGCCAGGGCAGCGGCCCGTACGCGCTGCGCAACAATGCGGTGCTGGAAGGCAGCGAGCGGGTCGAGGTGGTCGTGCGCGACCGCAACCAGCCCTCGCGCATCGTCGAGGTGCGGCCGCTGGCCAGGCTGGTGGACTACAGCTTCGAGCCGTTCTCCGGCCGGATCCTGCTCAACCAGTTCCTGCCTGCGTTCGACGCCGACCTCAATCCGGTCTCGCTGCGCATCACCTACGAGATGGACCAGCTCGGCGAGAAGTTCTGGACCTACGGTGCCGATGCGCAGCTGCGCGTCACCGGCAGGCTGGAGGTCGGCGGTTCGGTCGTGGACGACCGCAACCCCTTCGCCGAATTCCGGATGGGCAGCGCCAACGCCGGCTACCGCTTCGGCGACAGCACCCACCTGGTGGCCGAGTTCGCGCGCACCCGCAGCGAGATCAACACCAACACGCTCAACCAGCTGGCCACGCCCGGCCTGCAGGACCTGAGCGGGCAGGTCGAGGGCGACGCCTGGCGGGTCGAGTTCTTCCATGCCGGCGAGCGCCTGGATGCGCGCGTGTTCGCCGCGCGCACCGATCCGGCCTTCAACAACGCCGCCGCGCCGCTGTTCGGCGGGCGTGGCGAGTACAGCGCCCGTTTCGGCTGGCAGCTGGCGCAGCGCCTGCAGCTGTACGTGGAAGGCCTGCGCAGCGAGGACCGCAACCCGCAGGGCGGCGAGCGCGACGCGGCCGGCGCCGGCGTGCGCATCGACGCCACCGAGCGTCTGACCGTGGACCTGGGCCTGCGCAGCATCCGCGAGACCGTCGGCCTGTACTCGCCGTGGTCCAGCGGGCGCCCGTTCGGCAACGCCGGCGGCCTCACCGGCGGGTTCGCCACCGGTGCGGGCGGCGGCGCGCTCGGCTACGGCGCGCAGCCGCTGGATCCGCTGACCGGCCTGCCGGTGATCGGCAGCAGCGGCGCGCACGGCGAGATCGGCAGCAGCCTGCCGGTGGGCACCGAGCTGGAGTCGGACACCGCGCGCATCGGCCTGGGCTACCGGGTCAGCGAGCGGCTGACCGTCGGTGGCGAGGTCGAGCAGGAGATCAGCGGCGAGGACCGCAACCGGCTGGCGCTGGGTGCGGACTGGCAGGCGTTCGAACGCAGCCGCCTCTACGGCCGCTACGAGAAGCAGACCGGCCTGACCAGCGCCTACGGCATCACCACCACCGACCGCGAGACCGATGCGCTGGTGTTCGGCGTGGACACCACCTACCTCAAGGACACCCAGGTGTTCAGCGAGCACCGGATGCGCGACGCCATCAACGGCCGCGACATCCAGACCGCGTCCGGCATCCGCAACACCTGGGACGTGGCCGAGGGCCTGCGCCTGAGCAGTTCGGCCGAGCACGTGAAGGTGCACGACGGCATCACCGGCGACGTCACCGGGCTGGCGTTCGGCCTGGACTACACCGCCAACCCGCTGTGGCGCGGTGCGGCCCGGATCGAGCACCGGATCTCCGGCGACGTGGCCGGGACCGAGGCCGACGAAGCCTTCGACACCACGCTGCTGCAGCTGCTGGTCGCGCGCAAGATCAACCGCGACTGGACAGTGCTGGCCCGCAACTACCTGCTGTCCACCGACTACCGCTCGCGCGGCGACGTGCTGCAGGACCGGTTCCAGCTCGGCCTGGCCTACCGCGACACCGACACCAACCGGATCAACGCGCTGGCCCGCTACGAGTACAAGCTCGAACGCGACGAGAGCGGCCTGCTGCTCGACCAGGGCCAGGTGGTGTCCGGCGCCAGCCAGGACATCCGCACCCGCGCGCACATCGTCTCGATGCATGCCGACTGGCACCCGTCGCGGCCCTGGTGGCTGACCGGGCGCATCGCCGGCAAGTGGCAGCAGGACCGCTTCGCCCACGCCGACGGCGGCCGCGTCGACAGCCGCTTCAACGCGGTGCTGGTGTCCGGCCGCGTGGTCTACGACGTGACCGAGCACTGGGACATCGGCGTGATGGCCTCGACCTTCCGCGGCCAGTCCGGCAGCGACCAGTACGCCTACGGCCTGGAGGTCGGCCGCCTGCTGCGGCAGAACCTGTGGCTGTCGGCCGGCTACAACTGGAGCGGCTTCCGCGCCGACCGCGACCTGTCCGGCTACGAGTACACCGAGCAGGGCGTCTACCTGCGCCTGCGCTTCAAGTTCGACGAAGACCTGTTCCGCAGGGAGCAACCCCGCTATCGCGACCCCGTGCGCCACGGAGCGACCAACGAATGAAGACCCAGACCATGACCCTCTCCACCTCCCGCCGTCGTGCGCTGGGCCTGTCCGTGCTGATCGCGCTGGCCGGCGCCGCCGTCGCCCAGGACCAGGTGCGGCTGCATCCGCAGCAGGACCGGATCAGCGACCAGGCCGTGCACGCCGATCTGCAGAACTACGACGCCACCCAGGGCCGGATCCAGGCGCTGAACGATGCCGGCCGCCCGATCCGCGACTACCACCTGGCCAAGGCCCAGTGCTGGCTGGACGTGTCCTTCCACGAGTACACCCGCAACGACCGCAGCGCCTTCCCGCAGGAAGCGCTGGACGAGTCGGTGAAGCTGATCGTCGGCATGGAGGCCGGCGCCTCGCCGCTGCCGACCGACACCCCGCTGGTCAACGACGCGCGTCACCTGCGCGACGACCTCTGGCAGCGCCTGCGCGCGATCCACGGCACGCCCGGCTTCGTCTGCGCGCAGCAGGCGGTGGCCTGCGGCGAGGTCGAGCTGGTGCATGCCGGCAACGAGTTCAACCAGCAGCAGTGGCGGCACTCCAAGCCTTACATCCAGATCGCCGAGGATCTGGTCAACGATGCCGAGTGGCTGGCCCGCCAGTGCGGCGTTCCGGCCGGGACGCAGGCACCGCCGGTCGCGCCGGTCGACCAGCCGCTGATCGCCAACGTGCTGTTCGAGTTCGACCGCGACCAGCGCCCGGACATCCGCACCTATTCGCTGGAAAGCCTGGACCGCGCGCTGGCGCGGATCGCGCAGGAGGGCCTGACCCTGGAGAAGGTCGAGCTGGTCGGCCATGCCGACCGCATGCAGGGCCGCGGCTACGACTACAACCAGGGCCTGTCGGCGCGTCGCGCGCAGACCGTGCGCACGCTGCTGATCGGCCGGGGCGTCGCGCCGGACCTGATCGGCTACAGCTACCGCGGCGACACCCAGCAGGTGCAGCAGTGCGATGGCGTGACCCCGCGTGCGGCGCTGCACGAGTGCCTGCTGCCGAACCGGCGCGTGGAAGTGCGCTTCGTCGTCCGGTGAGGGGAGACCGGATCCGGGTGCATCGCATCCGGATCCGGCATCGCGGTTCAGCGCGGGTCGCCGCCGTGTTTCGAGCTGCGGCCATCGCCCGGCACCGCCGATGGCCGGCGCGCTGCGCCCGGGGCGGGCTCGTCGCGTACCGGCGCCCACGACATCGGCCGGTTGCCGCCGATGACCACCCAGCCCTGCGCCAGCGCCGATTCGGGATTCTGGCGCACGCTGTACAGGTCCACGCCGCGGCCCTCGGCCAGGCCCCAGATGCCGGCCCAGGCGTTGCGCCCGGCATGCTTGGCCACGTAGAGCGCGCGGTCGGCCAGGCGCAGGTCGCCCTGCCAGCCGTCGCGGTGCTCCGACCCCGGGAAGAACGGAGCGGGTGCCACGCCGATCGAGACGCTGATGCCGAGCGTGGCGCCGCCGGGCAGGCCCAGCGGACGCCGCTCGACGCTCGCCCGCAGATGCTCGGCCAGCGCGAAGGCCGCCTCGCGGCTGCTGTCGGCACGTGCGACCAGGAACTCCTCGCCGCCCCAGCGTGCGACCAGGTCGTTGCGGTCGCTGGCCTCGCGCAGCACGCCGGCCACGTGCCGCAGGGCCTCGTCGCCCACCGCGTGTCCGTGCCGGTCGTTGATGGCCTTGAATGCGTCGATGTCGATCATCAGCAGCACGCAGCGACGGTCGGTGTCGCCCGGATGCGCCTGCAGCATCGCCTTGATCCGGCTGTCGGCCTCGCCACGGTTGATCAGCCCGGTCAGCGCATCGGTACTGCTGGACACCCGCAGCTGGCGCTGGCGCCGGCGCATGCGCAGCAGCACCGCACCGCCGACCAGCAGCGTCAGCACCGCCAGCGCGATGCTGCCATTGCGCATCACCTGCGCGGTGCGCACGTCCTGCGCGTTGGCGCCGCCCGGGCCGAGGTCCTGTTCCACCTCGGCCTGCATCCTCGCGAGCTTGTCCAGGGCGGCGACGCGGTCGCGCTCGCGTTCCATCGTCTGGATGCGCGCGCTGTAGCCCGCCGCGCCGGCGCTGTCGCCACGTGCGGCATGCACGGCCACCAGCAGTTCCAGCGCATCGCGGGTCTCGATCACGAAACGGCCGCGTTCGGCCAGGGCCAGCGCCTGCTCGGCCTCGCCCTGGGCGCGCTCGGGCGCGTTCTCGTCGAGCGCCAGCCGCGCCAGCCCCATCAGCGTCACCGTCTGCCCGTGGATGTCGCCCACGGTCTTCTGCGCGTCCAGGGCCTGATCGAACTGGCGCCTGGCCTGCACCAGGTCGCCCTGTCGGCGCAGCACCTCGCCCCGATGGCTGCGGACCCGGGCCAGCAGACCGGCTTCGCCGGGGCCGGCAACCGGCGCGAGCAGCGTCTCGATCCGCTGGAACTCGGCATCGGCGCGCGCGTAGTCGTCCAGCTTCAGCAGGTTGTAGGCGAGGTTGTAGCGGATGGCGGCCTCGCGCATCGGCGGGCCATGCGGGAGCTGTACCACCATCGCGACGGCCTGCTCGAAATAGGGCAGCGCGCCGGCGGCATCGTCGAGCTGCGACGCGCGGGCCAGGCCGATGCCGCTCAGCGCGTGGATCGTCGTCTGCGCTTCGCCGCGCCGACGCGAGTCGGCCAGCACCGATTCGAGCAGCGCCAGCGCGCGCGCCTGCTGCGTGGTCGACATCAGCACGCTGCCCGCGTTCAGGTGCGCATCCATCCGCAGCGGCTCCGGGATGCCGGGTGCGTCCGCCAGCGCCAGCAGCTGGTCGACGGCCGCGATGGCGTCGTCGCCGCGGCCGGCGGCCCGCAACGCCAGTGCCCGGCAACTGCGGACGATGATCTCGGCGCGATCGTCCAGGTCCGGCAGCGCCAGCAGTTCGTCTGCCAGCCGCAGCGCCTCGTTCGGGTTGAGTTCGGCACTGGCCATGCATCTGCCGACCTGGGCCTGGTGCGGGCGGGGGCTGGGTGCGACCTGCGCCAGCACGGGAGCGGCCACACCGACGGCCAGGACCAGGCTGGCGACGGAACGGAGAAGCAGGGAAGGAGGCATGCGGCGTCCTTGGGGACCGGGACCGGACCGGCGGCGTACGCCGGCGACGGGCGCCACTATAGCCGCTCGCCGCAGGCCGGGCCGGAGCGGGACGCCGCCGGGTACCATGCCCGACATCCCCTGGTCAGCATGACGTTCTATCGATGCCGTTCGCTTCCGATGGCCCGTACCGCCCGCCTTCCTCGGCCTCGATGGTCTGGCAGTCGCAGGAAGCCCGGATCCTGCTGTGGGTGCTGGTCTTCTTCGGCGCCTACCAGCCGCTGTCCCTGCTCGCCGCCTGGGTGCGGCTGGGGCCGCGTCTGGAACCCCTGAGCATCGTGCTGGGCGCGGTGAATGCCTGCGTGGCCTGGGCCGGCGTATTCGCGGTCCGGCGCGGCTGGCAGCGTGGCGCCGCCGGCACGTTCGTGCTGGTGGGTGTGATCCAGCTGTGGGTGGGCTACCGCTACTGGGGCCTGCAGGCGCAGTCGCCGTTCCTGCTGCTGCAGCTGCTGCTGGTGCTGGTGGCGGGCGTGGTCCTCGGCCGCCGCGCACTGTGGGCGACCGTGGTCGGGGTGCTGGTCGGCGTGCTGTGCGGTGCGTGGCGCGATGCGGTGATGTACATGTTCGCGCGCAGCGCGATGGAGATCCTGGTCGAGCAGACGCTGCACGTCGTCGCCGGCTTCCTGGTGGTGTCGGCGGTGTTCGATGCGGCCCTGGCCACTCTGCGGCGCAGCCTCGGAACCGCCCGCCGGCACAGCGAGGAGCTGGCGCGCTCGCGCGACCGGCTGCAGCTGGAAATGCAGGAGAAGGAGCGCTCGCGCGACCTGCTCGTGCACGCGCAGAAGATGGAAGCGGTCGGCCGGCTCGCCGGCGGCATCGCGCACGACTTCAACCACCTGCTGGGCCTGGTGCTGGGCTACGCCCGCCGCGGCCAGCGCAGCGCCGATCCCGGGCAGATGCGCGAGGCGCTGCAGGGCTCGGAGTTCGCCGCCCGTCGCGCGACCGCGGTGGCCCGCCGCCTGCTGGACTTCAGCCGGCTGGAGGCCAACCGTCCCGAGGTCTTCGACGCGGCGCTGGCGCTGGAGGAAATGCGGCCGATGCTGCGCCAGTTGCTGCGGCCCGAGGTGTCGCTGGAGCTGGCGGTGGTGTCGCCGGCGGCGGTGCTGTTCGACCGCGGCCAGCTGGAGCTGATCGTGCTCACCCTGGCCAGCAACGCCAACGACGCGATGCCCGGGGGCGGGCGGCTGGCAGTGTCGGTGGAAGAGGCCGATGGCCAGGTGACGATCGAGGCGGCCGACACCGGCACCGGCATGAGCGCCGAAGCGCTGGCGCACTGCTTCGAACCGTTCTTCACCACCAAGCCGGCCGGGCAGGGCACCGGGCTGGGGCTGGCGGTGGCGCACGACCTGGTGGAGGCCTCCGGCGGGCGGATGGACGTGGACAGCGTGCCCGGGCAGGGCTGCCGCTTCCGGATCGTGCTGCCCTGCGTGGAGACCGTGACCACGCCAGGCTGACGTGGCCGTGGCCGTCACGGGCATGACCGTCGGCGCCGATCCCGGCCGTTCCGCCACGGGGCGTGCGGCGTCACGCTTGCCGCATGACGCGCAGGCAGGCGAGCGCAGCAGGCGGGTCCGGATGACGGCGGTCCGCGCGTGCGGCGCGGTGCGCGCGCTGGCCATCGCCCTTGTGCGGGCGATCCGACCCTTGTCGCTGGCGAACGCACCCGTCGGGCCCGCATCGCCCGCTCACGCCATGGCCGCGACCGACGCACCGCCACGCTCCGGTTCCGCGGCGTGGCGCGGGCAGGGGACGCGCCACGCGTGGTCGTCGCGGTGACGGTCCGCGGAGCGCGATGCGACTCCGCGGACACGCGACCCGGGTGTCGGGATCAGGCCGACAGGTGCTCGATCGCCGCGACCGCGCCGAGGCGGTCGCCGAGCTTCTTCAGCAGCGCCAGGCGGTTGCCGCGCAGCGCCGGGTCCTCGGCATTGACCATCACCGCGTCGAAGAACGCGTCGACCTGCGGACGCAGCGTGGCCAGCCGGGTCAGCGCCGCGACGTAGTCCTTGCCGTGCAGGGCCGCGCCGGTGTCGCCGATCGCCGCTTCCACCGCCTCGGCCAGCGCTTCCTCGGCCGGCTCGGCCAGCAGCGCGGTGTCGATGTCGCCGGGGATCGCGATGTCGGCCTTGCGCAGGATGTTGCGGATGCGCTTGTTGGCCGCGGCCAGCGCCTCGGCTTCCGGCAGCGCGGCGAAGATCCCGATCGCCTCGATGCGGCGGTCGAAGTCGTACAGCGAATGCGGCTTCAGTTCGGCGACGGCGTTGAAGTGCGCGGCCGGTACGCCCTTGTCGGCGTAGTAGCCGCGCAGGCGGTCGATGATGAAGTCGTAGAGTTCGGCCGCCTCTTCTTCTCCGAATTCCGCACTAGCTCTCTGCGTGCTCGAAACGTCGGCCCCTTTCTGTCTTGCGAGGTCTGCAGCTTCGACCTTCTTTCGAATAGATGTAGTCACAGTGGCTTCAGTCGCCAGCCTTGCGGCAGAGGTAAGAAGCACTTTCAAGTTCAGATCAAACCCCGACTCGATCACCGTCCTTGCCAGCCCCAGCGCATTGCGCCGCAGCGCGAACGGATCCTTGTTGCCGGTCGGCTTCAGGCCCGCGGCGAAGCCGCCGGCCAGCGTGTCCAAGCGTTCGGCGATCGCCAGCACCTTGCCCAGCGGCGACAGCGCGATGTCGTCGCCGGCGAAGCGCGGCTGGTAGGCCTCGTCGATCGCCAGCGCGATTTCGCGGGTTTGCCCGCCGGCCACGGCGTAGTGGCGGCCGGCGATGCCCTGCAGCTCCGGGAACTCGTTGACCATGCGCGACTGCAGGTCGTTCTTGGCCAGCTGCGCGGCGGTCTTCGCCTGCAGCGCGTCGGCGCCGACCTGCGGCGCGATCGCCTCGGCCAGCGCGGCCACGCGCGCGACCTTGTCGGCCACGCTGCCCAGCTTGGCCTGGTAGGTGACGGTCTTCAGACCCTCGCCCATCGACACCAGACCCTGCTTCAGGTCCTCGTCGAAGAAGAACTTGGCATCGGCGAAGCGCGGGCGGATCACGCGCTCGTAGCCCTTGGACACCTCGGCGACGTCCTTCGACTCGATGTTGGCGATGCCGATGAACTTCTCGGTCAGCTTGCCGCCGGCATCGAGCACCGGGAAGAACTTCTGGTTGATCTCCATCGTCTCGATCAGCGCTTCCTGCGGCACCGCCAGGAAC